>MDSZ01114273.1_pt1 | contig 36249 bp, 39 predicted proteins | sample 811201 | NCBI WGS metagenome assembly MDSZ01 (sample SAMN05326647, study PRJNA326480) | marine metagenome | isolation source: seawater | place: Indian Ocean: North | collected 2010
GACCACCCCTCCTTATGAAGAAACTGGCCAATACTAATAAATTAGTACTAATGTCAATCTAAAACAGCAACATCACCTTTGCAAAATACGTATATTCGTAAAAGCAACGGCCTTTTAGACAAAAAATGGCTATTTGTACATATCTAGATTGTATTAATTGTATAAATCTGTGATATACAAAAATGGCTAAATTTTATGGTAAAAAATCAGAAAAATTAGATGTAAATCAAACAATTTTCGGCTTTCATTCAGTAAAAGCTGCTATATTTAACAAAAAAAGACAACATTTAGAGCTTATCGTAAACGAGAACCAAAGAGACTTTGCATTAAAAAACAAAGAAAAAATAAGAAAAATTACTTTACTGGATAATAAAGAATTCAAAAAAAAATTTGGGGGGGAGCATACTACACAAGGTATTGTTCTTATAACAAAAGAAGTTGAAAAGCCTTCATTAAGTGAATTTTTAGAGAATGAAGATAAAAACACTAAATCTGTAATAGTAGTTTTAGATCAAATAACTGACCCACAAAATATTGGTTCTATAATGAGATCATGTTCAATGTTTGGGTGCAAAGGTATTATAGTGGCAAAAGATAATTCTCCAGAATTAACTCCCTCATTGCTCAAGGCGGCATCTGGGGCTGCAGAAATCGTAAATTATTTTAGGGTTACAAATTTAAAAAGAACATTATCAAATTTAAAAAAAAATGATTATTGGATTTATGGTTTTGATAGTTCCAATAAAGATAGTAATGAAATTAAATTTTCAAAAAAAACAGTATTAGTTTTTGGATCTGAAGGAAATGGAATTAGAGATTTAGTTAAAAAAGAATGTGATATTTTATTAAAAATAAAATCTCAACCAAACATAGAATTTCAAATTGATAGTTTGAATGTATCAAATGCTACAGCGATAGCATTATATGAATTTTATAAGCAGTAATAGATAATAAAAAAAGTGGTGGTGCCGCGTGTCGGAATCGAACTGACTACCTGATGATTACAAATCAACTGCTCTACCAAATGAGCTAACGCGGCAGTAAACTGCATTTACAATTAAAATAAAAATTCGACAAGAATTTTATAAATTAAATGCCAGGAATGTATGGAACCCCATCACCCTTAACTCTCTCATTAATTTCACTTAAAGTTGAGCAAGCTGTAATTGGACTAAATACAAGAAATAAAATAATTAATACTTTCTTAATCATAAATTATTTATAACTTTTCAATTTTTGCTGCACAATATTTAAATTCAGGAATTTTCCCAAAAGGATCCAATGCTGGGTTAGTAAGTAAGTTCGCAGCAGCTTCATTGTAACAAAATGGAATAAATATGACTCCTTCTGGAATCGCTCTATCTTGCCTAATTCTAATATCCAATGACCCTCTTCTTGTTGACACTCTTATTTTATCTCCAGCTTTCATATTTTTTTTCAAAATATCTTTTGGGGATATAGACACTGAAGGTTCTGGTTCAATTGCATCTAAGTTTGATGCTTTTCTAGTCATTGCTCCGGTATGCCAATGTTCTAACTGTCTTCCAGTTGTTAATATCATTTCAAACTCTTTATCAGGCATCTCATTAGGGGGCGTAACACTAGCTGGAATAAATTTACCTTTTCCATTTTCATTTGGAAATTTATCACCAAAAACTATCTCATCACCAGGTGAGTTTGGAGATTTACTTGGATAAGTTACAGAGTTTTCATTGTTTAGTCTGTCCCATGAAATATTATTTAGTGATGGCATTGATTTTGACATTTCCTCATAAATTTCTCTTGGATGTTGATAATTCCACCCTAAGCCAATTCTCTTTCCAAGCTCATTTATAATCCACCAATCTTCTCTAGCATTTCCTGGAGATGAAATTGCCTTTCTGCCCATTTGAACTTGTCTATTAGTGTTAGTGACAGTACCATTTTTTTCAGGCCATGCAGACGCAGGAAAAATTACATCAGCATATGTTGCAGTTTCAGTTAAAAAAATATCTTGAACAACTAAGTGATCCAACATTTGTAATGCTTCTCTTGCATGATTAAGATCTGGGTCAGACATTGCAGGATTTTCGCCAAGAATGTACATCCCTTTTATAGTATTATCGTGAATAGCATCCATAATTTCTACAACTGTTAATCCTTTTTTATCATCAAGTGTTGTTTTCCAGAATTTTTCAAAAAAATCTCTATTATTATTTTTTTCAACTAACTGATAATCTGGATACATCATTGGTATTAGACCAGCATCAGACGCTCCTTGAACATTATTTTGACCTCTTAATGGGTGAAGTCCAGAACCTCTTTTTCCAACATTACCTGTCATTAATGCAAGAGAAATTAAGCATCTAGCGTTGTCTGTTCCATGAACATGTTGTGACACCCCCATACCCCAAAAGATTATACCTTTATTAGTAGTTGCGTACAAACGAGCAACTTCTCTTATTAAATTTGAGTCTATTCCTGTCTCATCTTCCATTATTTCAGGAGAATAATTTAGTAGATGCTTTCTTAATTTATCAAATCCTTCTGTTTGTTTCTTAATATATTCAGTGTTAAATAAATTTTCTTCAATAATTACATTCATTATAGAATTTAAAAGAGCTACATCTGAACCTGGTTTAAACTGTAACATGTGGGTAGCATAATTTTTTAATGCATGACCTCTTGGATCCATAACAATGAGTTTGGATCCTTTTTTTGCAGCATTTTTAAAAAAAGTTGCTGCCACTGGATGGTTTTCGGTTGGATTAGCCCCTATAACAATAATTACCTCGGAGTGTTCTACTTCATAAAATGGCGCTGTAACTGCTCCAGATCCTATTGTTTCTAATAGAGCCGCTACAGAAGAGGCGTGGCAAAGTCGAGTGCAATGATCGACATTGTTTGTGTTAAAACCAGTTCTAATTAATTTTTGGAATAAATATGCTTCTTCATTGGAGCATTTTGCTGAACCAAAACCTGCCAAATTACTTTTTCCATTTCTTTTCTTTTTTAATTTTATAAAACCGTTTGTCGCATAATCTAGAGCTTCTTCCCAAGTTGCTTCTCTAAAATACTCATGTATGTTTGAAAAATTTATACTTGGATGTAAATCTTTTTCTTTGCCCTTTATTCTAATTAATGGTTTTGTAAGTCTTTCAGGATTATTAACGTAGTCAAATCCAAACCTTCCTTTTACACAAAGTCTATTTTTATTTGCTGGACCATCAACTCCATTTACGTATTTAATTTTATTATCTTTAACATTATATTCTATCTGACATCCAACTCCACAATAAGGACATACGCTATTAATTTTTTCATCTACTTTACTATGACCAATACCTTCTTTATCAACAACTGACGCAGGCATAAGAGCGCCCGTAGGACAGGCTTGAACACATTCACCACAGGCTACACATGTACTATCACCCATAGGATCATCAAAATCAAAAACAATTTTTGAATTCTCTCCACGATAAGCCATTCCAATGACATCATTTACTTGAACTTCTCTACATGCTCTTACACAAAGATTGCATTGAATACAGGCATCTAAATTTACTGCCATACTAGGATGGGAAATATCTGATTGGCATGGAGTTTTTTTTGGAAATCTACTTTCCTCAACATCTACTTTATTAATCCAATTCCAAAAATCAGAATTACTATCATGAGACACTGCTTTGTCAGGTTGATCTGTAAGAAGTAATTCGAAAACTAACTTTCTAGATTTTTTTGCTTTTTCTGATGCAGTGCTAACTTTCATATTGTCTGATGGTTTTCTAACACAAGATGCTGTTAAAACACGCTCACCTTCAATTTCAACCATACAGGCCCTGCAATTACCATCAGCTCTATAACCAGGTTTATCTAAATAGCAGAGATGGGGAATTTCGTTACCTAATCTATTAGAAACCTGCCAAATAGTTTCGTTAGAATTAGCTTCAACTTGCTTACCATCTAAATAAAATTTAATTTTTTTATCACTCATATGTAATTTCATTTTCAAAATATTTTAAAACAGAATTTAATGGATTGGTAGCTGCTTGTCCCAAACCACATATTGAAGCTTGTGACATCACTTCAGATAAATCAGCTAGTTTTTCTTTATTCCATTTTTTTTCCTTCATAAGTTTTACTGTTTTTTCTGTACCCGATCTACAAGGAGTGCATTGGCCACAACTTTCTTCCTCAAAAAATTTTAATAAATTTAAAGCAACCTCTTTCATATTATCTTTATCAGATAAAACTACTATAGCCGCAGATCCTAAAAAACATCCCTCATCTGATAGTTCTTTTGATCCATAATCTAAAGGAATATTATTCATCGAGGCAGGGAGTATGCCTCCTGATGCTCCACCAGGAAGATAGCCTTTAAATTTATGGCCATCAGCCATTCCCCCACAAAATTCATCAATTAATTTTTGAATTGTAATGCCAGCTGGCGCAATTTTAACTCCAGGATATTTTACTCTTCCCGAAACAGAAAAACTGTGAAAACCTTTTTTTCCATCAATTCCTTGTTCAGCAAACCATTTTGGTCCTTTATAAATAATATCCCTAACCCAAAACAGAGTTTCTAAGTTATTAGTAAGAGTTGGACAGCCAAAAAGACCTACTTCTGCAACGTAAGGAGGTCTGTGTCTAGGTAATCCTCTTTTTCCTTCAATGCTCTCAATCATTGCTGACTCCTCGCCACAAATATAAGCTCCAGCTCCTCTTCTTAATATAAAATAATCTTTTGGTATAAAGTTTTCCTGTTCGAGTTTGTTAATTTCATCTTTTAGAATTTTAATTACGGCAGGATACTCATCTCTGATATAAATATAAACTTTGTGGGCATCAATAAAATAAGAGGCAATCAATGCTCCTTCTAGAAATCTATGAGGATCACTCTCTAAATAATATCTGTCTTTAAAAGTACCTGGTTCGCCTTCATCACCATTTACAGCAACATATTTTTTTCCCTTGTAACTTGAAACTATTTCCCATTTTTTTCCTGTAGGAAATCCTGCCCCACCCTTACCTTTTAAACCACTATCATTTAATGATTTTAATATTTGCTGTTTTGAAATTTCTCCTTCTTTTATTTTTTTGGCAATAATATATCCATCATTTTTTATGTAATCTTTAAAATCTGTATAATTAGGAATAACTGGTTCAAAATCTTTATCATTAATTTTCTTTTTAACACTTTCCAAATTCGCTTTATCAACATAATTTTTTCCCACACATACTGTTGGTGCAACTTGACACCTACCCATGCATGGACCAGGTAAAACTTTAATATTTTTATTTTCTAGAGTTTTGAGATCTTTCAACAATTTTTGAGCTCCAAATAGTTCACATGTAAGACTTTCGCAGACTCTTACAACTTTAATAGGTTCATATTTATGACTATTTTTGACTATATTAAAATGTGCATAAAATGTTGCTACTTCATATATTTCAGATAATGGTATTTTTATCAATGTAGATAAAGCCACAAGATGTTTGTCGTAAAGAACTCCAAAGTTATCTTGTAAAACATGCAAATATTCTATTAGTTCGTCACGTTTAAATTCAGATCTTGTAAATAATTGAGATACTTGTTCTAAGTAGTTATCTTCGACCTGTCGTCCTTTGGGAGTCCAACGTCTTTTCTTCTTCTTTAGAGAAGTATCTGTTTGTGAAACAAATTTATCCATTCCAATTGATATAATAATATATATTTAGTATCAGAAAACCATGAAAGATTCAGTTGAAAATAATGAAATAGTTCTTGATACTAGTGGTACAGAATGTCCTATTCCAGTGCTCAGAGCAAGAAAGCTTGCCACAGAACTCACCAAAGATGTTATTATTAAAGTAATTGCTACAGACCCCCTAGCTGAAGCAGATTTTCAACATTATTGCGAACAATCAAAATTTACTTACTTAAGCTGTGATAAAGATAAAAATAAATTTTATATTAGGTACAAATTTAAAAAGTATGTCTAAAATAATGAATTAAAATCATAGAATTCAAAAACATCTCCTTTTTTAATTCTAGATATATTTTCATCAATTTCTATAATGCCATTTGAGTATGAAATCGAACTAATCATCCCTGACCCTTGTTTAGGATATTTATCAGCATAATCTCTATTATTGATATTTTTTTTAATCACTCTTAACCACTCCATTCTTTTAGTTTTTTTATTCATAGAAAAATTGGAATGGATTTTACTAGAAACTGGAAGATTAAAAAATCCGCCAGAAAGCTTTTCGATTAAAGGCTTTACTAACATAGCAAATAATAATTGAACTGATACAGGATTTCCCGGTAAACAAATGACATAGCATCCATTAATCTTACCAAAAGCAATAGGTCTGCCCGGTTTAATTGCAGCTCTCCAAAAAATAATATTACCTAATTCGGATAAAGCAGTAATTAAATGATCTTCATCACCTACAGATGCTCCACCAGCTGTAATGATCAAATTGAAATTTTTTGAAGATTTAAAAAGTTTTGTTTTAACATCCTTTAAATTATCCTTAAGATTACCGCAATATTTTTGATATATATAATTTTTATCTAATAAATTATTTAAAGCATAAAAATTAGAATTATTTATTTCAGAATTTTTTAAATACTTAGTTGGTTTACGTAATTCATTGCCGCTTGTAAAAAAACCAACTTTTATTTTTTTAAATACTCTGATTTTTGTAATTCCTGCAGCAGCAATCAAATTTATATTTTGATGATTAATTTTAGTACCTTTATTTAATATTTTTTGATTTTTTTTTATATCTTCACCTTTTAACCTGTAATTATCTCCAACATTCGGAGTTTTTAAAAGTTGGATTCCATTTTTTACTAATTGAGTATTTTCTTGCATAATTATTGTTGAAGAATTTGAGGGCATTCTTGCTCCTGTAAAAACTCTGATTGCTTCTCCAGATCTAATTTTTATATTTTTTTTATCTCCTGCAGCTATTCTTCTTTTACAATAATAATTCTTTTTTGTTTTTAAATCTTTTTCTAATAAAGCATAACCATCAACAGCAGAGTTATTGAAAGGAGGTAAGTTAATTTTACTTCTTAAATCTTCAAATAATATTCTATCTCGAGCATCTTTTAGATTTACTACCTCAGACTTAATAATTACTTTTTTTTGTCTTTTAAAAATGTTAATAATTTTTTTTTTTGTAAGTGGAAACTTATTCATCTTATTTCTTTTAAAATAAAATTTACAATATTATTAATTTCATTTTTTTTAAATTGTTTTAAATCTGTATTAATCTTTTCATCTGTAATTATAGCCTGAATATTACTAATTTCATTAAACAAAAAGTTGTTATTTCCTTTTTTAATGACTTCTAATTTGGGGTGATTTTCATTTTTAAAACCCTCAATAATAACAATGTCTGTATCTGATAATTCACTAATTAATTCATTTAAAGTTTTTTCATCAGAATTATTAAGCTCAGTAATTTTTGCCCATCTTTTTGATGAACTAACAATTACCTGTGAAGATCCTGAGGCTCTATGTATATAACTATCTGTGTTTTCATGATCTATATCAAAGTCATGATGAGCATGTTTAATTGATGCTACACGTATATTTTTTGATTTTAAAATTCTAATTATTTGACTTACAAAATAAGTTTTACCCGAATTTTTCCAACCGACTATTCCAACTAGTTTCATTTCTTTTTTTGATTATTTAATAAATATACAAATGAATAAATAATAATTGTAATAGAAATAAGCACTAATCCTAATGCCATTGCATATTCCAGATTTCCCATTCTTGTCTCGAGAGATATTGCAGTTGTCATTACACGAGTATAATGATCAATATTTCCTCCTACAATCATAACAGCTCCTACCTCAGATATAGCACGTCCGAAAGCTGATAGCAAAGTAGTGATCAATAAAAAATAACTATGATTAAAAAGGAGTTTTGCACTACCTAAAAATGGAATATTTAGTGATCTTATTTGATCTTTAAAATCTATCCAGTTTTTAAGAAATATTTCATGTGATAGAGATGCGACTATTGGAAAAATTATTATCGTTTGAGCGATAATCATTGCTGTAGGAGTGTACAATAGTTGAAAAACACCCAAAGGTCCGCCAGTGGCAAATAAAAAATAAACAATAAGCCCAACAACTACTGGAGGTATACCCATCAATGAATTTAAAAAAACCAATAAAACTTGTTTAAAAAAAAAATTGTATAAAGCAAGATAGTAACCTATCATAAACCCCAATATCGAAGCTATTACAAGGGCTGTCAAGCTTACCAATAATGACAGTATAATTATATCCCATAATTCTTTGTCTAATGTTATTATTAGTATTATAGAATTTACAAAAATTTCTAATATGTTCATATAATTTATTAGTTTATTTATAAGTTATTAGTTTATTTACAAAATATGAAAAAAAAAGAAAAATATTTAGTATCACCAAATATAAAAGATAAATCACTTATAACTGAAGTAAGGGGAATTGATGAAAATTCAAAAAAAATTAAAACTAAAGTAATTAATGAGAAATCACTTACAATTTTTTTAAATAATCAGGAAATAGTTACTTTAATGACTATTGCTGACCATCCGAAATATCTGGCAATAGGGTATTTATTAAATCAGAATATGCTTAAAAAAGATGATAAGATTTCTAGGGTGGAGATTGATAAAGGATTAAATATTGTTGTTGTTCGAACTAAAAGAAAAACTAATTATGAAAATAAATTAAGGAAGAAAATTACTACAAGCGGATGTGCAGTTGGAACAGTATTTGGTGATATTTATGAGGAAATAAAAAAAACGAAACTAAGGTCTAAGAAGAAAATAAAACATAAATGGATTTATGAAATATCAAAAAAAATTACTTTAACTCCAAGTCTTTATATGGAAGCAGGTGCTATTCACGGATGTGCAATTATTCATAATAATAAACCACTAATCTATATGGAAGATGTGGGTAGACATAATGCTGTAGATAAAATTGCAGGTTTTATGTTTCTTAAAAAAATTAGCTCTTCTAATAAAATTTTTTACACTACAGGCAGATTAACGAGTGAAATGGTTATCAAGACAATTAAAATGGGTATTCCAATTTTAATATCTAGATCTGGATTTACTGCATGGGGTATTGAATTAGCGATCTCAGCAAACTTAACTTTAATTGGAAGGGCTAAAGGAAAAAAATACTTTGCTTTATCTGGAGAGCACAGAATTGAAAATAAATAAAAACAAAATAATATTCGTAATTTTAGCTGGAGGACAATCAAGAAGATTTGGAGGCGGTTTTAAAACATTTTCTAAAATTAATAATATCACAATATTTGAAAGAATATTAAAAGTATTAAAAAGAAATGAAATTGAGATTTTAATTAATACAAATAATGATCATTCACTTTTTAGTGAAACTAATCTTCCAATTATAAAAGATAAGAAAAAAGGATTTTTAGGTCCACTTGCTGGAATTCACAGCTCAATTTCATGGGTTATCAATAAATATCCAAACAAAGAATGGATTTTTACGGTACCGAGTGATACTCCTTTTTTACCGGAATATATATTAGATAAATTTTGTCAGAAATTAAACTCAAGAGTTGAAATATTGATCGCGAAATCAAACAATAAAATTCATCCCGTAGTGTCAATGTGGAATGTAAATTTATTAAAAAGTCTTGAAAATGAGCTAAGTCAAGAAAATAGAAAAATCATGAATTGGGTAGAGAAACACAATTTTGATTATGTAGATTTTGGAAAAAGTAATATTGATCCTTTTTTTAATATAAATACGATCAATGATCTTAGAGCGGCAGAAAAGTTTGATCTCTTAAATGCTTAAAATTTCAATTATATATAGATAATAATTTTAAAAAGATTATAAAAAATTATGAGCATATATCTTCCAATAGCAGAGATGAACATAAATATATTTGTAATTGTGTTTATTGGAATGGCAGTAGGAGCTCTTTCTGGCTTATTTGGCGTTGGTGGGGGTTTTTTGATGACCCCGCTATTAATTTTTCTAGGTATTCCACCTGTTGTTGCAGTTGGCACAGAAGCGCCCCATGTATTAGCATCCTCAGTTTCAGGAGTAATTGCTCATTGGAGAAAAAAATCTGTTGATTTTAAAATGGGATTTTTTTTACTTACAGGGGGAGTAATAGGCTCAACAATTGGAGTAAATATTTTTAAAATTCTTAGATCTTATGGACAAATAGATATTGTAATTCAAATATTATTTGTTTTGTTTTTAGGAATAATTGGCTTTAGTATGGCATTTGAAAGTGCAAGAACTACAATAAAAAGTTATAGAACAACATCATCAATAAGAACAAAATTACATCAACACTCATGGATACATGGATTACCATTTAAAGTAAGATTTAGAAGGTCAAAGCTTTATATTAGCGCAATACCTCCTATTATTATTGGTTTAATTGTTGGAATTTTATCAGCCATGATGGGTGTTGGCGGAGGTTTTATTATCATACCAGCAATGGTTTATATACTTGGTATGCCAACAAGTGTTGTTGTAGGCACTTCATTGTTTCAAATTATATTTGTAACTGCAAATTCAACTTTTTTTCAAGCTTATCTTAATCAAACAGTTGATATTGTTCTTGCAGCTTTAATGATTTTAGGTGGTGTTATTGGGGCGCAAATAGGTGTCAGAATTGGATCAAAATTAAAAGCAGAGTATTTAAGAGGGCTATTAGCAATATTAGTTTTAGCTGTTTGTGCAAAACTATTTACTGATCTCGTTTTAGAGCCCAATGATTTATTTTCTACTCAGGTATTATGATAAATCCTTTTGAGACAAAAAAAGAAGTTGTAAATACTTCGCCTATAGTAAGTGATGAAATAAAAAAGACTACTTGTTACATGTGTGCTTGCCGCTGTGGTATTAATGTTCACCTGAAGGATGGACAAATTAGATATATTGATGGAAACAAAGATCATCCAACAAATAAAGGGGTATTGTGCGCAAAAGGTTCAGCTGGTATTATGCAGCAAAATTCCCCAGCAAAATTAACCAAACCTTTATTACGGGTTGGCAAAAGAGGAGAAGGTAATTTTAAAGAAATAGAATGGGATGAAGCTCTTAAGATTGCTACAACTTGGTTATCAGAAGTAAGAAATAAAGATCCAAAAAAATTAGCTTTTTTTACTGGGCGTGATCAAAGTCAATCTCTTACTGGTTGGTGGGCAAGTAAATTTGGCACCTGTAATTTTGCTGCACATGGAGGTTTTTGCTCAGTTAACATGGCTGCAGCTGGTATGTACACAATTGGGGGCTCATTTTGGGAGTTTGGAGAGGTTGACTGGGACCACACTAAATATCTACTTTTATTTGGATGCGCTGAAGATCATGACTCTAATCCAATTAAAATGGGTTTAGGAAATTTAAAAACTAAAAAAAACACAAAATTTGTTTCAATAAATCCTATAAAAACTGGATATTCAGCCATTGCAGATGAGTGGTTAGGCATCAGACCTGGTACTGATGGTTTACTTGTTCACGCAATTATTTACGAGTTACTAAAAGCAAATAAAATTGATTGGAATTATCTAAAGAAATATACCAACTCAAATTGGTTGGTCTATAATAATCCTGGAAAGAGTAACCATGGGCTATTTGTAAGAAATAAAGAAAACCAAACATTAATTTACTGTAAGAAAAATAATAAAATTTTAAGTAGTACCAGAAATGACTCGCAGCCAAGCTTTTTTGGAAATTATATTTACGAAGGAATTAATGTAATCCCAGTTTTTGAATTAATTTCCAAAGAATTATTAAGCGACGAATTTAAACCTCAAAAAATTTCTGCTTTAACTGATATTGATGAAGAGGTTATAAAAAGGATTGCAAGTGAGATAGCAGAAACTGCTTTTGAAAATGAAATTGAATTGCCAATAGAATGGATTGATATAAATGGAGTTAAGCACAAAACGATGGTTGGCAGACCAGTGTCTATGCATGCAATGAGAGGTATCTCTGCACATTCAAATGGATTTGATACTTGTCGACTTATACATATTTTACAAATGCTAATTGGATCAATAGATGTTCCTGGGGGTTTTAGGTATAAAGCTCCTTATCCCAAACATATAGTTCCTGGTCCAAAACCATCAGGACATAAATCTATACCTAACAAATCATATGATGGAATGCCTCTTGGTTTTCCTCATTCTCCAGATGATTTGCTTACAGATGAAAAAGAAAATCCAATAAGAATTGATAAAGCATTTAGTTGGGAAAATCCACTTTCAGCTCATGGTTTAATGCATATGGTTATCAATAACGCCTGGAAAGGGGATCCATACAAAATTGATGTTTTGTTTATGTATATGGCAAATATGGCATGGAACTCTGCAATGAACACAAAAGAAACTATTGAAAAACTAATAGACATAGATGAAATTACAGGAAATTATAAAATTCCAAAAATTATTTATAGTGATGCCTATTACTCAGAAACTGTTCCATATGCTGACTTAATATTACCAGATACAACATACCTTGAGAGATGGGATTGTATTTCTTTACTAGATAGGCCAATAAGTTCAGCAGATGCGGCAGCAGATGCAATACGCCAGCCAGTCTTGGAAACTAAAAGAGATGTTAGACCATTTCAAGATGTACTGATTGATTTAGGTGCTAGGCTAGGATTACCAGGTTTTGTAAATGAAGATAAAACTCCTAAGTTCCCCAATGGATACATTGACTATATTGTTAATCACGAAAGACAACCTGGCATAGGTCCTCTTGCAGGATGGAGAGGGAATGGTGAGTCTTTTGGCAAAGGTGAAATTAATCCTAATCAAATTGATGAATATATTAAAAATGGGTGTTTTCATCATCATCAATTTTCTAAAGATCAAAGTTATTTTAAATTTGCAAATAAAACATATATCGAATTTGCAAATAAGATGGGATGGATTGCTAAAAAAGAAAAAATAGTTCTTCAGATTTATAGTGAAGAAATGCAAAAATTTAGACTTGCTAGTGAAGGTTTTGGGCAAAAAAACCCTCCGGAACATATGAAATCGAGAATTAAAAATTACTTTAAACCTATTCCAAGATGGTATTCACCAATTGAAAACACAATTACTGACTCAAATGAATACAATTTAAATGCTATTACTCAACGTCCGCCACATATGTATCATTCGTGGGGTTCTCAAAATGCTTGGTTACGACAAATAACAAATAAAAACTATTTATATATTAGTGAATTTATAGCTAAAAAAAACCAACTTAATGATGATGATTGGATATGGGTGGAAAGTTATCATAATAAAATTAAAGTACAATGCAGAGTAATGAAAGGTGTAAATAAATTTACAGTTTGGACTTGGAATGCAATTGGTAAAAGAAAAGGTGCCTGGAACCTAAATCCTAATTCTCCCGAAACAGAGAAGGGTTTTCTATTAAATCATATTATTCCTGATTTATTACCAAAAAGAGATGATGGTTATAATTATTCAAATTCTGATCCAATAACAGGTCAAGCTGCTTGGTATGACTTAAAAGTAAAAATATATAAGTGTAAAGAAAATGAAATAGATGGAAAAATATATCCCACATTTAAAATGTTTAAAAACAAATCAAGAAAAAATATTGAAATAAATAGTTATGGTAAAAAAATTAAAAAAGAATTTTCAAAAAAACAATCAAATTTACATTTTGAATATATTGGGAATAAGAATAATTACTAAAAATGACTGATTTACCAAAAAGCACTGATAAAAAATTAGGCCTCGTAATTGACTTAGATATTTGTGTTGGATGTCATGCGTGTGCAGTAAATTGTAAAGAATGGAATACATCTGGCCACTCTTCACCTTTACATGATGTAGATCCATATGGTGATGATCCAACTGGCGTCTGGTTTAACAGAATACATACATTTGAAGTTGAGACTGAAGTAAATGGATCTAAAACAGTTCATTTTCCTAAAAGTTGCTTGCATTGTGAAGACGCTCCCTGTGTCACAGTTTGTCCAACCGGTGCCTCCTATAAAAGAGAGGAAGATGGAATTGTATTAGTAAATTCAGAAACATGTATTGGTTGTAAATTATGTTCATGGGCATGCCCATATGGAGCAAGAGAATATGATGAAACCGCGGGAGTCATGAAAAAATGTACTTTATGTGTCGACAAAATTTATAATGAAAATTTGCCTGAAAATGAGAGAGTACCTGCATGTGTTTCAAGTTGTCCTACTGGAGCAAGAAGCTTTGGAGATTTAGGAGATCATGACTCTGATATTTTTAAGTTAGTATCAGATAGAGATGGTTATAATTTAATGCCTGAACAAAATTGCAAACCAGTTAATAAATACTTACCGCCAAAATTCAACAAAGATATATTTAAAAACAAAGAACTAAAACCTGTTTTACAGGATGAAAATCAAAATTTTAATGATTGGGTTAAGGAAGTAGAAGATGCATCCAAGTAAATCAATTATTTTTTTTACTGTAATATCAGGAACAGGTTATGGAATATTTATTGGTTTATTATTTAATATGATATTTATTAACATCTCATATTCTTTTGAATACAAATTATTTTTATCTTGTTCAAGTTTTCTAATGGTGTCTATTGGCTTACTAAGCTCAACATTTCATCTGGGGCATCCTGAAAGAGCTTGGAGAGCTTTTAGTCAATGGAAAACATCATGGCTATCTAGAGAGGGATTAGCTGCCATAATTACCTTTATTCCTATGATTTGTTTTTACTTTTTCTGGATAATGAATTTTAAGGGTCAATTATATTTATTATTGATAACGAATATTTTATCAATAATAACAATATTTTGCACAGGGCAGATGTATGCGTCTTTAAAAACCATACCTGCATGGAACAATATATTAGTAACTCCAATTTATATTTTAAACGGAATTACTTTAGGTGCACTTTTTGTATATTCTATAAATTTTTATTTTAATTATAATTTTGATTTATTTGAAAAATTTGTTTGTATGATATTAATTATTAATTTTATAATTAAAATTGTTTACTGGATTTCAATCAGAAAAAAATCAAATACTAATATCAAGTCAGCTGTAGGTATAAAAAGTAAAGATATTAGTTTTTTTGAGGGTCCTCACACAGGTAAAAATTTTTTAACTACAGAAATGGTAAATAGCCTATCAAAACAAAATGGAAATTTTTTAAGAATAGTTTTTTGTATACTAACCTTCATTACACCACTTTACATGATCAACCAATATTCATCATTAGTTGCAGATCAATTAATAATAAAATTATCAATGTTATTTGTTTTTATTTTAGCTTTATTAGGTATGTTAATTGAAAGATATCTGTTTTTTATACAGTCAAAACATGTAGTTAGTCTATATTATGGATATAAATCAATAAAATGATTAAATTTTTTATTTTCAGTTTTGTTTTTATTTTTTATTCTTTTAATTCTTTATTTGCACAAGAAACCTATTTTGATCTCTCTCAAGATGTAATAAAAATAGAAACAAATTTTGATGGAAAAGAAATTATTATTTTTGGTTTATTAGAGGATAAACATGATACAATTTTAGCTATAAGAGGGCCTAGTAAAAAATTAAAAATCCAAAAAAAAGATAGATATTTTGGTGTTTGGTTCAATAGTAAAAGAGTTACTTATAGCAATGTTCCTAATATTTTTTTTCTAGCTTCTACTAATAAAATTGATGAAATTTTGCCAGAATCAATGTTAATTCAGGAAAATCTTAGTTTTGATGGAATTTTAAGAAATAAAAATTATAATCAGAATTTTGCTTTTGAAAATGATCAAGATATTTGGATAGAAAATTTTATTAGAATAAAAAAAGAGAAACTTTTTTTTAATCAATTTGAAATGAAAAAATTTAAAGATAAATTATTCCAAACAAGTGTGTTCTTTCCTGCAACTACAGTGCCAGGAAAGTATGTAGTTTCTATTTATCATGTGAGAAACAAAACTATTACTAGTAAAGAAGATAAGACAATTAATATTGTAAAATCTGGAATAGGTAATGATATTTATAATTTTGCAAATAATAATGCTGCTACATATGGTTTTTTCACAATAGTCTTTGCAATATTATCAGGGCTTATTGCTGCAACTTTATTTAGGAGATTATAATGGCTGATGATAGATATATTTTAGTTATAGCAGATAATTCAAACGAAATGAGCATTGCTCTGGAATATGCTTGCGCTAGATCAAAAAAAACAGGAAGAAAAATTATTATTGCAACATTTGTTGAACCAATTGATGTTCTCACTACTCAAGGTGTTTCTGAAATAATGAAAAATGAAGCAAGGGAAGAAGCTGAATCAAGACTAAAAGATGCTGCAACTTTAGTAAAAAACAAAACTGGAGAGCTTCCAGCTTTATCCCTAAGAGAAGGAGAAACAATATCTGAATTGAAAAAATTAATTGATGAAGAAAAGAATATCAATGTTTTAGTTCTCGCAGCTAAAAGTGATGAAACAAGTAAAGACCCTGGACCAATAATTACTTCTCTTGTAACTAATGAAATAACAAATTTAAGAGTACCAATAATGATTGTTCCGGGTAATTTTTCAGAAGAACATATATCACAAATTACCTAATAATGAGTTTAGAAATTGCAAAAATTCTTATTGATATAAAGTCCATAAATTTTTCTTTTGAAAATCATTTTACTCTTACATCTGGATTAAAAAGTCCTGTTTATGTAGATTGCAGAAAAATTATTTCATTTGTAAAGGAAAGAGAAATAATATTAGAAAAAGCATTAAACTTATTTAATAAAAATAATATTACATTTGATATTATAGCTGGTGGAGAAACTGCAGGAATTCCGTATGCAGCTTATTTATCTGATAAATTAAAAAAATCTATGATTTATGTAAGAAAAAAACCTAAAGGTTTTGGAAAAAATAAACAAATAGAGGGTAATTTTGAGAAAAATCAAAATGCTTTACTTGTTGAGGATTTGGCAACTGACGGTGGAAGTAAAATAATATTTATTGAAGCAATAAGAGAAGCCGGATTAAATGTAAAAGATATTTTTGTAATTTTTTATTATGATATCTTTGATTTTAAATTGTCAGAACTCTCTAAAATGAATGTAAATATTCATTCTTTATGCACTTGGAAAGATGTTATTAATTATATAGAGAATGAAAAAATCTATAGTAATAATGAAATTGTAAACCTTAAGGAATTCTTAAATGATCCTGAAAGTTGGAGAAATAAATATGGATGATATTGTTCTTGTGAGTGGTGGCTTTGATCCTATTCACAGTGGTCATATTAAATTAATTAAAGATGCAAGTAGTTATGGAAAAGTAGTAGTTTTGTTGAATTCTGACAAATGGCTAAAAAATAAAAAAGGTAAAGAATTTCTACCATTTGATGAAAGAAAAATTATAATGGCAGAATTAAAAAATGTTGTAGATGTTTTAAGTTTTAATGACGATGATAAGACGTGCATTGATGGCTTAAAAAAAGCTAAAGAAAAGTATCACAATTTTAATCTCAAATTTGCAAATGGTGGAGATAGAAATGATAGCACTACGCCTGAGTCAGTTTTCTGTGAAGAAAATGGAATTGAATTGTTGTGGGGTATAGGTGGAAATATTAAATCAAATTCAAGCTCCTGGATTTTAAAAAAATGGAATGAAAACAATTAAGGATATAGTTTTCTTTTAACCCAATTTTCATTTTCTTTTTTAAACTCGAGTCTATCATGAAGTCGAAATGGCATTTCCTGCCAAAACTCTATTAGTTCTGGTTTCACTAAATACCCATTCCAGTGTGAGGGTCTGGGAATATTTCTTGATTTAAATTTATTTTCAAATTCGCTAACTCTTTTAATTAGAGCAGATCTTTCATTTAAAAACTCAGATTGCAAGCTAGCCCAAGCACCTATTCTACTTCCAATTGGTCTTGAATTATAATATTTATCAGCTTCATCTTTGGAAATAATTGATACAACCCCTTCTATTCGAACTTGTTTTTGAAGTGATTTCCAATGAAAGTTTAAAGCTACGTTTTCATTAAAAGAGATTGCTTTTCCTTTTTTGCTATTTGAGTTTGTAAAAAATACAAATCCTCTTTCATCAAAAGATTTTAATAAAACAATTCTTGAATTTGGCTTACCATCTGAGGATATCGTTGCAAGATTCATTGCATTTGGATCATTAACTTCACTTTTTTTTGCTTCCTCATACCATTCTATGAACAAGTCTATGGGTTTTTTATTAGAATTTATTAAAATTGGCTCAGTTGTCATATTATATATGTGAATATTTATTTATAGGTATATATATCTATATTTATAAAAAAAACAGATTTACGATATGTTAATGCAAAATAAAAAAGGTTTAATCATGGGAGTTGCCAATGATAGATCAATAGCTTGGGGTATAGCTAAAAAATTAGCTGATGAAGGTGCAGAAATTGCCCTTACTTACCAGGGTGAAGCACTAAAAAAAAGAGTTGAGCCTCTTGCTCAAGAAATAGGATCAGATATATTGATTCCTTGCGATGTTTCAGACTCAAATAGCATGATAAATGTTTTTGAAACACTCAAAAATAAATGGGGTGAATTTGATTTTCTTGTGCATGGAATAGGTTTCTCAAATAAGGATGAACTCAGAGGTAAATACTTCGACACATCTTTAGAAAATTTTAGACAAACTATGCATATATCTTGTTATTCATTTACTGAGTCTTGTAGACTTGCAGAACCTTTAATGAAAAATGGTGGTTCAATATTAACACTTACTTATTACGGGTCAGAACAAGTAATGCCTCATTATAATGTTATGGGTGTTGCAAAAGCTGCACTTGAAGCAAGTGTTAGATATTTAGCTGTAGATCTTGGGGGGAAAAAAATTAGAGTCAACGCTATAAGTGCCGGACCAATAAAAACTTTGGCAGCATCAGGAATTGGAGATTTTAGATTTATTTTGAAATGGAATGAACTCAATGCTCCTTTAAAGAGAAATGTTAATCAACACGATGTTGGTAACTCGGCTCTTTATTTATTAAGTGATCTAGGAAGTGCTGTAACAGGCGAAATTCAGCATGTTGACTGTGGTTACCACACAGTTGGAATGGTTGCGGTGGATGAAAGTGAGAGTGTTTCTGAGTTACTTGAAGAATTTACAAATTCAAAAAAATGACATCAAATTCTATAGGAAAAATTTTTAATTTTACTACTTGGGGTGAAAGCCATGGAGAGGCTATTGGTTGTGTTATAGATGGCGTTCCTTCAAATATTAATTTAACAGAAAAGGATATTCAGCCATATTTAGATAAAAGAAAACCAGGTCAATCGAAATTTACAACTCAAAGAAAAGAGAATGACTCTGTCAAAATATTATCAGGGACGTTTAATAATAAAACAACAGGCCATCCAATTTCTCTTATTATCTACAATCAGGATCAAAGATCAAAAGATTATTCTGATATTAAAAATAAGTTTAGACCTGGTCATGCAGATTACACATATTGGAGAAAATATGGAATTAGAGATTATAGGGGTGGCGGTAGATCAAGTGCTAGAGAAACTGCAATGCGAGTTGCTGCTGGTGCAGTAGCAAGAAAAATAATCCATAAAAAAATAAAGAATAAAGTAAGTATCATAGGTGCAGTAGTTCAGATGGGTAAGTATAAAATTGATTATAAAAATTGGAATGAAAAATTTATTTCAAAAAATAGTTTTTGGTGTCCTGATAAAAAAATTATCAATAAATGGGAAAAAGAAATTCAAATTGCTAGGAAAAATGGATCATCATTAGGTGCAATTATTGAAATAAGAGTTAAAGGATTGCCAGTGGGTTTAGGTGAGCCAGTTTATGAAAAAATAGACTCTGATATAGCAAAAGCTTTGATGACTATAAATGCTGTTAAAGGTGTTGAGATAGGTAATGGTTTTGATAGTGTTTATGAAAGTGGTATTTCAAATGTTGATGAAATGAGAATAAAAAATAAAAAACCAATATTTTTATCAAATAATAATGGTGGAATACTTGGTGGTATTACAACTGGACAAGAACTTGTGTGCAGATTTGTCGTAAAACCAACAAGTTCAATTTTATATCCAAAAAAGACAATTAATACGCAATTGAAAGAAACTTCTATTTCAACAAAAGGTCGTCATGATCCTTGTGTTGGTATTAGAGCTGTTCCTGTCGGTGAAGCCATGCTTGCAACTACAATTGCAGATCATTGCTTACGTTTTCTTTAAAATACAGTATATTAAAAATTCAACATTACCTTTAGGCCCAGTTATTGGGCTGTTTATAATTCCAACAACTTTTGCATCAAGTTTATTTATAAACCAATTTTTTATATCATCGCATACTTGTTGATGAATTATCTGGTCTATAACAACCCCTTTTTTTAGATTATTTTTTTTAGTTTCAAATTGGGGTTTTATTAAAGTTATAATTTCTGAATAATTAGATAAAAGATTTAAAGTTGGATAAATGACTTTTTTCAAACTTATAAAACTTACATCACAGACCACTAAATCTAATTTATCAGGAATTATAACATTATTTAAATTTCTAGCATTGAAATTTTCAATACTAATAATTTTTTTTTCTTTTCTAAGTTTTTCATGTAGTTGGTTAGTTCCAACATCTATAGAGTATATTTTTTTGGCATTATTTTTTAATAAAACCTGAGAAAATCCTCCCGTTGATGAACCAATGTCTAAACAAGTTTTATTTTTAATATTTATTTTAAAATATTCGATTGCCTTTAATAATTTTAATGCCCCTCTAGATACCCATTCCGGATGTAATTTATTTATTACTATTTTTGAATGTTTATCAAAATAATTACCACTTTTTAATACAATCTTATCATTAACTAAAACTTGACCTGCCATAATCATTGACTGAGCTTTACTTTTAGATTCAATTAAATTTTTATCTACTAATAATTGGTCTAATCTTATTTTAATTTTTTTACTCAAATTAGTGAAAATTATTTAAAATCTTCTTTAGAAATTTTATTATTATCCTGCTTTATTTTTTTTATCTGACTTTCAATAGATTTGAGTTTTTCTTCACAACTTTTTTTTAATTTCATACCTTCCTCATAAAGTTTTACTGACTCCTCTAAATCAACTTCACCATTTTCTAACTTTTCAACAATTACTTCTAGTTTTTTTAAGTTGTTCTCAAAGTTATTCTTATCTTTAGTCATTTTCTCCGGTTACTTTAACAATATTTTTATTATTTGTATCATAAATTAAAGCATAAATTTTATTATTATTTTTAATTGTAAATAATAATTTATTATTATCAATTAAATCTATATCAGTAATTTCATGACCAGGGTCTAAATTTAAATTATAAGTAATCTTATTAGTTTCTAAATTACTTTGTTTTTTTCCTATTTTTATATACAATCCATAAACAAGTGCCAAAAAGCATAAAAAAATTAATAAGGCTAAAAAAACTACAACAAATTGAAGAATTTTTTGAGACATGAATGAATTTTATAATCGTAAATTAAATATAAATAAAGAATTAAGTTCAAAAAGATTGGATAAAGTTCTTGTTTCAATTTTTAATGATTATTCAAGAACTCATATTAAAAATTTAATTTTAAATGGCAATGTTACTAAAAATGGTATTAAAATTATTGATCCATCTTATATTACAAAAGAAAATGAAAATTATATTATTAATATTTTTTTTAAACCAGAAAAGAAACATGATCCTGAAGAAATTAATTTAAATATTATTTATGAAGATAAAGATTTAATAATAATTAATAAGCCTCCAAACTTAGTTATGCATCCAGCTCCTGGTAATGAAAATGGCACACTAGTAAACGCACTTATGCACCATACAAATAATACACTAAGTAATTTAGATGATAATAATAGACCTGGAATTGTTCATCGTTTAGATAAAGATACAAGCGGTCTATTAGTTGTGGCAAAAAATAATATTGTGCATATTGAATTGGCTAAACAATTTAAAAATCATTCAATATCAAGAAAATATAAAGCTTTAGTTTGGGGGACTCCAAACAATCAAACAATAGAAGGTTATATTGAAAGAAATAAAAAAAATAGGAAAAAAATGAGTCTTAATAGTAAGGGTTTTGGAAAATACTCAAAAACTGAAATTAAAATAGAAAAATCATTTGGAATAGCAAGTATAGTTGATTGCTTATTATATACTGGCAGAACTCATCAAATAAGATTGCATTTAACTTCAAAAAATTCACCAATCGTTGGTGATAAAATTTATGGGAAAAGTAAAGTAAATCAATTTGGAAAAGAAAAAAATAATTTTAATAAATTTATGATATTAAAAAATTTTCAAAGACAAGCTTTGCATGCCTATCATCTTGGATTTGATCATCCATCTTTAAACAAAAGAATGAATTTTGATGTTGAATTACCTCAAGATTTTAAGAATTTATTAGAATTATTACTAAAATATTAAATATTTTATTATTTATGTTATAGGCTAATCATGAATTTACCAGTTTTATCAAGTGAAGGAAGTTTAGCTGTATATCTTCAAGAAATAAAAAAATTTCCAATGCTTACAGCTGAAGAAGAGTATATGCTTGCTAAAAGATATAAAGAACATGGAGACTCTGATGCAGCCCATAAATTAGTCACAAGTCACTTAAGACTAGTTGCTAAAATTGCTATGGGTTATAGAGGTTATGGACTCCCAGTTACAGATTTAATTTCAGAAGGTAATGTAGGTATTATGCAAGCTGTTAAAAAGTTTGATCCTGAAAAAGGATTTAGATTAGCTACATATGCAATGTGGTGGATAAGGGCACAAATACAAGAATATGTATTGCACAGTTGGTCTTTAGTAAAAATAGGAACTACTGCTGCACAAAAAAAACTTTTTTTTAATTTAAGAAAAATTAAAAATCAGCTTGTATCAATAGATTCAGGTAATCTTTCTCCCGAGAATGTAAGAGAAATTGCAACAAGATTAGATGTAAAAGAAGGTGAAGTAATTGATATGGAAAATAGACTTTTTAAATCCGATCAATCATTAAATATAAAAATTGGTGAAGAAAAAGATACTGAATTACAAGATTTACTTGAGGATACACAAGATAACCAAGGTAATATAATAGAAAGTAAAGACGAATTTGATTATAGAAAAAAACTATTTGTAAAAGCTTTTAAAGTTTTAAATAATAGAGAAAAAGAAATTGTTAAATTAAGAAAACTGCAAGAAAAACCTCTAAAGTTAGAAGAGTTAAGCAAAAAATTTAAAATAAGTAGAGAGAGAGTTAGGCAGATTGAAGAAAAAGCTCTTGAAAAGCTTCAAAAAGAAGTTTTAAATATCAATTAAAATACCATTAATATCAATAGTTTCTTTTCTGTCTGGTCCTGTTGAGACTATAGAAATATTAGCCTCCATTAACTCTTCAAGAGTCTTTATATATATTAGAGCATTTTCAGGTAAATCTTTTAAATCACTTACACCAGCTGTGGATGTTTGCCATCCATTTAATTTTTTATATATTGGCTTAATTTTATCATATAAAAATTCTTCAGTAGGTAAAAAATCATATTTTTTGCCCTCAATATCATAACCCACACAAACATTAATTTCTTTTAATTCATCTAAAACATCTAATTTAGTAAGCACAATATCTGTAATACCATTTAACATTATTGATTGTTTTAAAAGAACACTATCAAACCAACCACATCTTCTTTTTCTTTTTGTTACTGTTCCAAACTCTAAACCTTTTTCACCTAAATATTCACCAATATTGTTATGTAATTCAGTAGGAAAAGGTCCAGATCCCACTCTTGTAGTATATGCTTTAGTTATGCCCAAAATTTTATGGTTATTTCTATTACTAAAACCAGTTCCAGAAAATATTTGACCAGATATTGTATTTGAGGAAGTTACGAAAGGATAAGTTCCAAAATCAATATCAAGCATTGATCCTTGGGCTCCTTCAAAAACTATTGTTTTATTTTTTAATCCAAATTCATTTATAATTTTCCATAAAGGAACACTGAATGAACACAAATAATTAGACATTGTTAATAATTCGTCATAATAATTATCTAATTTAAAATTATTATAACCTGATATTTTCTCTTTGTAGTATTCATGAAGATTATTAATCTTTTTCTTAAGTATATTTGGATATTTTAAATCACAGATTCTTATAGCTCTTCTTCCCACCTTATCTTCATATGCTGGCCCTATTCCTTTTTTTGTTGTGCCGATTTCATTTTGACCTCTTGAGACCTCATTAATTTCATCAAGTAATTTATGAATTGGTAAAATCAGACAAATATTGTCAGCAATGATTAAATTACTATTATTTACTAATATTCCTTCTTTTTTTAAATTATTTATTTCATTGATTAAGGCCCATGGATCAAGAACAACTCCATTACCAATTGCACATTTTTTATTATTAACAATTCCTGAAGGTAATAAATTTAATTTATATACTTTGTCTTCTACTTTTATAGTATGACCAGCATTATTACCGCCTTGATATCTTACAATAAGATCGGCTTTTGAAGAAATCCAGTCAACTATTTTACCTTTTCCTTCATCTCCCCACTGAGTGCCTACAATAGTATAAAACATTATGACTTTTTAACTTTTTTATTCAATAAAAAATACTTTATTCCATATTTTTTTGATTGTTCTTTAAGATCTTTATTTTCTTCAAAATTTTTAAATAGACTATATCCTTTCTTTATTAATAACTTTTTAGTTTTAATATCAGTATTAAAAGGAATTAAAATTTTTTTATTTGTATTTTGAAAAGATGAAGCTCTTAAAATAGTATCCATATAACAAGTATAACCTATAGCTGCTTCATAGTTATTTTCGTATTTCAAATTATATCTTCCTCCTCCTGCTATTTCTCCTCTCACACCTTTAGCAAAAAATGTAAATTTTATACCTTTGTAATATTTTTTATTTTTCTCTATTTCAAATAAATCAATATTAATTGAGTCATTATTTGAGACTTTAATTAAATTAGCTATTTTGGTTAATCTTTTGACTTCAGTTTCAAACCCAATATTTTGACTTATTTTTTGGATTTGCAATTTTTTGTTTTTAATTTTACCTGTACAGGCATATAAATTTTTAAAACTTTTTATAAGTTTATAATTATTTAGTAATTTTATACAATTATTTAAATCTTTTAGTTCAATGAATTTCCTAATTTTTCCTCTTAAATCTATATCCTTTATTTCATTTAATAAACTGTTTAAAAAAAAAGGAGCTGATATCTCAATTACTATATTCTTTACTCCAATTTTTTTAAGTGTTTCATATGCTAAATTAATTATTTCAACATCTGCTTTGTAGCTTTCTGATCCAATTATTTCTGCACCAACTTGTTGAAATTGACGTTCAGGTCTTAAGATTGAACCATTTTTTCTAATAACTTCACCATAGTAGCATAATTTCAAAGGACGTTTTTGTTTAGCCAACCTTGAAGATGCCAATCGTATAATTTGAGGAGTTATGTCATTGCGAATACTAAGGGTTTGTTTTTTTTTATTAGTTTTTAATGTAAGAGTGTTACTGTCTAGGTTGTTACTATATTCAATCAAGGGTGTTTTAACTAGGGTAAATCCATTTTCTCTGAAAAAATTAATTATTGAATTTTTATATTGATGCTCAATATAAGTATCGAAATTTAGGCTATCTTTAAAACCTGGTGGAAGAAGAAATTTATTTACCAAGATATGGCCTAACTAATTTTTTTATTTTTAAAGACTGATCAATGACTAGTTTTTTGTTTTCCCCCTCAACTAGTATTCTAACCAAAGGTTCTGTTCCTGATAATCTAATCAATGATCTAGTTTTTTTATTATTAAATAATTTATTTTTATTCAAATCATTAATTATTTTTAATAATTTTTTAGATTTAGAATTATAAAATAAATTTATTTTTTCTTGAGCATATTCTTTGTATAGATTAAATAATTTACTTGGTCTTGATTTACTAGTACTAATAATTTCGGTGACTTTTAAGGCTGCAAGAATTCCATCTCCTGTGCTTGAATATTCAGACATTATAATATGACCTGATTGCTCACCTCCGATTAGAGATTTAGATTTTCTCATTTGATTAATTACATTTATATCACCAACTGAAGTTCTTTTAATTTTTAATTTCAATTTTTCAGTAAGATATTTTTCTAAACCCATATTAGACATTATTGTTATTATTACATCAGTTTGATTACTTTTATTATTTGGCTTAATAAAACTTTTACAGAATAGTGCTATTATCTTGTCTCCATCAATCTCTTTTCCTTTTTCATCAACTACTATTAAACGATCTCCATCTCCATCAAAAGCAAATCCTATATCAGCCTTTTGCTGAACTACTTTTTTTTTCAAAAGTGATGTATTAACAGCTCCACAATTTTTGTTGATGTTAAACCCATCAGGATTATTATTAATAGTTGTAACTTTATGCCCTAATTCCCAAAATAAATTTGGTGCAATATTGTAAGTTGCGCCATTAGCACAGTCTAAAACTATTTTGAGTTTTTTATTAGGTTTTCTTTTAGATAGCGATCTTTTTAAAAATTCAGAATATCTTCCTGAGGCATCCTCTAATCTTTTTGCATTTCCAGAAATAAAAGAATTATTTGTAACTTTTTTATATTTGTTATCATCTAAAATAATTTCTTCTACTTTTTTTTCAATTTTAGTACTTAGTTTTAAACCTTCACTATCAAAAAATTTTAAACCATTGTATTCATAGGTATTGTGAGAAGCAGTTATCATAACACCTATATCCGCTCTAAGTGTTTTAATCATTAGTGGTACTGCAGGTGTTGGCAAAGGGCCCACCAATATTACGTTCATTCCCATTGAAATAAAACCTGCTGTAACAAGAGGCTCATATAAATATCCTGAAAGTCTAGTGTCTTTACAAATTACAACTCTACTTTCTCTTACATTTTTTTTTCTTAGTACATAGGCTACTGATTTTGATATTTTAAGACAAGTTTCCGCAGAGAGAGGCTCATTATTAACTAAGCACCTTATTCCATCAGTGCCAAATATTTTAGACATTAGAGTCTTTTATTGAAAAATATAAATAATGTGAAGTGTTTAGTTTGCAGGTGCAGCAGCTGATCCACCAGTTTTGGGAACAGATGATACTGTATTTTTTGGAGTATTTAAGTCATTGTCAAAATCGTCTCTAGTTGGTTTTACCCCTTTGATTAAGTCTTTTATTTCATCTCCTGACAATGTTTCATACTCCAGAAGTCCTTTAGCCACGATATGCAGTTCTTCAATGTTATCTTGTAAAATTTTTTTACAATTATTTTCAGCCTCTTCTGCCAAAAATCTAACTTCTTCATCTATAAGTTTAGCAGTGGAGTCAGATAAATTTTTTGATTGAGCTACTGAATGTCCTAAAAAAACTTCTTCACTATCATTATTATATCTTAATCTACCCAATTTTTCACTCATACCCCATTCTGTTATCATCTTTTTTGCTAAATTGGTTACCATCTGAATATCACTTGCTGCACCATTAGTTATTTTGTCTTTTCCAAAAATCATTTCTTCAGCAATTCTTCCTCCTGTAGCAATAAGTAGATGTGCTTTCATTTGATCTTTTCTCATTGATAACTGATCTTTTTCAGGTAATCTCATAACCATCCCAAGAGCTCTGCCTCTAGGTATTATAGTTGCTTTATGAATAGGGTCTGAAGCTGGAGAGTGTAAAGTTGCTACCGCATGCCCAGCTTCATGATAAGCTGTAAGTTTCTTTTCATCATCTGACATAACCATTGATCTTTTTTCAGCTCCCATCATTACTTTATCTTTTGCATTTTCAAAATCTTCAAGAGTAACCATTCTTTTATTTTTTCGTGCTGCAAGTAATGCAGCTTCATTAACTAAATTAGCAAGGTCAGCTCCTGAGAAACCAGGTGTTCCTCTTGCTATGATTTTAGAGTCAAATTTTGGTGATACTTTAATTTTCTTAATGTGTACTTTTAAAATTTTATCGCGACCCATAACATCTGGATTTGATACTGTTATTTGTCTATCGAATCTTCCTGGTCTTAAAAGTGCGGGATCCAAAACATCAGGTCTGTTAGTTGCTGCAATAATTATTACACCAGCATTTGCTTCAAAACCATCCATTTCTACAAGCAATTGATTAAGGGTTTGTTCTCTCTCATCATTACCTCCTCCTAAACCGGCACCTCTGTGCCGACCAACAGCATCAATTTCATCAATAAACACAATGCATGGTGCATTTTTTTTGCCTTGATCAAACATATCTCTTACTCTACTTGCACCAACACCAACAAACATCTCAACAAAATCTGAACCAGATATAGAAAAGAACGGGACATTTGCTTCACCTGCGATTGCTCTTGCTAAAAGTGTTTTACCTGTTCCAGGGGGGCCTACTAATAATGCTCCTCTGGGTATTTTCCCCCCCAAACGAGAAAATTTTTGAGGGTCTTTGAGGAACTCAACTACCTCTTCTAATTCCTGTTTAGCTTCATCAATACCCGCTACATCATCAAACGTTACTTTGCCGACAGCTTCATTTAAAAGCTTAGCTTTTGACTTTCCAAATCCCATTGCCTTGCCACCACCAGATTGCATTTGGCGCATAAAAAATATCCAAACGCCAATAAGGAGGAGCATAGGAAACCAGGATAGAAGAACCCCCAATAACGGATGCATTGACCTTTCAGACGGTTCAGCTGTTATTTTAACACCGTATTCATTTAGCTTATCAACTAAGTTAGGATAATTAGGCGCATATGTATTGAATGACCTACCATCATCAAGGAAACCTGTTACATTATTTCCAGATATATTTACTTCTGAAACATTACCACTTTCAGTGGCTGCAATAAAATCTGAAAATGAAATTTGCGACGAGTTCCTATTTGAAGAACTTCCCTGAAATAAATTAAATAAGACAATCAGTAAAAGTCCTATGATAACCCATAAAACAACGTTTTTACTTATATTTTTCATCTTTTATATACATAGGAATTAATCAGAAAAACACAATACTTAATTCTAATTTTGATGAGTTTTTTGAGATAAGACTAAAAAGTCATCAATTTTATATATAGCAATTTTCTTAAGAATAAATTTATTAAAATCCTTAACTTTTAGTAAATTTATTAATATTTCAATTTTTTTTGATCTTAATTTTGCATTTTCATGAGTTAAGTAAGTGTAAATATTTTTTATTAACTTTTCAATAATTAAATCATCATTGGATATAAATTCATAGTAATTTAATTTTATAAATTTGCTATTTAATTCTACTATATTTTTAATAAGTATTTTATTAATCATAAATTTATATAAAGGTAATTTTTTAATAATTAAAGAAAATTCCTTTTCAATTTTATCTAAAAAAAATAAATTTTGCTTTTTTAAAAAATTTCTTATTACTGGTCTTGTAAAATTTAAATTAATATTTGTTGGGTCTTCAATAAAAGGAATTTTATTTTTTTTATTAAATTCATAGATACTTTTTTTTGAGAAATTTAACAGTGGTCTAATCAGATTTACACTATCAATTAATGAAATTTCTTTAATTGATTGTAGTCCCTCAAAATCACTGCCTGCAATTTTTCTAAATAAGAAAGTTTCAATATTATCATCTTTGTGATGTCCAACAAAAAGATGCATAATATGGTTTTTTTTACAAAAATAAGTAATTAATTTGTATCTATTTACCCTAGCCTCATTCATATTTTTCTTTTTTATTTGAGAATTATTTACTCTTAAAATTTTACAATTAATTTTATTTTTTTTTAAGATATCCTGAGTCCATCTAGACTCGTAACTAGAATTTTTTCTTAAATTATGATCAATTACTAATGCTATTGTATTTCCTTTAATTTTTTTGATGTATTTGTTTACTAAAAAAATAAGAGCCATACTATCTGGGCCACCCGATATAGCTACAGCAACTTTGGGCTTATTTTCAAATGTGTATTTTTTATTAAGATATTTATTAAAATTTATGAAATTTAATTTCATTGATTAGTTTCAGAACAACCATAACTTGAGATTTGTTTTTTTGTTTTTTTTACTAATTTATGTTTTGGATAATCACTTAAAAATTTGTTTAATGTCTTACAAGATTCATCTTTTTTTCCAACTTCATTTAATGAAAGTGCTAACTTAAATAACATATCAGGAGACTTTATACTCTGCGGAAACTTCTGATATCCCTCTGCAAATATCAATGCTGCTTCTCTATGTTGTTTTTCTAAAATATATAACTCACCTAACCAATAATGGGCTGATCCAGATAATTGATTATCTGGAAATTTCTCAATAAAATTTTTAAAAGAGTTTTTTGCCTCATCCCAATTTTTATTTCTAATATTATTAAACGCTAATTGGAATTGATCTTCTGGTAACAAAAGTTTTTCCTTAGAATCAGCTGCGTCTGATATACTTTCTTTATTTTCAACATCTATATTAGTTGTGTCACCTGATGTAATTTTTAAAGAGCCTAATGTATTTTCTTCTTTAACTTCTAGATTATTAGTTGAAAGTTCATCATTTATTTCAGCGCTGTTTTGCTTAACTTCAAGTATTCTATTTTCTAATGATGCTAAAATTTCATCGAATTTATTAATTTTAAGTGTTAAATCCTCTATAAGAAAAAAAACCTCTTCAATACTACCTGTGAGACTTTTTATATCCTTTTCTAAATCATATATTCTCATATCAATAGCAGATAAATTATTTACTAAGTTACTGTCATTATTTTTGGATAAATTATTTTGATTGGAAAAAACTGATTGTGAAAGATCAGAAACTTCTCTTTGCAATCTTTCAAGTTGCTGTTGGATAGTTAATAAATTTTCGTTAGGAAATGCATTTGATGAAAATAATAGAAAAAAAATTATTATTAAGTTTTTTAACATTGGGTTAAATAATATTAATTAAATTGGATAAAAATAAGGCGCCATAGTTAATGGCGCCTAAGTATTAAGGAATTATTTTAATTTACTATTGTTACAGACCTTCTATTTTGAGCCCATGCTCCATCATTTGAGCCAACAACTGCTGGTCTTTCTTTACCATAACTAATAGTAGATACGCGATCTGGACTGATTCCTAGTCCAATTAGGTAATTTTTAACTGCTTGAGCTCTTTTTTCACCAAGAGCAAGGTTGTATTCTCTCGTACCTCTCTCATCGCAATGACCTTCAATTGTTACTGAAACACCACTATTCTGTTTCAACCAAGCAACTTGGTCTTGAAGTAATTCTAGTGCATCTGAGTCTAAGTCTGAACTATCATATCCAAAGAAAACTCTATCACCAACGTTTACAATTAAATCTTCTTGTGAACCAGCCACAATTCCGCTGCCTGCTGTTTCTGTAATTGAACCACCATCTACTGAACTGTCAGAACCTGAAGATCCTGATCCACTTGCATCAGCTGCATCTTTTGGTTTTGATGCACATGCAGCAACAAATAATACTAATAATGCTGAAATTAAAAACTTATAAAACATATAAAAGGCTCCCTTAATACTTTGCTAGCTATATTTAATTAATTTCATTTTCTTAACATTTTTTTTAATATTTCATATATTTTTTTGAAATTATAGCGATTTAGTGCATTAGAGGAGACCATGCCGGATCAGATCCGCCAAGTGGTGTGATTACTTTTCTTTCATTATAGCCAGTTAAATCAATGGAATATAAGCTGGATTCACCCCCAGATCCATCCTCTGCAGTTCTTTCTTCTTTAAAATACATCAAAAATCTGCCATTTGGGGCCCAAGTTGGGCCTTCAACGTGAAACGATTTGGCAATCATTCTTTCATTAGAACCATCATTTTCCATGACCCCTATATAAAATTGGCCACCTTCCTGTTTAGTAAATGCTATCATATCTCCACGAGGAGACCACACAGGGGTATAATAACTACCCGCCTCTCTACTAATTCTTTTAACATTTTTTCCATTAATGTCTGTTACATACAAATGTCTTCTTCCACTTCTATCAGAATTAAAGACTATTTTTTTTCCATCTGGAGAAAAACTAGCCGATACATCGATTGATGAATTATCTGTAATCCTCGAAGAAATTCTTGTTTTTAGATCGAGGATATAAATTTCTGAATTACCTATTTCAGGATCGGTGAATGACATTATTATTTTGTTTCCATCTGGGGAAAATCGAGGTGCAAAAGTCATGCCAGGAAATTCTCCGACTATTTCTTGTTTTCCAGTTTCAATATCAAATATGTAAACTCTTGGACTATTTCGATTGACATATGACATGTATGTAATTTTTTGAGAGTTCGGTGAAAACCTTGGTGTTAACACTAAATAAGAACCGTCTGTAAGAAAACGATGGTTTGCTTGATCTTGATCCATTATTGCCAAACGTTTTTGTTTATTATCTTTTGGTCCTGTTTCTGCCACATAAACTATTCTTGTATCAAAATATCCACCTTCTCCTGTAATATTTTTAAAAACTGAGTCAGATATTATATGAGCAACTCTTCTCCAGTTTTTTTCGTTCGTTTCATATTTTCTTCCAACTAATTGCTTTTGTTGAAAAACATCATATAGCCTGAATTCAACAGATATTTTGCCATTTGAACCAGAAATTTTTCCAGCTACCAAATGTTGAGCTTTAATAACTTTCCAATCTTCAAAACGAGGTTGTTCCGATAAGGATTTATTATTCTGTATGAATGCTTTTTTATCTAGAGGTATAAATAAACCAGACCTTTCAAGATTATCAGATATTACATTAGAAATATTTTTACCAATTTTTTCAAAATTTGAATTATTTGAATATAAATTTGTAACTGCAATTGGTGTTGGCTTGACACTACCTTGAGTTAGAGTGACTTCTAATGCTTTTGATTGCGAAGATATAATTAATAAAAATAATAAATTAATAATTTTTAACATCAATATCCTTTCATAATACTGTAATCAAAAGTAATTGTAAGATTTTTCCATAAATTATACTTATCTTTTGGTAATTTCAGTGGTGTACATTCTGGATTTAAAAGAGTTCTCATTGCACTATCTGTTATAGGTCCATAAAATGGATTACTTTTAGATATATTTGTGTCAATAATACGGACAGAATTATCAAAAACATTCATATTTTGCTTAACTTTTGCTGAAATTGTAACTTTCATACCCCTCTCAATTACAGCACCAGCAGGTGCATTCCAGCAAGATGATAATTGTTGTCTTAATAAATCTATTTCTGAAATAGATAAAATCATATTTTCATTTTGATCATTTTCACCAGTTTGTGTTGAGTCCTCTTCAATCAACTCTTTTTCTATTACATTTTTTGCTTTTTCATTTCTTAAATCTTTTAACATTGAAGCTATACTAAAATCCTCCTCAGGTTTCGGTTTAGGTTTGGTTGTCAATTCTTTTTTATCAAATTTAATTTCTTTTTTACTATTTTGATCAATTTGTAAATCTGATTTAGTTGGTTGAGGTTTTGATTTTTTAGGCTTAGGTTTAAGCTTTGGTTTAATTTCAGTCGTCTTAATTGTCTCCATTTTAGTATCAGGTTGAATAATTTTTTGTTGCTTTAATTCAATTTTTTGTTTTTCTTCAATTTGCAAATTTGCTTTTTCTTTAATTTGTATTGTAGGTTGATTTTCATCATTAATAATTTTACTACTTTCAGTTAGTTCGTAATTTTTTTGTATTTCTGTGTTCTCAGAGGAATTAAATTTTTTTTGTTTTAATGTTGTGTTTTTATTAATTTCTTTTTTAGTTTCTGATTTTTTAATATTTGTTGTTTCTGAGACATTTATAATTTCTATTGGAACAATATTTGGTACAAAGATATCTTTGGGACCAAAAAAATTTGGTAAACCAACGGCAAATAATAAAATAGTTAGATGTAAAAATATAGAAAATATAATTCCAGAGTTTCTTGGATTAAGTTTGTCAAAAAATTCTATAATTTTTAAAGAATTATAATTAATTCTTTCCATTTATTATTTTAAGTTTTGAGTGATTAAGGCAACTTTGACATATCCTGCAGAATTTATTTTTGACATAATTTCCATAACTCTACCATAAGCTACAACTCTATCTCCTCTAATATATATTCTCGCTTCTGTATTTTGCTCTGTAATTGCATTAATTCTAGGAATTAAATTATCTATTTCAACTATTGACTCACCTATATATACCTCTCCTTCTAAATTCACTGTTATTTCTATTGGATCTTTTTGATCAGTTAGGGCAGTAGCCTTAACCTTTGGAAGATCTACTGGAATCCCTACAGTTAAAAGAGGGGCTGTAACCATAAAAACTATTAACAAAACTAGCATAACATCAACAAAAGGTGTGACATTTATCTCACTCATTTGCGTATATTTACTTCTTCTATTTCTTCTTGAATTATTAAAATTTATCAATTTATTTTTTCTCTAATTGTCTAAAAAAAATTGTCGTAAATTCGTCCATAAATGTTTCCAAAGAAACAAAATATTTTGAAATATCGCTTGAAATTTTATTATATGCCACAACTGCTGGTATAGCCACGAACAATCCCAATGCAGTTGCAAATAAAGCTTCAGCAATGCCTGGAGCCACAACTGCTAAATTTGTGTTTTGTGCTATGGCAATTGATTTAAAACTATTCATAATTCCCCATACAGTTCCAAATAGACCTATGAAAGGTGCGGTCGAACCTGCTGTAGCTAAAAAAGTCAAATTTTTTTCAACACTTTCACTTTCCTTATTAAAGATTACTGACATCGATCTCTGCATTCTATCTTTTAATGAGTTTAAGTCTGCAGAGTCACCAAATTGTGATTTACTTTTTTTCCATTCTAAAATTGCAGCACAAAAAATTTTTGATTTTGGATCAGTTTTGTTAAAATTCAAAGTCTCATATAAATCTTCAAACGAATTTCCAGACCAAAATATTTCCTCAAATTCTTTTTCTAGTTTTTTTAACTGTCTCATTCTTAAAATTTTTGCAACTATTACATTCCATGAATATATTGAAGCAACAATTAAAATAATTATAACTGATTTCACTACAATATCCGCCTGCATAAACAGACCAAACATTGAAAAATCTGGAGCTTCACTAACAATATCTATATTTTTAATGTCTTCCATAAATTACTTTTTTATTTTTTCTAAATCACTACTATGAACCATTACCCAAAATCCTGGTCTATTTTTTTCGCACAATGCAATTACAGGTGTTTTTCCTTCTTCCTTAGCTAACTTTGCCGTATCATCCCATAAGGTTATAGCAGTATGTTTTGCTCTCAATTTACATTCAATAAATAGGTCTTCATGAATTACATCTGCTCTAGTTACCTTACCATTGCCTCCGCTAAGAGGTGTTCTTTTGCCATTAAAATATGAGGCAACGTCCCTCTCTCTTTTTTTCCAAGCTTTATCAGGCATTTATAATTTCTTTCATTATGATGTTAAGGATGACATAACGTTTTCGTCAACTTCAAAATTTGATGAAACTGCTTGAACATCATCATTATCTTCTAATATTTCTAGTAATTTGAATAGTTTATCTGCTGTTTCCTTATTAATATTAATAGTATTTTTACTTTTCCATACTAAATTTGAAAAGTTAGTCTGTCCATAGGTTTGAATAATTTTCTCATTTAATTGATGTAGTTGATTTTGCTCACAATATATTACGTATTCATCTTCATTAATTTCATAATCATCGGTTTCATTTTCTATTAAAAATTCAAATAAATCATCCTCTTTTGCTAAGCTTTTATTTAATGAAATATTACCCAATCTTTCAAATCCAAAACTCACACTTCCAGTTTCTCCTAAATTGCCACCATACTTACTAAAAGTTGAACGTATCTCTGCTGCAGTGCGATTTTTATTATTAGTCAGTGCTTCTACAATAATAGCAATTCCGTCTGGACCATAACCCTCATACCTTACTTCTTCATAATTACTATCCGGGTCGTTACCTTGTCCTTTTTTAATTGCTCTTTCGATATTATCCTTTGGCATATTTAATCCTTTTGCCGATGCTATTGCTGATCTAAGCCTTATGTTACTCTCTGGATCTTCACCTCCAACTTTTACAGCAACAGATATTTCTCTTCCTAGACGTGAAAATTGTTTAGCTCGCTTTTTATCTTGAGCACCTTTTCGATGCATAATGTTTTTAAATTTGGAATGACCTGCCATAAAATACCATCTATAAATATTAAATTCGATGTTAGTAAAGTTTTATAATTACTATTAGAATGTGTCTAA
>MDSZ01201062.1_pt1 | contig 36231 bp, 33 predicted proteins | sample 811201 | NCBI WGS metagenome assembly MDSZ01 (sample SAMN05326647, study PRJNA326480) | marine metagenome | isolation source: seawater | place: Indian Ocean: North | collected 2010
ATATAATCAACATTCAGAGTTTATATGGTTCCCAATAGATAATATTGGAAAAAGTAATCAACCCTTTATTCATGAATATACTAAAGCATATTTAAATAATTCTTTAATTCAAGAATTGACAAATGTGTAAGATTTAATATTTAAAAAGTCGTAAATATCTGAAAAGTTTTTTTCTTTTTAAAGAAAATTAATATCAAGAATTTTTCTAATTTTATGTAATAAATTAATATCAGTTAAATTAAAAAATTTCTCTAATAAATTATGAATATTAAAATTAAAGTACTACTTTTTTGGACTATCCTATCAACTATATTAACTAGTTTTAGTTATTTATATTTTACAAGAAACGAATATTTTTCAGAAGTACTTTTCATTAGAGGTCATTGGTCAATATTCATAGGATTTTTAATTTGTAGTTTATTTGGAACAGTTTTTATTTATTTCATAAGCAAAAATAAATTATTTATATCTTTTATTGCATCTTTATATTCTTCAATAATACCTTTTTTACTTATATCTTGGTTTCATTCCTTAATACTAGTTTCTTATGAAAGATCAATTACAGTTTATACTATTTCTTATTTAGATAGGCATTTTGATAATCAAACATTTAACAAAATAGATTTTTATAATGTAATATTCGAAGGATATATGAAAAATACTAACGTTATCCAAAAGAGAATTGATGAGCAAATCAGAATCGGATATATAAAAAAAATTGATGAAGATAGCTATAAATTAACTTCTAAGGCAAAAAGATTTTTAAGTAATTCAAGGAGAATAGCAAGAATATTTGATATCAAAATGGATTTTCTTTCTCCTAAGAAAATTTACTTTAGATGATTTATTTTTTTAAATAAAAATTAAATTTCATAGTCATAGTACTTGTCCATATAAAGCCAATACTTGAAGATATTAATTTAGATAAAAAAGAGTATTGATTAAAAGTGAAAATACTTTTGAGGATAATTAAAGAAGTATTATTTACAATCAAATCTAATGTATTTAAAACTAAGAGATTTATTATTAATGTCATAAGAGCGATTAATGATTGTAATAAGATGCCATGTCTTTTCTTTTTTAATTTTGCTTTTCGAAAAAATTTCAATAAAAAATACAATAAAATTGATCCTGAAATTTCAGCAATTATTGCACTAAGATTAATACCAATATATCTTTTAAAGAATGTATAGATAAGTATATTTAATAGAAAAGCGCATCCAGATACTTTAAATAGTATTGAAAAATTATTTATAAATTTAAATATCTCATTTGAAAACATAATAATTTAAGATATGAACTTTAATAAGCGAATAATTCCTGCTTTGGAAACTGAATTATGAGCAGAAACATTTTCTCTCGAAAGTATCTCATTTCTATTTCTTATATAATATTTATAAGCTTTTAATAATATTTCTTCATTAGATAGAGTGGGCTTCCAATTAAGTTTGTTTTTAGCTTTTGTAGTATCAAATTGAAAAGATTCTGCAATCATCCCCCAGTGGTATGGACCTAGTGGTGATAAGCCAAGTTTGTAAAAGATTTTCATCATTAAAACTGTTAATCTTCTTGGCATTTTTGAAATTTTAGATTTTGAATTAGAGTTGTTGATAACATGTTGATAAACCTCTCTAAGGCTCCTTACGTTATCCGACCCTAAATGGAATATTTCATAATTTTTACGACCATAACAAGATAAACATGCAGTAGCTAAGTCCCTTGCATAAAGAAATTGATATTTGTTGGAACCATCTCCTACAACCCAGCATCTCTTGTTATCTGCAATGAAATCAAACAAAAGTCCTAGTAATCCTAGTCTACCCTCATCAATAAGAGTAGGCACTCTTAAAATTTTTGGATTTAACTGATGAAATTCCTTTAAGATAAGTTCCCCCTCTAACTTTGATTTACCATAATTGTCACAAGGTTCTGGAAGATCATCTTCGCTAATAGGATATGATTTACCTTCTCCCCACAAGCAATTACTTGAAATATAAATAAAATTTTTAATACCAGATATACTTGCAATTTCTGCTAAGTTTCTTGTGCCAGCTGCATTAGTATTCATTAAATCTTGTTTGTCAATTTTCCCATGAGCTAAAAGAGCAGCACAGTGAAAAACAACATCAATTTTATTTTGGCTGAAACATTCAAATAAATCTTTTTTTGACCGTATATCACCTTTAATATTTATAAGATTAGTATCAATATAATTATTTGGGATAATATCAAAATTAATACATTCCCAACCTTCCTTAAGAAGATGTTTTATTAAGATATTTCCAAAAAATCCAGAACCACCTGTTATTAGAGCTTTTATCATAATGAACTATTTTTTATAATTATTAATAATAAGTTACTGAAAGTTTTATTTATTTATTTTGAAAGGAATTTAAATGCTTTTAAAATATAATTTTTTAGCATCAAAGATAATAGAATCATTATTATCACAAAAACAAAAAATAATTTATTTTCAGAAATTATCCCCATACCTATAAATACTAAAATTGGAGCTGTTATTAATGTACTCATTACTAAAGAAGCAAAATATATTTTAAAATTAAGATTTGTTAAACCCATTCCATATGAAAAAAAATCATGAAATCCTGTCATTAATAGAAGAGTTATAATAATAAAATTTTGGCTTTTAAAATGGCTATTGAGAGATTCAATTTTTTTTAGAAATTTTTCTGAAACTATTTTTTTTACAAAGTATCTACCATATAACTTTGAAAGAGAGAAACATATAAGGCATGATAGTAAATCCGAAAAAAAAATTACTACAAAACCTTTTTTAAAGCCAAGGAGACTTCCTGCGAGAATTCCATAAGCAGATCCAGGCAGTATAGGTAATAATGCACTACTAAACCTCAAAAAAAAGATAGCTAGAGCTAGATATTTATTTGATTCACTCAAATAATCTTTAAAACTATCTATTCCTAAAGAATTAAAGGAAATTGTTAAAAATATTAAAAAAGCTATGGTGAAAGTTAATTTGATAGAATTTCTAATCGATAATTTATTTTTATTTTTTTGCTTAATTATTCTCAAAACTTTTATTATATTATTTCAAAAATTTACCTTGAAATCAATATTAAATCAAATGAATTAATTCAGATATAATTGTTCTGATATATCTAGTAGTAATTTTTATAATATTAATATATAATTTTATTTTTCCTTAAATTAAATCAGATTAAGATATGGCTTGATCTTTCAAAAAAAATACGCACTTAATAGTAAGAATTATTAATTTTTAGCATATTGATAGAAATTTTTATAGTCTAATAAATTCTTATTTAATATTATTTAAAAAAGTAAGAAAACAAAAATGAAAATTAATTTAAATAAAAATATTATATTTAAAAATTTTAACAAGAATCTTCATTTTATCTACTTACCAATATCTTTATTATTAATAGCTTTTTTATTTGAAATAATTGCTAGTTTATTTAGCTCTTACTACGACTGGGATATTGATACTCATATGTATTTTGGAATGCGGTTGTTGAAAGGACAACTTTACTATATTAATGAATTCGATGATAAACTTCCATTTTTACAAATATTATTTGCGATACCGGCCTTTTTTAAAAGCGTAAAAATATGGATTATTTTTTCAATAATAATGACTTTAGTAACTTCTTTTCAAATATTTAATTTTTTAAATTTCATTTTTAGAAATGAGTATAAAAATATTTCTGATAATAATTCTTTTAGAATCTCAATATTGTCGTCAGTTTTATATTTATTTTTTATTTCAAACTTATGGGGTAATATTTCGCAAATAAATGCTATTGCTACAAACTTTGCTGTTTTGTCTCTTGTAACTTATTTTTTAGAGCCTTTAAAATTTAAAAAAAATCAAAAAAAAATCAATTATTTATTAAATTTTTTTTTATCAGCATTCTTTGCATCAGCAGCAATTTCGATAAGACCCTATTTATTATTTAGTTTATTATTAGTGCCAATTTGGAAATACTCTAGAGTTAATTTACTAGAAGATAACAAAACTACTTTATTTCTAAAAGGAAATAGTAGTAGATTTCATATTCTAAGACTTTTAAAAATATTTGTTAACTGGTCCTTATCTATTTTTGCATTAGGGATGACTATAAATTTCGTTCCTTATTTTTTAAAAGGAAACCATAGTCAGTTTTTAGACGGTTTATATTTTAATTCTCAAGAAATTACTCCATGGATGCCAATTGAAAGTACCAAATCGCAACTAATACACATGTTTATATTAATGGGAAATATACAATCACTTTTATACTTATCTTTTTTGTTACCTATAATAACTTTATCAATTTATTTTTTATTTAAAAAATTTAGAAATAGCTCCTTACTTCAATTAAATAAACTAATAATATTAGATTTTTTCTTTATTAGTTTTTTATCGCCATTGATGATTCAAATTTTGATTACATTAAAATTATTTCATTCTCATTATTTACAGTTGTTTTCAGGGTATTCATCTATTTCATTTGGGTTGTCTTTATTTTTATTAAAAAATTATTTAAAAAATTTCTTAAAAATTGAAATTAAGCTTGATTTAATCTTTATTATTATCATCTTCTTATTCAGTATTTTTTTAGGCCGTAATGAAATAATAAAAATATCAGCGCACTTAAGCTACATAACAAAACCTCATAATTATGATTCAAATTTAGAAAAAATAAGCATTTTTTTAGATAAACGAAAAACAAAAAATTTATCTGTTGATTTTTTATATCCAGATGGTATTTATGTCCATTGGAAATTAAGTGAAGAGAGACATGGGTTCCCTCCTGCCGCTCACTTTAGTCATATACAGAAAAACTATTGGAAAGATTTGGAATTGGGTTTGAATAATTCTCAAGATTATTCAAACCAAGGTTTTTGTAGATTAATAAATAATAAGGGTCCCTCTTTGATCTTTTCTGCTGAAGGGACTAGTGATTTTAAATGTCTGGAAAAATTTAACTCATATACTAAAATTTCGAAAATTGATGAACATCCAAATGGTAAAGACTTATACGTATTTGAGAAAATGAAGAATTAAAATTCGCAAAAATTAAAAAATTTTTATATTTTAAAGTTAATATCAATTTTTTTCTTTATAGTAATCTTCAAGAATTCTTTTTGAAATAATTTTTCCTAACTGGAATGACCTATTTTGTCCTCTATCATTTGGAAAAATATTGTGCATATTAGCAAAATAACAATTCAATGCACTTTCAGGATGAGGGTAAAGTTTTTCATTTGGCGAGAGTATCGGCTGGGCATATTCTGCAAAAGATAATTTGAAATTTATAATATTTTCCTTTGTTATTTTATCTAAATCACTAAGTTGATTTAATTCTATTGCAGCTTTTATCATTTTTGTTTCCCATTCTTCATTTGTATATTTTTCATATTCTTTCTTTGTACAATATTTAGCAAGGTAGAGAGGCCATGATGGCTTTCCTTTTTTATTCCAATTATTATCTAATTCAGAATAAGAAATAGCTGCTAAAAAATTCTTATAATTTGATTTATTTTTTTTATCTGTATCTGCTATACCAGTCCAATATGCCTTAATTGGTTTTCGATTAAATTCAATTATTCCACAAAGCGCTCCTAAATACTTAATTTGTTTTGACTTATATGAAAGATCCTTAAGAATTATTTTGTTAATTGAAGGTGAAGTAGTTATTACTGCCTTATCGTAGACTTTACCTTGTACCAAAAGTTGTTTTGTTTTTTTGATATAATTTATTTCTTTAATTAAATTATTTTTATAGATATTTCCATTAGAAGAAATAATTTTTTTCTCTAAGAAATTATAAATAATTTCAAATCCATCACTTAAATATCCCAGTTCTATTGTTCGATCTTGAATTCTTGTTCTTAGCCAAGAGTAAGGAATTTTTTTAGAAAATTTACCAAATTTATATTTTATTAATGGAGACCAAATTTTTTTTGAAGCTTCTTTTCCAAATAAGAAGTCATTTATTTTGCAAATTGATATTGTATTTAAAATCTTCATACCTGGAAAATATTTTATTATTGCACCTCCAATGAGTAACCTTAATAAACCCCAATTTGACAGAAGATTTGAATTCCATAAACTCCAAATACTTGAAATATCAAAAAATTTGTTATCCCAAATATGTCCAGTTGTAGTTTTTCTGAATTTTACTTTGGAAAGAAGATTATTTTTTTTTAAAAAATCCAAAATATATGCATCACTTTTGAAAAGGTGATGATAAAAACTGTCAACTTTTCCTTTACTTAAAGTTATCGCACCAGCTAAACCACCTAGTTCTTTTGATTTTTCATAAACGTCAACATCAAAACCTAGCTTTTGTAACTCATATGCAGTAGATAAGCCACTGGCTCCAGCTCCTATTACTGCGATTCTATATCCCTTAGTCTTTAACAAATTTTGATTTTTTTTCATTACTGCCAAAGAAAGTGTTCCCTAGATACTGTAAAGAAACAGCTGCCATAATTGCTATTAACTTAACATAACTAAGTTCATCCGTGTTTTCTAATAAGTTTACTCCTAATAAAATTACTATTTGTGATGCTAATAAACCTAAAGAGATAATGCAGCAATATCTTTTTAAAGAGAGACTGGTATTTTGACTTTTGAACGTTAAAGCTTTATTTAGTTTATATGAAAGAAAACTTCCAAATAAATATCCGAAAAAATTAGAAAAATTTGGATTCATAATTTTGGATAGATTAATAAAAATTAAATAATCGGAACTAATACATAAGAAACCAATGCAACCATAAAAAAAAGTTCTTTTTTTGAAATTGTATTTATATTTTGGTTTAATCAATATTTTCAAATCCCCTATATTGCCTTACCAAGTATAAAGGTCTATTTTTTGACTCATTATAAATTCTGCCAATATAATTGCCAAGAATACCAATACATAACAACTGAACTCCTCCAATAAATAAAACTGCAATCATTATCGCAGTCCAACCAGTAACCCAGGTATTGGTAAATATTCTTACAAAAAGGGCATATAGGATTACTAGTAATGAAACAATAGCAGAAATTGTTCCAAATGCTATAGATAATTGTAGTGGCTTTGTTGAAAAAGAAAGTATTCCATCTGCGGCAAATCTAATCATTTTCCTTAGTGGATATTTAGATTTACCAGCGAATCTTTCTGCTCTACGATAAGGGAGAGCAACTTGCTTAAAACCTACCCAGCTAATCATTCCTCTTAAGAATCTATCTTTTTCAGGCATTTTTTTTAGACAATTTACAACTTCTTTACTTATTAATCTGAAGTCTCCTGTATCAAGAGGTATATCTACATCTGAAAGAAGATTTAAAATTCTATAAAAAGCTTTGGCAGTTAATTTTTTAAAAAAAGATTCACCTTTTCTATCAATCCTTTGCCCATAAATTACATCAAAACCTTCTTCCCATTTTTTTATCATTTCATTAATTACTTCAGGGGGGTCTTGCAAATCAGCGTCAATAATTGCTACGGCATCTCCTCTAGAGGATTCAATTCCAGCAGTTACAGCGATTTGATGTCCGAAATTTCTTGCTAAAAAAATAGATCTTACATATTGGGATTTATCAGTAAATCTTTTAAGTATATTAACTGTATTATCTTTGCTACCGTCATCCACAAATATTATTTCAGTATTAATATTTTTTTGAGTTTCGCAAAAATTTGTCAACCTTTTAAAGGTTTCATAAATTACTTCTTCTTCATTAAAACAAGGAACAATTATTGAAACTAATTTTTTATCATTTAGAAATTCCATTAATTAACTAACTAATAGGAAAATATTAAATATTTTTTGAATTATAGTTTAATATTTTTCAAATTTCTAAAAAAATATTTTAATTTATTAAGATATAGAAATAGTTAAAAAAAGTTTGTTGAGTTTAGTTTTCTTGTAGAGAATATCAATTTAAAATTTACTTTAGAAAAAATTTTAATTATTTTAATCAAAGACAAATTTTATTTGTAACTTTTAATCCAAATAGCAGTATCACAAACGCCGTTCGACGTCCATATCATTCTCCAATTTTTTATTTCTTCCCAAACCATTAACCAAGTTTCTGATTCATAGCCATCTTTAATTCTTCTTGAAGAAGGACTTTTAGTTAAATCATTTGGGAAAAACCAATTTATATTATCAATAATTAACAGTCCTCCGGGTTTAATTTTGGGAAGAATTTTTAGTGCACAATGATCTCTAGCAATCCCGTCGATTAAACAAAAATTGATTGTCTCATTATTAATAGATTCACAAAAATTTTGGTAGTCTGATTCTTTTTCTTTTAGATGGAAATCTACTTTTTTGGAAAGAGACTCTTTTTTTAATAAATTTTTAACATTTTTATACCAGCTAACATCATGCTCAATAGATATTAAATGTTTTATTTGCTTCGCAAACCATATTGTACTTCTTCCAGATCCAAACTCTACTCCTACATCATCTTTTTTTAGAATTGAAGAAAGAATTTTTATTGCATCTTTAGTAAGCCAAGGATGAGTTGGGTAAAAATAATAATAAAAAACCACTAATAACTTGTTGTATAAATATCTTGGGTTGATATGTTTTATGGAACGTTTCATTATAAATTTTCCAAATTTTTTTAATATTTTACATTAATAATGATTAGAAATGTTATTACTCAAAAAATATAATTAATTAAGTAAAAAAAATGATTCATTTATTTTTTTTTATAATAGGTTAATATAGGCATTGATAAAAATATTTCAAGGGTTTATATTTCTTGGGATTATGAAAATTTTGTTAGTTGGTTATTGGGAATATCTTGTATATGAAGAGGCATTATCTAATGCATTTATTAAATTAGGACATGAAGTTGTACCTTTTAAAATTAAAAATTATAGAAAAAGCAAAAATTTCTTTTCTGATCTATTTCGAAAAATTCAATGGGGTTTTTTATTTGGTCCAATAATTAATAAAATAAACACTAAACTTTTAAAAGCTGTTTATTATAACAAACCAGATTTAATATTCTTTTTTAAGGCTATACCTATTTATACTTCTACAATTAAAACCATAAAAAAAAAATGTGCCTCTATTTATCTTGTTAATTATAATAATGATAACCCATTTAGCGATAGAAAAATCTCAGATAGATTCTTTTTAAATAATGTTAAATTAGTCGATTTAAATCTTGCTTATAGAAAATCAGACTTTCAAGAATACTATAAATTAGGTGCAAAAAAGGTTTATTTATTTATGTCTTGGTATTTGCCAAAATATAATTATCCTATAGCTGAAGATAAAAATTTATATAAATCTAAACCTTTCGATGTTGTTTTTGCCGGTCATTATGAGAGTGATAAAAGAAAAGATTATCTTGAAGAAATAATTAGGAATAATATTAAATTAAGAATTTTTGGCGATTCTAAAATATGGTTAAATGTTCAAAATACCTCTTTTTTCTTATCAAAGATACCCAGAATTAAGCACTTGAATTTAAACAAATATAATAAAATAATTTCACGCTCAAAAATAGCACTCTGTTTTTTTTCAACGAGAAATAATGATGTCTATACTAGAAGGTGTTTTGAAATACCAGCTGCCAAAACTTTATTGATTTGCCAATATTCTGAATTTATGTCTTCTTTATATAAAGAAAATGAAGAAATAGTATTTTTTAGGAATAAAAGAGAGTTGATAAATAAAATAAAATATTTTTTAGAAAATCCAGTTGAGAGAGAGAATATTGCAGAGAAAGGTCACTTAAGATGTATAAAAGATGGACATGATGTTTTTTCAAGAACTATTCATTTAATGGAATTTATAGAAAAAGAAAAAAATAAACCTCTTTCTCAAAATTTATTAAATTTAAAAAAATATTGAATGTTTTCTAATTTATTTAAATCATTTAAAATATTATGGTTCTTGCTTTATCGCAGACAAAAAATATATTTTTTATTAGCGTTTTTTCTTGGTTTAATTTCGGCTCTGCTGGAAATGTTATCAATTGCTGCTGTTGGGAGGCTTTTTTTAGCAGTAGAAGGGAATGATAATATTATTGATGATAATTTTTTTAATATATTTTATCTTGAGTCTTTCCCATTACCTACTTTAATAATAATTTTTGTTTTAATAATCCTTATAAGTGGATTAAGTAAAAGTTTTTATACGTATTTTTCTTGTAAAGTATGTGCAAAAATAAGCACGCATCTAAGTAAATTTGTTTTTAATAATACTATAAATCAAGATTATCAAGAATTTATTTATAGCAATTCTTCTAAAGTATTATCGATAATATCTAAACAAATAGAACAATGTACCATAATTATTCTTAGTCTATTCAATTTTGGTTCATTTACCTTGATTTCATTGGCTTTGCTTTATGCCATAACAAGGATCCTTTCTTTGAATCTAATTTTATTTGTTTTAATAATACCTTTTTCATATTTTATTCTTATTAGAAGTCTTAAAAATAGAATCGAATTTATTTCTAAGGGATATTCAAATATCATTCAAAATCAAACAAAATTTATTCAAGAAACAATTTCTATGTTCAAGGATATAAATATAAATAAAACTCACAAAAATATTGAAAAAGAATTTACAAAAATTGATTTTAAAAGAAGATTATTTGAAGCTGAAATAAATTATTTAAGTTCTATCCCAAGAGATTTGCTTGGAGTTATTGCCATATTGGCTCTTATAAGTGTTGCCTTGATTTATTTTAATAATGATGAAAAATATATTTTACCTTCATTGGCTGCCTTAGGATTAGCTTGCCAAAAAATAATTCCTGCTTTTCAAGGAATATATTCTTCTCTTTTACTAATAAATTCAAATAGTGAAGCTTTAAAGGAAGTTTCTAATAATAGATATTTACTAAATAAAAAAATAAAAATTGATATCCCAAAAAATATTGATTTTTCAAAATTTTATAGTCTTTCAGCAAAAAATATATCCTTTAAATATAGAAATAAAAAAAACTATGCTTTAGTAAATAAAAGTTTAAAAATATATCAAGGAAAATTCATTGCTATAAAGGGAGCTTCTGGATGTGGTAAGAGCACTTTGATGGATTTATTCTTAGGCTTAATTAAACCTAATAAAGGAAAAATTTTTGTGAATGATATTCCCTTAGATAAATGTCTACTAAATTGGCATAAATTAATTGGTTACGTGGGACAAAGTGTGCATTTCTCCGATACAAGTATTGAGGAAAATTTGTTCATGAATCAAGATAGTAGTTCTAAATATGAAATTGATAATATTTTGGAAATTGTAGGCATTAAAAAATTTCTTCAAAAGTCTGATCTTAATTTTGGTTCTAGAGTTGGAGAAGAAGGAAGGTTATTAAGTAGGGGCCAGAGACAAAGAATTGGTATAGCAAGAATACTACTTTCTAATCCTAAAGTACTATTTCTTGATGAAGCTACAAATGGGCTTGAGTATAATTCAGAACGTGAAGTTTATAAGAATCTAAGAAAAATAAATGATTTAACAGTAATAGCTATTACTCATTCGCAATCTTTGGATAACTGTTTTGATCAAATTATAGATCTAAGAAATTGATTAAAAAATATATCAAATAAAAATGATTTTCCCTAAATTGATATGGTAAAATCTTAAATTATTGTTTTTAATTTTTATAAAAATTTCAATTTAAAAAAGTTTAACTTAAATATGAAATCATATTTTATCGTAGTTCCAGATCTATTCATGATTGGTGCTCAAAGAAGCGCAATATTGACAGCAAAAGAAATTTTAAAAGAAGGTAATAAGGTTACATTAATTAAAATGCATAGAACAAATAATATTACTGATGATTTACCTAAAAATTTAAAAGTTGAAGGAATTTATGCTGATAAATTTTGGCAAAGAAGTATTCTAAAATATCTATATCATTCTTATCTTCTAGCTAAAAAGTTTTATGTTTATAAACCAGATTATTCTATATCCATCGCGCCAAGTGCGAATTTAGTAAACCTCATTGCTAATTTCTTTTCAGTTTTTAAGGTAAAAATTATATGCGAAGAACATATGCATTTGACCCAAAGTAAAAAAACAGGAAGAGGATCAGAATGGACATTGCATTGGAATGCAATACATTTTTTTTTGGTAAAATTGTATAAATACTGTTATAAATTTAGGGTAGTCTCTTTATCTGCAAAAGATGATTTTATTAAAAATTGGGCTATTCCTAAAGATAAGATATTTTGTTTAGAACCTTTAATTGATAATGAGAGGATAAAAAGAAATTTAAAAACTAATTCAGAAAAAATAATTATTCCAAAAGAAAAAAATCATATTAGATTTTGTAGTCTAGGAAGATTAACCACTCAGAAAGATTTTGAATTATTAATTAATTCATTTAAAAAATTTTTAGAAAAAAGAGAAGGTGAACTTCTTATCGCTGGAGAAGGTCCTGAAAAGGAAAATTTGAGAAAACTTATTGATAATTATAAAATTGCAAGAAATTGTAAGTTAATCGGTTTTGTAAAAAATGGGGATTCTTTTATAAGACAAGCTGATGTTTTCGTATTGACAAGTAAATGGGAAGGATTTCCAGCAACTTTAATAGAGTCTTTATATATAGGAACTCCTGTTATTTCAGTTGACTGTTATTCTGGGCCAAAGGAATTATTACAAGGTAAATATGGACTTTTAGTTAAGAGATCGGAAGTTGAAATTTGTAACGCAATGATCAAAATGAATGATGATATTAACTTAAGAAATTCGTTTATTGATAAAGGAAAAAAAAGAGCGTCTGAATATCTTCCATCTGGAAATTGGAAGAAATATTCAAAATTAATTAGCAAATAATTAATAAAAATAAAAATTTGTTCTTTTTCTAAATTTAATATTTAAACAACTGATTCCCATTTTGTTTGGTATTTCTTCAAATCAGGAATGCTGGCAAAAAGATGCCATAACACGGTTTGAAAAGATTCAGAGTGAGGAGTAATAAAGCTTGGATTTACTGGTGGAACTAAAATTGAAGCATCGGCTACTTTTCTTGTATAACCCTCATCTTTGCCTACAATTCCTACTATCCTAGACCCTCTTTCTTTCCCAAGTTCGAGAGCATTTACTATTCCTGGGCTTATATTTTTTTCTCTACTTCCTCCTCCAACAGAAAGAACAAATATTAGATCTTTCTGAGATAACTGACTCACTTTCAACCATCCACTAAAAATAGTATCCCAGCCTTCATCATTTGTCCGAGCGGTTAATTCCGAGACGTTGTCGCTTGGAGCATAGCATTCGATTTCAGTTAATTTTCTTAGATCGCAAACTGCATGTGAGGCATTACCCGCACTCCCGCCAACTCCAATAAAAAAAATTCTACCTTTATTTTCCTTGATTTTTATTATTTCTTGTGCAACTTCATATATTTCATTTTTATCAATTTTTTGTGCTATTTCAGCAACTTCGTTTAAATAATTTCCGATAAATTCCTTCATTTTTTTTTTTTAAATTTATTGATATTAAAATCCTATTTCTTTAAGTTCCTTTTTAAAGTACATTATTCAAAATTGAAACTTTATATCTTCTTTTTTCTAATAATCTTTGGAACAATATTATATACTATGTAATTAACAAATATTTACTAAGTGGAAGGTTTAAAAAATTATTTTATAACAGGTGGGGCAGGATTTATAGGGGGACATCTTGCAAATTATCTTTTTGATAATACAAAATCACGAATAACTATTTATGACAATTTTGAAAATGGCAGGATTTACCCATTTGGAGAAAGAATTAAGGATAGTCGTTTACAAATAATAAAGGGGGATGTAAAAGATTTAGGTAGATTAAAAAACTCTATGGTTGGTCATGATGTAATTTATCATTTGGCTTCTAATGCTGATATAGCCGCGGCTGCGAATGATCCTTCTATAGATTTTTGGAATGGTACTTATCTTACTCATAATGTATTAGAGGCGATGAGACTTAATAAAATAAAAAAAATACTATTTACTTCGGGAAGTGGCGTTTATGGTGATGTTCCTAATACACCAATACCTGAAAATTATGATCAAATGATACCTATTTCTACTTATGGAACTTGTAAATTATCAAGTGAAGCATTAATAAGCGCATATAGTCATATGTTTGATATTACTGGAACAATTGTAAGGTTTGCTAATGTTGTTGGGCCTCATCAAACACATGGAGTTGCCTATGATTTTATCAGGAGATTATTATCAGATAGTTCGCAGCTAAAAATATTTGGCGACGGGAAACAAACAAAGCCTTATGTACACGTCTCAGATATTCTAAATGCTTTTAGTTTGTTGGAAAATAAATTTAATAATGGACACAATGTTTTTAATGTTGGGAGTGATGACTTCTTAACAGTTAACCAAATTGCTGGAATAGTAATTGATAAAATGAAATTAAGAAATGTGGTTTATAATTACACAGGTGGATCAAGAGGATGGAAGGCAGACGTGCCTATTTACAGATTGGAAACATCAAAAATTAGAAAACTTGGGTGGCTTAATATATACAATTCTTTTCAAGCTGTGGAACATGCAGTGGATTCAATGTTAATTGATGTAAAAAAGGGTAATATAGAACCTGCGACGATCTAGATTTAAGTTTCTTTTATTGAATAGGTAAATTGATGTTGTTAGGTAAATCTGTAAAAAAAATATTCCTTACTGGTGGAGCAGGTTTTATTGGAAGCCATATCGTGGATTGGCTACTTAAGGAAGGTTATAAAATTACCGTTTTTGATAATCTTTCAAATGGTAGAAAAGATTTTTTAGAACATCATTTTTCAAATCCTAATCTCAAATTTTGTGAAGCCGATATAACTAACATCAATTCAATAATAGATAAAATGAAGGATCATGATCTTGTATGGCATTTAGCGGCTAACACAGATATTATTGGCGGAGTTGAAAAACCATCTAGAGACTTAAATGATTGTGTGATAGGTACTTTTAATATTCTTGAATCTATGAGGAAATTAGATATTAAGAATATAATTTTTTCATCTACAGGTGCGGTTTATGGAGACTTATGTCTAGATGTAGCAACTTCAGAAGAAGGGGGACCTTTACTACCAGTTTCTACATATGCCGCAGGAAAGATTGGAAGCGAAGCCTTTATTTCTTCTTATGCACACCTTTATGGAATTAGGGGTTGGATTTTTAGATTTGGGAATGTAATTGGAGCAAGAATGACGCATGGAGTAATTTATGATTTTATCAAAAAATTAAAAAATAATCCGAAGGAATTGCTTATTCGCGGTAATGGGCTCCAAGAGAAGAATTATTTTTTAGTCGAGGAATGTATAGATGGTATGGCTTGGGCTTTCAGAAATATAAATTTATCTGAAAGTTATCCATGTGACATATTTAATTTAGGTACTGATACCGTTACAAAGGTAACAAAGATTGCAGAAATTGTTAAAGAGGAACTTGGTTTAAGAGAAGCAAAAATTATTATTGAGGGAACTGAAAGAGCTTGGCCCGGAGATCAGCCAAAAGTACATATAACTATAGATAAAATGCGAAAACTAGGTTGGTCGTCAAGATATAATTCAGATTTTGCTGTTCGAGTAGCTACTCAAAGAATGATTGGTAAAGCTAAATGGGAAATAGGTAAATTTGGTACTTAAATGAAAAAAAAAATAATTCAAGAAATTACTGTAATTGGCTTATGGCACCAAGGAATAGTTGCAGCAGCGTGCCTTGCTGAATTAGGATTTAAAGTTACTGCTGCCGATTTGGATGCAAAAAAAATCAATAATCTTTCCAATGGAATGCCTCCTATTTTTGAACCTGGTTTAGAAGAACTAATCAAAAAAGGATTAAAAAATGAACGGCTAAAGTTTGTCTCTGACCTTTCTTCTGCAGTAAAAGGAAAAGAATTTGTTTTTCTAATGTTTGATACCAAAGTTGATAATAATGATATTACTGATTTAAAAGATATCTTTGAATCAATTGATAAATTTTCAAAATCATTAAATGATGACTGCATTATCTATAACACTTCTCAAGTACCTGTTGGAACAAATGAAGAATTAGAGAAAAAGATCTTAGAAAAAAACCCTGAGATAACTTTTTCAATTGTTTATTCTCCTGAAAATCTACGCTTGGGGCAAGCTATAAAACTGTACCTCCAACCCGCTTTACCTGTATTAGGTTCTAATGATGATAGAGCGCTAGCTCGTTTGGAAAGTTTTTTACAGCCATTCAATGTGAAGTGGTTAAAGGTTAATCTTCGCACTGCTGAGGTTCTTAAGCATGCTTTAAATAGTTATTTGGCTACAACAATTTCTTTTGCGAATGAATTAGGAAATATTTGTGATGAGATCGGTGCAGATGGGTTTGAGATAGCTAAAGCTCTTAGATTAGAGCCAAGGATTGGGGCTAAAGCAATGCTAAGACCAGGTATGGGCTTTTCTGGAGGCACCTTAGCTAGAGATGTACAAACTTTAAGAAAAATAGGAAACTTAAAAGGTATTAATACTTTTTTGTTGGACGGTCTATGGGAAACTAATAATTATCAAAATAAATTTGTAATTAGAAAGTTAGAACAAATATATGGAGATCTTATAGATATCAAAATAACTATTTTAGGAATTACATATAAACCGGGAACAAGTACACTGAGAAGGTCTGTAGCTTTAGAAACAATAAAGTCTTTAATATCATTAGGAGCTAAAATAAGTGTTCATGATCCTAAAGCCGATGAAGAAGAAATAAAAGAAATAAAAGAAATTATGACTTTAGATTTTCATAAGAATGTAAATGAAGCTATTGATAGAACTGATGCTATTGCAGTTATGACTGCTTGGGATGATTATCTAGAAATTGATTGGAAAAGTTTTAAAAGTAAAGTTTCGAACCCTGTCCTAATAGATTGTAATAATTTATATGATCATAAAGAATTAACTTCTTTAGGATATAAATATTTTTGTATTGGTAGGGGTTTAAAATCAATTTGATAATCAATTATGAGTTATAAAAAATGAATACTGCAATTATTGGAGCAGGTTTAATGTGTAAGAGAAGAGCACCTGCTTTGATAGAGTCCTCTAATTCTGATTTAAAAGTTATTTCAAGTAAACATTTTTCAGATGCTGAGGTAATGGCTTCAAGATTTAATTGTGAAGCAGTTCGTAATTGGAAAGATGTAATTAAAAGAGAAGACATAGACATCGTTATAGTATCTACCCCTCCTCATGTACATGCAGAAATTAGTATTGCAGCTATGCAAGCTGGAAAGCATGTTTTATGTGAAAAGCCTCTAAGTAAAACAATAGAAGAGTCAGAAGCAATGGTAAAGGCAGCTATGGAAAATAATGTTATTTTGAAATGTGGTTTTAACCATAGACATCATCCTGCGATTTTCGAAGCTAAAAAACTTTTAGAAGCTGGAGAAATTGGAAGACCTCTATTCTCAAGATGTATATATGGTATCTGCGGAAGACCTGATTATCAAAAAGAATGGAGAGCAGATCCTAATCAGGCTGCTGGTGGACAATTTATTGAGCAAGGTAGTCATGCAATTGATCTCTTTAGATGGTTCCTTGGTGATTTAAAAAGTGTATCTTGCCTTACTTCAAGGCTTTTTTTTAAAGAGCAGCCACTAGATGAATCAGGAATGGCTATTTTTCAGTCAAGTTGCGGAGCTAATGCGAGTCTCCACACAACCCTCACTCAATGGAAGAATACTTTTCAATTTGAAGTATTTGGAGAAGATGGATACCTTATTATTGAAGGACTAGGATCTAGTTATGGCGTAGAAAAATTAATTTTTGGTAAAAGGGATTTTGAAGGACCTTTCTCAGAGCAAGTAACCGAATTTAGAAGGGGAGACATATCCTGGGGAGAAGAATGGCTAGAATTTACTAATGCTATTAAAGAGAATAGGCAACCTATCGGAAATGGTTCTGATGGTTTAGAAGTTATGAAAATTGCTCTTGCTGCTTATAAATCTGAAAAAGAGAAAAAGATGATCTATCTTTAAATAATAATTATTTGAAAGTAAAATGCGGACTTTAATAACCGGTGCTACTGGATTAATTGGTAGTCATCTTGCAGAAAAAGCTTTTCAAATGGGGGATGAAGTTGGTCTAATAATAAGAAAAAAAAATAATATTATTGATTCTTTAAAAGGAGAATTTAGTTTTTTTTATGGCGATATAATTAATCCAAAATTTGTATTAGCAACAATAGAAAAATTTAAACCTAATAGGATTTTCCATTTTGCTGCACAAAGTCTTCCAACTTTGTCTTGGCTTGAGGCTTCTAATACTTTCAGGGTAAATATTGAAGGGACTTATAATATTTTGAATTCCATAAGTGAAGTGTCTCCAAATTCGCTTTTAATTTTTGCGGGTTCAAGTTCAGAATATGCCAATTTATATTCTCAAGAACCTATTAAAGAGACTGCACCTCTAGAACCTAAAAGTATCTATGGAATAAGTAAATTAACTGATTTCTACTTATTAAAGCTATTTAAAGAAACTAAAAATATAAGAACAATTTATACTCGCCCTTTTTTTGTTATTGGGCCAAGAAAAACAGGTGATGTAAGTTCAGATTTTGCAAGATCAATAGTTAATATTGAAAATAAAAGATTAAAGTTTCTTAGTCATGGGAATCTTAATGCGGTAAGAGACTTTTTAGATATAGAAGACTGTGTTGAGGCATATTTTTTATTAAGTGAATTAGGCAAATATGGAGAGGTTTATAATGTTTGCTCAGGCACAGGGATTAAAATAAGTACTCTTTTAGATTCTTTTTGTAAATTATCAAAATGTAAAATAATTACTAAGGAAGATATCAAATATAAGCGAAGGATAGATGAGGTAATAAGAATTGGGGACCCTTCCAAACTTAATGCTTTAGGTTGGTCCAGAAAAATTTTAATCGAGGAAAGTGTTCAAAAAATTTTAAATTATTGGAGAAAAAATACTTAAAATATTTTTTTGTATGAAATTATTATTTTATTAATAATTTAAAAAAATAAAAATAAATTTATTATAGTATCGTTATAAATTTGTAATAGATAATTTTCTATGTTTATTTCAAGATCTCCACTAAGAATTTCTTTGGGTGGTGGAGGAACAGATTTACCTTCATATTATTCAAAATTTGGTGGTTTTTTTATTTCTGCAGCAATAAATAAATACACTTATGTATCTGTTTCTAAACCTTTTTTTAAAAAAATATTTCTTAAATATTCAAAATTTGAAGAGGTTGAAAATGTTGATCAAATTAAGAATTCTCTTATTAGGGAAACACTTTTAGAATATTCTGATAATCCTAATGAACCTATTGAGGTAAATTCATTTGCAGATGTGCCTTCTGGAACAGGGCTTGGATCTTCTGGATGTTTTACCGTAACATTTTTAAGATCCCTTGCAGGTTTTTATAAAAAATATCCCTCACAAAAAGAATTGGCAGAGACTGCATGTAAAATTGAAATTGATAGATTAAATGAACCAGTAGGGAAGCAAGATCAATATATTGCTGCTTTTGGAGGCTTAAGTTGTTTCGAAATCGATCGCTCAGGTGAAGTCTCAATTAATCCAATTCCAATTTCAGCAGATACTTTGGAAGATCTAGAATCCAACTTATTACTTTTTTTTACAGGTCAACAAAGAGAAGCTAGTTCAATCTTGCAAGATCAAGAAAAAAGATCATCAAAAAGTGAAAAGGAAATTTTTGATAACCTTCATAAAACTAAGGAGTTAGGAAAAATAAGCTACCAACTTTTAAAAGACTCTAAATTAAAGCAATATGCTTTATTAATGCATGAACATTGGTTAAATAAAAGAAAAAGATCACAGGGAATGAGTAATGAGTTTTTAGATAAAGTTTATGATGCAGCTATATCCAATGGAGCATTAGGTGGTAAATTAGTTGGTGCTGGAGGAGGTGGCTTTTTGATGTTTTATTCAGAAGAAAAAAAAGCTTTGAGAGAAGAAATGAAAAAATTTGGTCTTCAAGAGATGAAATTCAAATTTGATTTTAATGGAGTTCAGCCGTTACTTAATCAATGAATATTGCAATTTTATGTGGCGGGAGAGGCACAAGACTTGAATCTAAAACGAAAGGAAAGCCAAAAATATTAATAGATGTTAATAAAAAGCCCTTTGTTTATTTGCTTTTGGAAAGTTTAATAAACAAGGGTTTTAATAATATTTTTCTTTTAACTTCTTATAAGAGTAATTTGATAAAAGAAGAGGTTGGCAAATTTTATAAAAATATTCCAATTAACTACATTGAAGATGATAATAATTTTAAGTCTGGCACTGCTTCAGCACTTCTTAATGCAATAGATAAACTTCCTAGCCATTTTGTTTTACAGTATGGAGATACAATTTTAGATATAAACTATAAGGATTTTTATCATAAATCTGAAATTCTGGATAACTATTTACTAATGTCGATCTTCGATAATAAAAATAATCTTGATAAAAATAATGTTCTCTATGATAATAAAAGTTTAATTTATTACAATTCTGAATCTCCAAAAAACCATAATAAAATCTTTGATGCTAATTTTATAGATTATGGTTTGCTGGGGATGCATAAGAAATTTGTCGATAAATACATTGGAATTTTATCTGAAAATGAAAGCCTAAAATATTATCAAGAAAAATTATCTTTGAGAAATTTAATTTATCCATACATAGTGCACAAGAGATTTTATGAGATTGGTAATCCTGAATCATATGAAAATTTTAAAAATAATTATGTTTCTGGAAAATTAAAAAAAATAATTAATTCTTGTAGCTAAGTAAAATGTTAGAAAATAAGGCAATTTTTTGGGACAGAGACGGAATTATTAATCAGATAGAAGTCAAAGATGGAAAATCTTTATCCCCAAGAAAATTTAAAGATTTCAAGGTTTTCCCATTTGTTAAAGAAGTTTTATCTATGACAAAGAAACTAGGTTATATGAATTTTATTTTTACTAATCAGCCCGATATATCGAGGTCTTTAATGGATCAGAAAGAATTAAATTTTATGCATGATCTGCTTTTAAAAAATTATCCAATTCAAAAAATATATTGCTGCCCTCACTCTAATGAAGATAATTGCCTCTGCAGAAAACCAATGCCAGGAATGATTAAATCTTGTTTCGAAGAATTCTTATTAGATATTGATGAATGTTTAGTCGTAGGAGATCGTATAACAGACATAATATCAGGAAATCTTGCTGGCATTAAAAAATTATATTTATTAAAAAAAAGTTATTCCCTTAATTGTTACAGTGCAAAAAATTTACCCAAATATAATATAATTTCTCATATAAAAGAAATACCTAATATTTTGATGGAAAGCCTATGACAAAAATTTTTGTTGATGCTGCTGATCTAGATGAAGTTATAAGACTTTCAAGAAAAGATTTCATTTCAGGGATTACTACAAATCCCACTTTAATGAGAAAGAGCGGAGTATCTAATTTCGAGATATTTGCAAAGGCAGTAATTAAAAATACAAAATTACCTATTTCATTAGAAGTTTTTTCTGATGATTTAGATGAAATGTATAATCAAGCACTCAAAATATCAGCATGGGGAGAAAATGTTTATGTTAAGATCCCAATCACGAATACAAAAGGAATTTCTACCTGTGAATTAATTAAGGAATTAACAAATTTAAAAATAAAATTAAACATTACAGCTATCCTTTCAAGAAATCAAATTGATAAGTCTTTAGAATCAGTAAGTCCACATGTTGAATCTATAATTTCAATTTTTGCAGGAAGAATTGCTGATACAGGTTTGAATCCTTGCGAATTCATCTCTTATGCTTTGGGAGAATCTAAAATTTTAAAAAAATGTGAGGTACTATGGGCTTCTACAAGGGAGATTTATAATTTATATCAGGCTCAAAAGTTAAAATGCGACATTATTACAATCCCTCCTGATTTACTAAAAAAAATTGAAATGAAAGATATGAATCTAGAACAATTATCCCTTGATACTGTTAACATGTTTTACAAAGATGCTTTGGAGACAGGGTATCAAATTTAATTATTTATTTTGAATCTGATTTATTAAGAAATTTTAAAATAAGAATGGTTCTTAACGTACATAAAAAATTTTTATAAATATGCAAGTTGATACTATTGGCAATGCTACATTAATTGTTTATGAAAATAATAAACCTCTTTTATCAACCGATCCATGGTTTGATGATGCAAGTGCTTATTTCGGTTCTTGGAGGCTTTCCCATGAGTTCCCAATAGAGCAAAGAAATTCAGTAGAAGAATCAAAATATATTTTTATCTCGCACTTCCATCCTGATCATTTAAACTTATTTTCATTAAGAAATTGTAAGAAATCAATAATCTTGCTCGCACAGCATTATGGATCTCGCGTTGAAGAAGAATTGAGGCACATTGGTTTTAAGGTAATAACTCTTCCCTCTCGTAAGTGGGTTTCAATCGGAAATAAAACAAAAATAATGATTTTTAATAATGAGCTTCAAGATTCAGCTTTACTAATCGAGATAACTGATGATAGAGGTGAAAAATCTATTTTCCTTAATCTAAATGATACGGGTGGAATTGGTTTCGAAAAAGAAGTTGCTTCAATCTCGAAAAAATATAAGAATTCTTTTTATTTACAATTACACTGCTGGGGGGATGCTGACATGATAAATCTTTTTAATTCAAAAGGAAATAGAATTGATCCAATAGCGGGAAAAAAATTTCCAGTGGGTAGAGATATAAAAGCTGGTATGAAAAGATATAATTCCAATATAGCAATTCCATTTAGCTGTCATCATCAATATCAAAGAAGGGATTCTTACTGGGCAAATGAATACGTAACACCCGTTGAGAAAATGAGTGAAGGTTTTGTTCAAGATAAATCTCATCTTCTTTTGCCTGCTTTTCAAAAAATATATCTGAAAAATGGCGGTTTTAGTTTTGAAAATATTAATCCCAAAAAACTAGAGATATCACCAATCGATGAGTCAAAATTTGGGGATAACTGGAATGATCAATTAAATCAAAGACAATTAAATCAATGTAGAGATTATTTTAATTCAATTAAAAATCTTTTTTATAATTTTAATTTAATTTCAATCGAAGTAGGTGGTAAAACATACCCAATGTTAAAGAGCAAAAATGGATTTACTAAATTGAAATTTAGTGTTCCAAAAAGTTCTCTCTTAAAAGCTATTAGGAAGGAAATATTTGATGATTTATTGATTGGTAATTTTATGAAAACTCAAATTATAAATGGGAATTCTTTATATGATCCAGATTTCACTTTGACAGTCGCTAAATATAGTGATAATGGAAGAGTTAAGACCCAAGATGAACTTAAAAAGTATTTTAATTACTATAATCATAAAAGAAGCTATAAAGATAAACTTATGCAAAAATTTCGATATTTATTTAATAAATTGAGAATTATTATTGGAACAGATAATATTTTAAAACTAAAATATATTTTGAGAAAGTAAAATAATGTGAAGTTAATTATTTGATTTCTTCGAATTTTGAAGAGAGAAATGAAGCCATTCTTACAATTGATAGTCCTAAATTTGCATTCCCTATTACTGGTATTACGGAGGGATCACATATAAATAAATTTGAAAAATTATGCACTTTTAAATTATTATCACAAACTCCATTACTAGAATTATTTGAGATGCGACAAGTTCCAGAATAATGAGAACCAGGAATGGGATGTATATCTTGGTATTTTTTAATTATTAAATTTGAAATAATATTATTATTAGAAAGTTTTTGCAACTTATATCCTATTTGGTCAATGGTTTCGTAGAAAAAATCTAAACTTGGATATTTAAAATTGCAATTATATCTTCCGTAATTATCCTTAGTATTTGCGAGTTTAATGTAGCCTCCATCTGAAATTAATGATTCATGATGAAAAATAATATTATATGCTTTTGTATTGACTCCAAAACCAAGTTTTGATTGCAGGTAGTGCATTGAGGGGGCTGCTAAATTCTTTGAGGGCTCAAGAAATCTTGTTAATATTGATTTTTCTTCTGAAGAAAAAATACTTTTGGATAAATTAATAAAAGATTCTTTAAGACTTTTATTTGCCGGTATTAAACCTAATGAAGGATTTCTATTATTAATTAATTTTTTGGGTTTATAGCCTTTTCTTATAAAAGATGACTTGATTAATGATGGAAAAGAAATTGGAGATTTAATTTTTTTGGCATATTCGATTTCAGCAAAAACTGCAGAGGGATGATCCATCAATCCTTGGCCAGCAAATTTTTGGATGAATTCTTCATATGGGAATGATTGCATTATTAATCTTGGAGTTTCAAGAGCACCTAGTGAGCAAATAAAAAAATCTGCCTCTATATTTTTAAATTTACCTTTTGAATTTATTTGAATCTTCTCAATCGTCTTAGAGTTTTTATCTTTCGATAAAATAAGTTTTATCGCAATAGAATCACCTATTAAAGTTAATCTTTTTTTGTATTTCATTAATAATTCTTCTAAAACTTTTCTTCCTCTTAAGGGCTTTTTGGGCACAAGAAAAAATTTTTCATCCCAATATTTATTAAGATATTCGGGTAATGGTAAAGTTCTTAAATTTTTTTTATTTATTTTAAAAAGATGCTTTAATTCAGGGAATAAATTATTACCTGTATCTTCCACACTTTTTTTAATCCAATCTAAACTCCCGCATTGGTCTTTTATTCTATGTAAATCTATCTTGTCAAGATCAGTTAAAACTCCATGCCAATAGTTTGAGGAACCTCCAAATCCATAAGCAAAAGTTATTAAATTTTCAGAAAAATTTTTGAAAGGGAATATATCGTTGAGTGAAAAATTTGATTTATATTTTTTATTTATATTATCTACATCAATAATTTGAATCTCAAATTTAGTTTTTTCAAGTAGGTATTTTGCTAATACTGATCCAGATAAACCCCCTCCAATTATACAAATTTTTTTATGCATCACTTTAAGCAATAACTTATTGGTAATATTTTCTTAGACCCAAAGGATTCCTCTAAAAATAAAATTGATTCATTACTATTAATAATCTCTGTATCATTTTTAATCTCAACAAATCTTGATTTCAAGAAAACATTTTTATATCTAATTTTATATATTATCCATTTAATTATGTCACGGATAATTATCTTTATAAATTTAAAAATTGAAATAGAAATATCTTTTAAATATGTATTGAATTTAATTTTCATTGGAATAATTTCAGATTTTTTTTTATGAATATTTTTTATATAACCGGAAAAGGGAAAAATTTTTTTAAATGAATTTTCATTTATTTGATTATCTAATATTATTTTTTCAAAATCTTCAACGTTTATAAAGAATTTTTTATTTGAAGAATGTTCATCTAAATCAACTTTAGATAAAATTCCTTTATTTAATTCTCTTTTACTTACAGGAGGAAGAAAAATTTCTTGCAAATTTTTTATGGTTTTTCTTAAAATTAGGCTTTGAAAAAATTTTACTTGAAGATATTCTGTATAAACAATATTTCCAACATTAACAAATCTATAATTATAGCTTGATAATAGATGAGTATTTACGTAGTAAATTGACCCTTTAAAATTATTTAATTTTGTAGCAATAACTAGTTTAATTGTTAAATAGATATTGGAAATATAGAACTTTTTATTAAAACCTAGTAATATCAACTTATCTGGTTTTAGTAAATTTAATTTATTGTTTAATTTTTTGATAGAGATGTCTCTCCAGCTCATGAAAGAGTATTCAGCTTTTTTGTGATTATTAGTCTCAAGATAATCTGAAATTAAACCGCGTCCTATAATTAATATTTTTTGCATCTAAATAATTCACTAACTTATAAGATTATAGTTATTAAAGTATATTATTAACCAATTTTATATTTAGTGATAATCTTCTTCATCCTAATTAGAAAATAATTTACCCCAAACTACAATGATAATTTCAAAAAAATTTGTTAATTTTGGATAAAGAATAATTTCTATGTGTGGAATAGTTGGCTTCGCATCAAAGAAACCTAAATCAGATATAAAGTATTTAGACGAAGTAAATGAAATCCTATTTCATAGAGGCCCTGATCAAAATGGCACTTGGATTTCTAAAGACAAACATGTTTCATTCGCACATCAAAGACTTTCAATACTAGATACATCTTTAATGGGATCTCAACCTATGATTTCGCATTCGAGGAGATATACAATAATTTTTAATGGTGAAATTTATAATCACCTTAGTCTTAGATCTAAATTAAATACAAAATTTAAAATTAATTGGCAAAGCAATTGCGATACTGAAACTTTATTAAATTCAATTGAGTTTTTTGGAATTAAAAATACTTTAAAAAATCTTAATGGTATGTTTGCATTCTCTATATACGACTCTTTAGAAAAAAAACTTTATTTAGCTCGTGACAGAGCTGGAGAAAAACCATTATTTTATTACAGAGATAATGAGCAAATATGCTTTTCTTCTGAATTAAAAGCTCTAATTTGTAAATCAGATTTACCAAGAAAAATAAATCATAAAGCTTTAAATTGTTACTTATCATTTGGAAGAATTCCAGGAGAGCTTTGCATTCTAGAAGGATATGCAAAATTGCAAGCAGGAAACTTTTTAGAATATAAAGTATCTACAGGCGAAATTAATATAGAAAAATACTGGGAAATTCCAAATTTTTCGGGAATATATAGTTTTGAAGATGATGAAAACTTGTTAGAGGAATTAGAGTTTTTATTAGAAGATTCTGTGAAGCAACAAATGATAGCAGATGTACCTGTCGGGGTTTTACTAAGTGGAGGGCTAGACTCAAGTATAATAACTGCTTTAGCTGCTCGTAATACAAATCGAATTAATACCTTTAATATATCCTTCCCTGGCCATGAAAAATTTGATGAATCCAAACATGCATTATTGATATCAAATAAATTCAATACAAATCATACTGAGTTGTCCGCTAGTAGCTTTACACCTGAACTTATATCTAAATTAGCAATTCATTTTGATGAGCCTTTAGGAGATTCATCTATGCTCCCTACTTTTATGATAAGTAATTTAATTTCTAAACATTGTAAAGTGGCTTTAGGAGGCGATGGTGGAGATGAATTATTTGGAGGATATACACATTATCAAAATTTTATTTCCCTTAATCAAAAATTAAAATTCTTCCCAAAATCTTTGAGACATTCTCTAAACTTTTTAAGTAATAAATTACTCCCATTAGGTTTTAAAGGTAGAAATTTCTTGAATTCTATTGATTATGATACTTACAATGATCTTCCAATGTCTAAAAATTTTTTTGATGCTTATACAAGATTGAAACTAATAGATGAAGATTTATTTGAGGTAGATATGAATGTTCAAGAAAATAATTTTTTAAAAGATGAAATTAAGCATTTAGATTTAATACAAAAATTCACAAGAAATGATTTTAAAAACTATTTATGTGATGACATTCTAGTAAAAGTCGACAGATCAAGTATGCTTAGTTCTTTAGAAATGAGATCTCCTTTTCTTGATAAGAGAATAATAGAATTTGCATTTAGTAAAATTCCTTCTAATTTAAAGGTTACAAAAAATAGAAAAAAGATATTACTAAAAAAGCTTGCTAAAAAATTATTACCTTTAGATTTTGACTTTAATAGAAAACAAGGCTTTTCTGTTCCTCTTGATAGTATTTCAAGAAAAGGAAAAATTCACGACTTTTTTTGTCAGATTTTAGTTGATAGTAATTCTATATATAACCAGAAATTAATAAAATCTATGTTAAAAAATCACTTAAATGGATATGCAAATGGGGAAAGATTATTTTTATTAATTCAATTTCAAATTTGGAAGGATTATTATAAAACCTATTTTTGAATTTTCTCGTATATCTTGCTATATACCTGAATATAATAACCTGCTTTAAGAAGAGCGAATGTTAACCCAACCTTACCGTCTTTCCATCCACCTAAGAAAAAGTACTGCAGTAAAAAAAAACCAATCGAATAAAAAGGAGTTCCTAGTAATGAATATTTAACCTTTTGACGAAACGTGAGGTCTTTATAAAAATTTTTTTTATTTTTAAGATTTAGATATCTTTCAGCTTCCCATGATGAATATTGATTATGTTTCTCAATATATCTTGACATCCCTTTAAAATCCATATGATTTATTTCAGCTTTTATTTGACCAACGCTTCCTTTTAATATTGGATGTTCATGAACTTCCATATCAAGATTACTCCAATTGTTCTCATCAATTCTTTCATATTCTCCTGAGTTGATTCTAAAGAGCGCCAATTTTTTAAACTTAACCCCTCCTTTGAGTTTTTTATTGAGAAAATGATTCGAATAACTAAGATAAAAGCCTGAATGTTTCGTGTTTAAAAGTATCCTTTCAGTTTCTTTTTTGAATTTTTTAGTAATTTTCTCATCGGCATCTAGAAAAAGAATCCATTCTGTTTTTAAATAATGATTTTGAATAAACCAATTTCTTTTTTTGGGATACTTACCATCCCAAGTAAAATTTATTACTTTTACATCTAACTCATCAGCTATTTGTTTTGTTTTATCAGTGCTATTTGAATCTATTATGAAAACTTCTTTGGCAAATCCTTTACCTATAGCTTCTATACATGAAGCTAAATGAATTTCTTCGTTAAAAGTAGGTATCGCTATTGTAAGATTTAATGTCATATGAATATTATTCATTTTTAGTTAAATATATAATAAACAATATTACATTTAAAAATTTACAAACTTTACTAAATAATAATTGAATATGATTGATAAAATTAAGAATATTTGTTGTATTGGAGCTGGCTATGTTGGTGGTCCAACAATGGCTGTCATAGCAGATAAATGTCCACACATACAAGTTAACGTAGTTGATGTTAATCAATCAAGGATCAATAGTTGGAACTCTGAAGATTTAAAATATTTACCAATATATGAACCAGAATTAGCTCCAACTGTAAAACGAAGTAGAGGTAGAAATCTACATTTCTCTACTAATGTAGAAGAGAAGATAAGAGAAGCTGATATGATTTTTATTTCTGTAAACACACCAACTAAAATAAGTGGTATTGGTGCAGGTCAGGCTAGTGATTTGAAATGGGTTGAATCTTCAGCGAGGCAAATAGCAAAATATGCTCAAGGAGAAACAATTGTTGTTGAAAAAAGTACTTTACCTGTAAAAACAGCTGAAACAATAAAAAAGATTCTTAGTACAGTATCAAATAATAATAAAGAAATTAAATTTAATGTCTTGTCTAATCCAGAGTTCCTAGCTGAAGGTACAGCAATAAACGATTTAGAAAATCCAGATCGAGTTTTAATAGGTGGAGAAAATGATGAAAGTATAAATTATTTAAAAGATATTTATTTAAATTGGGTAGAAAAGGAAAAAATTTTAACAACTAATTTATGGAGCTCTGAACTATCTAAATTAATAGCAAACGCATTTTTAGCTCAAAGAATTAGTTCTATAAATTCTATTTCTGCTTTATGTGAAGTAACAGGCGCAGATATAAAGGAAGTTTCTCGAGCTATTGGAATGGATTCGAGAATAGGAGGGAAATTCTTGAATTCTGGTCCAGGCTTTGGTGGAAGTTGTTTCAAGAAGGATATTCTTAATCTTGTATATATTTGTAATTACTATGGTCTTAAAAAAGTGGCTAGTTATTGGCAAAAAGTAATTGATATAAATGATTGGCAACAAGAAAGAATCTCATCAATCATTGTAAAAAATCTTTTTGGAACGATTTCATCGAAAACAATTGGGATATTAGGTTTTTCCTTCAAAGCAGATACCAATGATACTAGAGAATCACCAGCAATTTCAATATGTAAAGATTTAATTGTTGAAGGGGCAAATCTCCAAATATTTGATCCTCAAGTTTCAGAAGACCAAATTGCTATTGATCTTGAATCGGAACCAAAAAAAGTTTCAGAAAATGATTTTGATAATTTTGGTTGGATAAGTTGCAATGATATTTATGACGCAGCAAAAAATGCAGATGCTTTAGTAATAATTACCGAATGGGAGGAATTTAAAAAAATTGATTGGCAAAAAATTTCAAATTTGATGAGACCTCCTTCCTGGGTATTTGATACGAGGTCAATTGTCAATAAGAAAATAGTTTTAAAAAATGGATTAAATATTTGGCAAATAGGCAACTAGCAATAATTTAGGATTAAATTTGTGTTTTTTTTTTTTTAAATTTCAAGGTAAGATTTTGATCTATAGTAACCAATAATGAGTCAATATTAGATGGAAAAAATTTTTGTTACGGGATGTTGTGGTTTTATTGGATTTCATCTTTCCAGAAGTTTAATAAAGCTTGGGATAGAAATTATAGGACTTGATAATTTAAATGATTATTACGATATTGATTTAAAAAAAGCTAGATTAAGAGAATTAAATGAATTGAATAATAAAAAAGAATCTAAATTTCATTTTTTAAAGGGCAATTTAGAGGATGATATTTTTATTAATCAAATATTTGAAAAATATAAGCCAAATAAAGTAGTTCATTTAGCTGCACAAGCTGGTGTAAGGTATTCAATAACTAATCCGAAAGCTTATATAAGTTCAAATATAGTTGGTTTTAGTAATATACTTGAAAATTGTAGAAATAATAAAGTAGAAAATTTTCTTTATTCAAGTAGTAGTTCTGTTTACGGGGGAAATATGAAATTTCCTTTTAATGAGAATGATCCTGTGAATCATCCAGTGAGTTTATATGCAGCTACAAAAAGATGTAATGAATTAATGGTCCATTCTTATAGTCACCTTTATAATATTCCGGCCACTGGGATGCGTTTTTTTACAGTATATGGTCCATGGGGTAGGCCAGATATGGCACCTATGATATTTACAAAGGCAATTTTCGAAGGAGAACCAATTAAAATATTTAATAATGGTAATATGTTTAGAGATTTCACATATATTGAAGATGTAATTAGAATTATTATTGGATTATTAGGGAAAGCTGCCACTCCTGACGAGAATTTTTCAAAGGAAAATCCTAATCCATCAACTAGTTGGGCTCCGCACAGGATATTTAATATAGGGAATAGTCAATCTGTACCACTTTGTGATTTTATTAATAAATTAGAGGATATCATCGGTATTGAAGCTGTTAAAGAATATGTAGAAATGCAAGCTGGAGACGTTCCAAAAACTTCTGCTGACACAAAAGCAGTTGAAGAATGGATTGGGTTTAAACCGAATACTTCAATAGATGTTGGACTTAAGGAATTTGTAGATTGGTATAAAGAATATAATCATTTAAATTAATATCTAAGAAATTGAAAGTTGCTTTTTAAAGTAATTTATTGTTTTACTTAGGCCTATATCAAGCGTAACTTTTGGCTCCCAGCTTAATTCTCTTCTTGCCACTTCAATGACTGGTTTTCTTTGCAAAGGGTCATCTTGTGGTAAATCTTTATAGGTAAAATTCAATTTATGATTTGTTTTTTCTCTTACGAGATTTGCAAGCTCATTAATTGTAAATTCAATTGGGTTACCTATGTTGACAGGATAAGTGTAATTTGAGTTCATTAGTGATAATATCCCATTTATTAGATCATCAACATAACAAAATGATCTAGTCTGTTCACCATCACCATAGATTGTCAAATTCTCTCCTTTAAGAGCTTGAACTATAAAATTACTTACTACTCTTCCATCATTAGCCATCATTCTAGGACCATAGGTATTAAAAATTCTTACAACTCTTACATCTAGATTATGCATTCTTTTGTAATCGTAAGTAAGTGATTCGGAAATTCTTTTACCTTCGTCGTAACAGCTTCTTGGCCCTATAGTATTTACACATCCCCTGTATGTTTCTGGCTGGGGATGTATCTCAGGATCACCATATACTTCACTAGTAGAGGCTAATAAGAACCTCGCATTTACTCTTCTAGCTAGACCTAACATATTATATGTTCCTAGGAAAGCAGTCTTTGATGTTTTAATTGGATTGCTTTGATAAGTAACAGGTGATGCGGGACATGCTAAATGCCAAATTTTATCAACTTCAATATTTATTGGCTCTGTAATGTCATGTCTGATAATTTCAAACTTTGGATGATTAATCCATTCTTTAAGATTATTTTTCGAACCGCTTATATAATTATCTAAAGAAATAACTTCTTCCCCTGCATTTAGAAGTCTTTCAACAAGATGTGAACCTAAAAAACCAGCTCCTCCAGTAACTAGATTTCTAATATTAGAAGACATTTTTAAATAAATTATTATGATTTTTTTTTATTATGTTAATATAATGGAATACATATTTTTAAATAAATTTTAAAGAGTATAATTTATTAATAATTATTATTGATTAATAAAAAATGGATGAATTTTCTAATCCTTTATTATCAATAATTACAGTATGCAAAAACTCAGGACTAACTATTGCAGACACATTAAATTCTGTACTTTATTTGCTTTATAAATATAAAAATGTTGAATATATAATTCAGGATGGAATTTCTTCAGATGATACTTCTCAAATAATAAATGATAGAATTAAAGGCTTTAAGAATATAAAGATTTTCAGAGAGAAAGATAATGGTATTTATGACGCTATGAATAAAGCAATGGATAAAGCAAATGGTAAATATATTTATTTTTTAAATAGTGATGACTTACTATTGGAAAATTTCTCAAGTGATGAATTTATGCACCTTTTGAAGAAAGAATATGAAATTATTAATTGTCCACTCGTTTTTTTTCAAAGGCCATCAAATAATATAAAAAGAATTTGGCTAAATACAAAAAAACAAAAAAGTATAATCAACTTTTTCTTAAGTCCATACCCACCTCATCCAGGTTTTATTTGTAAAGCTGAACTCTTAAAAAGCTATTTGTTTGACGAAAAATATGGTACAGCTTCAGATTATCATTTGATACAAAAGATTATGCTTGATAATAGTGTGTCAAAAAAATATTACAGTAAGCCAATTGCAGCTATGGCTTTGGGTGGAGTATCTACTAGATTGGATGGAATGAAAAAGGCATCGCAACAAATTTATTTAATTCATAAAGAGCTTAAAATAAATGGTTCATATTTTGTTCGTTACTTTAGAAACTTTTCTCAATATTTATTCGCTTTCTTTTTAAATAAAAAATTAGATTTTAACAGAACAAAAATTAACAATCATCAGTATGCAATTAATGTAAAATTAGTAGTACAAAAATGAACAATCTTAAGGAAAAAAAAATAGTATTTTTGTGCATAGAGCTTACTGGATACACAATTTGTGTGTTAGATGAACTAAAAAAAAATGGATATAAAATTTATGTTTTTTCGAGATCCCAAAATAAAGAAAACCTTTATAAAGTAAAAAGTAAATATAAATTAAATTTATATAATAAAGATAACTACAAATTTAAGGATCTTAAAAATTTTATAAAAAATATTAATCCAGAATTATTAGTTTGTCATGGTTGGATATATAAAGAATATCTTTTATTAGCTAGATTTTATAAAAATTCTGGTGGTCTTGTAATGCTAGGTTTTGATACACCATGGAAAAATTCAATCAAGCAAAATATTTGGAAATTTTTTATAAATTTAATTTCGGTAAAAACATTTTCTTCATATGCTTGGGTGCCAGGCATTTATCAATATGAATATGCAAGAAAATTAGGATTTTCCAAAAACGAAGTAATAATGAATAGTTATAGCGCTGATTTAAATGTATTTAATACAAAAAAAATTCAAAGAGATTTTTCTTCAGAAAAAATTCTTTTATTTGTAGGAAGGTTAGATAAAGTAAAGGGCATTGATAAATTAATTAACTCTTGGCTTTCAATAAGAAGGAAATCAGGATGGAAACTTAAAATAGTAGGTTCCGGAAAATATAAGGTCAAAAAAAGTAAATCTATTATTCAAAAAGATTTCATACAGCCAAGCGAATTAATAAATGAATTTGCTAATTCTCATGCCTTTATTCTTCCAAGTATTTATGAACCTTGGGGAGTTGTTTTGCATGAAGCAGCCGCCAGCGGATTACCTCTCATAGCTTCAAAAGAAGTGGGTGCAGCATCTTGTTTTTTAATAAATAATTTTAACGGCTTTTTGTTTTCTCATTGTGATAAAGAAAATAATTTAGCAATGGTATTGAAAAAAATTATAAATATTTCAGCGAAAGATCTTGAGTCTTTTTCTTTTAATTCGGTATTATTATCAAAAAAAATTACTCCACAAATTACAGCGGCTGGTATCAATAGCATCTTATGAAAATAAATTAAATATGATTTTAGATATCCTTAGTCACCAAATTATATTAACCGTATTGGTTTTTTTTATTAGCTTACTTGCTTTGAGGGCTATCTTGCCTTTTTTAAGAAAATATTGTATTGACATTCCTAATCAAAGAAGTTCACACAAAAAGCCTACTCCTTCTGGAGGAGGTTTGATATTCCCAATCATTGGAATTCCATTATTTTGTCTCCAAGGTTTTTATCTATCATTATTTTGCCTTCCTATTTCTTTAATAGGTTTTTGGGATGATATTTACTCTGTCTCAATTTTTAAAAGATTGCTCATACAAACATTAAGCTGTTTATTTATCTTTACTTATTCTCCATTTGGAAATTATATATTTGATCTTTTTGGCCCCTTTTACATAATACTAATTACACTTCTTGTAATCTTTTTGTCTGTTGGCATGATTAATTTAATTAATTTTGCTGATGGTATTGATGGAATGCTTACAGGGAATATGATGATTATTTTATTCTCTTATGCTTATCTCTCAGAGTTTCAGTTAATCCCATTTATTTCGATCTTATTTGCTTTTTGGTTTTTTAATAAAAGCCCAGCAAGGATTTTTATGGGTGATTGTGGAAGTAATTTTTTAGGAATAATTTTAGTTTTTTTATTATTACAAACTTCAAGCTTAGATATAATTTTTTCTATTTTGATTATAGGAGTTCCTATATTTGGGGATACTACATGGACACTTTTAAAAAAAGTTGTATATAAAAAATCTATTTTTAAACCTCATAAATTACATATGTTTCAAAGGCTAAACCAGGCAGGTTGGAGTCATGGCAAGATAACTTTACTATATATGTCTTTTACTTTTTTTCTTTCCTTAATAAGAATTTTTATAAATTTAGAAGTTACTTTTATCGCGTGCATATTTATAATTGGATTAGCATTATTTATTGATAAAAAATATGCAAAATCATTTGAAATCTAGAATTTTTGTTTATCTTTAAAATAGTGAATATTAATAAGTTTAGATATAGCACTTTTTGAAAATAAGTTTTTTGAAGAAATGAAAGCGTTTGATCTTAAATTAAGGTAATTTTCTTCATCTAAATTTATAATATAATCAATTTTTTTGGAGAAACTTACTTTATCTTTTTTAGAAATTATTATTGACCTTCTTAAACAATAATCATTAAATCCAATATCTAAAGTTGATATTACTGGAGTGCCTAAAGATAAAGATTCTAAAATTGAAGTAGGAAGAGCCTCACTATGCGATGTAATAGTAGTAAATTTTGCATTTTTTATAAAGTTAATTTTTTCTTCCTCACTAATTTTTCCAATAAAATTTATATTTTTTATTTTCTTCTCTTCTACAAGTTTAAATAAAAAATTTTTATACTTTTCATCACCATCCCCAGCAATAATTAATCTTATGTTATGGCAATTTTTTAAAAATTTATTGTAGTAAGACCAAGCCTCTATTAGGAAACTTAAATCTTTTATAGGATGTAATCTACCTACATAAAAAGCATATTCATAATTATTAGATTCTTTATTTTCTTGATGTTGATATAAATTAATAGCATTGGGAATTATTTTAAAATTGAAATTATTTTTTTTAATAAGTTTATTTTCATAAATACTTTTAAGCTCTAGAGGAGATTGTAATTGTACAAAATAAGCGTTTTTTAGAATGAAATTTATGTAATAAAAATATGCAAATTTTTTAATTAAATTTATATTCGCAGACTTATTCAATTGTCCATGAGTAATTATGATATATTTTTTTTTAAAAATTTTAAGTACTAAGCATATTAATGGGGCAAAAATGTACCATACTCCATTAAATATAAAAAGATCCGTATTTTTTATATTTTTAAAAATTTCAAAAATAATTAAATTGTTGTGATAGTAGTGTCCATAAAATTGATTCTTAAATGCGATAATTGATGTATTTTTTAAAACCCAATTTTTTTTGTACTGAGCACTTTTTTTATTAATAAAGCCAAAAATTTTAATTTGCGAATTTTTAGCTAATATTTTTACTAAATTTTTAAGGGTTGCATGAGGAC
>MDSZ01263076.1_pt1 | contig 36182 bp, 42 predicted proteins | sample 811201 | NCBI WGS metagenome assembly MDSZ01 (sample SAMN05326647, study PRJNA326480) | marine metagenome | isolation source: seawater | place: Indian Ocean: North | collected 2010
AGAAGCTGCTGCCCGCCAGCCGACCGCAGAGATCTTTGAGATCCAAAAAGAAAAGCGGGCAGTACTGAAGCTTATTCAAGATTATCGTGGCGAAGACAATCCCCTTAAACGTATGGAGATTGCTCGGGACATCATCAAAAACTACCAAACAGCAAGGGCCACTGTCGTATCAAAAAATGTTGGAACACGGGGACAAGTCCTTGTCCAAAGAATGAAAAGCCGTGACGCGATTGCTAACGAAATCATGGAGCGCGATGCAGCTTTTGGTATGGGAGGAGCGCAAGCTAGTACCCATGAGGCTGTGGGCCTTTTTAGGAAATCTGTAAAAGATCAAGCTGGTGCTGGGTCGCTTGATCCCGGCGTAGCTGAAAATCAACAGTTCCTACTCCAAAGTGCGAACGAGGCGCTGTCCAGCATTGCTGATCCCGGAGAAAAAGCTCGCGCATTGGCAGCTTTAGATAGGGAAATGACTACACGGGGTTTTGTCCCAATCAGCACTCAGATTCAAGAAGGTCGAGCGCGGGAAGCGGCGGGGGAAGATCTAGTCGGTGAGCCCTCACTTAGAGATCTAGTTACTCAGACTGATGGTTTTTCAGAGCGAGAGTTTGGACAAGCTTCCCGCATCAATCAACTAGAGATTCAGTACAAACAGGAACAAGAAAAGGTAGCAGAAGAAGAGAAAAAGATTGGCGGCGGCATTGGCGCTGCAAATGACGTTTTTCAGGTGTACCGAAACCTAAACAAAGAACTGGGCACATCGGGTGATCCGAATAAAGATCCGATGTTGGAACCATTCATGGATCAGATCGATCAGCTTGACGACATGATCAAAACTTTGAGGCGTCCCACATTCACAGATGAGTATCAACGCTCTCGCGCTCAGATGATGGCTCATCCAGTTTTCGATGACTACATGCAACTCCGTGGATTCATGCCCGGGCAAGAAGATCTAGCGATCAAACAGTTGGTAGAAGAAGCTGGCCCAGTGATTGATAGACAAGTCGCAGTACGGCGAATCATGCAGAAAGCTGATCCAGATGATCCACGTACAGCGATCGGTAAAGTGACTAGCAAAATACCCCTTATCGGTAAGGCCGTTAAGATGAGTAAGGCGCGTAAAGAAGCTCTAAGAATGAAGTCTGAGCAGTCTCCAGCCAGCACTCCCGAAGCGGCAGAAGCCCGGGCAGAAGCTCTTGCAGAGGCAGGAGTCGAAGGTCCGTCACAAGCTAAAATGCGAGAAGATGTTCGCAGCGCTTTAGGTATTGAAGAAGGCAAAACAGTTTTCCAACAAGCTGGAATCTCTCCTGCTGTTGGTGACCAACCCGGGCAAACGGGCGGCGACCCAACAGGCATTCCAAAGACTGAGACTGAAGAAGATGGCAGCGCTGACGCGGGAGAAGGCGCTCCTCCCCCTTCAGGAGAAAAAGTAGCTCTTGCTGGATTTGCGCGGGGTTTCAACCAAGGTATGCGAAACACTTCCGCAGAACTGGGCGGAGAAGTTCCCGCTGTTGACTCGGGCGAAGATGGAAGTGACGCAAAAAGGAAACGACGTGTAGATGCTCTTCGCGGTCTCGGGCCAACCTTTGGCGAACCAAGCGTCGTGACATGATATGGCTGAATCAATCGAACCAGTTGTGCCCCAAGAGGTTGATCTTGACCAACAACTCAAGTTGGCTCAAACCTCTATTGCGGCAGCGACTAAGAGTATTGAGTCGCAAAAAAAGGCCATGTCTGAGGGTCGGTTATCTACACCGAAACTTTCAGCGCCACCTGCGCCGTCGATAACATCCCGTAAATCTCGCCCAATCTCAAACTCTACAGGCGAAGAAACAGACCACACGGGTGTAGTTGAGCCCACTCTCCCTGACTTACCGCCATCTATTCGGTCTATTGCTAGCCCTAAGATGGCCTCAAAGCTCAAGGATATTCTCGCTTCAGGCATCTCTCCCCAAGCTCCAGATGAGCGAGACAAGATTATCGCCATCGCGAAGTCGTTCAATGCGAATCCGAAGTTCGCCCAAAAAGTTTTAGATAAGTTGGGATCGGGCGGCTTTAACGAAACGCAACAGCGTCGAGTAAAGATCGCCACGAATATCTTAGATGCTGCCCGTAAAACCTATGGCGGCGAGTCTGGCGGCCTCGACCCCGGAGCGCTTACTTCTTTTGTTGACCAAGCTATGCTCCAAGAGAACAATGTTGGCGCTAACAAAGAAGTACGGGTAGACCTCAACCGCAACCTAAAGACTGGACGCCTCGTCATTGACGTTCCAAACACGTTGATGAAGTCGATGGATAGTCACATCAAAAGACTTTTGCGGGACAGAGGAGTAACCTATCTTCGGCAACTCCCAGAAGAAGAGCAAGCCGAAGTTCGGCAGGAAGCTCAGGATTTGGCAAGCAGCGATGTCATCGGCGTGGCGATGTCAGCCCGCAATCTTGCGATGTTTGATCCCGGAAACATCAATGTCAAAGAACTTTCCAAAGAACGGTTCCGTGGAATCAAAGCCCACTTTAGTCGTCGTACTAGTCACGGTGGAATCTATGAAGCGTTTAGTCCTACAGTAGATGATCTCGCTTCAGAGGGTCCGCTAGATTATTTCTTGCGAGCGCAGAGCCCACTCGATTGGATGGCTCCTAAGATGAAGCTTATCCGCGAAAAGCTAGATGCAGCGGGAGCTAAAGATAAATACGGAAATCTGGCTGCCCTCTATGCTACAGCGGCATTTGTCCCTATCGCTAACGACTGGGCGATGGATCAACTGGGAGTCACAGCAGAAGAAGAAGTTCGGGCATATGTAGAGGGCTGGACTTGGGCAGAAGAGGGTAAAGTAAAACAAGCTACACTCTCTGCTTTGGTAGCAGAAGCCACTGGCGGTGACCCAGAGTCTGTCCGTAAACGCTCGATGCAATCAGCGGGGTCTCTTGCGCTTCCATTAGCGGCTTATCTGTTTGAGCCTGACGTAATCTTTTTTACTACTTTTGGTATCGGTAAAGGGCTTTCAGCAGCAAAAGCAGCGAAAGCAGCTAAACCTGTAGTAGCAGCGGCTGACCTTCTCCGAAAGACTGCTAAGTCGTCAGATGTCGGCCTCGCCCAAGCAATCGATGAGTTGAGAAAAATAGATCCCGTAATGGCTGATCATGCCAAGGTTGTCCTAACGGCAAAAGCTGGTAGACCCGTAGGGGATATTGATGCTGCGACTGCTCAACTATCAAAACGTCAGGAAGAAGCTAAAGCAGCCGAAGATCTCTTACGCGAGACTCTCGCCGCTAAGGACATCGATGATCTTGTAGACATCGCAAGATTGAGCAGAGAGAACCCAGAAATCGCTGGTCAGATTGCTGATGTTGTAGAGAAGAGAGCGCGAGTTGCTGGTAAAGCGCAATCAATCCGGGCTGGTATGAGTGAGCAACTCATAGAGATGGACAAGGCAATCGAGTCTCAGCGTAAAGCCAAGAAGACAGCAGAGCAGACTGAGAAAGCGCTCGCAAAAAAAGCGGGCGAACTGCTCAAGTCTATGAACGGTAGCGAACCTTTGCGTAACTTCGTGAATGCTGAGAATGTTCTTCTTCGCCACAAAGGTCAGCTTAAAGCTGCTATTTCTGCGGGCGATCAGGGCAAGATTGTTGAGCTGTCAGACAAGGTGGCAAAGAACACTAAAGAGGTCAATAGGCTCCGTAAGCAGCTATCGAAGCCGGAGAAGGCACAAGTATTAACTTTCCGAAAAGAGGTAAAACCCCTAAGCAAAGCAAATCGAACTGCTCGGGAAGCTTATCGTGGGGACGATGCGCTTAAGGCATTGGAAGCCCAGAGTAAGAAGATTCGGACAACTTCTCTTCGGTTCAACCCTGTTGTAGCAAAAGCGCAAGATGACCTAACTCGGGCTACTCGGCGGATGATTGCCGCAGACCCCAGAGCAGCACGCTCATTCGCGAAAAGACTGAAAGAAATCGGCGTAACAGGCGATGTGGCTAAAACCGTTAGAGAAAGCCAGAAGCTGGTGAGAGACTTTACCCGTAAGGAGAAAGCTCTTTCTGATTCACTTCGGGCAAATCGATGGCGCAGCCATGCATTAGAACTAGCCGACGATTACGCTGCGGCAGCTAAAGAGATTCGCAGAGTAGGCGGACAACGTGGACTCCTCTTCTCTAAGACTGGTCCTTTAGGAGCCAGAACAGAAGATGCGATGGAGATTTTCTCTGATGCTGTTCGCTTAGATGAAGCTCCAGAGTTCTCGGTTGACATTGCAGCACGGGGCATCACTGAAACTACCGAGAAAGGTGGACGATCTGTCCGTATCGCAGATTCGGTTGAAGGGATAACAAGCGATGCTGAGATTATCGCTCGTGTCTCCGATGAGACTCCAGACCTCCTGACTGTTGAGAAAGTAGCAGAGAGTGTAGATGATCCCATAAAGTCTCAAGCTACGATCGGTAACATCCAATCGATGCTGCACTACGCCCAAAGAAATGGTCTTGGGCTAGACATGGCAGCCAAAGAAGCGAATGAGGTGGCATCTCTTCTCCGCGCAGCCGGACTCAACGTAGATTCTGCCGGTAAGATTGGTGCCGATGCTCTACGTGGTGTCGATCTGGGGCCACTGAATGCCAGAGTCGGGCAACTGGGTCCGGGGGTTATCCTCGACGGATCAGGATTATATGAGAAAATGGTTTCAGGATTTGGTGAGGCGGCTACTAAGTTCACACTCACTAAGGGTGGCGAAGCTGGAAAGCTTGTAGCAAGGTCTATTGATGCTGGTGTTCCAATCCGAATCACAGTGTCTCAGGCAGAGAAAATCCAGTTTGAACTTTCGAGCATCTTGGCTAAGTCCCATGCGGTTCTCGATCCCGCCCGTAAGCATGAGAAGCTCGCTGCAATCATCTTAGATGCTCGCTCACATCACCCAACTTTCAAGAGAACATGGCTTGGGAGTCTCGGCAACTTCGTAAAGGATCACCTCAGATCTTATGATGCTTGGTTTCAGCGTCTCGGAACAGCCAGCGAAGATGTAGCTAAGATTGTCCGGGGCGGAGAAAACCTCACTGAAGTAGCATGGGAAGAGTATCAACTCGTCCTAAAAGAAGCAGGCCGAGGAACAGACGCGGTGCGCCAAGCTACTTACCGCTATCTAGACACAACATCGAGAATGCTTCTTCCCGGTGGTAGAGCCAGTGTCTTTAATATGGGAACAAAGACAATCTTTCAGCGAGCTAAGCGGGCTCTACTGTCTGATACTCCCCGACATAAGTACAAAGCCATGAAGTCTGAAGAGGCAATGGCCCAAATAAATAACCCCGCACTCCTTGGGCTGGCCCGGGTTTGGTTGCCGGGAGGCGTAAATGTAACTGAGGCAGCCGCGAAAAAGCTCTACGGGGATGCTCTCAAGAACTTGTCAAAGGCCTCAACCGCAGAAGAGTTTCTAAAACTCCAGCGGGCATCTACCATCAAACGTCTCCGTGAAGGCGCTGTCCCATCTGTAGATGATGTAAACACTTTCATCAGCAAAAGTGTCGATGGCCGTATTGGCCGTGTTCATGCGTTTGCCACCCGGTCTTTCGTGACTGGCGCTGCATATGATGAAGTGGCTACTATCGCTAAACGTGCGGCAATGGGTACCATGACTGCCGAAGAAGCTGCCGATATGAACCGGCTGCTCACAGGGGATTACAGCAACATTACTGACATTGATAAGACGTTTGATCGGATGTATGCCATGGGCATTTCGTTCTTGGATCGAACGACTGACATCGGGCAGTCTGGAATCTCTGCTATGGGACAAGTCAATAAAGCCCACAAAGAGATCATCAAGTTTGCTGATGAGGCGACGGGTGAGGGAATCTTTGCCGTAAACATTGCACGTCGAAGTCTTGACCAAGCAATGGGCAAGTACATCAAATCTCTAGAGGCTACGGAAGCTGCCCTAAAAGATCCTGCCACAAAGCTCGCATCTAAAGCATTCAGAAAGATCATGGAACTGTGGCGTACTGCCGCTGTTACTGGATTGATTATTCCAAACTTGGGTCGCCCTGTATTTGATTTCTATGGCGACTGGACTCAGATGGTCTTCACCAATGGTCTGGGCTTCGCTAACCGAGCGCTGTTCCAAAATGTGTGGGGAAGCATACCGAAGTATGGGCCAGCAATCCAAGATCGCCTATCGCGATTATCGAAGTCTACAAAACAGCCGCAACTTCGGAGTGTTGTAGAGACTCTATTCAATCCACATATTGAGGATTTCTGGCAAGGAAAACAGGGCGCACTCCGCATGGGAAAAAATGGCCCTCTTGTTAGCTATGACTTTATTCGTCGCCGTAGCATTGTCGATGGTATTTGGGATAACCAAGTCACCACAGACGTACTGAATCTGGCGCAGAAACTTGTCCAAGAAGACCCAACTTTTAGGAAGCTGACCAAATCCGGTACCACACTCGATTACATCTTTGACTTCGGTAAGAACTGGCAAGGTGCGATCAATCGTTGGGTGCAGACAATGCAGCAACGTCAGCGTGTTGGTACATACTTGATCCACCTAAACGATGGAAAGAGTTTTGATGAAGCCGCACGTCTTACACGGAATGCTATCTACGACTGGAAGCATGGTATTTCTCAGAGCGAAATCCTCTACATGGCCCGAGCATTCCCATTCGTTCGGTGGGCACGTTTGACTAATGCTCAGCTTATTCGTGGAGCCCTAGAGGGCATGACGAAACCTGATCTCAATAAGTTCGCTAAAGCGGCTGTGGGTCAGACGGCTATTGGCCGATTGCGTTCAATGTACCGAATCCAAAGAGAACTTGTCCCCTATATGATGGACTCTCGTTCGCCCGAAGAGATTGCAGCAGAAGAGGGATACACTAACGCCGTTGCCCGAGCACTCTATCCAAACTGGATGAAGCGGGGAATGTACCCACTCCTCGGAATCAAGAATGTGGATCGTGGAGATATAGAACGTAATGCTACTCTATTCGGCGATGAAGGGAAGTACACACACTGGGCTTTGGCCGGTGCCCCTAATGGCCTTATTGACATTGCAAATCTTCAGGTAAACGCATTGTCAATGGTTGCTGCTACATATCTTAAGATGCGTGGTGAAGATCTTGCTGCGGCAGACCTATTCACTAAAGGCACTGCGGGTTTTACCGGAATGATGTATCCGACATTCCGAGACATCACTGAGCAGTTGGCCGGGATTCGTCAGCAGCGTGGGTCAGGCTTCGGACAGCCTACGCCTATCAATCCCACAGAAGCGGCTATCCTACGGAACATGGGCGTTGAGACTTCTTTCAACAAAGAGCGGAACCAGTTCTATACGACAACTACTTCTGCCAAAATCCTAACGATGCTCCCGCTTGTCGCCTTGAACTTTACTCGTGTTGCGAATGATTGGAAGTACCGAAACCCAGCAGCCGGTGAGGATTTAGCAGAACAGATGAAGTGGTTTGCTTTGTCTCAAACACGACTGGTTCGGGCGTATCCATACAACGTATATAAGGAGCACGAACGTCTCCAGAAGATCATGTCTGAGCGGGCAAAGATTATCGAGAAGAAGTTCGAGTTTGATAAATGATAGAAATCGGGTAGAATGTTTCTACCATTCCTACTCCGCCTCTCTTGGGCGGGGCTGAAAAATACCATGAGGTGAAAAATGGCTCGTATTAAGCAGCGTCAAGTACTTCCGTGTGTGGACAAGCAGCGTTCTGCTGCTGTAAAAGTCAAGGCATCAGAAGCACTTACGGCAAATGCCCTTATTATGGCGACAGGTATCTCTGGCGCTCACATGACAGTCGAGTTGGCTGACGCTGATGACTTCACCGAAGTTGGCGGAACTCTCTATGTCTGCGATTTCGCTGTTGCTTCGGGCAAGACCGTCGCTTGCGCCGTTCCATGGAAGTTGATTACCGGAATCGACACTTCTTCTGCCTCATCTGTCGGGCAGCCCGTCTACCTTTCGAGTGATGGTACGGGAACCTATACGCTTTCTCCCACAGCCGCTAAGCCCCACATCAAAGTCGGGCATGTTGTTGCGGTCCACGCCTCGACAGGCGCAATCCTCCTGAATCCCGGAGCCTACTCTGGGCAAATCGGCGGACAAGTAGCATTCTCATCTGCTGCTACTGCTACCGTAGCAGTCGGCGCTGCATTTAATGGTCGTCCGGTTGTCGCTACGATGAACGGTGGCAGTAACTATGTAGAGAAAGCCGCTATCGCTGGTGGCACACTGACGATTACAGCCGATGGCTCTAACAGCGATACTGCTTCATACATGATCATTGGATAGGAGGTCTCCATGTCCTCAGATCGGGTCTTTTACCGAGTATCGGGCACACATACGAATGTGACAAACGCAGAAGAAACTACGCTCCAGCTTCCCACTCCGGGAGGCGGGGCTGGAATCTTTATGCTCCGCTCTTTTCACTACGTTCGTAGTGGTGGGAGTGCTACTACCTATACGCCTCGTCTTGGGCAGGTGGCCTCATTCCTCAATAGTGACATCAATGAACGAATGTTGTATTCGTCTACTGCTGTTGCTACTCCCATTAACGATGTGTTTAGTAGCGACATTCCAGTAAAGACGGATGCTAACGGACGTTTGTATTTTCGACCGGGCTTTAACTCCGGGAATGATAACGACGGCAACTACGAGTTCTTCTTTGAATATGTCCGAGGTGGATGATGGGTCTCGAATCTCCAAGAGTTAATGCAACTGTTTCTGGGACAACGAATGCTACAGTCGTAAATGCGGATGACTTGGAGGTAGATAGCGGAACCCTATCTGTTGATGCCGATAATAATCGAGTTGGTATAGGCACAACAAGCCCCGGAGCAAAGCTGGAAATCCAAGACACTACAACCAGTAGTGCTAATGCTGGTGCCTCATTGCGCCTGTCAGCTAATGATGGCGCAGCTATGGGTGACAGCCACCGACTCGGTGTGATTGAGTTTACTGGGGCTGAGGATAGTAGTAATACTCAGGTTGTAGGTGCTCGAATCGAGGCTCTCACTGATGCTGCTTGGACGAATGCCGAGAATGGTTGTGCTCTGTACTTCTACACCACAGATGCAAACAACTCTCAAACCAATGTCCTGAAGATTGATAGCAACCAGAAGGCGACGTTTTCTGGGGAGATTGTAGCGCCCTCTCTCGATATTAGCGGTGATGTTGATGTTGATGGAACGCTTGAAGCGGACGCTATTACAGTAAATGGCGCAACACTCGCAGAAACAATCGCCGACACCGTTGGCGCAATGGTCAGTAGTAATACTGAAAGTGGCATCACTGTTGCCTACCAAGACGCCGATAATACTCTCGACTTCACAGTTGGAACACTGAATCAAGACACTACGGGGACTGCTGCTATCGCAACCTCTGTAACTGTGGCGGATGAGTCCTCCGATACTACTTGCAATGTGCTCTTTACAACGGGTGCAACAGGTAATCTGGAGCCGAAGAGTGGGACAAACCTTACGTTCAACTCTGCCGATGGGACACTGACGGCGACGAACCTCGCTGGTACACTGACTACAGCATCTCAGACTAATATTACTGGTGTTGGAACCATCAGCACAGGGACTTGGCAGGGAACAGCTATCGCATCTGCGTATCTTGATGCGGATACTGCTCACTTGAGTGGGACACAAACATTCACAGGGGCAAAAACTTTCTCCTCTGATGTAGTCATTGCAGGTACTACACCGCAACTGACAATCGGCGATGCTGGAGCAGAAGACACTCTTCTGGTTTTTGATGGTAATGCTGAAGACTTCCGCATTGGAATCGACGACGGCACAGACACACTCGAAATCGGTGTTGGTGCTGCCCACGGAACCAACCCAATCATCAAGATTGATTCGGCAACCAACTGCCAAGTAATGCACAACTCAGCCGTTGCTGATGGTGAGTACTCTGGCAACTTGGCTATGTATCAGGCGGGTGAGGATCTCGAAGTTGGCGAAGTCGTATACTTCAAGTCAGACGGCAAAGTTTACAAAGCGGTCGCGACGGCTGCGGCGACGAGTAGATGTGTCGCAATGTGCGTAGCGCCGACAAGCGCTAACGCCATGGGACCATTTCTGTTGGAAGGTTTTGCGCGATTCAACACTAACTTCCCAACATGGACTGTCGGTGGAGTCATCTATACACCAGAAGCGGAAGTCTCAAACGGGAACAACAACGTCAATGTCCCCGAACAAACTGCCCCTGATACAGATGGCGACTTTGTTCAAGTCATTGGGTATGCAATCTCAGCCGATACAGTTTACTTCAAGCCTGATAGTACTGTGATTGAGGTGGCCTAATGCCCGACATTCAGGCCCTCAATGCGGTGTCAGGCGCAAGCGTTCAAGCTGTCAACAGTGTGGCTGTTGCTGACATCCAAGCGATAAATGGTTTCGATGTACCATCGGGACCGGCTACTGCTACTCGTTGGGTTGCTGCTACGCAAAATGGGTACGTCGCTCATGCTGCAAACAGTGATCTCACATCATGGACTGCCTATGATGCCTATGACGAGGGCAGCGCTACTCAAGCTTCAGGCGACTCCGAGTCTGTGGCCTACGGGAAAAACAGCAGTGGTGCGGGTATTTTTATCGCTACTAGATCAATCCAAAATGGTGGCACACAGATTCGAGAGTTGACCGTGTCTGGAACCGATGTCACAAGCAGCGGCGAATGGACAAATGTCGATCTGGACGGAAGCAGTAGCTTGCAAGCAATCATGGAGGTTCAGTGGGGCCCACGATCAGATGGGTCAACTGCTGGAACATGGATTGCAGTGGGTAAGCAGGGTTCTGGTAATATCTACAGATCAACTGATGGTGCAGCAAACTGGTCAGCAGTAAGCCTCACCAGCCTTTCTGGGCATTTATACGGTAACGTCAATCAAGACTGGATTAATGGTGTTGCGAATGATGGTAATGGAAAATGGATGTTCGCACAGGACAATCGGATCTACTACAGCACTGACGACGGCGCTTCTTGGTCTGTAAGCACACCCTTTAGTAGTAACTCTCCGGGCTATGCTCACAACATCGTGTACACCAACAACTCATGGGTGTTTATTTACTCTCGACAATCACAAGTTCGATTTCGGTCATGTGCTGCTTCAGACATTACTGACTGGGGCGATGAGGTCACTTGTGTAAGCATGCAACACACTACGGCTGATAACCGAGGTGTGAAAGCGGCAGCAGCAAATGGTAATGTTTGTGTTGTCACTGAGAATGACGCCGACATCAATCGATTCACCGTCGATGGCAAAACCATCGGGACGGTTAGCAATACGGCTTTGACTAACACGGGTAACTGCCGTCACATTGCAACTGATGGCACTAAATGGGTTGTAGTATGCGACGATGGTGATCTGCATGAATCCACTGACAACGGTGCTAACTGGACACAGCGGCTCGATGGCTTTCAAGCAGATGGTAGCAATGCTTTGGACTTTGAGGGCGTTGCAGCCGACGTTTATTTACCGCTATAGGGAGAAATCATGGCATTGAATGTTACTGGATTTAGTTCTACCGCTCTAGACTATAAAGCATTCCACGATACAGCGGTCACAGGTGTACTAGTCGGAAATGTGACGGGCTCTTCCGGGCGGCTATACCACTTACAACTAGATAATACGACTGCTGGTACGGCTGTCTACTACAAGATTTATTTTACAGCATCAGCCGGTGCCGCAGACGATCCCGACATGAAGATATATGTCCCGGGGAGCACACAAGAGATTCTTGAGATCCCGGGCGGGGTCGCATTTACCGAGCTTAGCTATTTGGCCACCACATCTATTGGTAGTGGCAACCAAGCTAACTCAAATACAACCGTTAAGCTTTACGGCGTTACCTCTTAGGGGATGAGATGGCAGTTACAACCACAACTTTAGCCGATCCTATTGGCGCAAAAGTAATCATCGATACTGATGCTGACACCACGGTTGAGCAGGCGCTCTCAAGTGGGGCTACCATCTATCAAATCCAGATCAACAACACTGCGAATACCACTACATCTGTCACTGTTAAAATCGCTGATGTTAATAGCAATGCCACTACTTCATCTGCGATCACGCATCAGTTCAGTTGCCCCGCAGGAGACAAAGTGTCATTCATCTTGAACACTGGGATAGTCCTTAGCTCTGGTCTAGCATTCTGGTGTACAACTGGAGTCTCTTCCACAGACACAACCGCTCCGGTTGGCGAAGTAGAAGTACGATTCCTCACTTCATAGGAGAAACCATGAAGGATCTTATCAACTCTCTTTTTTGTTCTCAGAAGCGCGTATCTTGGCGTCGGCTTGCTGTTCTGGTTCTTGGTACTGGTCTTCTTGCCAGCGGCATGCTTGCTTCGGACCAATGGCTGTACTTAGCTCTCGCTTACATTGCTGGCGACAGTGCTGAAAAAGCCATGGCTGCCATTGGAAAGAAGTAGTAAATGGCCCTTAGTGTCTCAGGTTTTTCTGATGCTTTTGATTACACGATTGTAAACGAAAGCGCTGCTACAGCGACAGCGAACAAGAATGTTACGCTGTCATCAGGCACACTCATGTCGGTATTCATCGACAATACTGCGGGCACTCAAACTTGCTATGCCAAGCTTTATGATGGCGAAAGCTGCACAGTGGGCTCAACAGCCCCACAGCTTGTACTTAAATGTGCAGCTTCTTCGACGCAGAGATACGATTTTGAAGAAGGCTACCCATTCTCAAACTTGAACATGTGGGTAACAAAGCTTCCCGCACATACAGATACGACTGTGCCGACTGTTAGTAGCGGTACAGTCGGCCTTACAGTTGTAGTAAAAGCGGAGTGATGCATGGCATTTGTAAAGAACACCACTCCTACTGCTCTCGCTGGAGTACTCGTTACATCTACGTCTCTTGGCCCAACGTCAGAGGATAACGTCACGGGTAACTCTAGCGGAAAGATTTATCAGATTGCTATTGATAACTCAGCAAACCCGAACTCTACTGCCTATGTAAAAATAGCTGATGCATCGTCTGCGACCCCTGCTTCAACAGCGGCCAACTGGATTTTCCCCGCTAAAGGTGGGCAAAAGATTACATACATCATGGATACGGGCGCACCCTACACAGCCGGTATATCCATTTGGTGTACCAGTACTCCATCAACAGGTTCTCAAGGATCGCTGAATAACGTAGTCTCTTTCTCACTTTTGGCGAGCTGATGGACAACATCCTTACAGTGCTATCAGTGATCATAATCTCTATGGTTACTCTTTTTTTGGGTAAGCGTGCGCGACCGGGCAAGCCCAAGAAAAGTGCTGAAGGGCCGCCTACGAATGTGGCTGCTGATACTGCTCGCGATAGTATCCAGCAGACTTTCGAGGACCAAGTAGCAGAGGTTGCTGAAGACCTCGAAAGTGAAGACTCCGCTGAACGCCTTGCCGCCCGGGCAAACGCAAGGAAACGGCGAAAATGATTTTCTTAATCGCATTGATGCTGTCTTCTGCTAATGCTGAGGATAAGTACGTTTTACCCCAACGGCCTAAACCGCCAGCGGAAGTTGTGGGCGAATGCGAAAAAGTTCTCGCAGTTGATAAGGGACGACCACTACCAGAGTTATTTCGGATCTCTCCATCTTCCTCTCCTTGCTCTGGTTTGGTCGTCCCTCTTTCTGATTATGCCGACCTACTGAACACAGAATCATGGGCAGAAGCGATTGATGCCCAATACAGATTAGATATTTCTGCGCTCAAAATGGAACGCGATTGGTATAAAACCAAGCTTGAACAGGCGAACTTGCCAGAGCCTTGGATTGAAAGGCCCGCAACTCAACGCTGGGTTGGTAGAATAGAAACACTTATTGTAGTCGGCATAGTCACTGCTGGGTTAGCCACGACGTACCATTACGCATCGGGAGTACAGAGATGAACCTTAAAGATTACGCGCTCCCCGCTGTGACTATCACCTTTGCGGCAGGAATCTCTTTCGCATCTTTCGAGTCCGCTGCCCAAGACGCAGAGGATCTTGGGAAGCGAGTTACTGTCCTCGAATCGAAAGAGGGTAAGCAAGAGATTGTGGACCTGAAGATTGAGGGAGTAGAGAAACGCCTTGATAAGATGGAAGAACTGATGGAAAAGATGGTCGAGATCCAACAGAAACAGGCCATCAACCAAGCTAAGATCTGCTCGGCCACAAGTGCGGACTGCGACTAATGCGGCCTATTCTCTTAGATTACGTGGCTTCTCTGGGCCACACTGTTTTTGAGAAAGGTACTTACAACCTAAATATCATTGGTATCCGTAGCCGCGATCATCAAGCAAATAGCTTCGATGACCGGATCTGCGTAGTATTTAGGGACGAACAGGGATGGGTCACTCGCACATGGAAATGTACGACAGAGCCCGGACAGTACTGGCTGGAAAATCCCAGCAACGTAAATGGGACAGCCATCCTAGTTCCCGGGCAGTACCGATCTACATGGAAGATTGATAAGCACCAAGGAAGATATGACGCGCTCTGCCAGAGAAAGGGTAAGGTCAAGACTTACAGGGACAGCAATAAAGACGACATTATTGATCTTGATATACAGTCTATTACTGAAGGCTATTATGGGATCAATATCCACAAGGCTGGATCCTCGTCAACGCAAGTAGATAAGTGGTCTGCTGGCTGTCAGGTATTCGCAAACGCAGATGACTTTGAAGAGTTTATGTCCATCTGCTATGCATCAAAAGAGAAGTGGGGAAACAGCTTCAGCTACACGCTGATTGAAGAACCGGAGTTCTAGATGGAAGCTTTGGTCGATTCTCTCCTCAGTGACGGACACCTTGGGGTCTTTGCCGCATTCTTGATTTTCCAGTTCATGACAATGCAGAAGCGACTCGACAAGCTAGTCAATGGATTCCAAGAACAGATCGATGAGATCCGTAAAGAGTATGACAGTCGCACAGAAAAGATGCGTGAACGGTATGATCGAGTCATCCAAGAGTATCGAGACAGAGAAGACTCTCAGTCTAAAGACTTCTTGATCACTCGAACCAAAGTACACAATGACATCGTATCGAAACTAGACCGCCTACTGGAGAAGCGGTAACTACTTCTTTGATACAGACTTGATGGTCAAGTAGCGGAAATCATTACCCGCGTCATCTTTAATAGAATGTGCCAAACCCTTAGAGACTAAGCCCACATGACTATTCAACCGGGCTAGTGCGGCATCCCGAATCTTCTCAGACAAGAAGGATAGAGTCCCACTGTTCGGGTACCCTTCTACTTCAAGGAGAAACTTGGGCTTCGGCGCAGCCTTCTTCTTTGCGGGAGCTTTCTTTTTAGCGGGAGCTTTTTTAGCCGGGGCTTTCTTTTTAGTCTCTGCCATGTTGGCCTCCTGATAACGTATAGTAACACAAATAAAAAAGGCCCCCCACCCGGTGGGAATCTCACTTCGATAGGATGTCCCGTCTATCGAATCTTGAGACGTGGGTGGGGGGTTGGGGATTATAGCTATAGCAATACTCTGTATAGCGTCGGCATATTATCTAGTTCTTGTAACTCATTACAAGCTTTCATATTAGTCAATGCATGCTCTTCCACTGATACTGACTCTGGTTTCAGGTGGTTGATACGGCAAAGATTCGGGCGAGTATCATAGATTTCGCAGCCCCATCCGGGTTGACCATCAGGCCGAGTAACCTCGATCAAATGGCCACATGAACCGTCATCGTTGACTGGGTAATCATACCCAGAATCGATACCAGCCTCTTCGCATGCTGCTAAGAAACCCCGGGCACGACGACAACAAGCGCCACACATCGTACAGGGAAAGTCCATTACCTACCCATTGATCGTAGTAGTGCCGCTTTACCAATATCAGTTGGGTGAATCTGTTTCTGTGAAATGAGGAGCATCTTCCTACGTCGGAGTGATCCAATAGTCTCAGTGACGGTGTACACCGTTACCGATATATCAACTGCTATTTCCTCAGCGGTCCACTCTCCGGGCTCGGAAACGGCATAGCTCATAACAGTCTGCGGAAGACTCCCTTTACGTAAGAAGTTTTGCCCCAGATTGACTGGCATAGCTACGCCTCTCCCCCCGTTTGCCCGAAAACATAGAAGAACAAAAAGCCCAACGTATCCACAGAGTCAGAGGCATCTTGGTCTGGTCGATGCCCTGCTGCACAGATTATCCGACCGTTAGCATACAAAGCGAAACCAAGTAGCCCCTCTTCCTTTTCACTGACGACTGGGATCGCATAAGCCCCTGTCTTCTCTTCCAATAGGTCAAGAAGGTAGGTAGCGTTCTCCCATTCATCGGAGGTTATGCCACCTAAGTCTTCTGAATGTAAGTCACGGATAGAACTCAACGCAGTCTCTCCATTGCTGAGACCAGTTTATCAGCTACATCAGCAAGTTCCATAGCTAGGTCTTCAGTCTGCAAACATTTAAGAGCCTCAGAAGCATGTTCTCTAGCTTCTTCAGTTTCTCTATGGAACCTACACATGGGGCACTCTAGCTCCATGTGTATGATCATCATCTTGTCATGTCTGTCGCAAGAAAACATTCTCATGATTTTTCCAAGTCGATGTAAGTCCACGCCTCACGAGCACGCCCACGGGGCTTTTGCGTACTCATCATAATCACTTGGCAATCGACTGCCTCCAGTTCCTTCATGGTCTTGGCGAGTGTGGCGGTGTCCCACATCCGGTCATCCACTACAATGATGGACAGTTTATCGACATTCGAGTCCTCATTCTTAATGAGTGCAGCCGACATCGCAGCCAAAGTCCGGGCTTCTGTACTGCCCGAAAGGGCGACGTGTAGACCATTAGGGCGTCGAAGGCCCAACTTCACTGTGCCGTTATCTACAACAGTAAACTCATCACCCTTGGGCAAGAAGTCATTGACAGTATCAGCGTAGTTTTCCCAGACAAGATTATCTTTCATCACAGCAGGTACTACATCGATCAATGCCTTCTCTAGTTTATTCAGGCGATCGATGACAGACTCACCCCAATCAACTGTATTCTTCAGCCCAAGGCACGCCTTGTACTTACCCATCTTCAGATACGCATCTTCAAGATTCTTACGGGCATCTTCTGGAGAAATCATTTCTTGGATTTTCTCCTTTGATCCAATGCTAGCAAGTGATGCCTTTATCTTATCGAGTACACGAGTCTCCTCACCATCTTCTCGGTATGCCTTGTACATTTCCTTGAGGCGTTCGAGTCTTTGGGATTCAGCAAGCTGTAGCCAGAGAGCAGAGATGGTGTTGTCATCGATGTATGACGCATCCATCTGCTCAAGCATCTGCTTGGCTGCCTTTACCTTCGCCGACTCTTCCCGCTTTTGCTTACCCACACCTGCGATGACTTTAGTCAGCGAGAGGGAATCCTCATCGTAAACGTATTCGTCAAACGTATCCTTGATGGTATCGCTGAGATAGTTGCGGATGTCATCACGGTCGGTCTTCTGTACCATATGGTCATAGAAGAATGCGCGAATCGACTGATCACTGCCAGCTAATACAGCCCGAAGATCATTCATCGGAATAGCGTAACCTTCGGCCCCATTCCGCTTAGGCCGCTTACCGCTTTCCAGTATCCACTCTGCCGACTCTCCAGTGTCGAGTGTAGCCTGTGAATACACAACCTCTGCTCCATCAGGACGGAGAACCTCAAGCTGATTGCCAGCTTTGATTGGTTTGTTTCTATAGAGTAGCCCGAAAGCTGAGCCGGTAAGCGCAAGCTGAACTGCCTCTGCGATAGCAGACTTTCCACTCTCATTCGGGCCAACAAGTAGGGTGTGTTTGCCCAACTCAAAGGTCTTTGATTGACCGTCTCTACTTTTGATATTTGTCGTAATAGTTTTGACGAAACTCATTTGTTGCTCCTTTGCACCTTCGCCATTTCTAGGATTACCCAGCCAAACATTTGCCTAGGCTTGTTCTTACCGATCCGCCATCGGTAAACGCTCATTGAACTTGGGTGGACACCACCGGGCATCTGCTGCCCAATGCCCACCGCTATCTGCTCATCTGTCATCCCTGCTTCCCGCAGAAACTCTAATGCTTTGATCACATCTTCTTGTTTTACTTTCATCACTTCTCCGGTTCGGTTGAGATTCTAAAGCCCGTTGTCCAGTCTTCTGGATCGAAGCTTTCGATCCCATAAACCCTTGAAATGGTTCCAGATTCTTGATCCCACAAGCAGACTTTGCGGCCTTCCTGTAATGCCAACCCGAGGATACCTGCGGTCGCACGACCACATTCCCTACTGGGCACTACAAACATATGATAACGTATGTCGCCAGTTGTTGCATGTTTTCTTTTCACTACAGACTGCTGCCACCTTTCCCAATCGCCCGTGAAGGTATGCTTGTGCTCTGTCCTTCCCGACGTAACTGTGACATTCGGAGACATGTGTGCGCCAATCTTTTCATGGAACCGTTTCGTCAGAAAGTCTGACAGGGCCTTGCGCTCATGCTCAATCTTTATGGGAGACTCATTGGCAGCGTGGGCATAGAAGACGCCCATTCTTTTTAGCTTTCTTGGGTCAGCCATTACTGCCCCCCAACTTTCTTAGCTGCCTTTTGGCTGCCCTCTCTGCGCCGATCTTTGCCGTATACCGGCCTGTATAGACAACCTTGTTGTCCGTAGTGATAACCATTTCCCAGCACCTCCCGTCTTTTGGGGCGTTGGGGAGATTGTTAATAGAACATTGATACATCTCATGCCTCCTTCCAGTTCATTCCGATCTCAGCTTCAGCCGTATATTTGACTCGGGCGTTCGCTCTACGTTCCCGGGTCATAGCAATCTGAAGCCACTCTTTTACTCTTTCTCCGTCCTCCTCTTTGACTTCAAACAGGAGAGAGTCATGGCACTGGTTGACTAGTCCAGTCTTGTTCTCATAGTCAAAAGGAACAACCCCAATCTCTGTAGGGTCCACTGCTTTCGTAGACCATCCGGGATTGCCCATTGTCAGTTGCAGCATTGACTCATGTACTACAACTGCTCCGCCTGTTTGAATCGGGTGATTCACAAGCTCATTCAGTTTCTCTTCGTTCTGGAAATCTCTACGTCTTCCCCAAAGAGAGTCAGCTATATACCCGTTGCGTCGATAACTGTTTCTAGTTTTCTGCCACCACTCCGGGATCTCCGGGTCGGCTCGCTCCAGTCCTCGGACAACATCACGGATGTCCCTCTTCGTAAGGTGTGCGTAGATAAGCTGACCGTCATCATCTTCGACACTGACGACTTGTTCCCAGATTTTGGGTACGCTGGCGGCATACTGCCAAGCATATCGGACATTCTTGGTAACTCCGCGAGTAGCTTTGAATGTACCTTTGCCCTTCTGTGTTCTTTCTTCCGGCGCTCCATCGAGCGACCATATACTTTTGCCATAAACAATCTCCATGGTTTCATTGTGGGGGTCGAGCCCAGAGTTGATGACTTCGATTAGCCGCTCTGCGCCTGCTTCTTCAGCGATGTACCTAAGTTCCAACTGGTCTGCATCAGCACCAACAAACACATGCCCGGGCTGGGGGATGAAGATGTCACGTAGATCAAAGGGAATGTTTTGGGCATTAGGTTCAGAGGATGAATACCTGCCCGTGGCGGGGAGACGGTTGTACGCGGGATGAACCCTCCCATCGGGCAGCACTAGACCCGAGCGCAGTGGTCTGATGTAGGTACTTAATAGCTTAGTATTCCGACGCAGCAGTCGGATTGATTGAATGAAAATGTTTTTCTCTTCATCCAACCTGTACTCTGTGAGCATGCGTCGGAGAGAATCATCATCTGTACTGGGGTCTCCGCTCTTCTCATTGTATTTAACCGGAGGCAAGTTCCATTCATCGAATAGGATCTTACGTAACTGATGCGTCGAGTTGGGATTAAACTCATCCGGCCCGACTTCTAGGCAAATCTTCTTGTGCTTCTCTAGCTCTAGTTGGAAGCGGAACTCATGCTCACTTAGCTTCTCCTGATCGACAAACATGCCGAGGCGCTGCATCCGACACCCAATGTCCTGAAGCTGATGCTCCCTCTCAATCAGATGGAACTGCTCTCGCCTACGAATCACACGAGACAGCGGCTTCACAATCCGGGCTGTTACACAAGCGTCCTTAGCGCAGTAAGTATGAAGTTCTTTATCTGTCCGGGCTTGAGTTGCAGTGTGGTCAGCCTTCCATGCCTCAGTGAAATCAGTGTACCGTGATCCTACAAAGCCAAGGTTATGGGGCATCTCGTTATTAGAAAGTAGATGGAGAAGTAGAGTATCAGCGCTGAGGGCTGGGGTTACTCCAAGCTGTTCCTCACAAACGATTCTGTCATACTGCCCTGCATTGTGCCCGGTCAATGGGACTTGGGGATTGGTCAGGAAGTCACGCAGAATATCAAGCACACGGGCTTCATCGCCCGGGCTGAAGGATCGGGTCGCCCCGTCAATAGATAAGATTGGAACCAGTACACTTGTGTTCTCATTAGAGAAAGCGAGGCATCTCAGGTTTGCATCGAGTGGATTCTTCGCATCGGTCTCAACGTCGTAGGCTACAGGCTTACCTTCTAAGCGTAGGACATTGAGGTACTCAGTCACTTTATCCACAGTGTTTGCCCACAAGATGTCCGGGTCTTTCCAAGAAAGGTTTCCGTCAAAGAAGCGAGCAGCCTTTGCGATGTCGTGCTGGAAAGTGTCACGCCACTTTGGGAAGCGGATGACGAAAGATGGGTGCAGGGTGTATGAAACTAGGATCTCTGTGTTGGGATCCCACGGTGCAGGTATCTTTTCGCAAGACCCACGCAGCTTCGTAATGCTTGGATTACCACCGCGAAGTGCAGCCGATGCAGTCGCGCCCAAGCAGAGGAAATGTTTATATTGTTTGAGGTTCGCATGCAGCCGTGGGCGACATGAGTTTTGGGGGGTTGACCACGGGTCTTCACCCTTACTAATCTTCTTTCGATTACGCCTGCCTAACCGAAGCATGTAACCCGAGAGGTCATCAGCTTTTGGGCGACAACCCAAAACATTATCTAGAAGACATTCTGTCCTACTTATGCCGACTAACTCTAAAGCAGACTGAAGTTCCATACCACTCGGGCCAACGAATGGGCGTCCCTCCTCTACCTCTTGTGTGCCCGGGAAGTCTCCCAGAATGACGAGGCGATCCTCATCATGCTTCTCTGCATCTACCGAAAACTTTTCCCCAGAGCGATGCAGGTCGCATCCCAAAGGACACGACCTGCAAAGGGCTCCGTTGAAGGATTCAACAGACTCAGGCATCGTCATCGAGCAAGAAGTCGAAGTCATCACCGCCGCTCTTAGCAGCAGGTGCGGGGGCTTCTTTACTAACAGTCTGCTCAGCAGTACCGTTGTTAGCCGGTGCAGCCTCAACGACTACATCTGATTCAGCGGCATCACTGTATGCGAACATCTGATCCCACTGTGCCTTCTGATAGAAGACGTAACGGGCATAGCTACCCTCTACGCGACTACCATCAGAGTTTGTATCTGCCGGTGTGTACTGGAAGTAAGCATTACGACCAGCGAGTTTATGGAAAGGCACCTTGCCCTTACCAGAAACATTCTTCTCAGGTACTCCAGCGGAAAGCAGGAATGCCTTAAGGAAGGGCAGACTGTTCGGATTATCCAATCCAAAGCTTTCCCGGTGACGGATACCACCAGTCAGCATGTAGACATACAGACGGTTTGTATCAGGGAAGTGCCGGAACTCTGCGATTTTCCCGACATGCAATCCAGCGGGCAGAGTGCCCAGCCCACCAGCAGCGTTGATTCCTTCAAAGTCCAATTCAATATTAAGTTCGTCCACGACGTACTCCGTTTCTTATGTTTATTGTGTAATAGACAGAGGAGCAGTAGCCCCAAATGGGGAGAGGTAAGAGATAAGTATCCCCACCAGAGCTACCACTCCTCTGCGGTTTCCTCGATGAACAACTCATCGAGAAGATTGTTGCGGGCATTCAAGAGGACTGCGCGATGCAGTGAGTCCTGAACGGCCCAGCGAATGTGAGGAAGCTCATACTTCTTCCTAAGTTTATCAGCAGCAGGTTTCAATACCTCCCGCCAGTCTTCGAGTCCAGCTTCAAGCACTCGACCTGAAAGCTCATCGACAACCTTGTTCATCCACTCCAACCCTTTCGGGCGAGGGATGTCATACCCAGCACAGCGCAGTGCTTCTCCCAAGTTTATCGGAGATGGATCTGGGAAAATGTCCAGCCTGTCGCCGCTGATGTATTCAGCATCAGGCCCAGTGCGGAGGATGTATTTCCATGGGGCTGCGGTTGCGTCATACTTGACTCGGGCAACGACATCGGCAAACGCCGAGAACTGTTCTGGTAGTTGTCCCGGAAGCTGTGGTCCGCCACGGACATACTTACCTGATGAAGTCTTGGGTGGTGATTGGTGACAGTTGAAGATGACATGGGTTCCTTTTGCTGTGGCTGCACGGGCAGCATCACGCATCTCTAATACTTGGTGTCGGAGTGCTAGCCACATCTCACCGAATGAGTGCTTCTTCTCTAGCTGTTGGATTGTCTGCTCAGTGAGCAGAGAGAAGTCATCGATGACAATCGACGGAAACTTTCCTGCGTTTTCTCTGACGATCTTGGCAGCTTCAGTCACATTAGTTGGAGCGAGGTACTCAATCCCAGACAAGCCAAGATAGTTTGTGATTGGCAACAACCCACCAGGCTGCGCAAGAAACAAACCTGCGGCTCCAGCAGCGCCAGTCGCTGTACTCTTCCCTGTTTTAGATGGGCCATAGATTACGGCGAAGACGCCAGCCCCTTCAACTTTCTGCTTATCCATCTGTCAATCCCCATTGGCATTTATCATATGCGTCACACTTACCGTACTTGTGTGTGCAGACTAAGTTTGAATACGCACCGGGCCACTCCATAGGTGGCTTGCCTTCGTACTCTTCAATCGTTGCTTCTAACTCGCAGAGGTTGCTTGCGAACTTAGACAGTGCATGTGGCGCAGGCTCCAACATAGAGCGGTCAAACTGGAATGGTGCGCGAGTAGTGATTCGATTGATGATGACTCCACCGAAGTCTTTACCGAATCTCTTTCTGCCAAACATCTGGTAGCCCAACATCTGACCATCTAAAACATGAGGAGCCAGAGTCTTGGATGTAATGCGGAAAGCGGTTTTGTGATCTACGATCCACACCTTACCGAACTGGTCACGGACAATCAGGTCCGCCCGCTGTGTGTACAACCACTTACCCCGCAACTTGGCACGCAACTCTTCTTCTACGGAAATCACTTCCCAGTTTCTGTCGTCACCCCACTTGAGTCTGTAAGCATTTACCATGTCACAGCACAAGTCGATTAGCTCTTCCCATGCTGGGCCGTTCTTCTCAGCCAGCTTGAGCACTGCATCAGTCGGGCTGTAGTATTTCTCTGGGTCACGTCCCGCATCGATCTCTTGCTTACGCGCATAGATATGAGCGAGCCCAATATGAACCAGTGAGCCACGGATCAGAGGAACACTTTCGGGAAAAGGAACGTGCCCTGATTGCTTGAGCGCGTACAATCTAAGGCAACGCGCGGCAGCTTCGATGCGGTGCCACCCCCTCTCGGATGGACCTGCGTCCAAAAGTATTTTCTCCATTTACCTCTACCTCTCCCTATCAGTATAACATATGACTACGTGGTGTCAAGCACTTGTTGCAGATATTATTCGTGCCAGCAGGTCACCCTCTGACGTGGAAAACGATTCCTCGAACTCTGTGATCATCTCGTCCTCTGCGACCGCTCCGATTGCGGGCAGCTTATCCAGCAAGATCTCGGCCACGTCCTCATCCACGGTGCCTTCCGCAATGATGTAGGACACCAGCACCGGGCGGTCACCACCGAGACGAATGAAGCGACCTTCCCACTGACGTATCTGTCGGGGCGTCCAAGGCAGCATGACGATCAATGCCAGATCTGTTTTCTGTAGATTGATGGACTCACCCATCGAATCCCCAGTAGCGACCAGCACCCCCGCTCCCCCATGCCCCATGTACTCGCCTCGGATCTCATCCCTCTTCTCAGTGGTTAGTCCACCATGTGCCCACCACACTCGGGCAGACAAGGAATGTTTCTCGAAGAACTTCTGGACCTTCTCAGCTATATGCTCGCAGTCAGTACGACGGCCCGTAAAGACGGTCACTTTCTGTCCGCATCGCACAGCTTCAGCGACACGCTCAATGACATACTTCTGTTTACGTGTCGCAGCTTCCTGTAAGTAGATCTCGAATAGGCCCTCGTGATTACCTACTTTGGACGCTCGCTTTATCTCTTGCTTAAACCCACCCGATGGCCGGTTCTGTTCTTCGGGTGACAGGTGGACGACTTGCCTACGCTTGGGCGGTAGGTTTGCAAGCATCGCCTTCTGAGATGTCTTGTGCTTTACGAGCTTGAGCCTTTGGTTCAACTCTTTCTCATTGCTCAGCCCATCATACTTCCACCCATAGGTATCCTCGTACCCACCGCAGTAGCGAGCACCGAACTGATGGAACGTGCCCCACTGCCATGGCTCTACCAGATCCAACTGTGCCCACAAATCCTTGGGCCGGTTGGGGATTGGCGTAGCAGTCAGCCCTAATCTACGAGAGCAGTTACGGCTCAGGTCTGAGGCACTAGCAGAAATGTTCTCGCGAGACTTCCACTGCTTCTTCCCATCTGCACCCATGACTGCGTAGACCCGCTTGGGATTCTTCGCACAGTGGATCTCATCGAACACCACACTGTCGGGCTTCATAGCGCTGAGCACTGGACCCCAATGGATAAGAGTCTCCCAAGCTGTGATGTACACAACGTCAGCCTCGGGAGTAAAGCGTTCTGCACTGTGACCCATTAGTAGTTGTGGCCGCAGGGTTGTGTACTTCCGCACCTCTTCCTTCCATGTTCCTCGGGCGATGGCTCGCGTCACTACCAGCTTGAAGTTTCTACCAGCAGCACACAGCCATGTGATTCCGCAAAGTGTTTTCCCCGAACCCGGTGGTGCCCAGATGTTAGAGGCTGGCCTCTTTAAGCAGTGAGATACCGCAGCCTTCTGATGTTCCATCAGGAACTCGGACACCCACGAGTGCAGCATGGGTGAGGCCAAAGTCTTTTCTAGAATCTTGGCCCCGTCCCTCTGGTGTTGGTTCCATTCGAGCATCCCACACAGGTTGTGGGGTACACGATAGCCATTGTTCTTCTTGTTCTTCCATACACCGGGCAGGTCTTCTGCCCAAGGCGGAACGGTGTCCGCCCAAGCGAATAAATCAGGCATCTGTTTTCCTTAAGCGTTCGGGAAATCTACGACTTTGTTTTGCGCTTTTCTGCGCTTTGTCAGTCCGACGTACACCCTCACCTGAGTTCCAGCGATACGCGCGTTAGTAGATTCAACCTCGGGCAGAGACACAATCGCGAGGTTCAACTCGGATTCGGGTGGGATGTTTGAGTACCCATGTGCCTCGCACCATTCACGGAAAGAACCATACATCCTCTCACACGGGATACAGTTCTGTAGAACAGACTCTGACATCCTAACTCCCATGCGTGGCTTGTATGTTTCTAGTATAGAGATGGCCCCCAGCTTCTGGATCTCATGTAGGAACGCATCGATTGGGGACCGGCTTGCCGACTGCACTTGTCGTCGGGCTTTTGTATCCAGCGGATACGCAATCAGTTTCCAGTCTACTTTTAGATTCTTTAGGAAGTGAGCATAGGAAGCGATCTCATCACGAAACATGGGCTCAAAGGTTCCCTTCTTTGAATCGAAACAAGACCTCAACATTCTCCGATGCTCAGTGGTAGGTTTATCCGCTGCCAATACTGTGATTCGTCTATCGTTTTCATCGAGCACCAATGGTCTTCGGTTGTTCGATGTCATCCACCATGACATCCTGTTCTGCACCTTCGTCCGGGCAGCATATGGAGTAGCGCAGTGGATCTCTTCGTCAGTGATATAGCTCTTCAGTTCACTCACCACGTCAGTCATGCGTGGGTCCATGCCAACTTCATCAGCTAAGACAAGCAGAGCAGTGACGTAACTAGAGTTAAACTTGTCCCGTAATGCGCGATTGGAAACCACAGAAGTATTTCCCGGACCAATCATCTCAGACAGTATCCGACCATATAGACTCTTACCTATCCCCTGATGTGGAGAGATAGATATGACAGCCACCATCGATCTACGTTCAGGGTGCTGAACCATGGCAGCAGACCAGTGAACCAACCATCGAATAGCCTTCGGATCATTCTGAGTCAGCACCCGAATGATTCTTTGAATCCGATTGTAGTCTCCTTTTACCGGGTGAATCCTTGGCTTGGAATACAGGTTGACCATACGCCCTTGGTCAGTCCACAGGATTGGGCCAGCCGTAGAGGAACAGTCAAAGCCATAAGCTTGACGGGAAAGGATGTGATCAACTAAAGCATTCGCGTGACGGACATCCATTCCAACCGGAAGACGCCCGACCAAGTGGTCAACCAAGTGCCCCTTCTGCCATGGCTGAGAGATCTCCCAAGAGTCTTGCTCTCTTCGGTAGAACACTCCCTGTAAACAGTTGTAGACAATCCTGTTCTCGGCATACTCAACCAACTCATCAGGCACCTCGGCAATCAACTTGCCCCGGGCTTCTACACTTCTTGGGGCAGCGCGCTTCTTCTTACCTTCGCCAGCCTTCTTTATCCAGAACTGTTTTCCCTCATGTGTATGGCTCTCGCTCGTACATTGGAGGAACGCTCGCCCGTCTTCCATGACACGCAGAAATGCTGAGCCCATTGATGCCCCGGGCTGGAATGGGCATGCACACTTGTACTTACCAGCACCCTTCTCAATCAACTCATCCACTGTCATAGACTTACCAGTTTCAAGGGACAGGTCAGTCTCACCCAATAGCTTAGGCTTTTCTCCACCCCCTACACGTTCAGAGGCAGACGCTAGTTTGTCTACCTCCACTGGTTTACCAGAAATATTTATCTCACCCACATACTCCTCCGCTCCCAGTCTCCGCACGGGTAAGGCATAATGCCTTGCTATGTCTCGGCACTGACGATCAACTCCCTCCACATAACTCAAGAGAGAAAGACCATTCTCCCACACTCGTGGAAACTCATGCGGAAGTATTGGGCGGTCGGTGAAAAACACCAGTCGGAATCGTGGGTTAGCTTTGGTGTGACTCCACGTAGAATAAATAGCAAACGCGATGTCTTGTTTCTTTAGGTCATCTGACACAACCTTGGGCACGACATCAGAGGAATCAAAGTCATAGACCAGAGCCGATAACTCAGAAACATTTCCGTTCTTTCTGGTCTTACCGGGCTGATACAAAGCTGGCGACCAACACGGAAGCCTCCGCTTGGGGAAATCTAATGGCTTAGTCGTTGGACGCAGGAACAACTTATCAATCTGAGACTGACATTTGACAACGGTTTTCTGCGGATTTATACTCTTAAAGCCGGACAAGAAAAGGGAAATGCTCCACGGGAATACCGCTACTCCCGAATCATTTGAACTCTGCACTCTGTTCTCCGTTGCCCCAAGACCTTATTCGCTCCAAGGTCTTGGGGCTTTTCTCTGTTAGGGGTGAATGTTTAAGCTGTCTACAGAATGGCACCGCTCCCACACCAGTGGTCGAAGTCCACCACGACGCCTGACTTGACGACGCTCATAACCAGCAGCAGCCAACAGTTTACCAGCCCAGACTTTTACGTCATGCTCGGCTAGCAAAACTTGATTTGGAAAAGCAGCATCGAGAAGCTCGTCCATCGTGAAAGCACGGATTGAAATCTGGTCTTCTGACTCAGACATTACGTGTGCAGTAGACAACAACTTGGCTGCATCCAGTGTGTCATACCGACTTGCCGCACTCTGCACTGGCGCAGGCGCGGTTCCGTAACTGGAAAGGAACAGCGAGAGGGCCTCTCGTAGAACTGTTTCTTTGGGGAAACTGGATGTCGTCATCGCCAACTCCAGCATTTTTTGTAGCTCTTCCTTACTACTCATTGGATCTCCTTATTCCGAGTATCAAAGTATCTGACCGGACCTGACATGTCAAGGTATGGTTCATAACTTATCTAACGTGTCTAACTAGGGGGGTACTTGACACCCTCTGATAAACTCCTAACCTATATATTCTTATCATCTACCAATGTCTACAGGTGTCTAACGTCTAGTGTCCAGTTGTTAGTACATTGGTTCATACGCATGGGGGTACTAGATTGTAGGTGTGTCTACTATCCCCTTAGTACATAAACACACAAAAACCCCTGAACAACCATTCAGTATTGCTCAGGGGTTCTGGTTTATCTATGTCTCTGACGGACCCATGTCCGTTTCGGCATCCTCACATTCCACACAAATGTTTTCTTGATTCGTGTTGATAATGGTATCGCAATCCTCAGTGGCGCAAGGTGCGCAAGCGCACACCTCACAACCACTAAGGTGATACCTCTGATTACATCGGCTACATGTTTGATAGTACATGCCCCAATCATCAGGAAGGTTGTCCATCATTCACTCCCGAAAGACATAAGCGCTGCGATAACGCTAGTCTTCTTGGTCTTCTCGACTGCATCATGTAGCTTCTTCATGGTTACGCCAAGCATGGATTCGTATTCACGAATCTTCTGACGCTTCTCACCTAGAATACGCTCGCGAGATTGCAGTGCTCGCTTCTTGAGCTTACCGGATGCGACTTCAGCCTCCATGTCTTCCAGTTCTTTACAGATATTGTTCTCTAAAGAACCGACGACAGCACGGATAGCTTCATCATCCATAGCAGTCGTGAACATGAACACCTTGGCCCGACCATTAGTAGAACTGTTTTCTACAGCACGGGCCACGTCCTTCCAGACTGCCATTGAATCTTTAGGGATCCAGTAAGCACCACCTGCACCAGAGGCACAGGGTACACCACCGAAGTGATAGGCCAAACGAACCAACATCTTTGAGACATCATTAGAAGTAATGTTCTCCATGTTGGTCTCGAAAGCACGCTGCACTTCGTCGATGCGAGGGTCACCGTATTCAAGGCCAGTGCATACCAGCTTGTCCAACTCAGCACGGTAAGTCATGGTTGACTGACCGGACCAGTTCTCACGAGTAGCAACGGCATTGATAACTGCGAAGTTCGCAAAGCCAGTAAGAACCTTGACCTTATCTACGCCATACACAGAACGAAGTGCATTACGCAAAGCCAAGTGACGAGTGGTTGACTCCGGGCAGAAGTCAGCGACACCAATGTCAGTCAGCTTCTTGAGAAGACTGTTCCGATTGGCTGAAGATGATTTCCACACGCAGACAGAGCCGCCGATTGAAAGTTCATTGGTTTCCATTTTCTCTTTCCTCTTGTTTGTGTGACGAGATTGTCAGCACACTAAGGGGCATCGACCTGACAGCCGACGCCCGATAGTTTGATGACTCATCCCTCAATAGAGACAGTGCGAGCCCAGTCGGGCGCACGTTTGGCATGCCCACCTGTGATAGCAACAATGACTTGCATCCCCTTTGGGGCGCGGTCAGGCCATGGTGTGTAGCCATCAGTCAGTACGATACACAAGTCGGGAGAAGGCTTTAGCTTCTGAGCTTCAGCCAGACCGACTCGCATATCAGTACCGCCACCACCCAACACCTCAATCTTGGAGGCGTGGGTGACTCGTTGGCGAGAATGTACCTGTGAATCTGTTGCCAGTACACGGATACCTCGACCACCCAAAGTCTTGAGAACACCTTGGGTTTCATCCAAAGCAGACTGCAAGTCGGGACCATACATAGAACCAGAAGTATCTAGAACAATGACAGTCTCGGGCACGGGTCTACGGACAGCAGGCATAATGACATCGCCATAGACTGACTGACGACGTGATGGTCTACGGTAAGTAAAGTCTACCGCTCCCGCTACGTCAGCAGCACAAGCACGAATGGCAGCAGCCATCTCTTTCTGCCATGGGACTTTGGGCGGAGACAAGTTTGCCTCAGCAGCCAAAGCGATTCCACTCGGAACGTGACCGCCGTCTTTGATATGCTCCACTACATTCTCAGATACCTGTTGCTTAATACATTCCTGCATAGACTCAGGGATCTCTGAGACACCTGACTCAGACTCTGGACCGTCTTCCCAGTCACGGGGAATACCATCCATAGATGAGCCACCGTCTTCCGGCTCGCCCTCTCCTTCACCATCTCCTTCACCTTCTCCTTCTTCATCTTCTTGTTCTTCATGTCCGAAGTAATACTCAGCGAGTTCACCATCGGGCTGACCAATCTGATGTGGCAGAAGTGGGGGAAATGCTTCCGGGAAAGGCATGCACTCCTTCTTGAGATCATCATTGATCTCTCTATCGACAGACTTGTTCCAGATACTTGGCGGTCGCCCGCATCTACGCTCGGCATGGTCAAGCCAGACATGCAGGCATTCATGCAACCAGATGGTAGCAAGTTCCTGCACAGAAACAGCTTTGACAAACTCCGGGTCATAGTAGAAACGACCACGAGTATCAGTGGCACAAGTGCCGATACTCTTAGGCACCAGAACCATAGACAGTAGTTGGGGACCGAAGTACGGCCACCTCTCTACTGCTACCAGTCTGGCAGCCATAACTCTTTCTTTGACATTCATGTCTCTTACCTCTCTTGTTTGTGTAGTTGAATCACATACACAGAAAGGGACACCGACCAAGAGGCCGGTGTCCGAATCAGTGGATATGTTTCAGAAGCCACGCTGATATTCTTCAACGACCCAGATAGGTTTCTTACCTTTGACTGAGCCAATGTTCTGTTCAGCAGTCCGCTCAACAAAGATCCAGTACTCATTGAAGTCCTGATCTCTCGCAGGTATATATCCACACCCAGCCCTGATTATGTGGTCAGGGATGAGTGTTGGATAGAACCTGAGCCCGTCTTTCGACAAGTCACTGTGTATGATTCCAGAGAGCAGAGCTTTCTTGAACCACACACCATGCTTCTGACTGACGCCATGAGAGTTAGTGAACCGGCATCTATATCTCTGGTACTCATCATGTAGAGTTACCCGTTGGGATGCAGCAGCCCTCAGCTTCTCTCGCTGAGCTTCAAGCCTCACCATTATATCTGTCTTGTCTTCTCGCTGGAGCCAGCGACGATTACTCTTCATCGCGTAGCAACGCTCTGCGATTTTAAGGAGAGGTTGGGGTATGACTTTCTTGTCTATCCCATATGTTCTCCCTTCACAGACACCACGGTATGCCTCTAAGACTTCAACACAGCGATACTTCTGACCCATAGCTTGGGCCACCTTCATCGCTTGTCTCGCTTTCTTACCTTGGTGGGCGGCCATAGTTAGCCGACCGTCAGGCCAAAGAAGAAGCCGGTGATGCTTGCGGCAACACCGGACTTTTACTTCTAAGATTGGCATACCCGGAACTGTTTCTTCCACATCAGGAAAGAGTTCATAGGGAATACTATGCTGAAAACTCTGATAACCCAGACCATGCTCACGCATGGCAGCATTGTTTCTGACTTTGATTACTCTTTCCAGACCAGACTCAGGATGTACGAACTTTACTCTCTTCATGCCTTACCCCTTCACCAAACCGGCAGCTTGGAACATGGGAAAGAACTGGTCAATGTTGTCAGGAATGACAGCACCAGCAGGCATCCCACCTTTGAGTAGTGACCGACATGCAATAGCTGCAACGTCAGTGCCACCTTTCTCAGCAGCAGTAACCATGACTTTGATACCATTCTCCCACCGCTTAGTTGTGTTCTTTGCGAGCACAGCAGCGGCAACACTTGCCAGTACAGCATGAGCCTTGTCCCCACGGTCATAGTGTTCATACAAAGACGGGTCAGCAATCAGAGCTTCAGGGTCAGGCAAGTCAAGCTGCTCACAGAATGTAAGGAAACTGATAGCAGGATGACCGACTGTACCCTTCGCCAAGTGACTGATGACTGCTGGCTCTACACCACAAGACTCAGCAGCAGCCAAGAGATAGCAGAGATTGTCCCACGAACGTGGAGACGGCCATGCTCTACCTTGACTCGCTTCATCTTCGGGCAATGCCAGCAAATGACTTTGTCCAAAGCGACGAATGTAAGACGTGACCAGAGCTACTTTTGACGGAACTAGTTCTCGCCAACCTGATGGAAGTTTAGGTACATCCATCTTGGGCCAGCCAGCAATCATTCCATCACACCAGTCGTCAGCAGACAAGGAACATTCCAAGTGAACCATACGGTTCGCCATCGGAGGTGCCAAGTCCCAACCACCAGCAGCTTGGTCAGCAGGGTTCGCAGACATAGCGATAGACAGACCCTTGGGCAGAGACAAGTCACCACACTTGCGTTCACCCACAATCTTCAGAGCCGAAGCCTGAACAGCGGGCGGAGTACAAGAGAACTCGTCCAAGTACAAGAGAGTATTGTCATCACAATCAACAGCCCACTTAGGAGCTACACGCTCGAACAGACCAGACTTGACGACTGGGAGACCAACATCAGTAGGATCCCAAGTCGAGCAGACTTGTTCGACCAGTGACTTGCCAAGAGACTTGGCGATTGACTGTGTTCGCATTGTCTTTCCAATACCGGGTGGCCCCCACAGAATGACGGGCACTCCAGCTTGGATACATACAGCGTAAGCAATATCTATATTGTTACTCATTTTACTCTTACCTCTAAGAACACCAGACAAAAACATCTGGCGTGCATACTGATTGCATCAGCACACAGTAAAAGGCCAGACGCTATCCAACACGGACAACTTCTGGCCTTTTCCAATGGGCTGTTACTTTCTCTCACCATTCACAAAGTTTGTGAATGACTCTACCCACTCAGGATGTTTATCAATCCATTCCTGAGCAGACTGTTCAGCACTCTTCTTCTTTAGTGAGACCTTTCTCTTCTCACGAGCATCGATACCAGCCTGAATGAAGTCATCTTCATCCATCACTTCTTCTACTTCTACGGGCGTGACTTCTTTCTCACCAGACTCAATGAACTTAGTAAGCTCATCGTTTGCTTGGTTGTACTTGTCACGCCAGAGATTGTAGAGTCTGCCACTTGGCTCATCTTCATGGCGCTTCATCTGTTCGTAAGCAATACGAACTCTGCGATTGAGTTCATCCACGTTGCACCTCCAGCCAGTGAGGAACCGATACCATAGTACCGTCCCACTCTTTACCATTAAGATAAAGAGAACCTTTTCTCTGGCAGACATTCACACCGGGCAGACCATTCAGTCGTTCACGAGTAGTGGCTGTGTTCCACCCAGCAGTAGTGATCTCCAAGTCATCCCAGCCTACACCCAAAGTCATTTGAGCAATGGTGTTACCGTGCAGAGTCAGTCGCCAACGACATTTATTGTCGATGACAACTTCTGTATTGCTAAGACTGAATGGCTTTCGCTTGATGAAACATTCAACAGCAGCTTGAGTAATCTTTCTCATCACTCACCTCCTTTTGCGATTAGATTCCGCAATGATTTAATGGCCGCTTTCGGAGTTTTACGCGCTCCCGTCTGGGGTGAACCGGGCATCGCATAAGCGGTAGCCCAGTACAAGTGCGGAGCGTTACCCGCCATTCGCCATACCGTTACATCATTGTCTACACGGCAATAGTAATCGCCTGTCCATATGTTTAGATTCCAGTCCATCTCTTACCTCTCTTGTTTGTGCTTGATTGCACAGTAAAAGGCCCGACCAACTAAATGACCGGGCCTTCTCCTTTGGAATCAAACAAGTGACTGACGCCACAACTCTATCTCTGTTAACGGAACTGGTTCTGGTTCTTTGACTACCCACCACTCGGGCGGGTCACAGAACTTCCAGTCCGCAACACTCTGTTTAGCTTCTACATAGTACAGACGGTAAGCTGTGACAGCATCGTCTCTCTTGTAGATGTCAGGCATAGCCTGAGCAAACGGAGTGAGACTACCAGCAGGGATAGACTCACGTTTATGGAAACAGTCTTGGATAACTTCTAAACAGGCATGGACTTTGCCGTATCTGTTTGTGTACTCGTCACACAAAGCAAAGCCATGGTGACAGAGCCAGTCGAAGTTATCGCGAGACTCACGAGCCCAGACAGAACACGGATGGTTCTGATGTGTGGGCTTGTACTTACCAGAAGAACCGCACAGATGAAGTGCAGAACACAACATCTGAGCGGTCTCAAGCGGCATCTTTACAATGTGTTTGTCACACTGCAAACGGGCCGACTCTTCTGGGCTACTACCGAGAACAAATATGTTCATGAGTCAAAGCTGTGTTTGCGATGGCTCTCGGCCAGATTGTACAGAGCTTGACGACGCAAGCGCTTACGCTGTTTGTTATCTGAGTAGCACCAGAACACAGTGCCAATCAGAGCAAAGAACGGGAAGCATACAGCAAACACTTCTACTAAAATACTCATCTCTTACCTCTTGGTTAGTGGTGTCTAAGTTAACACCAGACAGAACACTGACAGAACAGACAGTGTGCTAACTGTTGGCAACTTTGACCAGACCAGACATGACGACAATAGATAGATTCGAGCTGAGATAGAACGCAGAAAGCCCACCCAGTTTCCCGGGTGGGCTGTCTTTGTTCACTTCTTCTTCGCGGCTTTCTTCGTGGCTTTCTTCGCGGTTTCTTCTGCTGGCGGCTTGTATGAGCCGTCATCGTTAATCCACGGAGCCATAGCCGGGTCAATCATCTTCGCCATCGGAACAGCGTCCTCAATACTGATATTCAGCGTTGAGCACTTGCGACCTATCGCGAGAGTCTGACGCGCCAGCGCGATTAGGTTCCTCACCGCAATCGGGCGCTTGGCCTTTTCTGGAATGCCTTCGCCTTCCCTCAGTTGATACTTGAACTGCTTTTGGGCGAGTGCTTCCACCGCGTTCCAAGTCCGCGCGGAACCTTGGCGAGATGCTGCCGAGACCCAAGCGCAGTGCTTAAGCTTCGTTCCACAGTCATCCATCAGCAAGGATACAAGCTCCTCACCGTTAGGGATTCCGTCATCGCTGAAGGTGTCCTGATACAGTGCGAAAGTCGCCTGAGTTGGCGGTCCGTCTTTACCGCCACCGGGCATCGCTACCAGTCGGTAGCCGCAGTCCTTGACGGCGATGTAGTCGAACCGTTCGACGCTATGCTTAGTCATCGTTTCGCGCGTGTTCTTGTTCTTGTCTTCCATGTCTCTTACCTCTTGTAGTGGGCTCTTTAAGCCCGGTTAAAGCCTCGCCACTATGGCAAGACTATCAAACGAGTGCGAACCGTTATCGGCCCGCACTGGTCAGATAGTCTCCCGGAAATAGTCCCGGAAGACTGAGGTTTAGAGTTCCTCCATTCTTTCAACTCGCTGACCAGTCAGCCACGCGCACCGGGAGCCCAGCGCCAGAGGAGTTGAATCAAACTGTCAAAGACACTTTGATTGTAACTGGCGTGTCAAGCCCCCCCGATTCGCCCATATGCCCCTTTCAACCTGCAATATCGGCAAGTCGGACATATTATGGCACTTGTCAAGGATATGTCAACAGATGTTATTTCCGCCCATATGCCAGGTTCAACCTGCATTATCGCCGGATGGCCCCCCCCTATCCCGTGAACATGGGGTGAACATCTGTTCAGTACCCCCCCCTTCTTCCTTACGCGTCAAGGCTCGCCCTCGATTCTACATGAGCCAGCGTCAAGGCTAAGCCTCGAACCTACATTAAGGATGAAGAATCGCAGTCGGACTGCAATAAGCGTTTCGCAAAAAAGCATCTCCCCTTTAGGGGGGGTAGGGTAGGGTTCCGGGGGGAGTCCCACTAAACGCAACAGCAGTTTGGCCGAAAATCGTGTTATACATTTGATATGAGCGTATCCTCCACTGCTGCCCACATGTTTCGCCTATGGTGCGGCGGAGCTAAGGCCCAATGGGCGAATGATCTCACTATTAGCGACTTTATCCGGGCATATGATCTACAGACACCGTTTTTTCGGCTGGAGTCCCAGAGAAACTTAGCGCGTGTACCCAAAAACGTAGAGAAAGCCAAGCACATCCGGCGATATGCCATGATCAACCCTGTCTTTGGGCAGGTGCTGCTGGATGAGCGCTTTGGTGTGGCCCCGAAAGCATGGCCCAAGGTGATGGCAGAGGTGTTCCCAGTGGATGATGCACCTACCCCCTATGAGGTAGCGTGTGCTGTGCTTCGGTTCCCATGTTCCCACTTCTGGTCTTTTGTAGAAACGTATCCAGACGAGCAGGTAGCGAGTGCTTTCATCTGGTATTTGG
>MDSZ01041399.1_pt1 | contig 36163 bp, 39 predicted proteins | sample 811201 | NCBI WGS metagenome assembly MDSZ01 (sample SAMN05326647, study PRJNA326480) | marine metagenome | isolation source: seawater | place: Indian Ocean: North | collected 2010
AAGGGGGTGGGCTGCTGACTGGATCAGCGCGATCCTGACACGCGAAGGCGTGGCAATGACGCCTGACGTGAAAGAGCACGTCTGGACCGCGCTGACCTCACTGGCCTCGGCGCCTGTCGATGAGCGGACGATCACCGGACTTGCGGTCCTCCTCCAGTCCAATGACCTGAAGCAAGCTCTTCGGCCCTATTGCGTCGGCGGCGCCTTTGGCCGCCTGCTCGATGCCGAGGCCGAATATCTCGGCAGCGCCACCGTGCAGGCTTTCGAGACCGAGGGTCTCATCGGCACCGGCGCGGCATCCGCAGTCCTGGCCTATCTCTTCCACCGGATCGAAGATCGGCTCGACGGATCGCCAACACTTGTCATCATCGACGAAGGCTGGCTCGCGCTCGACGACGAGGGGTTCGCCAGCCAGCTGCGCGAGTGGCTGAAAACACTGCGCAAGAAAAACGCCAGCGTCGTCTTCGCCACACAGTCGCTGTCCGACATCGAAGGGTCGGCAATCGCACCCGCCATCATCGAGAGCTGCCAGACCCGGCTCCTTCTGCCCAATGAGCGTGCGATCGAGCCCCAGATCACGGCCATTTATCGCCGCTTTGGGCTCAACGATCGTCAGATCGAGATCATCGCGAGGGCTGCTCCCAAGCGCGACTATTACTGCCAGTCCCGGCGCGGCAACCGGCTCTTTGAGCTGGGTCTTTCCGACGTCGCGCTGGCGCTCTGCGCTGCCTCATCGAAGACCGATCAAGCCGCCATCGCCCAGATCCTCAGCGAGCACGGACGCGAAGCCTTCCTCATTCAATGGCTTCGACACCGAGGGCTCGGTTGGGCCGCTGACCTCGTCCCCAACCTTACCAATCAGGACATAGCACCATGAAACTGCGTACCGCCCGCAGCGTTCGGCTCATTGCCGCGCTGCTTGTCGCCCCCGTCGCCCTCACGTCCATGCTGCCAACACCAGCATACGCCCAGTTCGGGTTTGGCGGGATTGTCTATGACCCCTCGAATTACGCCCAGAATGTGCTGACGGCGGCGCGATCGCTCCAGCAGATCACCAACCAGATCACGTCGCTCCAGAATCAGGCGCAGTCGCTGATCAACCAGGCGCGCAATCTGGCAAGCCTGCCGTATTCCGCGCTCCAGCAGCTCCAACAGTCGGTGCAGCGCACCCAGTCGCTCCTGAGCCAGGCGCAGAACATCGCCTACGACGTGCAGTCGATCGACCGTGCGTTCCAGCTCAAATACGGCAGCACGGCGATGTCGGCGAGCGATACCCAGCTCATCGCCGATGCTCGCGCGCGCTGGCAGAATACGGTCGGCAGCTTGCAGGACGCGATGCGGGTGCAGGCAGGCGTCGTCGGCAATATCGACACCAACCGCACCCAGATGTCTGCCCTGATCGGCCAGAGCCAGGGCGCTACCGGAGCCTTGCAGGCGGCGCAGGCCGGCAATCAGCTTCTCGCCCTCCAGGCACAGCAATTGGCCGACCTTACTGCGCTCATCGCGGCCAATGGCCGGGCGCAGGCGCTTCAGTCAGCCGAACAGGCGGCCGCGGCCGCGCAGGGCCAGGAGCAGCGCCGCCGGTTCCTGACGCCGGGCAGCGGATACCAGCCCGGCACCGCCAAAATGTTCCAGTCAGGCAACTGAGGTCAGACGATGGACGGCAAGACCCTCGCACGCATCGGCGCAGTCGTCTTCGTGGCCCTCGCTGTCACGGCGACTGCGATCGATATGAACCGCAGCGATGCAGGTCCGGAAACGGCCACCGAGAAGCCGCCGTCCATCGTCCGGCACGACCCGCTGGATGACCAGCTTGCCCGCTGTTCGCAGGCAGGCGCAGCAGGAGCCAGCGACCCCCAATGCCTCAAGGCATGGGCTGACAATCGGCGCCGCTTCCTCGGGACTGCGCCTGTGCCCGATCAGATCTCCTCAGACCGGCCGGAGGTCCGCTGATCATGGGCGACACCGGCGTCATCGACCATTTTCTCGAGGTCTTCACCCGCTACATCGATGGAGGTTTCGGGCTTCTGCATGGCGAAGTCGCGTTCATCGCGACGACGCTGGTGGTCATCGACGTAACCCTTGCTGCCTTGTTCTGGTCGTGGGGCGCCGACGACGACATCATGGCGCGTCTCATCAAGAAGACACTGTTCGTGGGGATGTTCGCCTACATCATCGGCAACTGGAACAACCTTGCCCGCATCGTCTTCGAAAGCTTTGCCGGCCTCGGCCTGAAAGCAAGCGGAACAGGGTTCAGCACCGCAGATCTCCTGCGCCCCGGCAAGGTCGCGCAGACCGGGCTGGACGCCGGGAGACCGTTGCTCGACTCGATTTCCGACCTGATGGGCTACTGGTCGTTCTTCGAGAACTTCATCCAGATCGCCTGCATGCTGTTCGCCTGGGCGCTCGTGCTGCTCGCCTTCTTCGTCCTCGCCATCCAGCTTTTCGTCACCCTGATCGAGTTCAAGCTGACGACGCTGGCGGGCTTCGTGCTCATCCCGTTCGGCCTTTTCGGCAAAAGTGCGTTCATGGCCGAACGTGTGCTCGGCAATGTCATCTCGTCGGGGATCAAGGTCCTCGTCCTCGCCGTGATCATCGGCATCGGCTCGACGCTCTTTTCCGAATTCACCGCCGGCTTTGGCGGAGCAACGCCTACAATCGATGATGCCATGGCGATCGTCCTTGCGGCGCTGTCGCTGCTTGGCCTTGGCATCTTCGGGCCGGGCATCGCCAATGGCATCGTATCGGGCGGCCCGCAGCTTGGCGCAGGCGCCGCCGTCGGAACAGGCCTTGCCGCTGGCGGCATGGCCGTCGCCGGGGCCGCCGCCGCCGGTGCTGTCGCATCGGGCGGAGCCGCCCTTGCCGGCGGTGCGGCCGCCGCCGCTCGTGGCGGCGCTACGCTCGCAGGCGGTGCATCGACCGCGTACAGCCTCGGTGCCGCCGGACAATCTGGCGTTGGAGGTGTGGCGTCTGGCCTGGGCAATGTCGCCAGTACCGGCGCGCAGGCTGCCGCTTCGCCCTTCAAACGCGCAGCATCGAAGGCCACCGAAAGCCTGAAATCGAGTTACCAGTCCGGCGCCAATGCTGCGGCCGGGATCGCGGGCGCCACAGCCGATGCAGAATCGGCGGCTGCCGCTGCTGCAACCACCGTGGCTGCCGAGGGCCAGCCCGATTGGGCCAAGCGCATGAAGCGCAATCAGCAGCTTTCCCAAGGCGTTCAGGTCGCCGCGCACGCCGTCAAATCAGGCGACAGCCACGGCGGCGGTGCTTCCATCAACCTTTCAGAAAGCGACTGAGCCATGAGCATCTTCAAAAGGCCATCAACCCACTACGGCAAATCGCCCGAACCCGAGACGCCCTACCAGCGCGCAGCGCAGATCTGGGACGACCGCATTGGTTCAGCCCGCGTCCAGGCCCGCAATTGGCGGCTCATGGCTTTCGGGTCCCTGACTTTGTCGGCAGGTCTGTCCGCAGTGCTCGTCTGGCAGACCGCCAGTGGCTCGATCGTTCCCTGGGGGGTGCAGGTCGATCATCTGGGGCAGGCCCAGGCCGTCGCCCCCGCGACTGCCGACTATCAGCCGAGCGATCCGCAGATTGCGTTCTATCTCGCGCGCTTCATCGAGCAGGTCCGCAGCATCCCGGCAGACCCCATCATCGTGCGCCAGAACTGGCTGCGCGCCTATGATTTCACGACGCAGGCCGGGGCTCTCGCGCTGGGGGACTATGCCCGTGCTAACGATCCCTTCGCCAAAGTCGGCAAGACGCAGGTCGCGATCGACGTATCCAGCGTCATCCGGGCCTCGCCCAGCTCGTTCCGCGTCGCCTGGGTCCAGCGAACCTATCAGGACGGTGCGCTTGCGGCGACCGAGCGCTGGACTGCCATTCTCACCATCGCCGTGCAGGCGCCCCGCGATCCCGAGAAACTCCGGGCCAATCCGCTCGGCATCTACATCAACGCCATCAACTGGTCGAAGGAGCTTGGACAATGACACACCCCTCGCGCGAAGCCATGAGCCCGAGTGTGGGGTTCCCGGCGTTCCTGTTCGCAGCCATCCCCGCCGTGTGCAGAACTGCGCTGCCGTTCCTGTTGGCCACGTCCACGCTGGGCGGCTGCGCCACGGTGCAAAAGCCGCCAGCCATCAATTTCGACGAGGCGCCCGCAGCCGTGCAAACGGTTGAACCATCGGCGCCCGTCAGCGTCGTTGAAATACCGCAGGTGCTGCCGCTGCCGGGTCAGCTGAAGCCGGTCGGTAGGGACGGGGCGGCCACGCCCGACTTGGCCGATCCAGCCTCGCGCGTGAACGCCGCCAACGCCGCCGCGCGCATGCAGCCGGTGAGGAACGGTTTCATCAACGCCATCCAGGCCTACCCGTTCGTCGAGGGGGCGCTTTACCAGGTTTATACCGCGCCGGGACAGATCACCGACATCAGCCTGCAACCGGGCGAACAACTCGTGGGTCCCGGCCCCGTTGCTGCCGGCGATACGGTCCGCTGGATCATCGGCGACACCGAAAGCGGTGTCGGCGCGTCGCGGCAGGTCCACATCCTCGTCAAGCCGACGCGCGCATTGTTGATGACGAACCTCGTCATCAACACCAACTTGCGCACCTACCACATTGAGCTGCGCTCCACCGAGAAGACCTACATGGCGTCGGTCTCGTGGCAGTATCCGCAGGACCAGCTCATCGCGCTGCATCGCCAGAATGCTGAAGCCAGGGCCGCCGAACCCATGGCGTCGGGCATCGATCTCACCCGCGTCAATTTCCGCTACGAGATTGCGGGCGATCGTGCGCCGTGGAAGCCGTTGCGGGCATTTGACGATAGCCGCCAGGTCTTCATCGAATTCCCGCGCGGTGTTGCTCAAGGCGAGATGCCGCCAATCTTCGTGGTCGGCCCCGAAGGCAGCACGTCCGAGCTGGTGAACTATCGGGTCCGGGCCAACTACATGATCGTCGATCGGCTGTTCGCGGCTGCGGAACTGCGCTTCGGCTCCGGCAAGCGCCAGCAGCGGGTCCGGATCTCCCGGACCGACGGGAGGCCGGCATCGTGAGCGAACAACATGAACCCGGAAGGGAGAATGGTACCGTGGCGCAGGACACTGCCCCGCCGGAAACGGAAGACGAGGACGGCGCGCTGCCGCTCGTTAGCGAGCCGGTCGCCCGTATGCGGCTGCGGCCCGAGCCGCCCCGTGTGACCCGCCTGTCGCGCAAGGTGCTGGCTGGGGTTGGTATCGTGACGGGCCTCGGTATTGGCGGCGCGCTGATCTACGCACTCCAGGTCCAGCATGGCGGCAAGGCGGCCGAAGAACTGTACACGACGGATGGGCGCAGTGCGCCTGATGGCCTCGCGGGACTGCCAAAGGATTACGGCGCTGTCCCGCGACTTGGGCCACCGTTGCCTGGGGATCTTGGGCGCCCGATACTTAATGCGCAAAACGGCAGTCAGCCCGTACCTGTACCGGGTATGGCGCAGCCGGTTGCCGCGCCTGCTGGTCCCGACCCGGAAGTCCAGCGCCGCTATCAGGAATTGGAGGCGGCCCGAACGGCTCGCCTGTTCTCTGCTTCCCAGGCGGTTTCCGGCAACGTGTCGCCTTCGGTTCCAGCGGCGGCCACGACAGACTTGGCAGGGCTTGGCCTCGCGCCGCAGCCGGCCACACCAACGGCGCAAGACCGGCAACTGGCTTTCCTTGGACAAAGCCCCGAAAAGCGCACAGTCGCGCCAGATCGGGTCATGGCACCAGCCTCCGCCAACGTCCTTCAGGCGGGCGCAGTCATTCCCGCCGCCCTGATCACTGGCATCCGCTCCGACGTGCCGGGGCAGATCACGGCGCAGGTCACGCAAAACGTCTACGATAGCCCCACAGGCCGCATCCTCCTGGTGCCTCAAGGGACCCGGATCATCGGCCAGTATGACAGTGGCGTCGGTTTCGGTCAGCGCCGGGTCTTGCTGGTCTGGAACCGCCTCATCATGCCCGACGGGCGCTCCATCGTTCTTGAGCGGCAACCCGGCGCCAATGCCGAGGGCTACGCGGGCCTGGAAGATGGCGTCGATTTCCACTGGGGCGAGATGTTCAAGGCCGCGGCGCTTTCGACGCTGCTTTCGGTGGGCGCCGAGGCAGGAACCAGCCAGAACGAGAGCAGCCTGGTGCAGGCACTGCGATCTGGGGCCTCGAACAGCATCAGCCAGACCGGCCAGCAGATCGTCAGCCGCCAACTCGGCATCGCGCCTACTCTGACTATCAGACCGGGATTTCCGGTGCGGGTGATGGTCACGCGCGACCTCGTGCTCGAACCCTATGGAGGCTGAGATGACAAAGCTGAAACTTGGCCTGATCGCGGACGACAAGCCGGTCAAGGTCACACTGGAGCTGCCGGCAAACCTCCACCGCGATCTCGTCGCCTATGCAGCGATACTCGGCCGCGAGGCGGGGCATGTGACCGCGGATCCGATCCGTTTGATCGTGCCGATGCTTGAGCGCTTCATCGCTTCGGACCGGGGCTTTGCCAAAGCCCGGCGCGATGTCGAACGCCGAAACGGCGAATGATAGCCTGACTGGCTTGTCCGAAAATCCGCATGCATATTTTGGACACCGAACACTCGACATGATCAGCGTTGGTCCTCTCGATAGCAAAAGGCCCTAAGGGTCGCTTTCTCCCTTTTCGGGGAACAGGAAACTGAAGGCGGATTGTTCGACGGTGCTGGTCATGGATCGGGCCAAGTCGAGAAGGCCCGCCAGCGCGGGGTTGTCATTGCCAACTGACCAAACTCCGCAGAAGGGGAGAACTTCATCCTCAATGGGTCTGAACACAACGCCGGGGAACTGTGCCCCAGTGGTGGCCTCGCTCGTGACCGTTAGTCCGCGCCCGAGTGCCACCAATTGCATCAGATTGTCCCGCCCAACCAGATGCTGATGGATGTCTGGGTGCCTTCCAAGACCGGCAAGTCGCTGAACCAGATAGTCGTGGATTTCTTCTCCCGGTGCAGCCTCGCTCACCATGAACGGCTCATGGGCCAGATCCTCGAAATTGACCTTGAGATCGCTGGCGCGGGGATGATGCGTGGGCAGAACCGCGAAAATTCGTTCCGACCAGAGATGCTGACTGGCACAGTTCGGCCAGGGACCGGCGCCTGTAATGAAGGCGACGTCCAACTGGTGCTGTCGGATCGCCGCCAAATGCTCGGCCGGATTGCCGTCGATGAAGGTGAGTTGGACCGCCGCATGTCGCTCGCCGAATGCCTGCACCAGCTCGGAAAGAAACCCCGAAGCCAATGACGAGAATATCCCGATTGTCAGATGGCCGTCATCTCCGCGACCGATGGCTGAGACTTCAGCCTTCGCTAGGCCAATCTCTGACAACGCTTTGCGCCCACGCTGGACGAATTGCTTGCCCGCATGTGTCAGCTTTACGCCGCCTGGAGAGCGGATGAAGAATGCCGTGCCCAGTCGATCTTCAAGATCACGAATCCGGCGGCTGACAGCCGACTCCTGAATGCCAAGAGCTGCCGCAGCGCGGCGGAAGCTGCCATGGTCTGCGGCAGCGACCACATAGCGGATGTGCCGCAATTCAATGCGCGATCCGGGCAGTATAGACTCCTTGTCTCTACATTTATCCCCGTATCGAAGTCTGCAGTTAACCGGGTATTTGAGGAAGTAAAAGCCGAGATCGACAATCACCACCGGTATAAATTTTTACTTCTCCAGTAAGGTTCTCCGAGATTCGATCTTCGGGATGATCATGTAAGTACACTGAGGAACCCCGCTGCTCCACGCCGTAAATTTTTGGCATCTCGCCTTTTCGGCCGTGATCGAAGTCTTGGCCGCCGATGGTCAGCGCAAGGATGTAGCCAGTTGGGACAATGATGGACGTGGGCCAGAGTTCTACCGCCAGCTCGTAAATCTCTCCCTGAATCACGGGAGTTGCAGCTTCGTGTTTATACCAAGGCCGCCAAGGCAAACTCCGTGAAGGGTCAAGGTCTCGGTGCGAAGCCCGCAACCAGCCCTGAGTTACCGGAGCGTTTGGTTCTACTGCTCCGGTGAAGAGCACCTCATTTCCCGTCGGGTCAAATAGGCGTAACGTAACGAAAAGATCGATCTCCTTTGCCGTTGTAGAAGCAAATATAGTGGCGCACAGCGGACCTGTTATCTCCATCTCCCGTTCAAACGGCATAGTTCTGAAAATTACTTCTTCTGCCATCTGATCGTATTCTACGCTTCCCGACACAACCGCCATTTTCTCGCTCAACGCTAGAGCGAGGCTGTCCAGGTAAAATTCTGTCCAACAAGTCTCCGGAAGGGGCCATCCGCGGGTATGGCGCGTAAGGAACCCGTTAGGCGTGCGCAGCTGCAATTGTACGGCAGGTTGATCTTCCCAGCCGTTTTTACGACCTTTCAGAACATGGTCGAAAAACTGAAGCTGGAGCCTGAAACCATAGTCTGTGTAGAATTCGGTCCAGTGTTCCAGTCCATGCATTTCCAGCCACTTTTGCGTCGATCCTGCTTGAAGATAGCCTTCCACATTCCCGCGCAGGTGAAGGCCTTGCCCACCCCAGTTACCACAAGACAGCAATGGCACTTCAATTCGAGACAGGTCCGGCATTCTCTCGCGAAACCAGTCATCAATAAATTCGTGGGACAGCTGATCGCGCTCAATATCCGTGCGATTGGCAACAAGGTTCGCTGCATCCAAGGTGATATCGCCGGCAATGGGCTTTCCGGTGGCGCGGGATACGGGGCCATTCGCTCCTAAGCCATATTGGACGGTTTCCACCTGCTTTGGGTACCACCTCGCCCAGAAGGTGCACATCATACCCCCGTGGCGCACAGCATCCCGATAGTAATCAGACGCGCCTTCGAAAGGGCAAATTGCAGCAAGATGAGGGGGCCGGGTAGCAGCGACCTGCCACTGGTTCATGGCGTAATAGGAAACGCCCAAGAGGCCGATCTTTCCTGTCGACCATGGCTGTACACCTGCCCATTCGATACAGTCGTGATAGTCTCTAGTTTCGCGCGGAGAAAACGGATCAACATAACCTGGTGACTGTCCGGTCCCCCGCGAGTCAACTCTGATAACTACATATCCCTCTGGGACCCAGCGCTCTGGATCAGCTGTTTCCCAATTGGCATGTCGTCCGCTAGTGTTGCGCAGAACTTCGGGATGACCACGCGTGAGCATCTCCCACTGGGCTGGATATCCGTCTGCGAAGTGTAGTCCTTTTGCATAAGGTCCGTAGGTCATCAGAACTGGATAGCGGCCGACGTGCAAAGGCCTAAAGACATCGGCGCGAAGGAGCACGCCGTCGTCCATCTTGATGGCGACATCGCGTTCGATGATCATGCCTTCGGCATGTTCGACGACGTGTTCCATGATTCTATTAACCTCTTGTAACTATCAAAATTTCTTGCCGACCTTAAGTCCGTAGGTCCGAGGCGGAAGATACTGCGCAATAATGAACGCGCCGGTCGTTCCGCTCGTTACGATAGACCCGGCCTTTACATCCGTGTCCGCGATGTTGTTAATAAAGGCGCTAACATACCAATCACTGTCGGCATCGTAGCGAACGCTGGCGTTCAATAAAGAATACGGCTTCTGACTATTAGTATTGTTATTGAACGGCGAGAAATAAACGCGAGACGACGTAAAAATCTCGCCGCGCATTGTTAAGTCGCCATTGGACACGGGCAGCCGATATTCACCGCCAATCTTACCTGTCCATTTCGGCGCGTTTGATAGAAGGTTGCCTCTCAGATCAAGCGGGAGCGCAGGATTGATGGCCGGGTTTGCCGACGTATACTGAGTAAACCGCGCATGATTGTAGGCCGTGAATCCGTCAAACGAGACCCGAGGCGAAACGGTAAGACGAACCTCGGCTTCAACACCGTCAACCTTGGCCGATCCAGCATTACGTACAATTGTCGCGACACCCTGAACCTGCCCGACCTGAAGGTTCGAGTAGTCGTAATGATAGGCCGATATATTGGTAGTGAGCGCGCGTCCGAACCAGTTAGCCTTGAGGCCAAATTCATAGCTCCAAATCGTTTCTGGATCAAAGGCGGGCGTCACAGCACCGACTGCAAAACCTCCGCTCTTGAATCCCTTTTGGGCAGTAACATAGATTAGCTTGTTTGGCGCGAGCTGATATCGCAATCCGAACTTAGGTGTAAACGAGCTAAATTTCGCCCTGTCCGGGAGGCCAAGGCAGGTCACACACGGCACATCCGAGCTGGGCGAACCTTGCCTACCAACCATGTTCAGCGGGCCATTGGTAAATGTGTATTCATCGTCAATGTGTTTCCGTTCCTTTGAATATCGGGCACCCAAAGTCGCGGTGAGATCTGATGTCAGGTGATAACTCGCCTCACCAAATACGGCGTAGGCGTCGGTTGTAAGTACGCCTCCCTGAAAATATCGCGAGAGTGTCGTGATAAATGGCGGAAAATGTCCATTAGCCCGCGCGAAGTTGCGTTCATGAAAGTAATAAACGCCACCGACCCAGTCCATATTTCCTGTCGTCCCGCTAACTTGAAGCTCTTGTGAGAACGTTTTGTAGTTCTCTTCCCGAGTCAGGAATGCACCAGGCTGCGCCGTTCCATCAAAGTCGAACTGATAGTAGGAATTGCCCTCACGGTAGGCGGTGATGGCGCTGAGATCTGCAAAGGGAAGCTCGATCTTCGTTGTCAACGAGACGCCGTAGGATTCGGGGCGGTTAATCGGCTGTGTGTCGTTGCTTACATCGCGCGGATCGGTAGGTACGGTATAACCACGGCTGGTACCCGCATTGGGACCACAAACACCGATGACGCAACCGGCAAAGTGCACAGCATAGGCATTATCGTCCCGTTTGAAATAGTCGCCCTCCAGCAGGAAGTTGACTGTGTCCGAAGGACGAAATTCGAGCATTCCGCGCAACGCCCGGCTTTTCAGGTCGTCAATCCGGCTATCGTTGGCAATGTTAGTACCCCACCCGTCTCTCTGCTCTATCTTGGCTGATACGCGAGCGAGCAACTTGTCGCCAGCCAGGGGGCCGCTAACGGCGCCCTCAATGGCGAGTGAGTTATAATTGCCGTAGGAAAGGTCGATATAACCAGTCACGTCTTGTGTGGGCTTGCGCGAGATGATGTTAATCGCGCCGCCCGTGGCGTTACGTCCATAAAGTGTGCCCTGCGGTCCGCGTGCGACCTCGATTCGTTCGATGTCGAAAAGACCTGACAGCGCTCCCAAAGGACGTGACTGATACACACCGTCACTATGGATTGCGACGCTTCCTTCCGCACCTGCAGTAACAATGTCGAAGCCGATCCCCCGGATTGAGACGACCCCCGAGCTGTTGCGCGGAGAAATGTTCACATTGGGGATTGAAGTCTGGATATCTGCCAGATTAGTGACAGGCGAACGCTGCAAGGCGGCGCCGTCAAAAGCCGAAATTGACATCGGAATGTCCTGCAGACGCTCCGACCGTCGTTGAGCGGTGACGACGATGTCACCTGTTGCTTGCTCATCCGTATTTTCATTGCTGCTCGGCTGCAGTGGTTCCATCATTGCTTGCGCGCCCGCTGATGCGGGAACTAGGAATGCCAGTGTGGCGACACCAATAATAAGGTTGTCACGTAAGATATTCATTTTCCTCTCCCTGCTTTTCATTGAAAGTCACTGCGTGATGTTCAGAAGTTGACCTGATCGCTGCCTTTGAGGCTTAATATCTGACGCGTGTCCGCCGGCGTCGCGACCTCAAGCGAAAGTTCTTCAATGACCCGTCGAATTTTGCGCACTTGGTCGGCATTGCTCGCGGCAAGTTCCCTCCGACCGAGATAGAGGCTATCCTCGAGACCAACGCGCACGTTGCCACCGAGCGTCGCGGCCATCGTTGTAAAGGGGATTTGACGGCGTCCAGCGGCGAGTACTGACCAGACGTAAGCATCGCCAAAAAGTCGATCGGCAGTTTCCCGCATGAACATGAGATTGGAGGCATCGCTGCCAATGCCGCCCAGCACTCCAAAAATCGACTGGACAAAAAAGGGCGGCTTAATCAGTCCGCGATCAAGAAAGTGAGCCAACGTATAAAGGTGGCCTATGTCATAGCACTCGCACTCGAAACGCGTGCCATGACCTTCCCCTAGCGCCTGCAGAATATAGGCGATGTCACGAAACGTGTTACGAAAGATAAAATCATCAGTCCCGCGCAAGTAAGGCTCTTCCCATTCAAACTTCCACTGATGATAGCGGTCGGCCAAGGGGAATATTCCAAAATTCATCGAACCCATGTTGAGCGAACACATTTCCGGAGCAAATTTAAGAGGTCCTGCGAGCCTCTCCTCGACTGTCATATTAAGTGCGCCGCCGGTGGTGATATTAAGAACAGCATCAGTTGCCTGCCGCAGTTGAGGTAGGTAGGCCATGAAGTGCTCAACCTTGGGTGAGGGACGGCCATCCTTCGGGTCACGAGCATGTAAGTGCAGCACCGCTGCGCCAGCCTCTGCAGCCGCGATACCCTCGTCCAAAATTTGCTGCGGCGTCCAGGGCAGCGCGTCGGACATAGTCGGCGTGTGGATGCCGCCGGTGAGCGCGCAGGTGATGATGACTTTGGAGGTATTCATGCGGGATCCTCGTCAATAATAGCGACAGCGCGCGTCCACCCGGCAGAAGCGCCTTTGATCTTCACGGGGAAACAGGAGACGAAAAAGGGCGTGCTATCTGGCAAGCTTTCCAGATTGTGCAGTTTTTCGAGATGACAGTAACCGTGATCGATCCCGACTCGATGCCCTTCCCAGATCAGTGAGGCATCTCCAGATTCTGCGACCCGTTCCTTCGTGTGGACAAACGGCGCGTCCCAACTCCAAGCATCTGTGCCGGTCAAGCGTACGCCGCGTTCGATCAAATAGAGCGTCGCTTCCCGGCCCATACCGCAACCGGCGCTAACATAGTCATCCATGCCGTACCGTTTTCCCGCGCGGGTGTTCACAAGCACGATGTCATAGGGTCGGAGCGTGTGTCCGATACGAAGCAACTCGGCTTCGACGTCAGCAGCGCGAACAACGTAGCCGTCGGCGAAATGACGAAAGTCGAGTCTTATTCCTGGCCTAAAACACCAGTCGAGTGGCACCTCGTCGATCGTGATCGCCCGCGCCCCGCCGTCCATGGTTGAGGCAAAGTGATAAGGTGCATCGAGATGCGTACCGTTATGAGTATTCAGGCGTAGCCACTCAATCGCCCAACCTTCTCCTTCCGGCAAATCTGACGACGTCACGCCAGGAAAGAAGCTGATCATCTCGGACGCTGTCTGCAGGTGATTGCGGTATTCAATCTCCGGCCGGAACCCTGGGGGATCTGAGGCGATGCCACTTTCTATCGTGCATGAAAGGTCGATAAAACGACGCATTTCTATAATCCTCATCCCACGTTCGAACACGCCCATCGCACGCGCGTGCGCTTGCTATGGCGGCTAACCCTTGCTACCCGTTACACGGCTGTATAACTGACTTATACGTTCGTGTAATTTCTCTGTCAAGGAGTGCAGATGGCGTCGGCAATTGATACAAAAACCCGCATAATCGACGCTGCGGAGCGACTTTTCGCCGACTCCAGCTTCGATGCGGTGGCAGTGCGGGACATCATGAAGGAAGCGCAAGCGAACCTAGGACTCATGAAATACTATTTCGAGTCGAAGGAGGCTCTGGTTGAGGAAGTCATCGCGCGACGCGCAGGGATATTAAACGCTGAACGACTCCAGCGGCTAAATCGTTTCGCGGGAACGCCCGAAAGCTCGATCAAGCGCGTAATCGATGCGATCGTAGACCCTTATTTCGAAATGATGATGCAGCCTGAACCCGGGTGGCACTCCTATGGCCGCTTGATAGCACAAATGGCGCAGTCGAAGCGTTGGAACGATCTCATACACAAATATTTCGATGAGATTTCCGGAAAATTGATTGATGAGTTGGAGCGCCTTACGCCTCATACATCAAGAGACGATGTGACGCGTTTTTTTCTTTTTGCTATCGGCGCTCAACTTAACTTCTTCTCAATTAACGGCCGCTTGCGATCGCTAACAAATGGAGCGATATCTGACGAAGACCTGGAGGGAGGCGTTGAACATCTAAAAAGGTTTCTCGTGAGCGGATTGACCGGTTCTCTCTCTTCCTAATCTGAGGTTATGACATCGACTGACACCAGAAGATAGCGGTGGCCGCTAGTGTTGCAGGGAAAAAGGACCATAATACACTGGTCGGAGCGGGTGGTGAGACGCCAGAAGCCTTGATGGCATTCTACAATCAGCCTATCTATGGCGAAATGGCCTGCAGTCCGAATTTGATTATGCCCGAGTGTATAATCCGGATCGGAGGTCGAACAATAGGTTTAGCCCGATCATACGGGCGCGTGAGTTAGTGTAGATATTTAGGTCTTTTCGCGAGAAGCGCCTCGCTGCAGTATAGTGGCAATTTCTTCCGATGTCCGCGCCACTGCCAATCGCAGGGCCTCATCCACATGGATATAGCCCTGCGTCACCGTCTGTGCGGCATGCCCAAGCATGGCGGCTATCGTCAGTTCGGAAAAGCCAAGATCGCCCGCGACGCTGCCGAAGGTATGCCGCAGTGTATGCGGAGTTGCGTAGGCAATTTTGGCGATAGTGCATAGACGACCGAGGCAATCCCGGGCCGTAGTGATCGGGCCATCCGTTCCCGCAGACGGAAATACGTAGGGATTGGTGGCGACCGAGGGCTGCTCCTGTATCAATGAAATCGCGGGAGCACCGATCGCACGAAGTTGAGCGTCGCCTTTGGTGTCTGGGAACGCCACGTAGCCCCCTCCGGCGTTCAGCCAGTCGCGTCGCATGGCTTGCCCCTCCTGACGCCGGAAGCCGGTCAGCAACAGCAGCTTGATGATGGCAATCCCCACCGGGTTTTCGCCATGACGCTCTGCCACGACCATGGCCGCCCCCAGATCTTCGATCTCGGCAACACTCAAACGACGCTTTTTCTTGTTAGTCGCGAGTTTACGGGCGCCCTTGGTAGGGTGTTCCTTCAGCAATCCCTTGTGCTTCGCATGGCCAAGCACACTTTGAAGCGTACTTACCACGCGGGGAGCGACTCCTGCGCCGCCAGTGCTGACGCCGCCGCGACCGCCCGTGCGCGGTTTCGCCGTTTTTCCATTTACGACGTCTGCCTGCATAGTCTCGACGTCAGCGACCGTCAGATGGCGCGCTTTGCGCTGACCGACCAGGGGCTTGATGTGTGACTTGATCCGGCTCTCGTCCATATTGAGCGTCGAGGCCTTGATGGGCCTGTTGCGTCGCCCCAGAATGCGGCCGGCACGGGCCTCTTCCAGATACCAATCACACAACTCGGCAACGGTGACATCCTTGCGAGCTTGGACCACTGCCTCAGCAGGGTCGCCGCCAGCTGCAACTTCACCAAGCTTAATCTTGGCCAAATCGCGCGCTTGCTCGACAGTGAAAATGCCATACCGGCCGAGCTTGACCCGGCGAGAACGCTCATCGACGTTGCGATACTGGATGACAAAGGTTTTCGCCCCGGATGCCCCAACGCGGATCCCAAACCCCCGAGTTTCAGTATCCCAGTGGAAGGTTTGTCCCTTCGGGGGAATCGGCAGGGCGTCGATCGCCTTCTTGGTGAGTTTTGCCATGTCCGCTTCGATCCTGCGTCTACCGCTTGCTTACGCGGATCGCTTCTAGACCAAAAGTAAGCAATACGTAAGCAGAAAAGGGCGTTCACTCGGCGGAAATCGGATAGTACGGCGAAAATGGTATTTCATAACATATTGAATATGCAGCTATATCGTGTCATCTCGAGCCATGGCGTAAGGCAATTTCATGATTGCCAAGGTTGGGGTCGAGGGTTCGAATCCCTTCGCCCGCTCCAGTTTTCGACGAATTTCAATATTCTGGCCTCATGCGATCGGGCCTGCGGTTAGATATGAGCGCTTTGATCTGGCAAGCCCATATCCATTTCGTATCCATTCGACATTGAACGTGCGACGAGGTTTGGCCGAGAGGCGGAATGTGATCGGCGCGACAAATTTCGGATCGTGGCCAATTTAGGGTTCAGGACCCAGTGATGTGAGCGAACAGGGTCACTGGCTGCATGCGCACAATGTGATGCGCCGCGCGTCTTGAAACGCCCTGATCTAAGGATGGTCGACATTGTAAAGCCGCTGGACCGCGACGCGTTCGCCCACGGCCTTGTCCATTAGCAGATAGGCGAGCACCCTGCCCCCGCGCGCATAGATGGCGAGCAGGCTGCCATCGGCCTGCCGCTCAGGCGGCTGCTCGATGGTCCAGCCCGGCGCAGGCGGCTGGGCCAGGCTTGCGACGAAGGGCTGAACCTGCGCGCGCGGCAGTAGATAGATGCGCGCCTCCAGCGGCCCGGCGTCAGGTTCGATCCGGTCGCGCACCGCGAGGCTGGCGCGCGTCAACCGCGCGGAGGTCGCGTCGCCAAGCGGCAATTCGTCGCTGGCGATCAGCGCGGCCGGCACGGGCGGCAGGTCGGGCCGCGGCGCGGCGTCGCAAGCGGCGATCATCATCGCCGGCAACAGCCATGCCCAGCCAAGGCCCGACCGTCCGATCAGGGCTGGGCCGTCCGGGTGACCGAAGCCAGCCGATCCTCGAAGGCGCTGGCCACCGCGTCGCCGACGCCCAGTTCACCCGTCTGCCCGTTGACCGGCAGCGCGCCGCGCTCCAGCCGGATGCCGGCGGCGGCGCCTTCATCGGCGATGGCGTTCTTGACCGCGATCTGCATCCATTCCTTGCCCACTGCCGCGCCCCCGGCCACGACCCGGCCGGTCGGACCGCCCAGCGAGGCGACCTTGTCCACCACGGTGAGCGCGGATTTCAGGATAGCGGTGACGGTTTCGCGCTGCTCGGCCACATCGGCGGACCGTGCCGTGGTTGCGGCATAGACGCCGCCGACGAAATAGCCGAGCGCGCCGGCATTGGCGCGCCGTTCCTGATCGGTGCCGGCGACGGTTTCCACCTGATTGAGATAGTCGACCGGATTTTCCGTCGCATAGTTGCCGACCTGCAACCGGCCCATCTGCTGGCCCAGTTCCTGCTCGCGGCCCTGGTTCAGCATTTCCTTGGCATAGGCGGCGAAGCTGGAGCCATCCATCGTCTGCTGGTTGTAGGTGAGTTCGCGCATGACGCCTGTGGTGTCGCTGTCGATGATGGCGGTGAGGCCGTCGGTCATCTGGCGCAGCGTTTCATCCTTGCCGACAACGGTCAAGCCGCCAAGGACGCTGTCGGTGTCGCGCACCGCGCGCAGCGTCTGGACGCCCGCGTCGAAGACCTGCGCCTTGAGATCGGGGTCATAGGTGCTGGCGGCGGCGCCCATGATCGCTTCGAAACTGTCGGCATTCCAGCTGATCGAGTTGCTTGCGCCCGCTTGGCTCGCGATCGTCATCAACTGGCCGTCGGTGGCGGACGTCAGCACATCGGGCAACTTGTCGCCAATGGCTTCGAACCCCAACTGCGCATAGCTGCCGCGCAGCGAGCCGAGAACGTCGCCCACCGCCGTGGCCTCCGCATCCTGCATTTGGCTGCTGGAATAGCCCAGGCCATAATGCGTCTGAGTCGCGTCATCGACGCCGCCCTTCATCGCGGCAATATAATCGACTTTGGCCTGGGACGATCCATGGGTAGCGACCGCCTGGCCCAATTCGGTGACGGGATCGAAGCCGCCATTGTCCGCGCCGGTAAAGGCATCGCTCAATGCGGCAAGGCTGTCGCCGTCCAGCTTGCCAGCCATGTCGGCGAAGAAGGCGCGGCGCTCGTCGCCCGACAGGCCGCCATTGCCGAACCAGTCGCCATCCATCACCTCATGCGCGACGCGGTCCAGATCACCCGACTGGGCGAGGCGATCGACCACCTGGTCGGCCTGGTCCGCAGGCAGAGCGGTCAGCGTGTTGACGACATCATGGGTTTCGTCGTTGCTGACGGTGTTGAACCAGCCCGACGTATCGAGCTTGTCATGGATGGTGTTGACGGCATCGCCGACGGGATCGGTCATGGCGGGCGCTCCGATGATGTTTGCGACTGGACCCGTTGTGGCGCAGGCGCGTGCGATTGGCGCTCGGCGATCCGACTAGGCGGGCTAGTCGATCCGATTAGGCAGGGTCGATGGGGGGCAAGCAATGGGACGCGCCGCCCCTTCCTTAAAGGCCAAGGCGCTTGGCGATCTATCGCGAGCCGGCCCGATGGCCAGCGTCAGTCGTCATAATCGACGTGCAGGTTGAACTTGCCGTCGGGCTGAAGCGTGAAGACGAAATGCTTCCACTTCGCGCGCCCCTGCTGCTGCATGCGGTCGCGCAGCTTCGCCAGTTCGGCGTGAATGGTTTCATTCTGCTCATAGGACGGCACGAAATAATTGCGGTCCTTGTCGGGCGAGGCATAAGCGAACAGAAGGTCGCTATAGCCGTCGCCCACTTCGCCTTCGGTCCACAGCTTCTGCCATCCCGCCGGCGCAGCCTGCGCCAGTTGCCGGGCGATGGTCAGATGCGGATCGGCTTCGCTCACTTCTGTCCTCCGGGCACATTGTCGAACATGCGCGTGCGCGGCACGCCGTCGATGCTGTAGGTTACCCGAAAATTGTCGGGCCGCTGACTGTCGGACCCATATTTCACCTCGATCTTCACATCAACCGTCTTGCCCTCGTTGAGCGCGGTCTGGAAGGTGCGCTCCAGATCGCGCCAGGCGCCCATGTTGAAGTTGCCATTCATCGGCACGAGATTCACGCGGTCGCCCGGACCGTTGAAGATGGAGGCGATCAAATGCCCGCCCTGATCGTCGGGCAGACGATCCTCGCGGCCGGACACGCCCTGCTGATAGCTGTTGCGGTCGGCGGTGTGGAGATCAAGCTGGCCCTCGACATCGGCGACCCGGCCCTGCGCATCGGTGCGATAGGTGTAGCCGTTGACGACATAATCGGCGTTGGGCGTTAGATTGCGGGCGTTGAGTTCGGGCGACCAGTCGCCCTTGCTGCCGCCATCCATCTCGATCCGCGGGCGCGCTGCATCGGCAATCTCGTCGCCATGCCGGGTCGCCTGCTGCGCCACTTCGCTGCCGGCATCGAGCGCCTTGTCGCCGCCGCGGATTGCGCCCTTGGCGAGATCGCCCACGCCCGGCACCCAAGCGACCGCGGCGAGACCGAGATTGCCCCAGGCGCCGTCCTTGCCCTGGATCACGTCACCGATCGCGGAGACGGTATCGCGCGCGTCGCCAATCTGCCCGACGACGGGAATGAAGCCGCCGACCACCTGGCCGGCGGTCGCCGACCAGCTGTCATTGTCGCTGAAGTCGCCCTTGACCAGACCATCGAAGAAGGCGCCGACGCCTTCTTCCGATTGCGCGTCCTGCAGCGTCGCATCCGGCGCGACCGGCTGCGGCGCGGCCTGGGCCGAGGGTTGCGGGGTCGGTTCAGGCGTCGCCTCGATCGTGATCGGCGCGAGCGTCGTGACGTCCGATGGCGGCGTCAGCTGCGCTTCGATCGCGGCGGTGATAGCGGCGGGATCAGTGGTGCCGAGCCGCGCGGCGGTGGCGTCCCATGCCTCCTTGTAGCCCAGGCCCGCAGGCTGGCTGCCCCAAGTGGCGGCGGCGGGCGCATCGGGGAAGTCGCCGACGGCGAATTCCTGTCCCTCGATCGACACGCCGAAGGGCGCATTGTCGTTCGCCGCCTGCATCGCTGCGCTGAACTGGCCCTGTTCGACCGGGGTCAGCTGCGCTTCGATCGCGGCGGCGAGATCCGCCTGGGCCCGCGGATCATCGGGAGTATGGGCGCGGACATCGGCGGCGAGCGCGGTTGTATCGAGGGTGCCTGCGGTGCGATGTTCGCTCACCATGTCGGCCGCAACATCTGTCGATGTGGACGTGCTCGAACCAATGCCAGCCGAGCCCTGGCCAATGCTGTCTGCAGCTTCCGTACCCATGATTACACCCTCGATACCTCTGGGACTGAAGAAAGGGGGGAGCGGCGTGAAGGGGATGGGGGAAGCCGCTCCCCGCGCGATGCGCGTCAGCCGCGCGCCGCGTTAGTGAGCGCGTTGACCAGGCCGAACAGCAGGAAGGAAGAGAGCTGCTGCGTAATCTCGCCCATGCTCGGCATCTCGCTGCCCGGGCCGTAGATCGCGCCGACCTTGGTCAGGTTGAGATCGGCCTGGGTGGCGATGTCGCCGGTCAGTTCCGAGCGCCAGCCAGCGCCGGTGGCATTTTCCTGGAGCACGAAACCGTCGCGAGTCAGCATGTCGAGCATCTGGCCATTGTTCGACTGAGTGATCGACAGGTCGCCAATCTGGTTCTGGCTGATGCCGTCCACCACGATCGCCTGATCGCCCTTGGTGATGGTCAGCTTGCTGGCCAGATATTCATTGGGATTGGCGGCATATTGTTCGGTGTCGATGGTGATCTTGGTGCCGTTTTCCAGTTCGAAGCTGGTCGTGCCCCAGAAGTCGAAGGCATGCTTGCCATCGATGTCGACATGGGGATCGCCCCAGACGCGCGTGGTTTCCCCGGTGCTGGCGTTGTAGATGCGGATTTCCGAGTTACGCTCGTCCAGTTCCAGGGAATAGCCATCGCCCAGATCGATCGACGCCTGGCTTTCACCCTCCATCGAAGCGGACCAACTGGCGCCTTCAGTCGGGGCGAAGCTCGACGCCTGGCCGCCCGTGCCCGGCAGCATCGTGCCGCCCTGCATCTGGAACATCATCGGCAGCGCAGCCGACGCGAAGGCGCTGGCCATGAGCGGCTGGAAATAGCTGGCCATGATGCCGCTGGCGAGTTGCAGCGTCATTCCCCCGGCCAGCGGGTTCGCCCCGAAATTGTTCGTGACGTTGAGATTGAACGTATTGTTGATGATCGTTGTCATGTTCATTCCCTCTCGTTGCAAAGAACCGGCGCAGGCCGGCAGTTCATGCGGGACGCGCGCCTTCCAGAGCGACGCGCGCCTGATCCAGTCCATCAATGATGCCGGCAATGTCGCTGGCCGATCCGAGTGTCGAAGCGCCGATCGCGCTGTCCGCCAGGTCGAGCGTCCGACCATCGGCATAGGCCGCCATGTCGGTCGCGACGGCGCTGGCGAAATCCTCGACAGCGCGCGTGAGCGCGCCGGCATCAGCGGCCGAGCCGCCAAAACTCGCGCTTATCTGGTCCGCCAAGGCGCGAAGGCCATAGACGTCGCCCTGCCCGGGGGCGCTGATCGGCAGCAGGCCGAAGTTGCCAGCGATCTGGCCGACGATCTGGCTGGCAAGCGCGCGGACCTGATCGACCGGGCCGACGCCGGCGGAAGGGCCACCCGTCTGGCCGAGGGCGCCGATCGCGCTGGCGCTGCTGATATTGGGGTCGATCGTCATGGGTCCTGTCTCATCCTGTCGACGGCCCGCGCCGTCCTGTCGCTGAGCATAAAAGCAGATCGGGCGGGCGGATGCGCTCCGCGATCCGACTAGGGGGCTAGTCGATCCGATTAGCGGTGGCGGAAACCATCGTCAGTGAGAAGGATGTCGACAGGATCGGCCTGGAATATCTGCCGTCCGCCGCGCCGCGCCATTTCGGCATAGCGAGCGAGCGCGGTGCTGTCTCCGCTGCGCAGGGCCGCCTCATGCGTGCCCGCCATGATCGCGCCCTGGATCATCAGCATCTCGCCAAATTCCTGGCGCAGCGCATCGCTGTCCAACTGGTCGGCGACACGGGCAAAGGCGTTGGCCGCCTGACGCCGCACCCCTGCGGCCTGCGCGCGAGTGATGTCGGGCCGATGGTCGTTGGCGACGCCCCATTGGGCGAGCATGTAGAAGGCGAGTCCGTCGATCGCGTCATTGGCGCTGTAGCCCAGCTGTGGCGCCACTTTTTCATATTCGGCGACGGCGCGGCCCGACAGCACGATCTGCCGCATTTCGGCTTCCTGTGCCGCGCCTTCCCTGCCGGCAGCTTCGCCCATGATGTCCGCCAGCTTGCGCCGCACCGCAGGATCGGGACGATAGCCGCCATCGACATTGGCAACCACGCCCTGGCCGGGGGAGAGGTCGAGCGCCGGCAAGCTGCCCGGATCGAAGCGTGCTGGCGGCGCGCCCTGCTGAGGTCCGGCTGGCGCGAAGAGCGACGCCAGCAAGGCGGCGGCCGCGGTCAGGCTGTGCAGCATCATCCCTGTCGTCCCGCCCTCACGCCCGGTCGTCTGCGCACAGGCTGAGCGTCGCGCCGTCGCGGGTGATGTCGATCCGCGCCGGCACCACGGCATCGGCATGGTCGGCCGCTGCGCCCGCTTCGATCGCGATGGCGGTGCCATTGTCGAGCCCGAACCAGCTTTGCGCATGCAGCGCGGCCTCGCCGCCCCAGATCGGGCTGCGCGTGTCGCTGGGCCGATGTTCGATCAGAACCTGCCCCGTCGCGCCATCGAGCAGCAGCCGATAATCGGCGCCAAGGTCCAGAGCGGCGCAGCCCGTGCCCGGCGCGAGCGTCACATCGCCGGCGGCTTCAGGATCGGCAAGGCCGCCGCCGACCGCCTCATAATGGCGGGCGATGCGGGGAAAGGCGGTGCCGCCGTGCACGTCGCTGCCGAAGGATCCGTAGATGCCGGGGCCCATTTGCTGGCAGCTGGTGTTGGCGCTGCGGCTCGCCGCACTCTTGGGCGGCAGATACCAGGCCATGGTGTTGAACGGCCGGTCCAGCAGCGGAACCGCATCGCCGACCTGATTGGTAAGATAGCCCAAGAGCATTATGGCGGGTCTCCTGTCTCTGCCTGTGTCCGGCAGGATGGCGGCGGCCCGCCGCCGTCGCACTCCGCTATCCGACTAGTCCCCTAGTCGATCCGATTAGAGGCCGGCGCCCGCACACAGCCCTTCCAGCTTGCGAACGCGCGGCTCGTTCGCGCCCAGTTCCGCCCGGAAGCGCGGCAGGCTGGCGCACGCGCGCCGCTGGCCAGCCGTGGGAGCAGCGTTGGCGCTCGATCTGCCTTCGCGGATGCGGCGCGCCTGGCCTTCGGCGACGGAGCGATGGAATATGCCCTCGGCCGCCTGGCCTGGGCTGATGACGGGCGCGATATCCTGGGCGGTTGCGACGCTGACGGGTGCCACAAGCGCCAGCGCAATGATTACAGTTCGGAACATAATCGTCCTCCTGTGCTGTCAAGCCCCTGATAAAAGAGGCGGAGGCCCGATCCAAGGGATGGGCCTCCAACCGTTTGCTTTGCGGGGTAAGCGGTTTATTGCTTACGCGCGGTGTTCGACATGGCTTCGCCGATCGTCTTGATGGCGTTGTTGGTCGCGTTCATCAGCATGCTGAACTGCTGCGACACGACGCCGAATTCGGCCGAGGCGCTGGCGTCGTCGCCCTTCAGCGATTCGGCGCGGCTCTGCATGTCCTGACCCAGACGGTCCAGTTCCTCGCCCAGCGCCTGCGCCATCGCCATCAGCCAGCCCGGCGCACCGGTCGAACCGGCGCCAGCGACCTTGCCCTTGCCGCCCGAAGCCTTAGCGTCCTTGAACTCTTCGCTCTGGCTCATTTCCTCGATGAACTGCATCATCATCTGCTGGACGCCATTCTGGGCCTGGGCGATGTCAAAGGGCGAAGCGCCGACACCGGCGCCGAACTGGTCGATCGCTTCATCGATGTTGCTAGCCGCGCCCTGGAAGTCGCCGATCGAACCGGCGAATTGGCTCTGCGCCATGTCGATGATGCCCTGGGGCAAGCCAAGCTTGTCGCCGAACTGCTGCAGGATCTGCTGACCCATTTGCGAGAAGACCTGCTGCGCCAACTGGGCGACGACGCCGCCGATCGGGCCGAGCATCGAGGTGGCGAGGAGGGAAATGGGGTTGAAGGAACCAATGCCAAACATCGTTATTCTCCTGTCCTTGAAAATCCGGCCCTCAAAGGGCGCCTGAACGGCGGCGCGAACGGGTCGAACCGCCGTCGTCGCCATCCTGTATGACCGACCTGCCAGCCGCCCGCCCTCCCCGATCCGACTAGGGTCCTAAGCGATCCGACTAGCTGAGCGGGTGGAAGAGCAGGCCGGCAAGCGCGTTGAGTTCGCGCACGCCGTCCAGCTCCAGCTTGCGGCACATATTGTTGAGGTGCACACGCACCGTATTTTCGCTGATGACCAGCAGGGTCGCGATGTCGGCATTGGCGCGGCCCCAGCCCAGAAAGCGCAGCACCGCCACTTCGGTTCGGGTAAGCGTGCCGATCGCCTGGCTATGCCGTTCGGGCACGCGTGAGCGGGGGATGCGAAACTCGCCGATCGGCACATCCTCCTCCGCCGCGCGCGCATCGGCCTGGCGCAGCAAGCGCATCAATTCGCGCAGGCGGACTTCCTCGTCCTGCCCGTCGGTCATCGCGCCAGCGTCCCTGCCACCGCGCGCACGACGTCGCTACGGGTAGACAGGTCCTTCAGCACCGCCTGCGCGAGCAGCGGCACCAGGATGAGGAGCAGCGCGGTCGCGGCCCAGCTCTTGATCGAGAGCGACAGGGAAAAGACGTTGAGCTGCTGCGCAAAGCGGTTGAGCAGGCCGAGCGCAGCATCGACGACATAGAGCATCACCAGAATCGGCGCGGCAAAGACCAGCGCCAGCGTCATCAACCGACCGAATTCCCCTTCGAACAGGATCAGCGACTGCGGATCCAGCACGGGCCAGCTCTTGGCGATCGGCCAGATGACGAAGCTTTCCATGATGGTGCCAACCAGCAGCAACAGTCCGCCCCAGGCGGCGAAGAGGACATGGGCGAGCCGTTGCAGCAGCGATCCGGTGAGCGATGTCATGGTGCCGCCATTGGGCTCCAATATCTGGCCGATGGTCGCGCCGACCTTGGCGTCGATAATCTCGCCCGCCGCCTCCATCGCCCAGAGGATGGTGGCGAAGAAGAAGCCGATGGCGATGCCGATCCCGGCTTCGCGCAGCAGCATGATCGCCCAGCCGAAAGTGCCGATATCCTGCACCATGAAATTGGGCTGGAGGGCGAAGGCGACGCCGCCGAAGGTGAGGATGATCGCGTTGCGGACCGTGGCGGGAATGGTGTTTTGCGCGAACAGGGGGATGATGGCGAAGGCGAAGCCGAAGCGGGCCGAGGCGATGCCGACCAGCAGCAATTCCATCATCCATCCCGGCACGCCCTGCATGCCTCCCGCCGCACCCGCCATCACTGGCGCACCATGGCCGGGAACTGGGTGAAGATGGTGTTGCCATATTGGTAGAGGCTGCCCGCCAGCAGCGAGGCGGTGAGGAATATGGTGGCGACGATGGCGAAGAATTTGAGCGTATATTGCAGCGTCTGTTCCTGAAGCTGCGTCGCCGCCTGCACCAGCGCGACCAGCAGCCCGACCGCCGAGGCCGCAACGATCGGCGGGGCGGACAGCAGCAGCACCAGCCACAGCGCGTCGATCGTCATGCGGATGATGCTGTCAGACATAGCTGAGCACCAGTCCGTGCGAGAGCTTCACCCACCCGTCGACCAGCACGAACAGCAATATCTTGAACGGCAGGGATATTGTGACGGGAGAGAGCATCATCATGCCCATCGCCAGCAGAATGTTGGAGATCACGAGGTCGATCACCAGGAAGGGCAGGAAGATGAGGAAGCCGATCTGGAAGGCGACGGTCAGTTCGCGCACGACGAAGGCAGGCACGACGACGATGAAGTCGGTGGCGCTCGCCGCCTGCGTGCCGCTCTGTTTGGCGACTCGCTGCTGCGTGCGCAGGAAGAAGGCACGCTCGTCCGCGGCGCTATGCTTGATGAGGAAGGCGCGCAGCGGCTCCTTGGCGCGGTCGGCGGAGGAGAATATCTCGCTGGTCTGGGATGGTACGGCCTGCTGCCCCGAGGCCGCCGCCATCTGCTGCATGGTGGGATACATGACATAGACCGACAGAACGAGCGCCATGCCGTTCAGCACGACATTGGGCGGCACCTGCTGCAGCCCCAGCGCATTGCGCAGCAAGGACAGCACCACCACGATCTTGGTGAAGCTGGTCACCATCACGGCGAAGAAGGGCGCGAGTGCGATGAGGACGACGACAACAAGAGCGCTGCCGGGCGTGAAGGCGGACACGTCCATGGGTTCAGCCCTCCTTGAGAACCGTCTCTATGAGCACGCCATAGCTGTCGCCGACCGACACGATCTGGCCCGCCGCAATAGCGCGGCCGCCCGCGATGATACGGACGGGAAGCGCGCCGTCGCGATCCTGCAAGGGCAGCACGCCGCCTTGCTGCACCGCCTGAAGCCGAGAGAGCGGGACATCGGTCTGGTCCAGCTCGAAGCGCAGTTGCACCGAAAAATCGTCCGCCGGGAATGTCGGGCTGGCGGGGGTTGGAGACATGGCAGGCGTATCGGCATCATCCATGATCTTCTCCTCTTGGGAACAAGCGGCTCAGTGCGGCCGGAAGCAGCGGGCGACCGGATCGAGCCGGCCCGGGATCGCATCGCCGTGCGGCGGGCACAGCGTAGCAGCGATGGGAGCCGGCCCGATCAGCAGCAGGTCGCCGGGCGAAAGCGTCGCCGCGTCGGCCGGGGACAGGCGCGGTCCCGCGACAGCGATCGCGACAGGCAGCGCGATATGGCCGAGCAGCGATGGCGCGAGCGGCGCGGGCTGGGCCAGAATGGCCGCGTCGAACGGGACTGACAGCAGCAGGACGATCTGCTGGTCGAGCGAGCCGATCCGCACAGTCAGCCCGGCGGTGTCGGGACATGGACCGATGTCGAGCGGGTCCAACGTCAGGCCGAGCGCAGCTTCGACGGCGCTGAGCAGATCGTCGGCCGCGTCCAGCAGCGCCGCCATCCCCGGGCCATCGCCGGCATCCATGGACAGCGCGCGGCCGCCTAAGCGGAGCAGGCGAAAGGCGATGGCGTCAGCGCAGCGGAACCAGGCGGTCGCATCGTCGCCGCGCGGCAGAAGCTGCGCGCGCAGTACCTGATCATCGACGCTCAGGCCGCACAGCGCGCCGAGCAGGCTCTGGCGCAGATGCGCCTCTTCCGCACCCATGACAGGAAAGCGAGGCGGCTCGGGCGTCATCAGGGCCGTCCATCCGGGGCGAACGGCGCGGCGCGGCCTTCGGGCCAGCGCGCGAGCAGGCTGATATTGCCGCCAGTGACGCCGATCAACATGACCTCGCCCCGCACCTCGACGAGGGCGATGCGCTCGCGCTGGCCCACAGCCATGGCGCGCAGGAAGCGGATCGGCTGCTCGGTGGCTTCGCCGCCGCCCTGGAAATGATCGTTCCACCGCCGCAGCAGCCGCAGCGCCACCCATGCCAGGCCCAGTACGACGGCGAGCGCCAGCACAACGGCCAGCAGGCTGAGGAAGAAAGTCCCCGCGTTCATTCCGCATCCTCCCGCACCGGAGCTTCCAACCCGTCGCGCGCCCGACGCGCCCACAGGATGATTTCGGCAATCGCATCAAACCGGTCGCGCGGGATCGGCCCGCCCACCTCGCTTTCGCCCCAGACGCCGCGCGCCAGGCCAATATTGCGCACGATCGGCACGCCTTCGCGCTCCGCCTCGGCGCGCATGGCGGCGGCGAGCGGCCCTTCGCCCTTGGCCGCGACCATCGGCACCGGACAGTCTTCGGGATCATAGTCGAGCGCGATGGCGAGATGCGTCGGATTGGTCAGCAGCACATTAGCGCGGCCGGCGGCCGCCACGGCATTTTGATTGGCCCATTCCTCATGGAGTTGCCGGCGTTGCGCGCGCAGCATTGGATCGCCTTCATTATCCTTATGCTCCTGCTTGATGTCGCGCCGGCTCATCCGCAATTTCTTGATGAAGCTGTGCTGCGCCCAGGCGCGATCGGCGGCGGCGACAAGCAGGAAGATGGCGCAGGTCCAGGCGAAGAGCTGGATCGACACCGACCGGATCAGCGCCAGCATCGCACTCGCCACCTGGTCGCCATGATGGTCGACCGGCGACCATCCCGCCGCCTGCACCAAGCTGACGAAACCATCGGCCGAGCGCCAGAGGATGACCCCGGCGATCGTCAGGATCAGCGTAGCCTTCGCGACGGTCTTGAGGAGCTCGACCAGATTGTCCATGCTGAACATGCGCTTGAGCCCTTCGATCGGGTTCAGCTTGTCGAGTGAGGGCTTGAGCTTTTCGGTGGTGACGAGGGCGCCGACCTGCACGAATTCAGCGATTACGCCGATCAGCGCGGCAGGCCCCAGGATCAATAGGCTGACCGACACCAGCACGAGCAGCGCCGCCCAGCCCAGTACAGGCGCGGCCGCATCGAAGGGCATGCTGGTCGCCGTGCCGAGCGTATCGCGCATCAGACCGGTGATCTGCGCGCCGGCATGGCCGGCCGCGAACAGCAGCAGCAGGAACCACATGATCATGCCGAGAGCGGGCCCGACATCCTTCGACTTGGCGATGTCGCCCTTGCGGCGGGCGTCGCGCAGCCGCTTGGGAGTCGGCTTCTCGGTCTTGTCACCGCCGTCATTCTTTTGCGCCATGGAAACTCCACACCGTGCCTGGAGGCATGAACCGGGAAGAAGCTGTGCGGCAGTCAATGGGAGCTGGCGCAAAAACAGCTTCATGAAGTGCGTGTGTGGACCCAAGTAAAAGTTTAGATAAAGCGTCGACTCGTCAACCCTCGATGGCAGGATTGGGACGAGCCGTTCATCTTCGCAGATGTTTCGACTTCGACATGGTAATTCATCTAGTCGTAACGATTATGTGACTGATTCGTCACGGTTCCATAGCAATCGACCAGTTGATTTCACTTCATCGCCTCTTGGCCACAATCCGTCTCGTTACAGTGGCTTCGCCGAAATTGTAGCGCGACAAAGCCCTCGCCAATCCGTCGCTCTCTGGGCGGATAAGCGCAAGTATATGACGACAAATATCGTTAGATTACTACAGACTTAGACTGATCGAGAATTTGGTGTGTGGACGTCACCAGATAGGAGATCGTCAGGATGGCAATCGCAATTTTTCGCAATATTTCTATTGCGACTCTATTCGCATTTTCATCGGCGGGCAGCATTGTCTATGCCGAGGATAATGTAAGCTGGCGGGACATCGATTTCGGGTCCTGCCCGCTGAACGCCAATCTGCGCGTCGCCGATGGCGGCAGCACGAACGGCTATATGGCGTTACAGGGCTGTGCGGCGCGGATCGTCGTCGCTCCGCGCGCGCCGATCAGCACGACGCCCGACGTGGCGCGCATCATCGGTGTCAAGGAAGACAAGCCCAAGAAGCCGGAGCGCCGCCGCGGCAAGACCGCGCTGGCCGAACCGCCGCCGGGCACGCGCCGGGTCAGTGCCATGCTGGATCGTCCGGTCAAGATTGCCGGCTTCATGCCGGATTTTGACTCGCATATCCAGGCGACCGCCGCCGCCCACCGCATCGACCCGCTGTTCCTGCACGCAATCATCGGCACCGAATCGACCTATCGCGCCAGCTCACTGTCGCATGCCGGCGCGCGGGGGTTGATGCAGATCATGCCGGGTACCGGCGCCCGCTTCGGCGTTGCGCGGGACGCGCTCTATGATCCGGCCACCAATATCGAAACCGGCGCGCGGCTGCTGAAATCGCTGCAGAAACGCTACGGCAAGGATTTCGACCTGATCCTGGCCGCCTATAATGCAGGTGAAGGCGCGGTGGCGCGCTATGGCAACCAGATCCCCCCCTATCGCGAAACGCAGGATTATGTCGTCAAGGTGATGGCGCGCTATGCCGCGCTGCGCGGCGGAGCAACGCGCTGATGGCCGCCAGCCTGATTTCCCGCCTGCCGCGCGGCGCGGTGCGCCCGGCAGACCTGATGCTGATCGTCGCCGTGGTGGCGATCGTCGCGCTGTTGATCCTGCCGTTGCCGGCAATCATGATCGACATGCTGGTCGCGACCAATATCGCCATCGGCCTGCTGCTGCTGCTTTCCACGCTGCACATCACCAAGCCGCTCGATTTCTCCACCTTTCCCACGGTGCTGCTGCTTTCGACGCTGTTTCGCCTGTCGCTTTCGATCGCGACCACGCGCATGATCCTGACGACCGCCGAGGGCGGGCACATCATCCAGCAGTTCGGCGAAATGGTCGCCGGCGGCAACCTGATCGTCGGGCTGGTCGTCTTCCTGATCATCACGGTCGTGCAGTTCATCGTCATTTCCAAGGGCGCCGAGCGCGTCGCCGAAGTGGCGGCGCGGTTCAGCCTGGACGCGATGCCCGGCAAGCAATTGTCGATCGACAGCGACCTGCGGTCCGGGCTGATCGGCAAAGACGAAGCGCGTGAGCGGCGGCGGACGCTGGAGCTGGAAAGCAAGCTGCACGGCAGCCTGGATGGCGCGATGAAGTTTGTGAAGGGCGACGCCATCGCCTCCATCGTCATCGTGCTGATCAACCTGGTCGGGGGCCTGGCCGTCGGCGTCTTTTCCCACGGGATGGAAGCGGGCGAGGCGATGCAGGTCTTTTCGATCCTCACCATCGGCGACGGCCTCGTCGCGCAGATCCCGGCGCTGTTCAGCGCCATGGCGGCGGGCCTGCTGGTCACCCGCACGACGGACGAAAGCCGCGACGGTAGCCTGGGTCCGGCGATCGTGCAGCAGATCGGCAGCAAGCCCAAGGTGCTGGCGCCCGCCGCGATCCTGTGCCTGTTGATGGCGCTGATCCCCGGCTTTCCCGCTGCGGTCTTCATCGGCATCGCCTTTGCGCTGGGCAGCGCGGCGGCGTGGCAGCATCCGGTGTCGCACGCCTGGATCATGGGCAAGGCAGCGCGGTTCGACAAAGGCGAGAAGCCGCTGCCGCAAACGCTGGCGGCACAGCCCGAAGCGCCGCGCCCGGTGCGGCCGCTGGTGCTGGAGATCGCCGCGCCCGCGCTCGACGCGGCCCAGGCCGAACGGCTGCGCGCCCGTTTCGTGCTGGTGATCGAAGCCGTGCAGGCGCGGCTGGGGCTGCCGATGCCGGCGGGCGAAGTCACGACCCGGCTGCTGCCCGAGGGGGAGCGGCCGCGCTGGACGCTGAGCGCCTATGAGGCGCCGGTCGGATCGGGCGAAGTCGACGGGCCGTTCGAAGAGGCGATCGCGCCGGCGATCGAGGCGCTGCTGCGGCGCAATGCCGCCCGTTTCCTGGGCCTGCAGGAAACCACCACCATGCTCAACCGCATGGGCGCCGACTATCCCGACCTGGTCAAGGAAGTCGTGCGCGCCGTGTCATCCCCGCGCATCGCCGAAGTGCTGCGCCTGCTTGCCGAAGAGGAGGTCTGTTTGCGGAATCTGCGCGACGTGTTGGAAGCCATCGCCGAAATCGGTCAATCGGAACGCAATGCGGTACCGATCGCGGACCGCACGCGGGTGGCGCTGCGCCGCTATATCGCCGCACCCCATATGGCGGACGGTCGTTTCCCCGTGCTGGTCGTGGGCGGCCGGCTGGAGCGTTTCTTCCGCGACAATCTACAGACGGTGGAGGGCGTCGCGCACCTCGCCATGCCGCCTGACCAAGCGCGCACGCTGATCGGCATGATCCGCAGCGAAACCGCCAAATGCGGTGCGCGGGCGATCATCACCGCCTATGATCTGCGCCGGCCGCTGCGGCAGTTGACCGCCGGCGACCTCTTCGGCTTGCCGATCCTGTGCTATAATGAGCTGACGCCCGCGTTGCCGCTGGACGTTGTCGGCACGCTCGATCGGACGCCCGACGCGATCGAGGAACAGGCGCCGATGGAGGCCGCGGCATGAGGGGGATGCTGCGCCTATCCTGTGCGCTCGCGCTGGCCAGCGCCACGCCCGCGCTGCATGCCGCCGAGCCGCCCTTTGGCGACCGCAAGGTCAACATCACCGCGCGCGATCAGCCGGCCCCCGATTTCCTGAACCAGTTCTTTGCCGCATCGGGCCTGCGGGTCGCGGTGAACGGCACGGTGTCTGGCAAGATCAACGGCCGTTTTTCGGGCATGCCCGCCGATATCTGGCGGCAGGTGGCGAGCGCGTTCAACCTGATCGCCTATTATGACGGGTCGGTCGTCACCGTCTACAGCGCCAATGACGTGCAGAGCCGCACGATGAGCGTGGCGACAGGGCGCGCGGCCGACCTGTCGGGCGCGGTCACGCGCGGGCGGTTGAGCGACGGCAACAATCGTGTGCGCATCACATCGGCCGAAAGCGTGCTGGCGACCGGCGTGCCCCGTTTTCTGGACCAAGTGCAGCAGATCGCCAGCGCCCTGCCCCGCACAGCCGTGCGCGAGCGGCCGCCGGTCGCCGCGATCGCGCCGGGTCGCGCCCAGCCGCTGACGCCCGGCGGCATCGACCCCTATGAACTACGCGTCTTCTACCTGCGCTACGCCCGCGCCGATGACACCACGCTGCGCACGGGCGATCGCGAAGTGCGCGTGCCCGGCGTCGCCACCATCGTCGCGCGCGTGATGGGCGACGGGCTGCCGATCGGCACTGTTGGCGGCAGCTATGGCGCGCAGCAGGTGCGCCAGTCGGTGCCGCGCCTGATGGGCAAGGGGCTGGACAGCGTCGCGCCCGACTCGTCGCGCTCCACCCCTTATGACAATGACGAGGAGGATTATCTGGGCCTGCCGGGCCAGGAGCCGATCGTGGTCCAGGCCCAGCCCGCGCCGCAGGCCGGCCCGCGCATCACCGTCGATCCTTCGCTCAACGCCGTCATCGTGCGCGACCGCCCCGAAAACATGCCCGCCTATGAGGGGTTGGTGCGGTCGCTGGATGTCGCGCCGCAGATCGTGGAGCTGGAAGCGACGATCATCGACATCAATGTCGATCGGCTGCGCGAGCTGGGCATCAACTGGCGCTTCCGGAGCGGCGACTGGGGCGCGCTGTTCGGCGGCGACATCGTCCGGCGCACGGGCAATCCGCTGACCGACGCGCTGAACACCGGCAGCGTCAATCGCGGCCTGTCGCTGTCGGGCATCATCGGCGCGAACAACGAGTTCATCGCCCGCATCAGCGCACTGGAGGAAAAGGGCGCGGCAAAGGTGGTGTCGCGACCGCAGCTCGTCACCCTGTCCAATGTCGAGGCGGTGTTCGACCGCACCCGCACCTTTTATGTCCGGGTCGCGGGCGACCGGCAGGTCGACCTGTTCAACGTGACTGCGGGCACGGTGCTGCGCGTCAACCCGCACGTGCTGGTCGATAATGGCCAGCCGCGCATCCGCATGGTCGTCAATGTCGAGGATGGCGCGCTGCTCGACGGCACGGTTGACCGCATTCCGGTGGTGGAGCGCGCCAGCGTCAATACCCAGGCGCTGATCGCCGAGGGCGAAAGCCTGTTGCTGGGCGGCCTGACCGTCAATTCCGACATGGACGCGGAAACCGCCATTCCGGTGCTGGGCCAGATCCCGGTGCTGGGCGAATTGTTCAAGTCGCGATCGAAGCGCCGCCAGCATGTGGAGCGGCTCTTCCTGATTTCCCCGCGCATCAACCGGCTGGACACGCCGACAATGACGTCGCCCATGCCAACCAGGTTCGGCGGGGCGCCCGCATCCCCGCCTGCGCCCCGCCTGCAGATGGAGACCCTGCAATGACCGCTGCAACGATCCGTGGGATCGACATGCCGCGCGGCACCGCCGTCGCGCACCGGGTGCTCAAACTCCTGTCGGGCCGCCTGTCCGGCAAGGCCTACCCGCTCGACGGGCGCGCGCGCGTCAGCATCGGCCATGGCCTGGCCAATGACGTGGTGCTGCGCGGCGCGGGCACGCGCGACTGCGCGATCGAACTGGAGCTCAACCCCGACACGGCGCAGCTGCGCGTGCTGCAGGGGCAGGTGGAGTTGCTGGGCCGCACGCTGGCAGCGGGCGAGCAGGCGGTGCTGCCGGCTTATCTGCCCTTCCGTCTGGGCGAATATCTGGTCGCGCATGGCGCCCCGGTATCGCCGCGCTGGGAGGATGCGAGCAAGATCGCCGATACACCCTGCGGCGTTGCGGTCGGGCCGTTGCAGGCGCCGCGCCTGATCGACCGGATGCTGGACATGGGCCGCGCTCATGTCGGCCGGATCGACCGAAAGATGGCGCGGCTGGCGCTAGGCGCGGGCTGCGCCGGGTTGTTGTGCGTCGCGGCGGCCGAACCGCTGGGAACGCTGGTCACCGGCCAGAGCGGCGACAAGGCCGCCCTGAGTCGCGCCGTGCGGCAGGCGGGCTTCGGCGGCGTCACGGTCGGCGAAGCGCCGGGCGGCGCGCTCAGCATCGGTGGCGTGGTGCGCGACGAAGAGGAGCTGGCCCGGCTGCGCGCGCTCGCGCCCCAGCATGGCGACGGCGTGATCGTCGATGCCCAGACCGGCCCGCAACTTGCCAGTGCGGCTGCCGACATCCTGCAGGGCAAGGGCGTCGCTGCGCGCGTCAGCCCGGCCCAGCCCGGCGCGCTGGTCGTGCGCGCGGGCTATATGCCCGCCGACCGGCAGGCCCAGATTAGGGCCGACCTGCGCAAAGACCTGCCCGCCGTGCGGCAGGTGGGATTCCGCGTGGACGACAGCCTGGACGCGAGCCCGCTGCAATCTTTCTTCACCCAGAGCGGCGCGGGGCTGGCGACGATCGTCGCCGATCCCGCCCATATCGTGACCGCCGACGGGTCGCACTGGTTTCCGGGCGCCACCCTGCCCACCGGACATCATCTGGTGTCCGTCGCCCCCAATGCCGTCACGTTCGAGAAGGACGGCCGGATGGAACGCATCACCCCCTGAAGACGCACATAAGGAGATTTGACATGACCGACAGCATTTCCCGCGCCGACATGGCGACCTTGGCCAATACGCCGCTGACCGGCGCGCGCATGCGCCAGGACGACGCGCCCGGCAACTGGTTCGAAGCCTTTGCCTCCGCCTGGGGCAAGGCGCTCGACCGCCAGGCCGCGACGATCGAGCAGAAATCCGACCTGATCGCCAATGAAGGCGGCGATAACCCCTCGCAGATCACCATGCTGACCGCCGAGGCGATGAAGATGAGCTTCCTGTCGAACAGCTCGCACAGTTCGATTGACAGCGTGTCCAAGGCGCTCGAAACCATGGCGCGCAAGCAATGATGGTCGATCCCGTCACCGCGCAGGCGGCGATCCCCGCCCGGCAGGTGGAGCTGGCCCCGGCCATGCCCCAGCAGGCCGGGCAGGACGCGGCGGCCGATTTCGCGGCGTCGCTCAAGGTCGCGGCGACCGAGCATATCGGCGGCACCGACATGTCGCCGGCGCTGCGCGGCATGCTGGGCACGCTGGACAAGGTGAATGGCGAAGCCAAGTCGGTCGCGGACTATGCCCGGTCGGTGGAAGGCACGGGCGGCGAACTGACGCCGGGCGAGGTCGTCCAGCTGACGATGCGCTGCCAGGAATTCATGTTCCATTGCCAGCTGACGTCCAACATCGCCAATCGCAGCTCGGAAGGCGTGCAGCAGCTGTTCCGCCAGCAGGGCTGAAACTGAGAGGAGAGAGACGGTGATCCCCAGAATCGGAAGGTCGGGCCTGGCCCTGGTCGCCGCGCTGGCGCTGGCCGGGTGCGGCAGCCAGGAAATCTACGGTCAATTGAAGGAGGGTCAGGCCAACGACATGATCGCGGCGCTGCGCGACGCGCATATCGATGCCGCCAAATCAGCGGACAAGGACGGCCAGTGGGCCGTCGCCGTCAGCCCCGACGATTTTTCCAAGGCGATCCAGCTGCTGCGGGCCAAGGGCCTGCCGCGCGAGGATTTCGCCAATCTGGGGTCGCTGTTCGAGAAGAAGGGGCTCGTCTCCTCCCCAGTGGAGGAACGGGCGCGGCTGATTTACGGGTTGAGCCAGGAACTGAGCCACACCGTGAGCGAGATTGACGGCGTCGTCCAGGCGCGCGTCCATCTCGCCATGCCGGAAGCCGACCCCCTGTCCGACAAAATCAAGCCCGCATCGGCCGCCATCTTCGTCAAATATCAGCCCGGCTATGACCTGCGCAGCCAGACCGGGGCGATTAAGTCGCTGGTGACCAACAGCATCGAAGGACTGGCCTATGACAAGGTGTCGGTGGTGATGGTGCCAAGCCAGGCCGCGCCGCCGCCCGAGCAGTCGATGCTGGTAGCGAGCTTCGACAGCTGGGCAAGCCGCTTGCTGCTGGCGCTGGCCGGGCTGGGCGGGCTCGCCACCCTGTTCTGGCGTCGGCGGCGCCCCGTCGCGGTCCCCGCACCGGTCGAGAGCGAGCAGGCATGAGCAGCGGTTCGGCGGCGCGGCGCGAACTGGCGCAGGTGGCGCGTCATGGCGGCTGGCCGATGACGCGCGGCGCGCGCCTGGGTCGC
>MDSZ01180812.1_pt1 | contig 36161 bp, 38 predicted proteins | sample 811201 | NCBI WGS metagenome assembly MDSZ01 (sample SAMN05326647, study PRJNA326480) | marine metagenome | isolation source: seawater | place: Indian Ocean: North | collected 2010
CTCTGGGTCTTTTAATGATAAGGGTTGTTGTACGTCAATATTATTGGCAACAGCGAGCTGTTTAACAGGGCTAGCAGTTAGTTTACGACCACGGCCAGCGGGCCGGTCTGGCTGGCTATAGACGGCCAATATCTGATGCTTGCTATCAACAAGTGCTTGCAAGTGCCGGGCAGCAAATTCAGGGGTGCCAGCAAAGATAATGCGTAAAGGTTGGTTGCTCACAGATGCTCCTAGATAAACAAAGCCTTAGGCGCTCACGATAAGATAGACACCTTTGGCAAAGGCGACAATGCTAATGGTTTTTTAAGACTCTTAGCGCGCCTGCTGTTCTAGACGATGTTTCTTTTCTAGTTTTTTGCGCACTCGGTCACGCTTTAGGCGCGAGATATAATCCACAAATAATTTGCCATTTAGGTGATCTAATTCATGTTGAATACAGATAGCTAGGAGGCCACTTGCACGCTCCTCAATGGCATTGCCGTCACGATCTAGAGCCCGGTAAACAATATGACTATGGCGCTCAACATCATCATAGAACTCGGGTACAGATAAGCACCCCTCCTGATAATTTTCCTTTTCGTCATCGATGGCTTCCCACTCTGGGTTGATTAATACCAACGGTGAGTTGCCTTCGTCTGAAACGTCAATAACCACAATACGTTGATGCACATCAATTTGTGTGGCTGCTAGACCAATACCCGGAGCATCGTACATAGTTTCCAGCATATCGTCCGTTAGCTGTCGAATCTCATCCGTTACCTCAGTAACAGGCTTAGCAATTTTGCGTAGGCGAGGATCGGGGAATTCAAGTATAGGTAACAAAGCCATGATATATGTTGCTCAAGTAAAAACCAAAAAACAGGATACAATTATACCATTAAGTTGACTGCAATTCATGACAGGGAGGTCATATGCACAAACAAACCCAAGCCTTTGCCCATAACAATTTGCATAAGCCCAGTTGGCAAGCAACTGATTGGGCTTGGCTAGCCCTGACGGAGCTTAAGTTAAGCTTTAGCCAAAGTCGCCAGCTTATAGAAAAATGGCCTGATATTGAGGCATTATTTTATCAAGTTGATCTAGACCAGCTACAAACATTTCTTTCTTCACAACAACGCCACCATTGGCAGCGCTTAAGGAAAACCGACTTACCCACTTACTTTTACCCACACTATACTTGGCTACAGGCAAATCCTGCTTATTTGCTTACATTTTATGATGCTGATTTTCCTCAGCAGTTAAAGCTATTAGATGATTGTCCAGGTTGGCTTTGGGTGCAAGGTAATCGTCAGCTCTTGGCAGACCCGGCTATTGCTATGGTTGGCGGGCGCAGGGCCAGCCCTTCTGGCTTAGCTTTAGCCACGGAGTATGCCCAAGCCTTGGCTACTGCAGGCTTAACCATTGTCAGCGGCTTGGCTATTGGCGTTGATGGCGCCAGCCATGCTGGTGCGTTAACCGCACAAGGCGACACCATTGCTGTCCTAGGTTCTGGTTTGGCTAAGGTGTATCCAGTAAGACATCAACATTTGGCTCAGCAAATTGTCGCTAATAATGGCGCTTTAGTTTCCCCATGGCCACTATTTCTGCCAGCCATGCCCTATCAATTTCCAATTCGAAATAGTCTGATAAGTGGCTTAAGTTTAGCCCTATTAGTAGTAGAGGCAGCACAAAAAAGCGGCTCACTGATTACGGCAAAAACAGCTTTAGAGCAGGGGCGTGAGGTCTTTGCTTTGCCAGCTAGTCCACATAATAAACAAGCCCAAGGTGGCCTAGACTTGATAATTGATGGGGCGCGCTTGGTTTATACTCCGCAACAGATATTGGCTGAGTTAGCACCTATATTAAGTGATACTATATGTATATCTATGGATGCAGATAAAGCCAGTCTGGATGCAAATTTATCAACATCATTACAACAATTGTTAAATCAGTTTGGCTCTGACCCCCTGCCTATTGATATAATCTGCCAACAATTGGCCTTGCCCTATGCCGAAGTGGCAGCCCAGCTTATGGAATTGACCTTGCTGGGGTATTTGGTAGAAGGGCCAAAGGGCTATGAACGTATAGGATAGAAAGCAACGATGACCAGTCAGTGGCATATTAACAATGCTGTTTTAGCGGTAAGGCAAGAAGGCGTTATTGCCTACCCCACGGAAGCTGTTTGGGGTCTAGGCAGTGATCCATGGAGTCTCTCAGCAGTGCAACAAATATGGCGCTTAAAGCAGCGCCCATGGCATAAAGGGTTGATTATGGTGGCCTCGCGCTGGCAGCATATTCAGCCCCTAATTGCCCATTGTGATGAAGAGCAAGTGCAGCGCCTAAACAATACTTGGCCGGGCCCATATACTTGGTTATTGCCAGACCCAGATAACTGGGTACCTGATTGGATAAAAGGCCAGCATCAAAGTGTTGCTGTGCGCATTTCTGCTCATCCCTTAATTGGCCAGTTATGCGATGCCTTGGGCGGGCCCATTGTGTCAACCTCGGCTAATCCTGCTACAGTGGCACCAGCCCGAACTAGACTAAAAGTGCGACAGTATTTCGGTGAACAGTTGGACTATGTATTGCCAGGCCAGCTGGGGGCGTCGAATCAACCGACTCAGGTTAAAGATTTGCTTACAGATCAGATAATACGAGTCTAATTTACTCACAAATACTCGACCGAATAGGAATATATAGTGGCCAATGTTGATATAGCAGCTGTTAAAGCTTACCTAATGGATTTGCAAGAGCGTATCTGTGACGGCTTAGAGAAGCAGGACGGGGCTGGTAAATTTGTTGCTGATAGTTGGCAGCGTAAAGAGGGCGGAGGCGGCTCTAGTCGGGTTATGACCAATGGCGCTGTTATTGAAAAAGGTGGGGTTAACTTTTCCTATGTTACTGGCGCTGCCATGCCCACTTCTGCTACGGCCAACCGTCCCGAATTAGCTGGACGTAGTTTTCAGGCCATGGGCGTTAGCCTCGTTATGCATCCACATAATCCATATGTGCCCACCAGCCATGCTAATGTACGCTTTTTTGTCGCAGAAAAGGAGGGCGAAGAGCCCGTATGGTGGTTTGGTGGCGGTTATGACTTAACCCCTTACTATGGCAACAAAGAGGATTGTCGACACTGGCATCAAACAGCTAAACAGGCATGCGACCCCTTTGGCGACGACTTATATCCGCGTTTAAAGCAGTGGTGTGATGAGTACTTTTTCCTGCCCCATCGTAATGAGGCCAGAGGTGTGGGTGGGTTATTTTTTGATGACTTAAATAGTCCAGACTTTAACACCGCTTTTGCTATTATGCGTAGTGTAGGGGATAGTTATCTGGCTGCTTATACGCCGATTATGGAGCGCCGCAAGGATACGCCATTTGGTGAGCGAGAGAGGGATTTTCAGCTGCATCGACGCGGCCGCTATGTGGAGTTTAATCTGGTTTATGATCGCGGCACCCTATTTGGCCTACAAACTGGAGGCCGCACGGAGTCCATATTAATGTCGCTGCCGCCCGAAGTAAGGTGGGGCTATAACTACCAACCTGAACCAGGTTCCGCTGAGGCTCAGTTAAGTGAAGCTTTTTTGCCTCATCGTGATTGGTTAAATGATTAAAAGGTCGCCAACTATGGACCAGTATCAAGTATTGGGCAACCCCATTAAACACAGTAAATCGCCACAGATTCATCAGCAATTTGCTGCAAATACTCAGCAAGATATTGCTTATTCGGCGCAATTAGTAGCAGAAGGCGACTTTGAGCACTACGTTAAAGACTTTTTTGCCCAAGGCGGTAAAGGCCTTAATATCACAGTGCCCTTTAAGCAGCAGGCCTTTGCTATGGCCAAGCACCCTAGTGCCGCTGCTAGCCTTGCTCAGGCAGCCAATACCCTTTGGTGCAATGAAAAAGGTGAGATTTGCGCTGATAATACCGATGGCGTGGGTATGGTACGTGATATAACCGTCAATTTAGGTGGTGAACTGACAGCTAAGCGCATTTTAATACTTGGTGCGGGTGGCGCAGTGCGTGGTGTACTAGAGCCTGTTCTCGGGCAAAAGCCTGCACAACTGGTTATCGCTAATCGCACCGTAGCCAAGGCAGAGCAACTGGCGCAGGCTGTTGGGCATCTAGGTCAAGTAACGGCCTGTGGCTTTGCAAACCTAAGTGGTTCATTTGACTGGATAATTAATGGCACAGCTGCAAGTTTATCCGGTGCTTTGCCTCCCTTACCTGATGGTTTGCTAGCACCCCAAGCACGTACCTACGATATGATGTATAGCGCCAATAAAACAGTATTTAGTCAATGGGCTGAAGAGCAGGGTGCTATATCTGCCGATGATGGTTTGGGTATGCTAGTGGAGCAGGCCGCAGCGTCCTTTACTATCTGGCGGGGCGTTCAGCCACAGACCCAGTCATTGCTAAGTTGGTTGCGGCAGCAGCTTTAGTTACATTACTGCTGGGTCTTTATAAGGCCACCAGCGTTACGACGCTTAAGATTATGCCGATAAATATTATCAATAAACTTTATTGTGCCCATGGATGGTTGCATAGGGTTTGCTCCGTCAATATTAAAAACGCCTTCAACCCAAACATAATGACCATCTAAATCATGGCCATAAGTGCCATAAAGATCTATATCTAAAGCGTTCTGTAACAGCATAAATTCATAGTCTTCACGGTGGAAATAGAGTTTGCCAAACCCTATTTCTGCAAGGGATGCATCTAAAAAACCACCAACGACTACACGTTGTTGATGAAACTTTGTAGGCTCCGCTAGCAACTGCAGCATAGACACACACTTAGCTGAGCTAGCTTTGCCTATGGAATCAAGGCAGCCATTAGTAAAGCTAGCTAAAGTTGGTTGCCAAATAGTGATCAGCAATACCATTACTGCTAATTTTCTAAAAAAATTATTCATTAGCTTTTTCCTTAGACCATAATCCTAGACCAGTTAGCTATCGAGAATGAAATAACCTTATTAAAACCGACCGGTATAAAACTGATCCTGATCTAATATTTTGAAAAACTGCTCGTCATCAATCCGCAAAGGAGTTTGACGACTATGGCCAAGATCATAGGCCTCTTGTTTGCTTATATGATTAGTCAAAAAAGCGGTGCCATATTTATGTTTATCAACACTATTCTTTGGTCTGTAAGCTTTCTAAACCTTGCTTTAAATCTTTAGCAGCATCAATTGTTTCTATCGTCGTTGCTGGCTGATATTTAGAAATTGTCCTTACCTCGCCAAACAAGCCATTTGTTTGGGCTAAAGAAAAATAAACCGCTATCAGACTAGAACCAATTACAATTAGTTGTGTAATGTTTGTTTTGCTTGTTTGCATAACTTCATGCCCCCAATGTTAACTAGGATAACCCAACATCAAGTATAATAAATTATATTTATGGCCAGTGTTTTTCTGACTCATAGATTAATTTTAGTGCACAATAATGGTATTGCCAGTTATTAGGACATCGTTCTTTATAATGATTTCTTAAATCAAATAGAATGATTGTTTTTTGCAGTAGTTTATATGTCTGGAAGAAGTATCTAGTCCAGCTTAAATGATTCCCAGACCTTATGCTTATTGGAATACCAAAGCATCAGTGGTATTTCGATAATCAAATAGGTCAAAAGAACAAACCAGAACCAGTTAACAGAAAAAAGTATTAGGCTAAAAGTTTCACCTGAACCCCAAAACAGGCTGCCTGATATCAATAAAACCAAACCAGATAGGAGTAGATCATAGGTAGCTATTTTGTATCCATTGGCACCACAATATTTAGGATAAATAACAAAGTAAGCACAAAAGATTACGACAATATTAATTGATATAAGAAGAAACTCAGCATTATTCATCAATTTGCCCTTTACTATAATTATAGATAGTAGAAGTATAGTAAAGATTATGGTGTTTGCAACTATATTGAGGGCGATTGTAAAGGGGGAGATGGTAAAAGTAGATGGGTGTCTTTATGTTTAAAAGTACAAGGGTAAGCCAAGCTTAAAAGTTATCAGCAAGGCTTGGTAAGGTATATCAATCCTCTGGCCCCACCCAAGCATAAGGGTTATAGGCCAGTTCCCATAAATGGCCATCTAGGTCAGCAAAATAGCCAGAATAGCCGCCCCAGAAGACCTCTTGAGGTTGTTTAATTAAGGTGGCACCGGCTTCAATTGCCTGTGTCATTAAAGCATCTACCTCTGCTTTGCTATGCAGATTATGGGATAAGGTTACGCCTCGGTAGCCAGTGCCAGCGGATTCAACACCGGCGTCATCGGCCAGCTTATCCCAGGGATAAAGGCCTAGCCAACTGCCATTTAAGTCAAAAAAGGTAATGCTGTCTTTGTAGGGTTTAAGGCGCGGCAGGCCCAAGCCTTGTTGATAAAATAGAGTGGCTTTTTCAAGATCGGCTACCCCTAAACTGATCATACTTATGCGTGGTTGCATGGTTTAGTGTTCCAGATCGGCAATGGGCGTAGCAAAGGTTTGGGCCATATCCCAAGGAAACCGAATCCAAGTATCCTGACTAACCTCGGTAATATACATATCTACTGTGGGTTTGCCTGCGGGTTTGGCATAAATGGTGGCGAAGGTGGCCTTGGGCACCATTTCGCGCACCACTCGTGCGGTACCGCCGGTATCGACTAGGTCATCAACCAAAATATAGCCTTCTCCATCACCCTCAAAGCCTTTTAAAAGTACATGATCGCCCACCATATTTGCCTCTGTGCCCACGCTCAATTGCCCATAGCTAGAGATACATATGGTATCAATAAGGCGAATATCCAGTTCGCGGGCGATAATAGCGGCGGGCACTAAACCTCCACGGGTAATGGCAATAATGCCTTGCCAAGGGCCTTGCTCCAGTAAGCGCCAAGCTAAAGCTCGAGCGTTACGATGTAGTTCTTCCCAAGAGATAGGAAAGTCTTTGTTATAGGGCGAGGTGCTCATGGTGTGGATTCCATATAGGTATTTTTTAGGTCAACATAATTATTGGCCATATAATCTAGTATGGCATATTCGTTATCTTTTAGGGGGCGGCGTTGTTGTGCTGGACTACCAGCATAAAGGTAACCAGAAACGAGTGTTTTACCCGGAGGTACCAGGCTATTCGCGCCCAGCATAACGTTATCCTCTATGATCGCACCGTCTAATACAGTACTGCCCATGCCAATTAGCACTTGGTTGCCAATGGTACATGCATGTAGCACTGCGTTATGCCCTACAGTAACTGCATCACCAACTATTAAGGCCTTGCCCTCACCAGTATAGGGGCCAGCGTGGGTAACATGCAAAACACACCCATCTTGGATGCTGGTGCGCTCACCGATGGTAATTTTATGAACGTCGCCACGAATAACCGCTTGAGGCCAGATAGAACTATGGGCGCCAATACTGACATCACCAATAATAGTGGCTTGGTCATCCACCATTACACTGGTATGGATTTCTGGGTAATGTTCTTGATAAGGTCGAATGCTCATGGTTTTCATGTTTTGTAATGACTAATACCTATCTATTGTAAGCTAATATTTTGTTCTTGTGGTCAGATCATAGAAAAATCATACTTTGGCCCTATATACACTTAATAAACAAATTTATGCTGAGAGTGATCTAATGTCTTTAATGCAGACCCTACAACTGCCCAACTTTGCTGATTTCGAAGCTAATAATATACCTACTCAACTAACTGCACTAATAGCCAATAGTAAACAACAGATTGAGCAGTTAGTGTCAGAACCGAGCTTATCCTATGCTGATTTGGTTCTTCCTTTAGAGCAAATTGACGATGCCATTGGGCAGGTTTTTGGGCCTTTGGCTCATCTGCATAGTGTGGCAAATACAGATAGTGTGCGACAAGCTTATGATCTTTGCTTGCCTAAATTAACGGAATACTCAACTTGGTTAAGCCAAAACCAAGACTTATATAAAGCCTTGGAGCGTATCCAGCAGAGCGATGAATTTAACCATTTAACACCTGTACAGCAGCAAGATATAAATCTACAAATGCGTGATTTTCGTCTGGCTGGAGTGGCACTGGGAGCAGAAGATAAGCAGCAATATGCTGAATTAAAGCAACAACTAGCGCAATTATCAACGCAGTTTTCCAATAATGTTATGGATGCCACAGATAGTTGGAGCAAACACTTTGATGATAGTAAGCACTTACTTGGTCTGCCTGAATCAAGTTTGGCTCAAGCTAAACAACTAGCCGCCAGCAAAGGTCTGACTGGTTATCTACTGAATCTGGATTTTGCTTGCTATCACGCCGTTGTGACGTTTGCTGATGATCGAGAGTTACGCCAAACAGTTTATACCGCATTTAATACCCGGGCATCAGACCAAGGCCCCCATGATCAGCAATATGACAATACCGAGATTATGGCGCAACTAGTAAGCCTGCGTCAGCAACTAGCCCAGCTAGTTGGCTACGATAATTATGCTGAGTATTCTGTAGCCAGTAAAATGGCTGACTCTGGTAAAGAAGCTCATGACTTTTTGCAGGACCTAGCCCAACAATGCAAACCTCTAGGGCAGGAAGAGATGGCGCAGCTACAAGCCTTTGCCAATCAACAAGGTGGCCCGCAACCATTACAAGCATGGGATATTGCTTATTACAGTGAAAAGTTGCGCCAAGCGCGCTTTGATCTATCGCAGGAAGAACTAAAGCCCTATTTTGCTCTTCCTCAAGTACAGGCAGGCCTATTTGCTATTGTTGAACGTTTATTTGGTATTCAGGTTGAACAGGTCGACGGCGTGCCAGTATGGCATAAAGATGTAGGCTTTTATCGCATTAGCCAGCAGGGTAAGCCAATTGGTTACTTTTATCTTGATGTCTTTGCCCGCCAGCAGAAGCGAGGTGGCGCATGGATGAACGATTGTCGTACAAGGCAAAAGCTAGCCAACCAACAAACGCAGTTGCCCGTTGCCTATCTGGTATGTAACTTTGCCCCAGCCAGTGATGATCAGCCGGCATTGCTCACCCATAATGATGTGGTAACGCTATTCCATGAGTTTGGTCATGGCTTGCATCATATGCTGACTCATATCGATGTGGCCGGTGTGGCAGGTATTAACGGCGTGGCTTGGGATGCCGTGGAGTTGCCTAGCCAACTATTAGAAAACTGGGCTTGGCAAAAAGAATCTTTGCTGATGTTTGCTAAGCATTATCAAACGGGTGAGCCGTTGCCTGCTGCTATGTTGCAGAAAATGTTGGCGGCAAAACACTTTCAATCGGCCATGTTTATGTTGCGGCAATTAGAATTTGGCCTATTTGATCTGCGTTTGCATAGTCAAGATGCGGCACAATCTGTTGATGTGCAAGCTGTTCTAGATCAAGTGCGTGCAGAAGTTGCGGTAATTACACCACCCGACTGGAACCGCTTCCAGCATGGTTTTAGCCATATATTTGCAGGCGGCTATGCAGCAGGTTATTACAGTTATATGTGGGCGGATGTGTTGGCAGCTGATGTTTTTGAACGCTTTATGGCAGATGGGATTTTTAATCCTCAGACAGGTCAGCAATATTGGCATAAACTCTTGGGTCGGGGTGGCTCAGCCGATGCTATGACATTATTTATGGACTTTATGGGCCGTAAACCCGATGTGGCGGCACTGATTCGCTCGAAAGGTTTAGGAGAAGCAGCATGAAAAAACGCTTTATTGCTGGAGTAGTCTGCCCTAAATGTGGCGCCTCAGATACTGTGCGCTTACATATTCCTGAAGCGGGTGAAGAAGATCATCAAGTACGTGATTGTGTGGCATGTGGTTATGAAGAAAGCCTCGCCCAGCATTTAGCCGCCCGTCAGGAGTTGCCAACGCGAGTTAATCAAGATCAAACTGAGAAAGATATTGATAAAGACCAAGACACAACACCACAAGTATTAAGGATTCATTAAGCACTCGGTACTCAAATATGCTTGCTACCACCAGCTTTGCTTATAACTTAAGGATAAGTAGAAGCCAATGGCGACCAGTGTGCGCAGCAGAAAGAAGCCCAAAAAAGCGAGCCATAAAAGGTGATTACTGGGCTCCCCTGTGTACCAGATTATCAGCATACCAAGGGCGCCTACCCAAACTGTGTGAAACATGGCTTTGGATTGGGCGCCAGCCACAAATACACCATCTAATAGATAGCTGAGAACACTGATTATGGGCAACCATACCACCCATAAAACATAGGTTTTAGCTAGCACTAACACCTCGGGCAAGTTAGTTAATAAGGCCAAGAAAAAGTCATGGAGCCAATAAAACGCCAGACATGATAAAACAGCTAGGAATATGGAATAAAGACCTGCCGCATTAACGGTTTGGTAAAACTGATTACTTTCTTGGCGACCAATCTTTTCACCACAACTAGCTTCAGCAGCAAAGGCAAAGCCATCTAAGAAATGAGCTAACAAAGTAATATATTGCAGCAAGAGAGTATTGGCAGCCAACACCTCAGTACTGATTTGGGCGCTTTGGGCAGTGACAAAGGCAAACACCAATAGCAAAACTAAGGTACGGATAAATAAGTAGCCATTAAGGCTGACCAACTGTTTCATAATGGCCTTACTTTTGCCCCAGCTTGAGCGCAAGCTGGAAAAGAGCCTAAGTTGTCGCCAGATTAAGAAAATGGCGGCAATAAAACCAATATAATCAGCAACTAGGCTGCCCCAAGCCACCCCAACCACATCTAACTTATAGCCCAATACCAGAATAAGGTTGAGGATAATATTACTTATATTAGTCAATATAAGGATCAATAAAGGGCCAATACTATCTTGTCGCCCCAATAACCAGCCCATAGCGACAAAAGTCATTAATACAGCTGGGGCGCTAAAAATACGAATATGCAGATATTCTTTTGCTAACTGGCTGACATCAGCAGCAGCTTGCATATAACTTATGGCTGTTGGAATAAATACGGGTGATAAGGCAATAATCAGCAAGCCAATAAAAACAGCAAGCAAGCCGGGCAGGTATAGCATTTGCCATTGCTTAGCCTCATTGTCTGCACCATAGGCTTGGGCCGTTAAGCCCACAGTGCCCATACGTAAAAAACCAAATGCCCAATAGACAAAGGTAATAATTGTGGCACCTACGGTAACAGCGGCCAGGTAGCGGGCATGGGGTAGGTGACCCATAATGGCGGTGTCGACTAAGCCCAATAAAGGGACACTAAGGTTGGATAAAATAAGTGGCCATGCCAACTGCCAAATACGTTGTAATTGGCTTTTATTTGGGGCAATAAATAGGTTTGTCTGGCTCATTATGACTGCTGGTTAGGCCAAATATAAAAACAGCAACGTAATCTGTGAGTAATGAGCAGTTTTAAATTAAGTATGCAGTTAAGCATGGCATTATGCTGACTGCTGGCATTGGGCACAGTAACCCGTTATTTCTATGGTCTGCTGAGCAATGGCAAAGCCATGGTTTTCGGCACTGTTTTGTAGGGAATTCTGCAAGGTGGAGGTGTCCAGTTCTAAGGCTTGATTACAACTTAGACAAAGAAAGAAATGACCTTCATGGGGGTTGCCTGGATTGGAGCATCCTGTATAGGCGTTAACACTAGCCAATTTGTGAATAAGGCCTTCGTTTTGTAAAAACTCCAGAGCCCGATAAATCGTTGGTGGGGCCGAGTTAAAGCCTTCTTCTGCCAGTAACGACAATAAGGTATAAGCACCTAAAGGCTGGTGGCTTTGCCAAACCAGCTCCAATACCCGCTGCCGCACTCGGGTTAGGCGCACACCCCTTTCCTTACACAAGTTTTGAGCTTGTGTAATAGCGCTTTTAATACAGTGATTATGGTCGTGCTGACTAAAAGCAGTGGAAATTGAAGATGCGGTGGCGGTCATAGGCTTGGTTTCTAATGTCGATCCAAATTAGCGGTTGTTATAATGTAACATAGCACATTGAGCCCTGCCATAAAGAGCTCCTGTGAAAACATATTACAGCGGCAACAAGTGCTGGTGTTGTTGGCGTAAACGCAATATATCACGGATGGCATCAGGGTCTTTTAATACCGTCACGCCAGCATCGCGCTGATGTGAGTCGAGACTATGATAAGTTTCCAAGCGTGACAGCCAAAACCGCATAGCCGCTGTCTGTAACATTATAGACCAATATTCTGCCTCAGCTTTAGTAAAAGGCCGGGTCTGATGATAGGCCTCTATAAAGGCCTGATAAAGAGCTTCGTTAATGCTGCCATCGCCATTGATACACCAGTCATTAACCGCCACGGCCACATCGTATAATAAAAAATCATCACAGGCGTTATAGAGGTCAATAATCGCACTAAACTGCTCACCTTCGAAAAGAGCATTATCATGGAATAAGTCACCATGGATAACGCCTCTGGGCAACTCGACACCCGTTTGTAACATGTTTTGATAAGTATTGATGGTGCCCAGTAATAAATCGGCTTCTTCAACATTTATACGCGCGGCTGCTCTGGGGCCCAGTTCGGTCCACCAACCTTGGCCGCGGTGAGCTTGGCGCTGGAGATCAAAACTTTGGCCGGCTTTATGCATTTTCGCTAATTGCTGGCCCATAATGGTGCAGGTGTTTGGGCTGATGGCACTGCGGGGTAAATGGTCACCGGCAAAGCGGGGAAATAATAACGCTGGGCGCGCTGCTAGACGGCGCAAGGCGGTACCAAATTCGTCGCGCAATGGCGCCGGTACAGTCACTCCATGTTCTACTAGATGCTCGGTGAGGGCAACAAAGTAAGGTAGCTCGTCGTAGCCCAAGTCTTCAAAAAGGGTTAAAACATAGTCATGTTTGGGTTGGCCAGGTACTTGGGTCGTCACAAAATAGTTAGTATTTTCTACCCCGCCGCTAATACCTTTAAAGCCCACAAGCTCCCCCAGGTTAAAAGGATCTAGGTAGTCAGCAATTTGTTGTTGGTCAAGTTGGGTATAAACGGCCATGGGCTGGTTAGACTATATTAAAGGTTTAGCAAAGGGCATATTTTAGCCTGTGATGGCCTTGAAAGCCTACCCAAGAGTGCGTTTATTATACAAAAACAGACGCTAATTTTATTTTCTCGGCTAACAAATATACCAATCTTGCTGGTGCAGGCCAGCTGCAAACCATACAAGCCAGTATATAATGGTGATTAGTCGTTGTATTAATTCAGCAAGCGAGCTAGGCTTGGTATTTTACCGCAAGTCCTTTGCTGGCCTTGCCCATACTGCTTAGAGAATGCCGAATGCCTGAACAAGTTTCTGTTCCCGTGGTGCTGGTGGATGGATCTTCCTATCTGTTTCGCGCCTATCATGCCTTGCCGCCCCTGACCAATAAGAAAGGCCAGCCAACAGGCGCCATTAAAGGTGTGATCAATATGTTGCGCAGCCTACGCAAAGATTATGCTAATGCCAATATTATTGTGATTTTTGATGCCAAAGGGCCCACTTTTCGCCATGCAATGTATGATCAGTACAAGGCACACCGGCCGCCCATGCCAGATGATCTTCGCCAACAAATAGAGCCTATCCATGCCATTATTAAAGCTATGGGTTTGCCTTTATTAGTGGTACCCGGTGTCGAGGCCGATGATGTGATTGGTACTTTGGCTCAGCAGGCGACGGAGCAGGGCGTGGATACTCTTATCTCCACGGGTGATAAAGATATGGCGCAGTTGGTGAGTGACCATGTAAAGCTAGTTAATACCATGACCAATACCTATATGGATCGTGATGGTGTGGTGGCGAAATTTGGTATAACTGCCGAACAAATAGTGGATTATTTGGCCATCACAGGGGATAAGGTAGACAATATTCCTGGGGTGCCCGGGGCCGGGCCAAAGACCGCCGTTAAATGGCTAAACACTTACGGCAATTTGCAAAACTTAATGGCCAATGCTGATGAAATTGGCGGTAAAATTGGTGAAAAGCTGCGCGCAGCCTTACCCGATTTGCCTCTGTCCCAACAGTTAACCACCATCAAACTGGATGTGGCATTAGACCATGGTTTGCAAGATATAAAGCCCCAGCCAGTAGATCAAGCAGGCTTATTGGGTTGGTATGAAGAATTGGAATTTGCCAGCTGGGCACGTGTGTTACAAGCCGAAGGGGTAAGTGGTGCTGCGCCAGAATTAAGCGCCACACAAGAAGCTAATGTTCAAACAAGCGATGCTGAAGCAGACAAAAAAACCTCGGTGCAGATCTTACCGCCACAGGTTACTAATACAGACTATCAACTATTGCTCCATGAGCAGCAGATTATTGACTATTTGCAGCGCTGCCAAGGGGCAGACTATTTTGCCTTTGATACGGAAACCACCAGTCTGGATTATATGCAAGCGCAGCTGGTTGGTGTGTCCCTATCATTGGAGCCAGGGGTGGCCGTTTATATTCCCTGTGCCCATGACTATGTGGGTGCGCCGGATCAAATTGATCGTGGTCGCTTAATTGCCCTATTAAAGCCTTTATTGGAAGATCCACAACAGCTTATTTGTGGGCAAAACCTAAAGTACGATATTAATGTCTTGGCCAACTATGGCATCCAATGGCAAGCACAGATTAAGGACAGTATGCTCCAGTCCTATGTCTATAATTCCACGGCTACGCGGCATAATTTAGATGATTTGGCCAATGTTTATTTAGACCATCAGACCCTGAAGTTTACAGATATTGCTGGCAAGGGGGCGAAGCAGCTCACCTTTAACCAAATTGATCTTGAGCAAGCCATGCCTTATGCCGCCGAAGATGCCGATATTGCCCTGCGCTTATGCCTGTATTTTGATCAATTATTAGCCCAAGAAGCGAGTTTAACGAAGGTCTATAAGGATATTGAGCAACCCCTGATTCCCGTGCTAGCGGATATTGAACGCACGGGTGCTAAAGTTGATGCTATGGCCTTGGGTCTGCAAAGCCAGAGTCTTGGAGAGCGGTTGCAGGAATTAGAACGCCATGCCCATGACTTAGCTGGCGAGATATTTAATCTTGCCTCAACCAAACAACTGGGTGGTATTCTTTATGACAAATTAGGCTTGCCCGTATTAAAGAAAACCCCAAAAGGCCAACCCTCCACGGCAGAGCCCGTATTACAAGAGTTGGCACAGGATTATGAACTACCACGCTTATTGTTGGAGCATCGGAGTTTAGCCAAACTAAAGTCCACCTATACGGATAAGTTACCGCAACAAATTAATAAGGCCACTGGCCGTATTCATACCTCTTATCATCAGGGGGTAACAGCCACTGGTCGCTTATCGTCGAGCGATCCTAATTTACAAAATATCCCAATTCGTAGCAGCGAAGGGCGACGTATTCGCCAAGCCTTTGTGGCGCCTGCTGGGCAAATTATGTTGGCGGCGGATTACTCACAAATTGAACTGCGAATTATGGCCCACCTATCGGGTGATGAAGGCTTATTAAATGCCTTTGCACAAGGGCAAGATGTGCATAAGGCCACAGCAGCAGAGGTATTTGAAGTAGCACCCGATCAGGTAACAGGTGATCAGCGTCGTAGTGCTAAAGCCATCAACTTTGGTTTAATCTACGGTATGTCGGCCTTTGGCTTGGCCAAACAGTTGGGCATTAGCCGAGGCGAAAGTCAGGACTATATTGGGCGGTATTTTAGTCGCTATCCGGGCGTACAAGAGTATATGGATAATACCCGCTCCCAAGCCGCTGATCAGGGTTATGTGGAAACCATTTTTGGTCGCCGCTTATATCTGCCCGATATTAATGCACGTAACGCTATTGCTCGACAGGCAGCAGAACGCACAGCCATTAATGCGCCTATGCAAGGCAGTGCTGCGGATATTATTAAGCTGGCTATGATTCGTGTGAGCCAGTGGCTACAAACTGCACAACTGGATGCCCGAATAATTATGCAAGTGCATGATGAACTGGTATTTGAAGTCGCTCAAGAGCAGCTATCAGCCTTACAGGTCGGGGTAAAACAAGCCATGGAAGGGGCAGCACAATTACAGGTGCCTTTGCTGGTAGATATGGGTACTGGGCCTGATTGGGATCAGGCCCACTAAGCTTGTTAAATTGTTGGCAAAACGAAAATAAAATTTTTTGCACTCGTTTATGAACTTTTTAACGCTAAGCCTCTCCAAGTCAGTATCTGCATCATAAGCAGCCAGCTTGACAGAGATAAAAAATAACCGCCCTAGTATATTCCCCTATACTAGGGCTTTTTTATGTATATTGGTTTAATAACAACCTATCTCTTTTATAGTGGCGGTACAGGTATGATTGTCGATCCTACATTTAGTCCACTTTGACCAATGTTTATAGTAATCGCACGATTCTAAAGGCGTATTGGCAAATGCATGAGCGCCTGTTCGACAGGAGTCTCCGCCGCCTCCGCATAAGGGGCTATGATTTGCATAGCAAGAGCCGCTTTCAGTGGCTGACCAGTTTCCATATTGCCTCCAGCCACTAGGACAGCTTGAACGGTATAGTTTACAGACTTTTTGACTTTGGCCTATGGATGTTGGATACCCGCCTGCATCAACACACTGTTTTTCTGTATGAACATTATTAATAATATTGCAGTCCTCACAGTAATAGGGTTTATGGCATTGTATAATTCCAATTTTTAAATACAGACCAACCTGAGCAGGCCTACCCCAATCAATTCCAGTGCCCATTTTATATTTATACTTATCATCATCAAATATAGAAAGTACCGATGGAGGCAGAGGTAGCCTTACACGCTCTTTTCCTACAACTCTGCCATCAAGAGTAGTCGTCAGATGTCCAATACTATTATTAATGTTAGGCGGACTAAGGTAAGTGGTATAGTTGTTATGATGAGGCAGCTCCTTACAGCATTCTTGCGTATTACAAGGCTCTGTTTTGGTATTAGAGCCCACACAGTGTTTACCACCATCAACCGGACTTGGATTATTACAAGAACGCGTATAGGTTTTTACTCCGCCGCCACAAGCCTTTGAACATCCGGTTGATAATTGCCAAGGCCCCCATCCCCCATCCACAGGGACTAGACAAGGGGTATTATTACAGCTGCGGGTTTCACTGCTGGCGCCAGCACAGCCTAGGCCGCCGTTAGCGGGACTCGGACTGTTACAGCTGCGAGCACGTGTTTCTTGCCCACCATCACATGCTTTAGAGCATGCGCCCCAGCCGCTCCAAGTGCCCCAGCCTCCATCCCTAGGGCAACTTGCGTTGCTTGTTGGTTTGGGCCCGCTACAAGGCAACTGAGTGCCATTTGACCAGCCTTGTTGGCAGTTATAGATAGCATCTTTGCGGCCAATACTGCGGTTACAGTTAGCATAGCCTGTATGTTGCCATGTAGGTGCAGAATTTATATAGAGGGTGACAGGCTGTGCTGCTGTATTGCCAGCCGCATCTTCTGCCGTCACAATAAATCTATAGGTATTTTGACTGGTATCATTAAGACTGACGTTGCCATTATTAACATCAATGACAAATAATGGAGCGTCATTGCCACTTAGTTTGTAGCGGACGTTATTCTGGTCTGTAGCAGTGGCTTGATAAACTACCGCTGTTGAGGATAGGGGATTTTTATCGATACTATTTGTTATAGAAGAGGTAAATACAGGGGCTTTGGTATCGGTTATTACTATCCCAGCATAATTAGAAATACGGCTATTGCCGGCGGCATCAGTGTGTCGCGTTTCTATTGTCCCTATTGGGTAGACAATGTTAGCGGTAAGGTTAAAGCTGTTGCCATTGCCCTGATGCCAATTATTGTCACCTTTGCGACGGTACTCCCAGGTGCTCCCCGGCTCCAAATTTGAAATAGTTATCTGAGTATTGTTAGTAATATTATCAGTACTGCTATGGCCAGAATCATTAGCTAAAGTCAGATTGAGTGGATCAGCATACAAATCGCCAATTACCTCAAAGTTTGCAGTGGCTTGGCTGGTGTTATTTACCCAATCACTCTCTTTAATATTAAATAGGTAAGTATTGTTGTGGGTGATAGAGGCGGGGTAGGTCCAGGTACATCGGTTCTCGTTTTCAGTTATTGCATCGGATTCTGATGGCGTTGATGTATTTGTTTTCTTATCTATCTTTGCCTCCGGTTGCGGGCACTGGCATCTGACAGTGGCAAGTGCAGAACTGTCATTATATATGGTCACAGTTGAGCCGGTACCTTCACAGTAACCACCAAGCTCTAAGCTGTTATCGTTAGTAATATTTGTTGGTTGTGACATTAGATTACCAGTGTGCAGTTCTTGGTCATCCTTGGCATAGGTAAAGCTAGGGGTGGGTGGGTAGAGATCAAGGCCAGTGCTGGTGCCACCACACTTAAACCAAGTACATCCTGAATTATGGTCGGTTTGGCCTCCTTCTAACGTGGTGATATATGGCGTGTTTAGTTTGGATTGATAATCCAAAGGTAGGGGCCAAGTTACAGTCTGACCAATGACCTTTGCATTGGGAGCACGTTCCAGTAGTTGCCAGGGGTTTACGTCTTTAGGCAATTCCACTTGCAATTCTGCTTGCCTGCAACTGGGCTCATTTAGGGTGATACTCCACTGGGTGCCAGAAGGCAAAAATTGAACAAAACCATCATCTATTTGCCCGCACTGGCTGCCGTTGTCTAATGGCAAGGTACTTTGAGCACTTGTTTCCATCCCAGCCATAAAGCTTTGAACATGTATATCTGCTTGATCTTGGTGAAACTCTGATAAGAAGTACATACTTGTTGCAAGGGCACCACCCATAGCAACCATTAATGCCACATTATTCATAACTAGCCCCTATATTTCATTATTTTTTAGCATGGATCCAAGCTCATGGGCAGTTACTGTCACAGTGCCTATCGCGGGTTTCCAAATTAATCACAAAGAGGCTCTCATCAACTTTAAAAAATGCCTCATTTTTAACTGGTGGTAGATATATCCAACCGGATTTGAAATTAGGGAGATTCCATTTGTAACGATATTGGAATATGTCGAAGCCAATAGGTAATTGTAAGGAAGGATCACATTCCTGTATGGCCTCATCAATAAAGCCTTTCATGCAAATATCATTTACTACGGATCTTTGTTCTGCTATTAGATACCAGCCACTTTCCAGAAACCCCCATTCCCCCCAATCTTCTTGCCAATATGCTGGCTCACAAGTGACCATTTCTGTAGTCCCTTCGGTATCACAAGCTACTTGTTCACCATCATGCCAACCTTGTTTACAGTTCTTGGGTTTCTTGGTTTGTTGTTTGTTTATGCAGGCGCCATAAGTATATTCACCCTTTAACCATTCTGGTGCGCGATCACAGTTTTTTGTTTCTGCTTTATCACCTAAACACCATGCAAAGGGTTGGTTATCTTTTTTGCAGTGCCCATAGCGAGTGAGTTTGCCAGTATCAGCGGGGCACTCATTGGCAGGTCGCCAAGGGCCAAAGTCTTGCCATTGACCATATTTCGTAGCATCTAATTGTACTTTTACAAAGGTATTTACAGCATGGTTATGGCTTATATCGCCATGCTGATTGACTATCTCTATGTCCAGTTGGTTAAAATGTCGTGCCAATTGTTTGGCTTGCGCATAGGTTCCGACATTAAATAGCAGTTCAGCATTGGTATTGTTGGTACTCAGCTTGGTCATGCTTTGCAGAAGATTATTTTTTGGTTGTATAGGTAGGTAAGGTGCTAGTTCATTTAGGGCTGTAGGCCAGACGCCATGATCGTTAAAATAACTTAGGGCAGCGCTCAGTTGTTGCACGCTACCATTGGTATTGGCCATAGCCTGGGTTTGCTGCATCTCCTTTTTTGCTTTGGGTAGATCGATTTGAACCACCACAAGTGTTACGGCTAATAAGGCTACTAAGCCAGGCATTGTACTTATCCCTTTATGGCGTCGATTGCGACATAAATGCAAAAGGTTGATTGTCTGCATAACTAGTTATCTCCTTAAGGTGGTGCAATGCCGATATGCACCCAAGTGCCATTAAGATCTGAGGCGCCACATAACTGGATGCCATTGGCACATACCCGAGCAATAGCGCCATATTTAGCCGCTAAAGCCATTGCCGTTCGGTTGTCTCTGGTTCGTGTAGCAAGTACTAAACCCAAGCTGCCGGGAGGCTGAATAAAGGCCCACCCATGCCCCCAAGCATTATTATTAATGATCGATAAATAGGTGGGAGTTAGGTCACTAGCATTAACGGGCCATAAGCCGTTATCAACACGGTAGTCCAAGGCGGCATGTAATATTTGGGCACTAGTCATTTGGGCGTTAGTGATATTTACTTCACGCCTTTGTTGTTCTATCTGCGGCAGATTGTACTGAACGGCAATGATAGTAAAGATGGCGATACTGATCGCCAGTGGTAATAGTGAAATACCCCTCTGGTTATATAGACAATTTCTATAACAGCCGAATAGTTGTCGTTTTTGTAACATAGTCCATTCTCGATGCAATTCTTCCATGGTTACTAAAAATAATACCCACACGGTTATTATGTGCGTCTAAATCTTAGTATTGACGAACAGAGCGCAGCAATCTCTGAACACTGATAATCAGTGTTAGAAATTGCTACCTGCTATGTTCTTTGCATCAATTTGGTAGTGTCTAATCTAGTTGCCTAGTTTAGGGTTAGGTTTAAAACGGTATTATTGCCAGCTCCATCTACTGTGCATTGGGTAGTAGCATTCGCCCCATCTACACGACGATGATTCCTAAAGCTTGCTAACATTTGTGCACAAACTTCAGCATCATCCACTTGATAAGTAAACACTGAAGCAGCCCAATTGTTGGCATTGCCATAAATATTGTTGCCAGTTAAGGCAGGAACTTGAACATTAGTAACAGCATTAGCCGGATCTGCTGTCCTTACCGTATTATAATCGTTTAGTATGTTGGTAATTTCATTAGTGGCGCGAAGTTGGTCGCTTTCACCAAATAACTCAGTGCCTTCAACAAGTATAACTGCAGTAGCCCCAGCCATAAGTGCCATACCAACGGCAAAGGCTGCCATGGTATTGCCTTTTTGCTTTTGCGCAGCAAGTAGATTTGTTTTATCGGTTGATGTTTTAATCAATGTATTCATCTTCAGAACTCCAGTTTGTTTTTTGTGTGTTTGCCTTTTTCTAGGCAGGGTTATTTCTACATCCCGGGAGGCGAAATACCGCCACCTGAGATTAACTGTAGAATGGGATAAAAAAGGATTGCGCCCAGTATTAGCAGGGCTGACATTAAGTAATACTGCTTCTGGCGTAGTTGCTGGCGAATACTGATATTGAGCATATGTGCCACTTTTTCAAAGCCAAAGGCGAGGGCTTCGATGCCTTCATTGGGGGCAAAAGAAGCAAGGCTATCACTAAAGCGTGGTTCTAATAGCGTGTTGCGCAGGGCGTCAGCGACAGCAAAGCCATCAGTAAGGCGTTGGCGCACAAGAAATAGACTATGGTTTTGCTGATGGCTCGTATAGATACCGCTCGCAATACGCGTAATTAGGCTCATATCTAAACCATTGCGTAGGCTGTCGGCGGCTAACGTACAGAATTCAAAAGCCACCATACGATCATAGACTTGGTAAAACCCAAATTTATAAGCCCAAGATCGAGCTGGCGCCATCAGGCGTCTGCGCAAATAGTAATAGAGCATCACTAGTATAAGCATTACCAGCAAGCTTATACCGCCCCAGCGCGCTATTATGTCCATATAGGTAAGCAAGAGCATATCTTTGTTAAAGGACTCCAGCATTTCCCGCTGCCCATTAAACAATACGATCATAAGCAAGAAGCTAGCGGCAAATATAAGATATTGCATGTTGCTTTTGATAACGGTATCAAAAAAGGAAACGGCCTCCTGTTTTCCTTTTAGCACCAATTCGATACCCCTTATCAATTGATCTTGTTGGGCTGCCGCCTTTAATTGTAGAGCATCTTTTAAAGGGAAATGGTGCTGCCATTGACGCGTGCAGTTATGATAAAGGGTCAAATCTTGTAATGACTGACGTGCCAAGTTTTTTATCTGCTGAGTTGTACCTGTTTGTGATAAGTTCTGGAAAATCTGACTCAGAGGTAAATCGCCGCTAAGCTGTGCATGCATAACTTCCAAAAACTCCCGTCGGTCGGCATCATCAAACAAGAAAGTTTGATAAAAGCGATAATATAGGTGGCGGGCAAAGCGCTTTGTGACTTTGATTAACATGCAATGGCCTCCCCTGTATCATGTGACTGAGGCTGCCAGTGATGCCTTAGGTTTTCGACAGAAAAACGATCAATACGCTGTTCCACAAGGGTGGGGTCAAGCAGCCCAATTTGCACTTTCTTTAAAGCATCTATGTGTAAGGTGTCGATCTGATGTTCCCAGAAATAATCAATAATGCCATCCCAGCTTTGTTGGCTAATTAGCTCGCGAATGGTGCGATTTATTTCTACCGCTTCAGACACTAATGTTTGGCCACTGATGCCTGAATAATCACAGGCCTCACAACCTTCTGGGTTACGATAACGAAGCTCACCACCGAGATGGTTTTGGTAATAGGCCTGCTGTTGCGGATCTGGATGCTCTGAGAGGGCGCAATGGGGGCAACTAACGGGTACCAGTTTTTGGCAAATAACACCCATTAAGGTATCAGGTGCTGCCAGCTCTTCCACACTAATACCTAGTTGAAGTAGACGGGTAAAGCACATAATAATTTTGCCGCAGTGGGTGGTACCGGTTGTAAGTTTCCCCTCGGTGGCTTTTTCTTTAGCAAAAGACACCATCAGTTCATCCCGCAGTTCGCCCACATTAATTACATCTGGGTCCATACGCATGGTTTGCAGCATTAACTCCCGGATAGTTTGTTCAGCATCAATGCAATCACGTCGTATCTGAATATGGGATACTTCCGGCAAGAGCACTTCTACGGGATCTTCATAGGAGAGGATGGCCTTATTTTGCATGGCATCAAGAAAGGCAGTTAGCGTTGTCGATTTACCTGAATTGGTTGGCCCACCAACCACCAGTAACCCCCCATTGTTTTTTACAAAACGCTGAATAATGGCCAATTGTTTGTCGGAATAGCCACAATCAGCTAGCTGCACACTATCTTTGGCATTGCGAATACGAAATGTCATGGAGGTGCCGCGAGCTTCAGGCACAGATGCTAGCCGCACTAGATAGGTTTGCCCTTTATAGGGGTGTTGGAATGAGGCATCATTACCTCTTCGGTCATCAATATTAGCGCATCCATATGGTTCGCCAGTAAAGGCTGCACGGTAGATACCGTAGGCTTCTTCATAGCTAATACGCGCCTCATTAACTAAAGTTTGATGTTTGCGGAAGCGAATCCAAGAGGATGTAGCATGGCGACCACTGTTATCTTTAATGCCGCTGCCTTCAATAAAGGAGTCCTGCCAGGCGTGCAAGTGAATATCTGACACCTCACTATCAATAGCTCTGGCCAGAAGTTCTTCTACAGATTTGTTGCGACTTACTTCTCGCCGCTTATTTGGACGTTTTTGTAATAGTTGTCTGGCCTGAGTAAAGGATTGGTACACAGATTCACTGATTTCTCGGAGTTGTGGCTCAACACCGAGAGTTTCTTTAACAACTCGGAGCAGCTGCTTAAGCATGCGTAGATTGTCGTTGACATAGAGAATGCCACCTTGTTCTGTAATGATGGCATGCAGACTAGGCCGATCCTGTAGATATTGCACAATAGGAATTTCAGTGCTGCAGACAACAGCCTCTAGCTCAGTGACATCAGTAATAATCTGGCTCGCTACCATGACAAAGACCTCGGCAGTTGATAGGTTTTGATGCCTTCTGGTGTTTGCAACCTAATATCAAAGCGGGTGATAGCCTCACTAGTGTCAAATTGAATGTCTAAGAGCTGGTAAACATGGTTTTCATATTCAAAAGTTTGACCAAGTTGAAGAATAATCGGGGTGTCGCTCTCGGTGGTCTGAAATACAACTCGGCTTTTGGATCTATCCATTTCATCGCCTAGTATGGCCATGACTGGAATAGGGCTTTCGATATTTGTTTGTGGTTCGTGCAGCGTCTCAGGCTTTGTCTCGAGTTCAGTTTCTGTTGACACATCGGCTTTTATTGCGATTGTTTGTTTGCTTGTCTCATCAAGTGGTGTTTTTGCTAGCGACGCACCTGATGTATTAACAGTTGTGGCTAATTTGTTTTGTTGCTCTGTGATCATCGGTTGTGATCGCAAGGCATCAATGACTTGCTTTAGCTGCTGCCTTTCATTGCTAGATAACCCTCCCAATTGAGAGTCATCAATGAGTATTTCCACAGCCCTCTTTGGATACGTGGCTAATTGCTGTAATGCTGGTAATATATTGTTTAATTTTTGTACAGGCCCTGTTTCTGGTTCTGGTTCTGGCTTTTGCTCTAGCTCCGTTACTGGCGTGGGTGTAACTATGGCAGGTATTGGGTCTGTCATCGACTGGGGCCGAAGAGTATTAATTACCTGTTTCAGTAGTTCTTTATCGGCAGCCGACAAGCGTCCCATAGGCATGGTGTCCAACAACAGCTCAATAGAGGCTTGTGGATAGTTGGTTAGGGCCTGTAAGGAGGGCAAAAGATCACTCAGGTTTTGTAACTGGCGCTTTTGTTCAGCAATATGCAGTAATTGTTGCTCTTGCTCGGCTAGCAAAATAGTTAGGTCGTTAGCACTAGCCTTTATCGGTAGGCATATTAATAGAGCAAGGGTAGCATGACGGCAAAGTACGGGTAGGCTGTGACTACTATATAAAATCATACTCTTTCCTCCCCAGTGGTGAATAGTTGAAATTCGAATTCAGCGCTGATGATGTCCAAGTTATCTGGATTAAAGACCAGCTTGGCTTGCTCCAATTGTGCTGGAAGATACAGAAAGTGCTCGCTTAATAGCTTAAGCATGGTTTGGTTAAAGGATTTTCCAGCTAGGCTTATCCTTATTTCCCTTGCTTCACCACGACGCAAGGTGTTTTGAATGGTTAGTTGCCAGCCAAGATATAGAGCCAGTTGTTGCAATTGGTCCAAAGTTTGGACAGTACTGGGGCGTGCTTTTGGGGTGGCTGAAATAGGTAAAGCTATACCGCTAATTCGCCATTCATCACCTTGATCGTTGAGCTGTAATTGCTTTACTTTCATCACCTGTCGTAAGCGCGAGTTGCCACAACCTTGGAGTTTATCCATCCATTGACCTTGGTAGGCTAAACGAGTGCCTTTAAGAGTGATCTCGGTCAGGCGGCAAGTGGTGAGAAAGTCTAGCCAAGGGTTACCTAGCCATGGCTTAAGCTGCAGTAAAACCTGATTGGCATGGTTATTAAGGTTTTCCTGTGGTGGTGGTATTGTGACTTCTTGTGCTTGCTTTACTTTTTCTACTATTACTTCTTTTGCCTCCTCTAAATTGAAGTAGTAAAACAACAGACCCAAACTAAACAAAGCAACCATCGCTTTACTGGCTAGTAACAACAAACGCGTGTGATAAAGCCGGTGTTGGAGTAGCAATATGCTTAGTGGCTGATAGGTATAAGCTCTAGCTTTCTTGCCGCCAGTGACTAATGACGCTGAACAATTATTATTTAAGCCAGCTTGCTGGAGCTTATTGCTGGCCTTGCCACCAGCTAGGATAGCCAGCTGTTGGTCGTTTTTGCAGGCTAATAGGATTTCTAGAGCTTTGGTGACGGGGTAAACTTTTTCCTGAAGCAGAAGACCGTTATCCATTGCTGCTAAATAAATTACATCATCAAATGGCATGACAACCATGTCGTAGTTTTTCAGCACTTTATGGTTTTCTAACTGGGCGACAAAGGATAAGCCTCGACTTTCTGCAACCCAGCAGCTACCGCCAACAAGCAGGGCATAGTTACAGTTGTGCTGGTTGGCAAAATTAACGAGTTCTCGCGCTAGTTGTGAGCCCCTATGATCAAACACCTCGTCTAGGGCTCGATACACTAGATTAATTGGCTCACCATTAATATGGGCCTCTATTGACATAGCACCTAAATCACCACCATCTGGAAGACCTATCGGTAGGGCTGGGCGAGGCTGGTTAAATAGTGAGTTGGTCATGATCTTATTCCTTAATCCAGCACATACGCAGTCATGACTATAATGACTTCGCGTCTTGTCTGATGGTGATCAATCCCTTTACCCAACCCAGGCAGTAGAGGGTTGTTATTACTACCGATATTGGCTGTCTGGGTGCTTAGCCCAGCCAACATAAGCGTTTCACCATTATTGATTTCAGTTGGAATATCAAAACGTTCTCCCAATCGCACCTTGTCCATTTGGATTTGGGTATTCTTTACGCCATCGACTATTTTGCTGGTCAACTGCGCTAAATAGGGCTCAACATCTGTAGCAGAAAATATTAGACGCAGATTGATTTGCTCATCCATAATGGATGGCAGTACCTGTATTAAGGATTCATGATAGGCTGGTGCAGTGGTTACGTTATCCGCGCCTAGGCCTACCTCAACAAAGCGATCTAAGCGGGTGTTCTGGATACTGCCGACTTCATTATTCTTTAATAGTAATGAGCCTTCATTGGTAAGGGTTGCTTCACCTTGGCTAGATAAAGCCTGCAACATAATTTGCCGCTGATCATTGGCATTGCCAGTATCGAATTTAAGACCAAATAGAAGTGGTGAAGCCTCACCCAACATGCTGCCAGCCGTTTGTTTGGATACCAGCTGCACGCCATAATTACTTAATGCTTGAATATCGACAGCGCGTTGATGCTTGTTTTGTAGCTCCACCGCATAGATATCAAAGTCCAAATAGATACTGCGCCCAGTGACGGCGTTGATATCAGTAATGGCAGCCTTTACTTGTTGATGGATATTGGGCGGTGCTGATACCAGCACAGAGTTCGTTGCTTTAATAACTGTATATGAAGGTTGCCGACCGCCTAGATCCTCTTGTTCATTTGGGCTTACGGCATTAGCAAAAATATTGTCCAGAATTTGGCCTACTTCAGCGCCGCTATCTGAGCCAACACTAAAGCTATTAGTGCCGCCCCCAGATTGGCCATCAATACCTGGCACATTTAATGAACTGCTTTTGTTACCAAGTACGAAGTCGAGTTGATAGTTTTTCACTATCCAGTCGGTAAACACCACCACACCATCATTAATGGTGTAGGCCCAGTTGGTCTGTACCGATATGCCATCTAAGTGTTCGGCAAAGGTATTGGCATTAGGTACCACTTGCACGGCTGGGTTGTAGGTGCCGCTTATTTCAAAACGCACTGGGCGTTGTTGTAATATGATCTTAATAGCGGTTTTGGCCTTGATACCGCCATAACTTGAAATAACTGTGTCACTTAGCCAAGGGGCTTGCCTTAGAACTTTAATCGGCTTTGGCTTTTGGACTGTTTGGGAAAAAACAGTGCCTTGCCAATTACTTTGGGTTTGTTCTTTAAGCTGTTTAATTTGGCTAACGTGGCCGTCAGCGATTGCCGGCTGGCTGGGCAATTGATTGCAAGCAGTCAAAGTGAACGCCATGGCCAGCACGACATAGTTTAGATTGGTATTAATTTTCTGCATAGCTAGGTACCTGATTAGTCTGGTTTATGCTGGGCAGAAAATCGATAGAATGGTCTATCTGATGGACATGGGCTCGAATTTGATAATTTTCCTCAATAAAGGTTAGTAGGTCAGGAAGGCCCTTAGTTGCTTGAGTTTGAAAACTCAGTGGCACATACCAATCTAGTAATGTGTTTTCTGTACCAAATACCCAACGCCCCATTACATAACCACAGTCGTTAATTTCGCGTTCAATATTGGCTCTTAGGCTTCCTGACTTAAATTGCAGTTCTTTACAATACGATGTGTTAATAGCTTCAAATTCTGGTGTCTCGGTATGCTCAAAATTAGCTGCGGTGTTGACGGTAATATTCGTGATCGCATGATATTGTTCTTCGCTAGCCTTGGGTTCTGGTTGTAGGACTTGTAATGTCTCTTGAGTAAAGGAATGCCTATCTGGAGCCATTGTAATTTGATCCTCAGAGGTATCTATGGTTGCCTTTATCACTGGCTTAGAAGATTCCGCCCTAAGTATATAAACGGCTACTCCATGTAATATTTTTTCCTCATGATCAGGTTCTAGTTTGGCAGTTTGCGTGATGATGCGGAGAGGATTAATGCCTTCCTTAACCAGCTTTTGCTTAAGTGTGTTGGCGCGTAATTGAGATAGATTTTCTGGTAGCAATATGTCCCCTATATAAGGGTGACCAGAAAGTAAAATTTGCACATCATCGGGAAAAGAGGCAAGTAGCTCAGCAATCTGCTGCACAGCCATATTGCTTGGATGCTTATAATCACTCACCTCAAAGGCAATAAAACCAACCTCTTCTTCTGTTGTGGCTGGAGATAACGTTGCCTGATTCTGACTGAACTTTTTCAGATGATATATCTGCTCTTTTTTGAGCTGATCAAGGCTGGTCTCCAAGTTGTTGTCAGATTTTGCGATAGTTGCTAATGAGAAATTCTTCCAAGTGCCTGAGCCCACGGCCTTATTGGAATTCTTGCCATTATTTGTCTGGGATTTTGAAATAAGATATGGAGCCTGTTTGCCATCAAAAAAACTCGTCTCTGGTACTGTATCGCTATAGCTGGTGGCGGGTGCTAAAAGATAACTAATCCATATAACGCACTTTAAGATAATGTGTCTGTCCATAATATGCATGTCCATCTAGGCATAGGTGATGTCGCTGAACAAATATACGATAAAAATAATATTACTAATCGATATTAGTATATATTTTGATACATGCAAAAATATTAACTTATTAAATTTATCATTAAAGAAAGCTTTTTAAAGGAAATACTTCTATGCTTAGCTATAGTTTTTGTTAAAAAATATAGTTTTGTTTGTGCTTTTGAATTGAAAAATTGGCTATTCAAGAAAAGGCTTAAAAAGCGACGCCAAATCTTTTTATATTTTTTTGTTCTTATTCAAATAGTGCTTTGTCCCATCATTTTTCTTTTCATATTTGTTTATTGAATTAATAATGTTTAGAAATATTTAGGACAGAGAGACACAATGGTTTTATCATTGAATAATGACTACCCATATTTAAGAGATTATTGACGCCAGCCATACTTGTACCAACTCTTTTGGCGGCCTTTTCAGAGGTGTCTGGATATAAAGATACTATGTGCTAGGTAGGTTGTTTAGATCTGGTTTTAACAAGCTGACCAACTGGCGTTCTAACTCAGGTAGACCGTCACCTTTACTGGCAGAAAAGCTTTGTAGAGTGATAAGTCCTTCGGGATGTTCAGGAAGAGCTTTGCTCACATCCCGCAGGGTATTGGTCATTGCATTGCGTTTTAATTTGTCAGATTTGGTGAGCAAGATATGCAAGGGCAACTCAGATGCTATACACCAATTAATAATCATCAAATCAAATTCCCGTAATGGGTGACGTATATCCATTACGAGGACAATGCCTGCTAAACAATCACGGTTCTCTAAATAATCATTAAGATGCTTTTGCCATTCTTTTTGCATAGCCAAAGGCACTTTAGCATAGCCATAACCAGGTAGATCAACCAAGCGGACATCTTCGACATTTAAGACAAAAAAATTAAGTAGCTGGGTGCGCCCCGGTGTTTTGCTGGTGCGAGCCAGGCGAGAATTACGCGTAAGGGCATTAATGGCACTGGATTTGCCTGCGTTTGAACGCCCCGCAAAAGCCACTTCAGCACCAGTGTCTGGTGGGCACTGCTTAAGCCGACTGGCACTCATTAAAAAGGAAGCGCTGCGGAAATTGATATGTAAAGCTGACATCTGAAGACCATGGCATAGCGTAATGGGCTATTTTAACCTACTTTGAAACCTTTACACGATGGTTATTTTCTTCGCGGCTTAAAAAGGCATAACTTAGCCAGCTTAGAAGAATGAATGTTAAGCTAAGAAGGGCGAGTTAGTGCTTTTCCTGTGGCCAAATAACTGAAAATTAATTAAAGCACGATAAAGGTGTCCATAATGGTCATTGAAGTTGCTTGAGCAGAGCTTTATAATGCCTGCTGATTTTTTAAACCTAGAAGCCAAAAAATATTGGTTGGGTCTGAATTTACAAATTTGCTAACCCGTATTTTACCGGTGGCATTAAAACTTAGTAGAGTGGTTGCGGGAATTCCCATGAAGAAAATTGTTGCATGCTTATTGATAACCTTTGGTTTTGTCAGTCTTGCTTACGCTGCTGGTGATGCCGCAGCTGGAAAAGATAAAACCGCCATGTGCTCAGGCTGTCACGGTGCGGATGGTAATAGTGTGGTGGGTAGCTTTCCTAAGCTGGCCGGACAGGGTGAACGTTATTTAATCAAACAGATGAATAACGTAAAGTCTGGCGAACGTGTTATTCCTGAAATGATGGGCATACTCGATAATTCCAGTGATCAAGATATTGCTGATATGGCGGCCTATTATGCATCCCAAGCCATTACCATTGGCGCAGCTAATCCTGACTTGGTAGAAGTTGGTGAGATGCTTTACCGCGCAGGCAATGCGGCTAAAGGTATTGCCGCTTGTGCAGCATGTCACTCACCAACTGGCGTTGGTAATGCCCAAGCTGGGTTCCCAGCCCTAGGTGGCCAGCATGCTGATTATACTATCAAGCAATTAAAAGCCTTCCGAGGTGGTATGCGTGCTAACGACGACGCCATGGTTATGCGCCAAGTGGCGGCCTTGCTAAGTGATAAAGAAATAGAAGCGGTTGCTAGCTATATTCAAGGCCTGTCTAAGTAAAACTGAATAGGCCTTGTGGTTATTTAAAAGGGGTGGCTTTGCTACCCCTTTTTTGATGCTAGCCAAGAATGCTAAGACAAGTTCTAACCCGCTGATAAAAATGGTAAAGTAAAGAAAGCGTAAAACAACTGGAGCCATTGTTAGTAGCAGGTAACAATAGCTTTTTTAAGGCTCGATGGAGAGTAACAAGATGATGAGAACAATATTAAAATTAGCTGTTATATGGTTAATGCCCCTAACGGCTATGGCTGCTGAATATGAGGCCGGAACCCATTATAAAGTGCTTGATCGGCCGATCAAAAGTAATTCAGATGCAATTATTGTTAATGAATTTTTTGGTTACTCTTGTCCCCACTGTAATGCCTTTGTGCCGGCTTTACATAATTGGTCTAAGCAGCAAAGCGATTCAGTACGCTTAGTTGAAGTGCCTGTTACTTTTGGCCGCAGTTGGGAGAACTATGCTAAAGCTTATTATATTGGCTTGCAGCTAGGTATTTTGGAGCAAACACACGATGCTATGTATAAAGCAGTGCATGTAGATGGGCGCCGAATTTTAACTAAAAAAGCTTTACGTAAATTTTTTGCCGAGCATGGTGTAAGCGAAGCTGATTTTGAAAATGCTTATAATTCTTTCGATTTGCAGAACAAGCTACGTCAAGGTAAAAACTTAACCGTGAGAGCGAAGACTACCAGTGTGCCAAGTATGTTGGTCAATGGTAAGTATATGGTGGATATCAATATGGCGGGTAGTCCAGAGGGTATGTTGGCTGTAGTTGACTATCTGGTAGCTCAAGAGCAGGCAAAATAATCTATATCAGCACAGAAGAATTTTTATGAGTGATCAAGGCCCTAAACAAACAACTCACTTTGGCTTCCAAGAAGTGCCCTTGCAAGACAAGGTCTCTCGCGTGGCTGGTGTATTTGATTCAGTTGCTGCCAAATACGATATTATGAATGACCTTATGTCCATGGGCATTCATCGTTTGTGGAAAAAGCAAACTATCGATATGAGTGGTGTTCGTGAGGGGCACACAGTGCTTGATCTGGCCGGTGGTACCGGTGATCTGACCATGAAGTTTAGTCAGTTGGTTGGTCCTGAAGGTCAGGTGATATTGGCCGATATTAATGATTCCATGATCAAAGTAGGGCGGGATAAGCTTATCGATAAGGGCGTTGTTGGCAACGTTAACTATGTTCAAGCTAATGCTGAAAATTTGCCCTTTCCAGATAATACCTTCGATTGTATTACTATCGCTTTTGGTTTGCGCAATGTAACAGACAAGCAAGCCGCTTTGGAGTCCATGGCAAGGGTGCTAAAGCCGGGTGGGCGACTACTGATTTTGGAGTTTTCTAAGACAGAAAACCCGCTCTTAACCAAGGCCTATGATACCTACTCATTTAATATCTTGCCCAAAATAGGCAAGCTGGTAGCTGACGATGAAGATAGCTATCGTTACTTAGCTGAATCAATTCGTATGCACCCTGATCAAGAAACCCTAAAAGGCATGTTAGAGCAGGCGGGGTTGGTCAATTGTCGCTATAACAATATGACTGGTGGGATTGTAGCGCTACATTTTGGTATCAAGCCTTAGGCATAATAGGCATATTATGAGAGCCTTATTGCGTGTACTTACTCTACTTAGAGTATTGACCCGTCATCGTTTGGACGTGCCTTTACTGCGGCAACAAATCCCATTCGCCTTGCGGCTGGCGATTTGGCTTATGCCGTGGCGCTATTTGGTGCCCGTGCGGGTTAGTGAGCCCGAGCGTGTGAAGCAGGCACTGATCGATCTTGGCCCCGTATTTGTTAAGTTTGGCCAGTTATTGGCTACCCGTCGTGATATACTAGCCGAGGAGTGGGTAGAGCCTTTGGCCACCCTACTAGATAAGGTACCACCTTTTTCTAGTGAGGAGGCACAAGAGATTATTGAGCAGGCTATTGGTGAGCCTGTCGAGCAAGCGTTTAAAGAATTTGAATCTGCACCACTTGCATCCGCTTCAGTAGCACAAGTACATGCTGCTCGTCTGAGCACGGGTGAAGCCGTGGTAGTAAAAGTTATTCGCCCGGGCATTAAACGTATTATGTATCGTGATATACGCTTGATGCGTGCCATCGCTAGGGTGCTAAATACTTGGGTGCCAGATTTTCGACGTCTTCGCGCTCACGAAGTTATTAATGAGTTTGAAAAAACTTTGTATGACGAGCTGGATTTGCAGCGTGAAGCGGCAAATGCTAGCCAATTAGAGCGTAACTTTACCGACTCCCCAATACTCTACATACCCCAAACCTATTGGCAATATACTAATCGCAAAGTGTTAGTGCAGGAGCGTATTTTTGGGGTGCCAGTCAACGATATTGAAGCGATTGATGCTGCAGGTATCGACCGTAAAGAATTAGCTCGGGTGGGGGTAGAAATTTTCTTTACCCAAGTATTTAGAGATAGTTTTTTCCATGCCGATATGCACCCGGGCAATATCTTTGTAAATCCAGCTACACCTAGTAAGCCCCAATATATGGCCGTTGATTTTGGCATTGTTGGCAGCCTAACCCATGCCGATCAGGCCTATTTGGCACGTATTTTACTGGCCTTTTTTGAGCGTGATTATCAACAAATCGCCCAGTTACATGTGGATTGTGGTTGGCTACCTCCAGATACCCCAGTTAGGGAGTTTGAGGGGGCAATTCGTGCCGTCAGTGAGCCTATTTTTGCCCGTCCTTTGGCTGAAATTTCTTTTGCGCAAGTGCTACTGGGCTTATTTCAAACAGCGCGCCGGTTTAATATGCAGGTGCAGCCACAATTGGTATTATTGCAGAAAACCATGCTCAATATAGAGGGCCTTGGTCGTCAGTTATACCCACAACTCGATTTGTGGGAAACGGCACAGCCGATTTTACGACAGTGGTTTAAAGCCCAGGTTAGCCCTAAGCAGGTAGTGCGACAGCTGCGAGATAACTGGCCCGATATGGCCCAGCAACTGCCGCAATTACCAGGGCTCTTGTATAAGGCCTTAGAACAGCAGGCCAAACCGGTAACTGTACCGGCAGTTAAGCCACAAAAGCCTCGCAAGAAGCTTTTGTTACCAGTTTTATTGTTGGCTGTTGGGCTATTAACCATGCCTATACACTGGTCGTGGTTATGGCATCATGCGCCACTTAACAGCGTAATAGTTATTGTTGCCTTGTTGTGGCTATGGCGAAGGAGCAGATAACCCATGAGTTGGCTAGATGAAGTAAAGTGGGACGATCAAGGGCTGGTGCCCGCTATAGCCCAGGATCATGCCACAGGCCAGGTCTTAATGATGGCTTGGATGAACAGAGAGTCTTTACAACTGACTTTACAAGAGGGGCGTGTCGTATATTGGTCACGCTCGCGTGGTAAATTATGGCGTAAAGGTGAAGAGTCGGGTAATGTACAAATTGTAAAAGAAATGCGCCTAGATTGTGATGCAGATGTTATTTTACTATCTGTTGATCAGCATGGTGGCGTTGCTTGTCATACGGGCCGCCCCCATTGTTTTTATAAACGCATGCATGACGGTGCATGGGTGACCGACCTTGATGTGGCAATAGATCCAAAGGATATGTATTCATGAGTGATGTTTTACAGGCACTACAAGAAGTTCTTGCACAACGTAAAGGCGCTGATGCCGATACTTCTTATGTTGCCAGTCTTCATGCTAAGGGCTTGAATAAAATTCTTGAAAAAGTCGGTGAGGAAGCAACAGAGACCATTTTGGCGGCCAAAGATGCTGAAAAATCAGGGTTAACTGATGAGGTGATTGCCGAGACAGCTGACCTTTGGTTTCATTGTTTAGTTATGTTGTCACAATTAAATATAGAACATACGGCCGTACTGGCTGAGCTTGAACGGCGTTTTGATCTGTCTGGGCTAGTTGAAAAAGCCAATCGTTCGAAATAAATACAATATAACAATGATTAAATAGAATATGGTGGAGTAAGATATGGGATTAGGCGGTATTAGTTTTTGGCAACTGGCCATTATTTTAGCCATAGTTGTATTACTTTTTGGTACCAAGAAGTTGCGCAATATTGGTAGTGATTTAGGCGGTGCTGTAAAGGGCTTTAAGAAAGCCATGAATGACTCAACAGATGACGCCAAGCAAATTGATCAACAGGAAGACGCGGCTTTTACCGCTGAAGACACAGATCAACAAGCCAAGTCTGAAACTGACAAAGCTGACAAGTAAACGTTAATTTATGTTTGATGTTGGTTTTACAGAGCTAATGTTGGTTGGCGTTATTGGTCTGGTTATTTTGGGGCCAGAGCGTCTGCCGGTGGCGGCTCGAACCGTCGGTAAGTGGGTTGGTAAAATCAAGCACACCGTCAGTGGGGTGCAGCGTGAAATTCAAGAAGAGCTGCGGCTCGAAGAAATACGCAAAAAAGCGCAAGCAAACCAAGAGGCCATGCAAGGCCACATGGATGACTTGCGCTACGAAGCCGATTTAATGGAATCTTCCGCTACTATGGCAGCCGAAGATAATACTGGTTCCGAAACAGACAATCACTCTATTGGTGGTACTATGGATACAACAAGTCCAGAGTCCTCAAATACAGACCCAGAAGCATCTAAGCATTAGGGCTGAAATTAAACCTGAGCTATTTCGAGTAATTTTACATGACAGATGCTGCCGGTAATAAGCACAGCAAAGTGGACGAAATGCCTTTGATGGGCCATTTGCTAGAATTGCGTAATCGCCTGCTTAAAGCGATCATTCTGGTTATTATCTTTTTTGCCGTCATGTTCCCCTTCTCTAACGAACTTTACCTCTATCTATCAGAGCCGTTACGTAGTTTATTACCAGAAGGCTCGACTATGATTGCTACTCAGGTAGCCTCGCCCTTTTTGGCGCCCTTTAAATTGACCATGGTGTTGGCGTTGTTTGTGGCTATGCCTTTTATACTGCATCAAGCTTGGTCGTTTATTGCTCCAGGGTTATATAAGAGTGAAAAGCGTTTGGCTTTACCACTATTGGTATCCAGTATTTTATTATTCTATGCCGGCATCGCTTTTGCTTATTACGTTGTTTTTCCTTTAATGTTTGGGTTTTTTACGGCAACAGGCCCTGATCAGGTCGCCGTTATGACTGATATAAGCGCCTATCTAGATTTTGTCTTAAAAATCTTTTTTGCTTTTGGTATTGTCTTTGAGATACCCATTGCCACTTTACTACTGATATGGACTGGAGCCACTACACCTGCCAGCTTAGGAAAAAAGCGAGCTTATGTGGTAGTCAGCTGTTTTGTTATTGGTATGTTAATCACACCTCCCGATGTGATTTCGCAAACCCTTTTGGCGGTGCCAATGTGGTTATTATTTGAGGTCGGCATTATTTTTGGCCGTTTTGTGAAGCCGCGTACAGAAGATAAGAATGCTGAGGCTGATGTGGCCTAGTAAATGACCGATTAATTTAGTTAGTAAAAAGGCCAGCGCAAGCTGGCCTTTTTGACTTTGATAGTCAGCGCTACTTCACTTTCCCAAGAGCGGCTTTTTTGCATTTATTTTAATAAACCCCTTGCGCTTCATTAGCAG
>MDSZ01074052.1_pt1 | contig 36159 bp, 32 predicted proteins | sample 811201 | NCBI WGS metagenome assembly MDSZ01 (sample SAMN05326647, study PRJNA326480) | marine metagenome | isolation source: seawater | place: Indian Ocean: North | collected 2010
CAGCACTTCCATGCCGATGCGCGGGATGGTAATGGCGCCGTAGCGATCGCCGGCCCAGCTGGAGCTGACGCGCAGCCAGCAGCTGGTCTTGTCGTCGGCCTGGCCTTCGCGGTCCCAGAAGAACTGCACCTTCACCCGGCCGTATTCGTCGCAGTGGATCTCTTCGCCGGCCGGGCCGGTGACGACGGCCGTCTGGCTACCCAGCACCCTGGGTTTCGGATGCTCGAGTGGCGGGCGATAGGGCACATCCCAGGGCGTGGCGAGGAAACGGTTGCGGTAGCCCTGGTGGAAGTCAGCACCCTCACTGGAGTCCGCTTCGCCGGTCACGCCACGCAGCAGTCTGGAGAGGCCCTTGCCCAGTACCGAATCACTGGTGATGGACTCCTCCAGCACCTGGGGCTGCTTGCCTTCGTGCAGCACTTCGGTGAGCAGCCAGAGGTCGTTCCACTCGCTGCGTGGGTGTTCGGAGATTTCCAGCAGGTGGCCGCTGACCAGGCGCGGTTCGTCGCTATTGCCTTGCAATTGCTGGTAGTCCGCGCGGTGACGCTCCAGAGCGCGCTTGGCCAGGTGCTTGCCGCGCGCTCGGTCGGTGTAGCGACCGGGGTAATCGTAGTCTTCCAGATCCGGCAGGCCGTCGTTCTCACCGGCCTGCTCGCCCTGGTAGGTCGCCTCAAGCAACAGGCGTGGCTGCTCGAAATCGTAGTCGCGCCGCGTGGTGCTGCGGGTCCGGGTCTCCAGGCGCAGGGCCAGGCGCTTGATCACCGGGTCGTCGGCGGTCATGCCGCTGTCCTGGATGTAGGGCGTCGGTCGGCCCAGCTTGGCGAATGCCGTCTGATCATCGCCAAAGGTCAGCACGTGGCCGCTTTCGCTGTGCTGGAAGTGATAGTGAATACCTTCCTCTTCACACAGGCGTTGGACGAAGTGCAGGTCGCTCTCGTCGTACTGCACGCAGTAGTCGCGCTCGGGGTAGACGGTCGGACCAAGCTGGAACTGGTAGCCACCTTCCACGATGCCGTGCTCTTCAAGCACCTGAGCAACGATCTGCGGCACCGTCAGGTGCTGGAAGATACGCTGGTTGGTGCGGTGCGCCAGGTAACTGAGCTGCGGCACGATGGCCAGCCGATAGCGGGTCATGCGCTTGCCGGACTCGCCCTGCTCGACACGGTGGATGAGGCCGTGAATACCCTCGCCGTTCGGGCTGAAAGCGAGAAAGGCACGCTGGTGCAGCAGGCTTTCCAGATCGATGTCCGGGCGTTCGCTGATCAGCTCCACATCGAAGCGATAGGGTTGGCTGATGGCCTCGCGGCCACTGAACTCGAGCACCTGCAGGTCATGCTCGACGCCTTCGATGTTCAGGCTGAAATGGGTTTCGTTGGCCGGGTTGAACATATACGTATCCTTTCGAGTGAGTCCTTTTCAACAGCCTGTCATGCTCTGCCCAGCCAGCGTTGCAGGCGCGACGCCGGCGGCCGGCGAAATGCCTCCAGCAGCTCGCTGCAACCTATCTGCCGCTGGCCTTCGTCGAAGGCCAGCGCGGTACGCAGGGCCTGCCAGCAATGCAGCGGTACCTGCGCCGGTCGTTGCAGTTGCTTGTCCAGTTCCATGCTCTTGGCCTGCTTGGCGCTGAGGCGACGGAACGGGTGTTGCCCGCCGGCCAGCTCGACCAGGACGCAGGCCACCGCATAGACATCCGCAGCCGCCGACAGCGCGGCGCCCTCGAGCAGTTCCAGGGCGGCGTAGCGTGGCGTCCAGGCGGCGATGCGGTTTCGGCACAAGCGCGGCAGGCCCGGCAACAGGCCCTCCACGGGCTGCCCCAGACCATAGTCGAACAGCCGCAGACCGTCTTCGGCCAACATCACATTGCTGGGTTTCAGGTCGCCGTGCAGCACGCCCAGTTCATGGGAGTAGGCGAGCGCATCGAGCAGGGCGATGGCGATGCTGCGCAACTCGTCCCAGGGCAGGCCCTCGGGACGCTCGCAGAGCAGCTGATCCAGGGTCAGACCGCGCATCAGCTCCAGCGTGATGAAGGCACGCTCGCACGTCGTATCCACCTCGAAGCCGAACAGCCGCACCACATGCTGGTGGTTGAGCCGCGAGGTGAGGGCGAACTCGCTGTAGAGCAGGGCATTGGCATCCGGGTACTCGGCGAAGTCGTCGCTGAGGGTCTTCAGCGCGACATAGGGTTCGGGGTCGCCGAACTGCTCGCGCAACAGGTCGCGGGCACGGTACACCGCGCCCATGCCGCCCACGCCGAGCAGGCGCTCGATCTTGTACCGGCCGCCGAGCACGTCCGGCAGCTCGCCCGGCGCCTGGCGCTGCGTTTCGCGCACGGGCGGGCTGGCTGCGGTGGCGGCCAGGGCAAAGTAGGTGAGGTCACTGGCTTCGGCGGCTTCGGTCATCGGCGAATCACCACGGCGCTGAGGTTGTCACGGGCCGGGCCGTCGAGCACGCGCTGGAACAGTCGCTCCACGGCCAGGTGTGGCGAAGGCAGGTTCAGGCAGGCGCCCAGCTCGTCGGCAGAGAGGCCCTGATAGAGCCCGTCGCTGCACAGCAGGAAGACATCGCCCGGCAATACGTCGAGTTCGAGGATATCCAGCTGCAACGTCTCGCAGGCGCCGATGGCACGCGTCAGTGCATGAGCCGCCGGGTGGCGCGCGGCTTCCTGCGGGGTCATGCCCTGCTCGTCGATCAGTTGCTGCTCCAGCGAGTGATCCCGGCTCAGCTGATACAGCCGCGAGCCGCGCCACAGGTAGCAGCGACTGTCGCCTGCCCAGACGCAGGCGGCGCGCTCGCCCTCCAGCAACAGGGCGACCACGGTACTGCCGATCACCGTGTCCGGGCGCTCGGCAGTCACCGTCAGTTCCTGGCCGAGACGGTGGTTGAGCCGGTGCAGGCTCTGGCGCAGCTGCGCCAAGCGCTGCGTCAGGTCACCTTCCGGTATCTCGGCCAGCTGCTCGACGATCAGACGGCTAGCCAGGGCGCCGTTCTGGTGCCCTCCCATACCGTCGGCCACCACCCAGAGGCCCTGCTCGGGCAGGGCCAGGAAGGCATCCTCGTTGCGCGCCCGCACCTTGCCGGTGTCGGTGCGCGCAGCACTGCGCCAGGCGTTGGCGACTTCACTCATCAGAGTGTCGCCGGCAACTTGAAGCTGCGCAGCAGGCCGATGTCGAACGGGTTCGGCGAGCGCTGGCTGTGCAGCAGGTAGTTGGCGTGCAGACCACCGAGGTTGGCCTTGAGGATCAGCACGTCACGGCCGCTGTGGTAGTCCACGTCCATCAGGTCGAGCAGGCGGAACAGCGACCAGGGGCCGGTGTTCTTCTCGATGCCGACACGGCGCCCGCCAAGCTCCTCGACCACCAGGCTGGTACGGTCCTCGTCGCTTGCCGCCGGCCAGCGGAAGGCCGTCGCGACGATCGGGCCATGGCGATACTCCATCTGCTGGTTGCCGAAGCGGAAGTCGGCGCGGCTCAGGCTGGAATCCAGCGAGTAGGGCTCGAGCTTGAACAGCACCTGCGGCTCGGCCGGGTTCTCGGCGAAGAAGCTGCGGCGGATCACCTGGGCACGACTCATCTGCAGCAGGAACTCACGCGACAGCGGCAGGCCACGGCCGTCGACGCGACGCAGGCGATACTGGTCGGCGCTGCCGCTGACGAACGGCCGCAGGTAGCTGTCGAAGAAGCGCTCGGCAATGCCCTGAGCCTTGAAAAACTCGCGGAAGTCGGCCACCGCCACGTCGCTCTCGCTATGCGCACTGAACGGGTAGCGCTGCTTCAACGAGTTGTCGTAGGCCGCGTACAGCTCGCTCTGATAGCGCTGGTTGAGGAACTGGTAGGCGTCGTTCAACACCAGGCTCCAGCTGTCCTCGGCCAGCAGCGCCAGCCAGTTGCCCACCGGCTGCGGCAGGCGTGCCGCGGCGCTGCGCACCTGGTTGATAGCGTCGCGCTTGCCGCCCATGCGTGCCTTGGCCATCTCGAACGCGGCCTGGTCGCTGGCACCGGCATTGGCCAGGCTGGCCAGCTGACGCTGCAGGTCATCCAGCGCCTGCAGGCCGGCGGCCAGATCGACACCCGCACCACCGCTCTCGTCGAGCAGCTTGTGCAGACTTTCGAAACGGCGCTCCAGGGTCTTGCGCGCGGTATCCGGGGTGTTCTTGGCCAGGGCCTGCTGCGCCTGCTCGGCGGCGGCACTGGCCAGCTTGGCGGCCTTGCCCACCTTGCCCTTGGCGCCTTCCAGCGCGTCGGCGGCAGCGCCGGCGTCATCGGCCGCCTCGGCGAGCCCCTTGAAGCGGGTGTTGTCACGCACCTCGACGAGCATCTGCAGCAGCGGCGAATTGGCTGCCGTCAAGCCGCCCAGCAACGCGGCGCCACGACCGGCGCTGCCGATCGGCTCCAGGCTGAGCTGGGCGATGGCCTCACCCCAGTAGTTGCCGTAGTCGCGGAAGTACAGCTGCTCCAGCTCGACCATCAGGCGGCTGAGGTCGGCGGCGCTGAGGGTTTCACCCTCGCCCAGCACCCAGTTGTCACGCAGGATCTCGCGCACCAGGTTGGCGCCCTGGGCGGTGAAGGTCTTGCTGTAGCCGGTCTGGGTGTAGAAGCCGGGGATGGCGTAGTCGCTGCCCACGATCAGGGCCGCCTGCGGGCCAAGCTTCTGGCTCAGGCGATAGTCGGGCAGGCTGCGCGCCTGTTCACGCAGCATGCGATAGACCACGTTGGCCAGCGACTCGCTGCGCAGCACCTGGCGCGCCTGGGCGACCAGCTGGGCGTTGAGCGCGTAAGGCGCGAACGACTCGTCCAGCAGGCGGGCGAAGTGCGTGTTCAGGCCATGCTGCGCCGGGCTGTTACCGGTGTAGCGCAGCGACCAGTCGGCGGCCACCCACTCCTTGAGGAAGTCGGCGTCGCGACGCTCTTCCAGGTTGAGCATCAGGTAAGCACGCAGGCTGCCGAGCAGGCGCTCGCGGTCGCTGAGGTTGGCACGAATCTGCGCCTCCAGCTGACGGGCAACGCGCGGCAGCAGCAGGTTTTCCAGTTCGGCACGGTAGGTCGAGTACACGGGCGGATTGACCGCCTCACCCTGGAACAGGCCGGTACGCTGCAGGTAGGAAACGTCACCCTTGGGCGGGAATACCTGGGTCGCGGCGTAGCTGCTGTCCAGCGCCTTGAGGACCTGCAGGGCGTCGTCCTGAGGGTTGACCGCATCATGTTCGCGGGTCAGCTTCTGGGCGATCTCGCGCAGTTCTTCCAGGCGCCCGTGGTTGGCCGAGAAGCCCGTGGCCCAGAGCACACCGAACAGCGCCAGCACCGCGAAAGCGGTGGCGTACATCGCACGCTGGCCCCAGTCGATACGGCGCACTTCCTTCTGGTCCAGGCTGGCCAGGTCGGCCTCGGGGAAGATCACCCGGCTGAGCAGGTGATGGATGAAACGCGCCCGACCGCTGCGGAAGGTCGGCAGCGCGCTGCCTGCCAGGCCGAGGTTGCGGCCGATGCCGGCGGTCAGCGGATCGAGCTGCTCGTTGAGCTGCGGCGCACTGGTCAGGTAGAAGCCGCGCAGCTTGCTGGCCCGCTGGTAGCGGTTGCCGGCAAAGGCCAGCTCGACGAACAGGCACAGACGCTCGCCGATCTGGCCGAGCTGGTGCGGGAAGTCGAGGATGCGGCCACGGCGCTGGGTGTCGCGCTCCTGGTGCATGCGCAGGATCACCTGGCTGTTCAGACGGCGCAGCAGTTCTTCGAACTCCTGGCGCACCACGGCCACGTCGGTGGCGTTCTGCTCCTTGCGGAAGCTGGCGCCCAGTACCTGCTCGCTTTCCTCGCGCGACAGCTGGTCGAAGAACTCGTCGAAGCCGAGGATCTTGTCGGCCTTGTTGAGCACCAGATAGACCGGCACATCGGCGCCCAGGCGCTGATGGATCTCCTGCAGGCGCTGGCGGGTCTGGCGGGCCAGGGTTTCCAGCTCCACCTCGCTGCCGCCTTGCAGCTGCTCGACGGGAATGCTCACCAGCACGCCGTTGAGCGGACGCGCGCGGCGCTGGCGCAGCAGACCCAGCAGGGTGCCCCAGGCACGGCCATCGATCTGCGCATCGGGTTGGGTCAGGTAGCGGCCGGCGGTGTCGATCAGCACGGCGTGATCGGCGAAATACCAGTCGGCGTAACGGGTACCGGAAACGTCCTTGGTCAGGCGCTGGTTCTCACCGCGATTGAGCGGGAAATCCAGGCCGGAGAAGTCCAGCAGGCTGGTCTTGCCGCTGCCCTGCGGACCGAGGATCAGGTACCAGGGCAGGTCGTTGCGCCACTTCTCGCTGCGCCCGCGATACAGGCTGGAGCGCTTGAGGGTGCGCAGGGCGTCCTTGAAGCGGTGACGCAGCTCGGCCTGCTCCTCGTTGATCTGCTCTTCCCGGCGCATGCGCTCCTGGGCGTCGGCATCGTTCTCGGCGGCTTTCTTGCGTGCGGTGGCGCGCCAGCTGGCGAATACCATGGCCAGGCCCCAGAGCAGGAACAGCAGGCTGATGGTCAGCAGGCGGCTGGTGGCGGACTCCCAGAACTTGTAGTCGTTGACGGCCAGCAACGGCCCGACGAACCACACCAGCAGCGCGAGAATCAGGACCAGGAGCAGACTCCAGACCCAGGTCTTGCGGAAAAAGGCGCCAAGTTTGGCGAAGAAGCTCTTCATTTCACGTCATCCATGCTGACACCCGAGGCCGGGTCGAGTTGCTGATACGGCTTGAGGACGGTGTCGCGCTGCTCGCCGAGTACCCAGGCGAAACCGGCATACATCATCACCAGGCACATCAGGGTGAACAGCGCCACCAGCCACCACGGCACGATGCGCACCAGGCGCCGACGGGTGTCCTTGAGCCCCTGCCAGTGCGGCGAGACTTCACGCGGGACGTCGCCCCGCAGCTGGCGGATCTGCCGGTAGAGGCTGTCGCGCACGGCCTCCAGCTCGAGCATGCCGCGCTGCAGCACGCGGTACTTGCCCTCGAAGCCGAGCGACAGGCACAGGTACATCAGCTCCAGCATCGGCAGGTGCTTGACCGGGTTGCGCGACAGACGCTCGAGCAGCTGGAAGAACTTCTCGCCACCGAAGGTCTCGTTATGGAACGAGGACAGCAGGCTCATCTGCGACCATTCGCTCTCGTTGCCCCAGGGCGTGGTCACCACCGCCTCGTCGACCACGGTGCACAGCACGTAGCGCGCGGCCATCACCTGGCTGCTCTCGGCGCCATCGTGCAGCGCCCGGTGCTCGAACACCTTGATCTCGCGGGTCAGGCGCTGGTTGAGGGCGTCCAGGTCCTCGCTTTCGAAGCTGTGCTTGAGGCGCACCACCTCGGAAAGCAGCGAGGAGGCCGCCGCCACCAGCGGGTTGAGACTGATATTGAAGCTCTCCGCCGGGCGCAGGCGCGCGGCGAAGATCATGCGCTCTTCCAGCTGTTCGAATTTCGGCGGCGCGCTGAAGTCGGTCAGCGGGCTTTCGGCGCGGGCTTCACCCTGGCGGTTGAGGATGACGGTCTTGTCATCCTGGCCGTATTCCATTTCCTTGGTTGTCATGGTCAGTTCCTGATCGCCCAGAATTTCAGCTCAAGCCCGGAGAATTCGCCGGACACGTGGAAGGCGAAGCCGCCGGAGCGTTCCAGCTGCGCCAGTTCCTCGGAGCTGAGCTCCAAGGCGAAGTAGGTCTTGCCCGAGTGGAAGGGAATCTGGCGCGGCGCCACCGGCAGCGGTTTGACCTTGATCCCCGGCAGGTGCAGGTTGACCAGCTGGCGGATACGCTCGACCGGGCCGACCTTGAGGTGGGCCGGCAGGCGCTGACGCAGCTCCTCGGAATCGCACTGGGCGCTGGCGGCCAGCACGAAGCTGGAGGTGCCGAGCAGCTTGTGGTCGTGCAGCGGCGAGACCTGGATGCCGTACTGGCGCTGCTGCAGCAGCAGTTCGATGGCGTGCTGTTCGAGCACCATCGACAGCACCTGGCGGATGGCGTCCATCAGCTTGCGGAAGCTCATGCCCTGGTCGCTGTGCAGGTAGCGGCCCTCCAGGCGCGGACGCTTGGTCTCGCTGGAGAAGGTGGCCAGCTCGCCGAGCAGCCCGACCAGCTCACGGTAGATCTGCTCCGGGTGGACCTGCTCGACCCCCAGGTGGTGGCGCAGGATCGGCTCGTAGCGGTTGATCAGCTGCAGCATCATGAAGTCGCCGACCTCGGCGCCGCCCACCTTGCCCGTGGCGCGGATACGCTCGGCGAGGATGTCGCCACGGTGCGCCAGCATGCTGATAACTTCCTTGAGGCAGCTCAGCAGGTAGCCGGAGGCCTGGAAGTTGACGTAGGTCGGGCTGAATTCCGGATCGAGGCTGATCACCCCGTCAGGCGTGGTGTCGAGCACGTCGCACAGCTTGATCCGCACGTAGCCCTGGTCGCTCTGCTGCTCGCCGAGCAGCAGGCGGAAATCCGGGCGGCCGGTGCTGACCTGGCTGACGCTGCTGTCACCGGCGTTGGAGTCGGTCACTTCCTCGTCGAAGGCGATGTAGCGGGCCAGCACGTCCTGCTGTTCGGAACGGCGGCTCTCAATATGGTTGCCCGTGACCAGCGGCAGCGCCAGGTAGACCGGGGTATTGCCGGTATTCGGCGGCACGTCCAGGCCCAGCGGCTCGCGCTCGGCACCGAGGTCGAAGAGGCTGCCGTCAGGCAGCACGCCGCTGGCCTTGCTCACCACCAGCTTGCCCATGTTGAGGAACTGGCGGTCGATCTCCAGCTCGAAGAACCCCCAGGCGTAGCTGGCCAGTTTCTGCGTACGCAGCTTGAGCTGCTGATCGACGTAGCGATCGTTCTGCTGGAAGTGCTGCGGGCGCAGCAGCATACCTTCCTGCCAGATGACTTTGTGCTGGCTCATCGACTCTGCTCCTGCTCGTCGTCGAGGTTGCGGATGCCGCGCTCGTCGAGGCGCAGGTTCGCCGCGTTGCGCTCCTGCTCGTCGATGTCGATCACGAACCGCCAGCTGGCTTCCGGCAGGTCGCGGTAGGCGGCGAGCACGCCGACGTAACGGCTGCCTTCCTGCACCGAGAGCTTCAGTTCACGGGTTTCACCCGGGCGCAGCTCCAGCTCTTCCTGAGCCACCAGGTCCGGGGCCAGGGCCTCCTTGGGACGCTGGTAGAGGGAGAAGAAATCGGCGTTCTCGAAGGCGACCGGGTGCTTGAGCTCCATCAGGCGCACCACGATCGGCGACGGACGACCATTGAGGTCGGGATTGAGCTGATCGCTGCCGGCCAGGCTCAGGTCCAGCTTGGTCATGTGCGAGTAGGGCGACAGCGCGGAGCAGCCGCTCAGGGTCAGCAACAGGGCGCACAGCGCCAGAGAAAACAGGCGAGGCATGGGCATCATCCTTGAAGGTCGGTATTGAGGGTGGCGATCAGGCGGACCTGTTCTTCGTAGGCATTGGCGAAGTCGCGGGCGAACAGGCGATCGCTCCAGTCGTCGTTCTGCTCCAGCGAGGCATGCAGGCGACGGTAGGCACGCCAGCGGCTGCCGTCGGTGGCCAGCAGCGGCTTGCGTCCGCTGCGCTCGAAGCGCAGGGTCAGTTGCTCGGGGTCGAACTGCTCCAGCATGCCTTTGACCGCCGCACGGCTGGCGGCGAGCAGCGCCACCTGGTGTGCCTGCAGGTCACGGAAGCTGCGGCTGATGGCCTGCTCCGCGGGCAGTTGCCCGGCCTTGCCGCCACGCAGCAGGGCGCCCAGCGTCTCGCTGCTGTCCAGGCCGTGCTTGAGCGGGTTGTTGCCGGCACTCTGCACCGTGGTCAGGGCCAGACGCAGTTCGTTCTTCAGCTCGCTGCGCGTACGCAGTGCCTGCTGCAGGCTGCCGACGCTCTGCTTGAGCAGCCGGGCGGCATTCAGCGCCAGGGCCTGACGTGCGTCTTCGTCGAGGTCGTCGAGGCGAACCCCGAGCGCGTCGGAGAATTTCTCCCAGAAGCTCGGCGGCAGGCGCTCGGGCTCCGGCGCAGGCTTCGGTTGCGGCGCGGGCTGCGGCACGACCAGCTCGGGAACCAGCAGGTTTTCCTCGTCGATCTGCGCATAGTCGCGCTGCTGCGCATGGGCGGTGTCGGGCCGCAATACGGCGGTCAGGTCATCCACCTCGGCGTAGACGCGCTCCTGCTGATCCAGGGCGGTCAGCGGGTCGAGGTCGAGAAAGGCGTCGTCGGGGATGATGCTGCCGGCGGCCTGCGGCAGGCCGATATCGCCCTCGAACATCGCCGGGTCCTGAATCAGCCGGGCGCGGATCTCGAAGTCGCCCAGGCAGTAGACGCTGCCGTGCTCGATACGCTGCGGCCGACCCTTGCCGAGACTGGCGCCGCTGTCCTTGAGGGCGATGCCGTTGCTGCTGGTGTCGGTCAGGTAGAAGGCGCCATCACGGTAGCTGACTTCCGCATGACGGCTGGACAGCACGCGCTTGCGATCCGGGATCACCCAGTCGCATTCCTCAGCGCGGCCAATCACCCCGCCGGCCTGCTTGAAGGTCTTGGTGGTCAATAGACCTGGCACGAACTGCTGTGCGCTGACCACATCGAATACCAGTTCCATGGTGAACCTACTCCTTGCGGTCAGTGGCCGCGTTTCTCGGCTTGCGGATCGCCCAGCGGGCGGTATTGATCGTCGCTGAACTTGTAGTTGCCGGAGCAGCCGGCCAGAACGATGGCCAGCGCCAGCAGGGCGGCGGCGCGATAGCGATGCAACATGGAATGCGCTCCTAGGAGGTAAGTGGATAAGAAACGGGCGAGCATGCTCAGACCTCGCTCGGGCTGATCTTCAGCCGATTCATGCGGTACAGGAGGGTGCGCCGGGGCAGACCCAGTTCGTTGGCGGCGTTGGTCTGGTTGCCGCGGTTCTTGCGCAGGCAGTCGAGCAGCAGGTTGCGCTCGAGACGGTCCATGCGCTCGCGCAGACTCAGCGGCTCGTTGCCCGTGCTCTGCATCTGTTCGAGGTTGAAGTGCTCGGGCAGCAGCTCTCCGCCTTCGCAGAGCAGCACCGCGCGCTCGACCAGGCCCTTCAGCTCGCGCACGTTGCCCGGGAAGCCGTAGCCGGCCAGGTGCCCCAGCGCGGCGTCGCTCCAGCGGCAGGCATCACGCTGCAGCAGGCCGCTGGCCGTGCTGGCGAAGTGACGCGCCAGCAGCAGGATGTCCTCGTCGCGCTCGCGCAGCGGCGGCAGCTCGATGGGGAAGTGCGACAGGCGATAGAACAGGTCCTCGCGGAAGCGGCCGTCCTCGACACGCTTGCGCAGTTCCTGATGGGTGGCGGCGACGATGCGCACATCCACCTTGTGCGTTTCGCTGCTGCCCAGGGGGCGCACTTCGCCTTCCTGCAGCACGCGCAGCAGCTTGGCCTGCAGCGCCAGCGGCATGTCGCCGATCTCATCGAGGAACAAGGTGCCGCCGTCGGCTGCGTCGAACAGGCCCGGCTTGTCACGGTCGGCACCGGTGAAGGCGCCCTTGCGATAGCCGAACAGCTCGCTTTCCAGCAGGTTCTCCGGCAACGCCGCGCAGTTCTGCACGATGAACGCCTTGCTTCGCCGCGCCCCGCAATCGTGGATGGCGCGGGCGACCAGTTCCTTGCCGGTGCCGGTCTCGCCGGTGAGCAGGACGCTGACCGGGCTGTGCAGCACCTTGCCGATCAACTGGTAGACGCGGCGCATGGCCTGGCTCTGACCGAGCAGGCCATAGCCACTGGCGCAGGGCGTACCGGGAGCGGAGGCCACGGGCGCGGCCAGCGCCTCGCCGTCGGCCGTCGGCGCACGCAGGCGCCGCAGCAGGTGCAACTGAGCCAGGGCGAAGCCACCCAGCTGGGCGAAGGAACTGGCGAAGCCCTGCAGGATGCGCCGCTCGTGGCTGGCGACCAGCAGCAGGCCACGGACGTGACCGGCGCCGTCATGCAGCGGCAGGCACAGCAGGCTGCGCCAGGCACGGTTGGTCTCCGGCAGGCAGGCGATGGAATGCAGCGCGCTGTCCAGTTCGGTGATGCACAGCACCTGGTTCTGGCACAGGCAGTACTGCAGCAGCTGCTCGCCGTCGTAGTCGCTGGGCAGGCTGGCCGCCTCACGCGGTTGCAGCACGCCATCGAGCCACTCGGCCGTCAGTGCCAACCGGGTATTGGTGTGGTCCAGCAGGTAGAGCTGCCCCAACGCGCAGTCGGCCAGCTCCGCTGCCGCGCGCACCAGGCCGGCGAGCAGGCTCTCGGCACTGGCCGCTCCAGCCAGCTCGGCATAGCGGCCGAGCAGAGCCTCGGCGTAGCGCAGGGGTTGCGGGACTTCGGCGAACATCGGCGGCACCTCAGACGAACTCGCAGGTCACGGCCGAATCGGCGTCCAGCGTGGCGTGCACACGTTGCAGGGTCTCCCCTGCGGCCATGGCGTCGAGCAGGCGGTCGACCACCAGCGGCTGCAGGTGCTGGTCGATCAGGTGATCGATCAGGCGGGCACCGCTGTCGCCATGGGTGCACCGCTCGGCCAGGTGCTCGACCAGACCGTCGCAGTGGCTGAACGCGAGCTGGCGACGCGCCAGGCGCTCGCCGAAACGGGCCAGCTTGAGGCCGACCAGCTGGCGCAGCAGGTCGCCGTCCATGGGGTAGTAGGGCACCACGCGCATGCGCCCGAGCAGCGCCGGCTTGAAGTGCTGGCTGAGCTGCGGACGAATGGCCAGCTCCAGGTCCTCGGCCGCCGGACGCTCACCGCCGGCGCAGAGGCTGGCGATGCGCTCGCTGGCCAGGTTGCTGGTCATCAGGATCAGGGTGTTGCGGAAGTTGATCTCGCGGCCTTCGCCGTCGTTGGCCACGCCCTTGTCGAAGATCTGGTAGAAGACGTTCATCACGTCCGGATCGGCCTTCTCCACTTCGTCGAGGAGAATCACCGAGTAGGGCTTCTGCCGCACCGCCTCGGTGAGCATGCCGCCCTCGCCATAGCCAACGTAGCCGGGCGGTGCGCCGATCAGGCGCGAAACGGTGTGCTTCTCCTGGAACTCGGACATGTTGATCACGGTGAGGAAGCGCTCGCCGCCGTACAACAGGTCGGCCAGGGCCAGCGCGGTCTCGGTCTTGCCGACACCACTGGGGCCGACCAGGAGGAACACGCCCACCGGCGCATCGGGCTTGTTCAGGCCGGCAGCGGTGGCGCGCATGGCCTTGTCCAGCGCCTGGATCGCCTGCTCCTGGCCGCGCACGCGCTGGCGCAGGTCGTCGGCGAAGGTGATGACCTTGGTATTGTGCTCACGGGCAAGCTGGCTCAGCGGCACCCCGGTCCAGTGGCTGATCACTTCCGCCACCAGGCGCGGGCAGACCTCGAAGCTGACCAGGCGCTCGCCGGCCTGGGCGCTGGCCAGTTCGACCTGAATGGCGCGCAGTTGCTCTTCCAGTTCTTCCAGGCTCGCACGCGGCGCTTCAGCCGACTCGTCGCTGGGTGCCTCGTCGCCGGCCAGGCGGGCGGCGGCGCATTGCTTGCGCTGCTCCAGCAGGCGCTCGGCCAGCTCACGCTGCACACTCCAGCGCGTTTCCACCTGCTCCAGCTCGGCGCGCGCGGCAACCAGACGACTCTCCAGGGTATCCAGCGCTTCGCCGTCGATGTTCAGGCCCGCATCCAGGTCCCGGCGCATGGCCTCGCTCTGACGCTCGCCCTCGGCGATCTCGCCACGCAGGCGCTCCAGCGCTTCGGGGGCCGCCGCCAGGCTGATGCGTACACGGGCGCAGGCGGTGTCGAGCACGTCCACGGCCTTGTCCGGCAGCTGGCGGCCGGCCAGGTAGCGCGCCGACAGTTCGGCGGCGGCGACCACCGCATCATCGCGCAGGTAGATGCCGTGGCTCTTCTCGTACACCGGCGCCAGGCCGCGCAGGATGGTCACTGCCTCCTCCACGGTCGGCTCGTGCAGCTGCACCGGCTGGAAGCGGCGGGCCAGGGCCGGGTCCTTCTCGAAGTACTTCTTGTATTCGCTCCAGGTGGTGGCGGCGATGGTGCGCAGCTCGCCACGGGCCAGGGCCGGCTTGAGCAGGTTGGCGGCATCGCCGCTGCCCGCCTGGCCACCGGCACCGATCAGGGTGTGGGCTTCGTCGATGAACAGGATGATCGGCTTGGGCGAGGCCTTCACTTCATCGATCACGCCCTGCAGACGACGCTCGAACTCGCCCTTGACGCTGGCACCGGCCTGCAGCAGGCCGAGGTCCAGGCACAGCAGCTCGACGCCCTTGAGCACCTGCGGCACCTCGCCGGTGGCGATGCGCAGGGCCAGGCCTTCGACGATGGCGGTTTTGCCGACGCCGGCCTCACCCACCACGATCGGGTTGTTCTTGCGGCGACGGGCGAGGATATCGACCATCTGGCGGATCGCGCCGTCACGGCACAGCACCGGGTCGAGCTTGCCGTCGCGGGCCTGCTGGGTGAAGTTGTGGGTGAAGCGCGCCAGGTTCGACTCGCCAGGCGCGGCCGGCTTGCCGCCTGCGCTCTGCGGCTGCTGGCTGAGGGCGAAATCACGCAGCCGCTCGGCATTGAGCTTGCCGAGCAGGGCCTGGTAACGGCTGCCGGCATAACGCATGGGGTTGCGCAGCAAGGCGAGAATCAGCGCCGCCTGGTCGATCTGGCTGGCGCCCAGCTCCAGGTTGGCCACCAGCAATGCATCCTGCAGCCACTGCACCAGCTCGGCGCTGAATACCGGGTTGCGCGACTCGCTGTGCTCGCCGCGCGGCTGCAGCGCCTGGGCCAGTTCACCGGCGTCCAGCTCGGCATCCTGCAGGGCACGCGCCAGCAGACTCTCCGGGCGCTCCAGCAGGCCCAGCAGCAGGTCTTCGACGAGGATCTTGTTGCCGCCACGCACCACGCAGCGCTCGGCGGCCATCTCCAGGTCGCGCTTGCTCGCGGCGTCCAGGGCTTGAACCAGTTGTTGCAGGTCGACGTTGATCATTTCATCTGTCCTTAATGAATCTTGCTGCCGAGCGTCACCAGGCCGTCGGCGTTCTCACGACCGAGCCAGGTGGTCCAGCCCAGCAGGCAGGGGTTGCCTTCGCCGATGCGCAGGTCGCGGATTTCGTCCTGACGCAGCTCCAGGCGGATGTCGTAATCCAGCGGATCGCGCAGGGTGAAACGCACCAGCGCGCACAGCGGCTGGTACCCCGTGCCGATCGGCAGGAATTCGTGAAAGCGTGTCCAGCCCAGCTGGCGCACGTGGATGCGGAACTTGCCGCCACGGTCGCGCACGCGCTCACCGAGCACGGTGTCCTCGCCCAGCAGGCTGTTGGCGCGGCCGAGGCGATTGCGCTGCTCCTCCAGCACCACCACCTGGCGCTCCAGGCACTGCTCGATGAACAGCTCGGCATGCTTGAAGTAGTAACGCAGCACCGACTCGATCAGCGCTGCGGAGTGGGCGCGCAGGCTGAGCAGGCCGAGGTAGGGCAGCAGGCGTTTCCAGTTCAGTTCCTGGGCCTGGCGAATCTGCTCGCTGCCCAGCCCGATCAGGGCGAACAGGTGCGCCGAGAACGCATCCAGCGCACCGCTCTGGAAGCAGGCGCGATAGCGGTACTTGCGCCAGATCGGCAGCAACAGGCGTTGCAGGCGGTTGTTGAACAGGTCGAGGAAGTCGCGCGTCGGGTTGCCGTCCTCGCTGTCACCCAGGGCCTGCTCGCTGTAGAACGCCGGCAGCGGCGAGCCGCCACCGAACAGGCCGACCAGGTTGACGCGCATGCGCGCCCGCAGCTCACCGTGCTCCTCGAAGAACTGCACGCGATCGATGTCGCTGCCCGGAAAGCCCAGGCTCGGGTTGGCCTGGAATTCCAGGTACTCGTACAGGCGCTCTTCATCCAGATGCGGATGGGCGGCCCCGAGGCGCTCCAGCACCAGCTGCACGGCCTGGAACAGGCTGTACTCGCGGATGCCTCGGCTGAACCGATTCAGAGTAGGGGCTGCTGCCCCATACGTGGCGTCCATTTGTACAACTCTCCCTGTGTGCTCTGTACCTGCAGCTCGTGATACGAGTTGAGGCTGGCGTACAGCGCGAAAAATTCATTGAGTACCGAAGCGAAGAGGAACAGGTCGCCTTCGCCCAGGTAGCCCTCCGGGTTCATCACCAGCTCGGTGCGCACCCCGCGCACTGGCAGGCCACGGTGCAGGCGGTCGACATGGCGGTGGCCGATCTTCTTCAGGCCGCCCAGCAGGCGCTTGCTGACTCGCTCGGCGTGCTGGTCGTAGTAGCGAGGCAGGTCGTAGGTCTCGAGGATCACCTTGAGCGCCTCGACGTTGGCCAGCGACAGGTAGTTCAGCGACATGTTGGAAATCAGCTTCCAGAGGAAGTCGCGATGCAGCGGTGGCGCGTAGCACGGCGTGACCGCGCTGATGTTGCGGAAGCTGAGGAAGTCCGGGGTGTCCTCGCTGGGCAGGCAGATGTCGCCCAGACTCAGCTGACGCGGCAGGTTCTGGTTGGTGCAGGTCAGCTCGATGGACAGCGTCTCGTGGCGGTCCAGGTTGCGCAGACCGAAACTGAGCCAGGTCTCCAGACCATCACCGAGCATCGACGGCTGCTGGCGCACGCTGTAGTGCGGGCGCGCCATCGGCACGTCGAAGCTGGGATCGTGCTCGAACGACTCGAACGGCACATACTCCTCGTAGCCCATGCCGCCCGGCTTCCAGCCGGTGACACGGTCGACCGAGAACACACCGCAGTGCTGTGCATCGAACTCGGCGGGCAGCAGCAGGTACTGGTCCTGCTTGCCGTCGAGGCGGATGGGAATGGCGTCATGCTGGAACAGGTTGACCACCGGCGTGCAGTACAGGCGGACGTTTTCCAGGGTCGGGCGAATACGCTGCACGCCGGCCTTGTGGATATCGAAGCGCAGCTCCAGGCCGCGCGCCTGCTTGAGCAGGTCCTCGGGCAGGCTGTTGACGGCATCCAGGCCAAGCAGGTCGACGAACAGGAACTTCTCCTGGAAGGCGAAGTACTCCTGCAGGTAGCGGTAGCCGCGGAAGGTGTTGAGCGGGTAGGGAATCAGCGCCTCGTCTTCGGCGAAACCTACCGGCTGCACCAGCTCGGGCTTGAGCTGGAGGGTGCCGAGGGCCTGGCCGAAGGCATCCAGCAGCGGCTTGCCTGCGGCATCGAGGGGCACCACCTGGATGCCACCGAGGTTGCGCAGCAGCGCCAGGTAGAGCATCTGGCCGATGTATCGCTCGCCGGCCAGGTGCAGGCGCAGCTTGTTCAGGCCGATCTCGCCGATATGACCATCGGCGGTCATGCCCAGGCGCAGGCTGAGCAGCGCACCATCGCCCTTGACCGAGTAATCCAGGCCGTTCAGCGACAGCGGCAGCACCTCGGTGGGGAAGCACGTGCGGAAGCGGCAGGTAACGCCCTCGATGGCCTTGGCTTCCACCGGCGTACCGCGATTGACCGGCAGCGCCGGGCCGGGCCGGGTCAGCGGATCGAACTGCAGCATGCTGAAGGCCGGCAGCGGGCGCATGTAGTTCGGCCACAGCAGGTGCATCAGCGAGTGAGTCAGCTCCGGAAGCTCGTCATCGAGCTTCTGCCGCAGGCGCCCGGTGAGGAAGGCGAAGCCCTCCAGCAGGCGCTCGACGTCCGGATCGCGTCCCGCCTGGCCAAGGAACGGCGCCAGCGCCGGGCTGCGTTCGGCGAAGCGCTTGCCCAGCTGACGCAGGGCAGTGAGTTCGCTCTGGTAGTAATGGTTGAAAGACATTAGCGGGCCTTCTCCATGGCCGATTCGGTGCATTGCCAGAGGCTGTCCGGCATCTCTTCTTCGCGCTCTGCGAGGTGTTCCGGCTGCAGCAGCAGCCGTGGCAGCTTCATCGGTTCTGACGAGCATCCCTGCAGGCTGATCCAGCCGCAGCGACGCGTGTGATAACCCGGGGCACTGACCGAGAGCGCGGTCAGGCAGCGTGGCGCATCGGCCAGCCAGGCCATCAGGCGATGGTCACGGCGCTCGGCAAAGGCGAAGTGCCCAGCGGAATCGCTGAGGGTTTCGGATAGCCACGACGCGTCACTGCGAACCTGCAGCTCGAGCGTGGCGCCCGCCACGCCCAACCCTGTCTCGGCAGACAGCACACGGCCCTCGATGGCAGCGTTCCGGATCACCGAGTGCGGGTAGGGAACACAGGCACCGAGTGCAGAGAACGCAGCGAGCATCACGCTGAAGCCCAGTGTTCCCTGAGGCGCAAAGTCGCCCTGATAGCCATGATGGAAAGACATCAGACAGACGACTCCAGGTCATTGCCGGCAAAGGCGTCCTGCAACTGCACATACTCACGCCAGGCTTCAGGGTGAGCGGGGTTGTGCAACCAGTCACTGCGCTGTTCCTGAGTCAGGGACTGCCAGTAAGGCCACCAGCAGTGATGCCACCAGTGCTCGAGATTGCCCTGCAGGCTACCCAGGCCACTGGCGTCGACATGGGGAAAGAGTTCCCATGGCGCGGGCGGTACGGGCAGAGGACTCGAGGACGGGTTCATCACCGACATCTCAACCACCGATCAACACGGTGCCGGAGCCTGCAACCACGGTATTGCCATGGCTACCAACGCTACCGACCACCGCCGCCGGCTTGCCGTTGATCAGCACGGTGGGAATCACCGCGCCGGCCATGGCGCCGCCACAGGCGGAGGCATCGCCCATGCGCGCGGCAGGCAGGGCGTCGAACAGCACGTCGGGCGAGCCGGCGGCGATCGGGTTGGTGCCGTGGCCCGGGATCGGGCATGCGGTGGGATCACTCAGGCGAGCAGCGGGTTTACCGGACATGGGAGGCTCCTGGGTTGACGTTGACCTGACCGCTGCCATCCAGGCTCGCGGAGAAACTGACCTGACGCTTGATACCGTCCATCTCCAGCATCGCGTCGATGGCGAAGGCCTGACGCAGCGGATCGTGCGTGCGTGGCAGGGAAATCACGCGCACCTGGGACAGTCTGGGTTCGTACGCTTCGATGAAGCGCTCGATGGCGATACGCGCCTGCTGCAACGAGTCGTGCAGCGACAGGCGCATATCGTTCAAATCGGGCAACCCGTAGTCGGGCAGCGTCTGCACGCTGCCCGCACGGGTGCTGAGCATCTTGGCCAGATGGGCAGCCACCGAGGCCATGGCGGCGACCTCGCGGCTCCAGCCGGCACGTTGGCCGGCCTCGCCACCGAGGCGCTCGAACAGGCTGCCGTAGGCCATGGATGCTTACTCCTTGTCCAGCTTGCCGACCAGCGACAGGGTGAAGTCGGCACCCATGTACTTGAAGTGCGGACGCACGTTCAGGCCGACGCGGTACCAGCCCGGCTCGCCTTCGACATCGCTGACGATGACCTGGGCGGCACGCAGCGGACGACGGCTACGCACTTCGGCGCTCGGGTTCTCCTGGTCGGCCACGTACTGGCGGATCCACTTGTTCAGTTCCAGTTCGAGGTCGGTGCGCTCTTTCCAGGCGCCGATCTGCTCGCGCTGCAGCACTTTCAAGTAGTGGGCCAGACGGTTGATGATGAACATGTACGGCAGCTGGGTGCCCAGCTTGTAGTTCAGCTCGGCGGTCTTGCCTTCTTCGCTGATGCCGAAGAACTTCGGCTTCTGCGCCGAGTTGGCGGAGAAGAACGCGGCGTTGTCGCTGCCCTTGCGCATGGTCAGGGCGATGAAGCCTTCCTCGGCCAGTTCGTACTCGCGACGGTCGGAAACCAGCACCTCGGTCGGGATCTTGGTCTCGATCTCGCCCATGCTCTCGAAGTGGTGCAGCGGCAGGTCTTCCACCGCGCCACCGCTCTGCGGGCCGATGATGTTCGGGCACCAGCGGAACTTGGCGAAGCTGTCGGTCAGACGGCTGGCGAAGGCGTAGGCAGTGTTGCCCCACAGGTAGTGCTCGTGGCTGTTGGCCACGTTTTCCTTGTAGACGAAGGTCTTCACCGGGTTGTCTTCCGGGTCGTACGGGTTGCGCAGCAGGAAGCGCGGTACGGTCAGGCCGACATAGCGGGCGTCTTCCTGTTCGCGGAAGCTCTGCCACTTGGTGAACTGCGGGCCTTCGAAGTGATCCTTGAGGTCCTTCAGGTCCGGCAGGCCGGTGAAGGTTTCCAGGCCGAAGAATTTCGGGCCGGCAGCAGCGATGAACGGCGCGTGGGACATGCAGGCCACCGAGGCGACGTACTGCAGGGTCTTGACGTCCGGGGCGCTCGGATCGAAGAAGTAGTTGGCGATCAGGGCGCCGACCGGCTGGCCACCGAACTGGCCGTACTCGGCGGTGTAGATGTGCTTGTACAGGCCGGACTGAACGATTTCCGGGCTGTCTTCGAAGTCATCGAGCAGATCCTGCTTGGAGGCGTTGAGGATCTCCAGCTTGATGTTCTCGCGGAAGTTGGTGCGATCCACCAGCAGCTTGAGGCCGCGCCAGGAGGATTCCAGGGACTGGAACTGCTGGTGGTGGAGAATTTCGTCCATCTGCCGGCTGAGCTTGGCGTCGATCTCCGCGATCATGCGGTCGACCATGGCCTTTTTCACCGGCTCGTTTTCGTTCTGCGGCTTGAGCAGCTCTTCGATGAAGGCCGACACGCCACGCTTGGCGATGTCGTAGGCTTCGTCGTCCGGAGTCAGCTTGGTTTCAGCGATGATGCGGTCGAGGATACCGAGGTCGGCGGCGCTTTGGCTGCTTTCTACGGCTGCGCTGGTCGTGCTCATGAATATGCGTCCTTGTCAGTGAGTATCAGGAGTCGAGCTTGTCTTTGGCGGCCAGGCCCAGTTCGCCGAGCACGCGGTCACGCGAGTCGTCGTCGGAGAGCACGCTCTCGATGGCCTTGCGGAAGGCCGGGGCGTTGCCCAGCGGGCCTTTCAGGGCGACCAGGGCGTCGCGCAGTTCCATCAGCTTCTTCAGCTCCGGGACCTGATCGACCAGGTTGGCCGGGTTGAAGTCCTTCATGGAGTTGATCTTCAGCTGCACGGCCAGCTCGTCGTCGGTCTCTTCGTCCTGCAGACGGTTCGGTACGGCGAAGGTCAGGTTCAGTTCCTGCTTGGCCAGCACTTCGTCGAAGCTGTTCTTGTCGATGCTGATCGGCTTGCGGTCTTCGATCTTGCGATCGTCAGCGCGCTGGGTGAAATCGCCGAGCACCATGAGTTTCAGGGGCAGTTCGATTTCTTCCTGGGCGCCGCCAGTGGCGGGTTTGAAGGTGACGTTGATGCGTTCCTTGGGGGCTACCGAGCCTTCTTTGGCCATGGGTGTTCTCCTTTGCGTTGATGGCCCGGAGGCCTTGATTGGCGTATTGGCGCCTTACTCCAGCACCACCTCGAGATCGAGGTGGCACAGCCTGCGATAGATCTCGTCCTTGCTGTCACGCACCGCATGGTTCTGCGGCAGCAGCTCGCAGCAGTTGTGCAGCAGACGCAGCACGTCCAGGGCGAGATCGGGTTCCCACTCGCCGAGGCCGGAGGCCTGCAGCGTCTGGTCGAGCGATTCGAGTTGGGTCTTGGCCAGGTCGTACTTCTTCGCCGCGAAGCACAGACGGGCCAGGGTCAGTTGCCAGAAGAAGCGTTCGCGGCCGCCGCGGGCGCGCGACATGCCCTGCTTGAGCTGCTGCACGGCGGGCTTCAGGCCGTCCTTGCGCAGGCCAGGCAACACCTGCTGCAGGGCCTCTTCCCATGGCGGCGTGGCGCCTTGCTCAGTGGCGCTGGGCTTCTTCTCGACTTCCGGGGCCTGCAGGTGCGGCAGCACGTGAGCGCCGATCCAGGCACGGGTCTCGGCGTCGGCGAACGGCACGCCGTCGTGGAAGCGCAGTTCGTCGAGACCGGGCACGCGCTGCAGGAACAGCGCGAGCTGGATCTCCACCTCGCGCACGGCCTGCTCGGCCTTGAGCTCCTGCAGGCACTCCCAGACCAGGCGCTGGCCATCGAGCCAGAACGGCGCACGCGCGATGCTGGCCTCGAGGTCGGCCAGCAGGTCGGCATAGGCGCCCTGGGCGAAGCGCTCCTTGTAGGACGCCAGCTTGTCGGCCGGCAGGCCACGCAGGGCGGTGATCTGTTCAGCGTTACGCTCCGGCAGCGACTCGATGGGCAGCCAGAGCAGGGTGCGTGACAGGCGCAGCGGCTTGAGGTCGGTGGCCTTGTTCTTCAGCCACCAGCTGCACAATGGCCGAGCCGCGTCCTGCTGGGTGCGCAGGGCCTTGTGCGCATCCTTCTCGCTCTCGATCGGGCCAGCGCCGGTGATGATCTGGGTCGCGACCTGCTTGACCTGCGCAATCGCCGCTCCCACCGCGCCGGGCTCGGCCTGGCCCTGGCTGGCGCGCTTGATCTGCTCGTCCAGGCGCCGGCACAGCGGCAGCAGCAGGGGCGAGTCCTCGCCCAGGTGGCTGGACAGGCTGGCTTCGAGCCCGTGCAGGTGCTCGGCGATGCGCCGGAACAGCGGCAGCTGCTCGCTGATCGGCACGTGTTCGGCCAGCGCCTGTTCCAGGCGGGGCAACAACCAGTTGATGGCGGCGGTGCGGGTACGGGCCTTGCGCGGATGCAGCTCGTGCCAGTGCTGTTCGCAGAGGTAGTGCAGCAGGTTGAGGCCGGCCTGAAGACCGGCGAAGGATTCGCGCTGGAACAGCCCCCAGGTCAGCCAGGTGGCGGCCCGCAGGTCCTTGGACTGGGTGCTCAGCAGGCTCTCGCTGCCCTCACGCACTTTCTGCCAGTCGATGCCGCCGGTTTCATGCAGGGAGGCCGCTTTACCGAGCTCGGTTTCCAGCAATTCGTATTCGCTGGAATAGCGCACATCCTCGCCGGCGAAGTTGCCTTCATTAATAGGCGTTCTGGCCAGATCGAGATAATGCGCTGTCAGCTTGCTGGAGTACGTCATTCCATGACTCGACTATTAAAGTGGGCAACTTCCACGGCATCGCAAACGGCCATCCGGCCATCGCAAAAACACCGCAGTGCGCAACTTTTTGCGCAGTTGTTTGTGCAACAACTTGCGCAAGATCCTTATGAGTCGGGCATCCTAGCCCCATGATCGAAGGTGGGCAACCGCCCAAAGTGTGAAATGCCTAACATTCGTCGACATCTTCCGGATTATTGCCGGAACGTCAGTACCTGGTATTTGTCGCGCACTTCCAACAAGTTGTTATCGATGTTTTGCCGTACGGATAAGTTCTTCGATAGTTGTAGGAAATAACTTACTAGCAAATTAGTGGCGCATCACATTTGATGGCTTATTGATATTGTCTTTTTGTGATGCCGACCACTGTTTGCAGTGCTGGCTTTATGCCAGAGCGACAGCTGGGGACGACGCCCGTCAGGGCGCCGTAGCCTCGCTGGACAGGCGTAGCTGCAATCGATGCCGTTCGTCGCTTTCCAGCTGTACGACATCCTCCAGCAGGTTGGCGGTCTCGATGCACAGCATGTTCTGCCAGGCCTCATCGGGAAACTGCGACAGGCGCCTGGCCTTGTCGACCCAGGGGTTCCACAGCACCGCCGAGCGTGACCCGGTGCTGTCCAGGTGAATGCGCCGTCCCCAGGCCGGGTCGACGATGCTCAGGCGAGCCGGCGTGTCGAGGTAGATGCGGTCGGTCTCGCCGGCGAATCCTGGCGCGGCCTCCTGGCGCAGCTCCTGCCAGTCCTGCAGGGTGTCGATGTAGCGGCACCCCTGCAGCCCTTCCACGTGAACCTGGCGCACGTCGCTGACGGCGAAATAGGTGTGCAGTGCCTGGCTCAGGGTCAGCGGGTGGTCGCTGCGGTTCTGCGTCTCCAGGCGCAGCTGCAGGTCGTCTCCCAGGCGGATGTCGAAGTGCACGGCGGCATCGCGCGGCCAGCCGGGCAGCGGCTGTTCGCGGCTGTCGAAGGCAAAGCGCAGGTTGACCGCGCCATCCTCCTCGGCGATGCCCAGCAGTTGCCAGTCCAGGCCACGGACCAGGCCGTGCGCCGGCGCCTCGTCGTGCTGATAGTGCGCTTGCACCGCCTCGGGGTTGCGCCGCAGATCGCCAAACCAGGGCCAGCAGACGGGCACGCCGCCACGCACGCTCTGGCCATGCCGATAGGCCGCGTCAGGGCTCAGCCAGATCAGCGGGGGCTGATCATCCTGCTGGTAGCTGAGAATTTGCGCGCCCTGCTGGGCAACCAGCAGCTCGCTGCGCTGCGCCCGTATGCGCCAGCAGGTGAGCTGGTCCAGCTCCACGCGTTCGACTTGGGTCTTGCTCATGAGGGCCTCTCGCTCCACGAAGTAGGGTCTGGTTGAAGCATGCCGTGCACAGGAAGCAAAAACGCCCGTCACAGGGACGGGCGTCTGCTCACTGCAAGCTATGACCTACGGACCATAAACCTGTTCCGGCAGCCAGGTGATCAGCCCCGGGAACAGGTAGGCGATCACCAGCAGCAGAATCTGGATCAGGATGAACGGCAGCACGCCCTTGTAGATGGTGCTGGTCGCCACGCTGGCCGGTGTAACGCCCCGCAGGTAGAACAGCGCGAAGCCGAACGGCGGGGTGAGGAACGAGGTCTGCAGGTTGAGGGCGATCATCACTCCCAGCCAGATCGGGTCCAGCCCCATGGCCAGCAGTACCGGCCCGACGATCGGCACCACCACGAAGGTGATCTCGATGAAGTCGAGGATGAAGCCGAGCAGGAAGATCACCAGCATCACCAGGAAGAACGCACCAAGCACGCCACCCGGCAACTGGGCGAACACGTCCTCAATCAGCACTTCGCCACCGAAGCCACGGAACACCAGGGAGAACAGCGAGGCACCGATCAGGATCATGAAGACCATGGCACTGATTTCGGTGGTGCCATAGGCCACTTCCTTGAGCTGGCCGAGGTTCAGCTTGTTCTTGCTCAGCGCCAGCAACATGGCACCGACCGCGCCCAGCGCAGCCGCCTCGGTGGGCGTCGCGTAGCCGGCGAGGATGGAGCCGAGCACCGCGCCGATGAGGATCAGCGGCGGAATCAGCGCCTTGGCCAGCTTGCCCCATTCGATCGGGCCGAGCTCTTCCTGCGGCAGCGCCGGCAGTTTCTTCGGCTGGAAGATCGCGACGAAGATGATGTAGGCGATGTACAGGCCGACCAGCAGCAGGCCGGGCAGCAGCGCGCCGACGAACAGGTCACCGACCGATACGGTCTTCGGCGAGAAGATACCCATCTTCAGCTGCGCCTGCTGGTAGGCGCTGGACATAACGTCACCCAGCAGGACCAGGACGATGGACGGGGGGATGATCTGCCCCAGGGTGCCGGTGGCAGCCAGGGTGCCGGTGGCGATCGCCGGGTCATAGCCACGCCGCAGCATGGTCGGCAGCGCCAGCAGGCCCATGGTCACCACGGTGGCGCCGACGATGCCGGTGCTCGCGGCGAGCAGGGCGCCGACCACGCACACGGAGATCGCCAGGCCGCCACGCAGGGTGCCGAACAGGCGCGACATGGACTCGAGCAGGTCCTCGGCCACCCGTGAGCGTTCCAGCATCACCCCCATGAACACGAACAACGGCACGGCGAGCATGGTCTGGTTGTTCATGATGCCGAACAGACGGTTCGGCAGGGCGCTCAGATAGCCCGCGTCGAAGGTTCCGGTGAGCACGCCGATACCGGCGAACAGCAGGGACACGCCGGCCAGGGTGAACGCCACCGGGAAGCCGGCCATCAGGGCCACGCAGATACTGACGAACAGCAGAATCGCCATCAACTCAGCCATGTTTCACCTCCGGAGCCGGCAGGCGACCGCTGATGACGCAAAGTGCCTTGATCAGGTTGGAAATGCCCTGCAGCACCAGGCTGGCGACCAGCACCAGGATGATGCTCTTCTGCAGGTAGACGAACTTCAGGCCGCCCGACTCGCTGGAGGCCTCCAGCGTCGACCAGGAGTTGCTGACGTAGTCCCAGCTGGCCCAGCCGAGGAACAGCGCCACCGGCAACAGCAGCAGCAGGTTGCCGAGCACCTCCACCAGCGCCTGACGGCGGCCGCTGAAGTTCTGATAGAAGATGTCCACGCGGACGTGGCCGTTGCGCTGCAGAACCCAGGCGGCAGCACCCATGAAGACCAGGGCATGCGCGTAGAGAACCGCCTCCTGCAGGGCGGTGGCGCCGATACCGAAACCGTAACGCAGCACCACGACGATGGCGGTGCCGATCACCAGGAACAGGGTCAGCCAGGCGCAGGCCTTGCCCAGCCAGGCGTTGAGAGCATCGATCAGGTACGCAAGAGCGAGGGGGAGTGGAGGCTTGTCGGACATAGTGAGTCCTTTATCGTTATGAGTAGGAGACAGGACAGCAAACCGGTTGGCTGCACATCACGCCGCCCGCGTCCTTGTGGGCCGCAGGCCGGGGATTCTAGGCAGGCTACCGGTGATGCAGCAATGCCCGTACTACTTTAGTCGTAGCAACTAGGCTTGTGGGTCACGACCCCCTATGTTATTCACGCCCGGTCTACCTTCGGCGATCCCGTGGTCAGACCAATACAACAAGAAGGAGCATTGCATGAAACGTCGCGACATACTCGCCGCAGCGGGCGTAGGCCTTGCAGCAACCGCACTGGCTGGCTGCAAAGAAGAGGCCAAGAGCAGCGCAGCACCTCAAGAGGGTTCGAGTGCCCAGACCTTCACCTGGAAGATGGTCACCTCCTGGCCGAAGAACTTCCCCGGCGTCGGCGTGGGGGCCGAGCGCTTCGCCAAGCTGGTCGATGAAATGAGCAACGGCCGCCTGAAGGTCAAGGTGTACGCAGCCGGTGAACTGGTTCCGGCCCTGGAAGTGTTCGATGCAGTCTCTCGCGGTACCGCCGAAATGGGTCATGGCGCACCGTACTACTGGAAGGGCAAGGTGCCGGCCGCACAGTTCTTCTGCGCCCTGCCGTTCGGCCCGAATGCCCAGGAAATGAACGCCTGGCTGCACTACGGCGGCGGCCAGGCCCTGTGGGAAGAAGTCTACAAGCCGTTCGGCGTGCTGCCGATGGCCTGCGGCAACACCGGCGTACAGACCGCTGGCTGGTTCAACAAGGAAATGAACTCGGTCGACGACTTCAAGGGCCTGAAGATGCGTACCCCGGGTCTGGGCGGCGAAGTGCTGACCAAGATGGGCGGCACCGTGGTCAACATGCCGGCCGGTGAGATTTTCACCGCCATGCAGACCGGCGCCATCGACGCCACCGAGTGGATCGGCCCATACAACGACCTGGCCCTGGGCCTGCACAAGGCAGCCAAGTACTACTACCCCCCGGGCTGGCAGGAGCCGAGCGTCCTGTTCGAGCTGGACATCAACATCAAGGCCTGGGAAACCCTGCCGGCCGACCTCAAGGCGATCGTTCGTGCCGCCGCGCGTGACGTCAACGGCGACATGCTCGACGACTACAACGCCAAGAACATGGAAGCCCTGGAGCAACTCAAGGCCGATGGCGTCGAAGTGCGTCGCCTGCCCGACGAGGTGCTGGCGCGCCTGAAGGAAGTGGCGGGTGAAGTGGTCGAGGCCAGCGCAGCGGCCGACCCGGCAGCGGCCAAGGTCTGGGAACACCAGAAGGCCTACCTGCAGCGCCTGTACGACTATGCGGAAGTGGCCGACAAGGACATCTACAACATCCGCGGCTGATCACTCGGCAGCAAACAAAACGCCGGCTTGTCGCCGGCGTTTTCGTTGTAGCTGTTCGCTTTCCCGTTTCGCGCTCGCTCAGCCGCGACGTGGCGGTACCGGACGGGTGCGGCCACTGCCGTCGATGGCGACGAACACGAACACCGCCTCGGTCACCTTGCGCCACTCGTTGGACAGCGGGTCGTCGCTCCACACCTCGACCATCATCTGGATCGAACTGCGGCCAACCTCCAGCGCCTGGGTGTAGAAGGACAGCTGCGCGCCCACCGCCACCGGCACCAGGAAGGCCATGCGATCGATGGCCACGGTGGCCACCCGGCCGCCAGCGACCTTGCTGGCCATGGCGGTGCCGGCGAGGTCCATCTGGGACACCAGCCAGCCGCCGTAGATATCACCGAAACCATTGGTCTCACGCGGCAGCGCGGTGATCTGCAGGGCGAGGTCGCCCTGGGGTATCGGGTCTTCCTGTTCGTAGTCGTTCATCGGCTCGAGACTCGCGGCGCGGTTGTTGTTCTGGGCGCGGAACCCGCATGGCAGGCGCTACGAGTATACCGACTGCGCAGTCGACGGGCGACCACTCTGGCAAGCGCCGGCGCGCCATCACGCCTGACCGATCGGGCAAAACGCACGACCGGCGCAGGCCCATTCGGGCAGGATGCCCGCCACGCCCGTCGCAGAAATTTCGTAACCATATGATTTTCAAGAACTTTAATTATCAGAAGAGTCTGGCACGGGCGCTGCAATACCTTCAGTGAGCGACCTGTCATGTACCGGTCGCAGCGTTGAAGGAAGAGACGGACCCGCCAGCAATCCGAGCGATCCGCCTCAGGTGCAACAGGAGAACCGCCATGTGGATAGTCGCCCTGGTACTTGCCAGCTTGCTGCTTCTGCTCGGCCTGACGCTCGCCAGCGTCCTGCTGATCGGCCAGACCCTGTGCGCAAGCCGCAACACCGCCGAGCTGGAGCTGCCCACGGGCAACTCGCCGCAGCCGGCCGTTGCGAGCGACACGCAAGACCCATGGCCTGCCTGGGCCATCACTCACTGAGTCATCGAGGAGAAACGCCATGCTGAGCTGGGCACTTACCTTTCTGATCATCGCCATCATCGCTGCTGTACTGGGCTTCGGTGGTATCGCCGGCACCGCTGCAGGTATCGCCAAGATTCTATTCGTGGTGTTCCTGGTGCTGTTCATCATCTCGTTCGTGATGGGCCGTCGCCCCCGCGTGTAAGGAGACCTAGATGCAGTCGATCCACGCCATTGCCGCCGCCCTGCTGATGGGCGGCGGCCTGGCGGCTCAGGCCGCCGATCGAGACGCGAGCTTCCACCCCGGCGAACTGCTGACCAGCAACGCCGAGTACCGCGAAGCCTGGCAAGACCTGGTCAGGGACGAACAGCGCCTGCCGGAATGGCTGATGAACCTCAGCGGCCTTTCCACCCCCATGCAGGCCGTAGAGGCCGAGAGCGATCGCTTCCTGGTCGGTCAGGTGTGCGAAGCGCACAACTGCTTCAACCAGCGCGTCTACGTCGCCTTCGAATGGGAAGACGACGATGCCTATGCGCTCTACGTACAGGTGCCGGACGGTCTGCCGGAGGACCGCGCCCCCAGCGAACATGCCAGCCTGCGCTGGCTGGGCGATCCGGACGAAGAGGTCCGTGAGCTGCTGGAAGAACAGCTGCGCAGCGACCCGAACTGGTACTGAAGTCCGTACGCTGGCCGCAGCATTGAAGCGGCCGGCGCGCTATCATCCCCCGCCATAACCCAAGGGGGATCGCAATGCTCAACGGCCTGTGGCTGAGCTTCTTCGTGCTGGGCGCCATCGCCGCCCTGGCACGCTGGCTGATTGGTGGCGACGCCAGCGTATTCGGCGCCATGGTCGAGAGCCTGTTCGCCATGGCCAAGCTCTCGGTGGAGCTGATGGTGGTGCTGTTCGGCACCCTGACCCTGTGGCTCGGCCTGCTGCGCATCGCCGAGAAGGCCGGGCTGGTCGACCTGCTCGCACGCCTGCTCGGGCCGCTGTTCGCCCGCCTGATGCCTGAGGTACCACGCGGCCATCCGGCGCTCGGCCTGATCAGCATGAACTTCGCTGCCAACGGCCTGGGCCTGGACAATGCCGCGACGCCCATCGGCCTCAAGGCCATGCGCGCCCTGCAGGATCTCAACCCCAGCGCGACCACGGCGAGCAACGCGCAGATCCTGTTCCTGGTGCTCAACACCTCGTCCCTGACCCTGCTGCCGGTGTCGATCTTCATGTACCGCGTGCAGCAGGGCGCCGACGACCCGACCCTGGTCTTCCTGCCGATCCTGCTGGCCACCAGCGCCTCGACCCTCGCCGGCCTGCTGGCCGTGGCGGCGATGCAGCGCCTGCGCCTGTGGGACCCGGTGGTGCTGGCTTACCTGATTCCCACCGCCCTGCTGCTGGGAGGCTTCATGAGCCTGCTCGCCGGCATGAGCGCCACGGCCCTGGCCGCGCTGTCCTCGCTGCTGGGCAACCTCACCCTGTTCGGCCTGATTCTGCTGTTCCTGGTCGTCGGCGCCCTGCGCCGCGTCGCGGTGTACGAAAGCTTCATCGAAGGTGCCAAGGAAGGCTTCGACGTGGCCAAGAGCCTGCTGCCCTACCTGGTCGCCATGCTCTGCGCCATTGGCGTGCTGCGTGCTTCCGGCGCCCTGGATTTCGGCCTGGACGGCATCCGCTGGCTGGTCGAGGCACTGGGCTGGGACACACGCTTCGTCGACGCGCTGCCGACCGCGCTGATCAAGCCGTTCTCCGGCGGCGCCGCACGCGCCATGCTGATCGAGACGATGGAGAACTTCGGCGTCGACAGCTTCCCGGCGCTGATCGCCGCCACGATGCAGGGCAGCACCGAGACGACCTTCTACGTGCTGGCGGTGTACTTCGGCGCGGTCGGCCTGCAACGCGCACGCCACGCCGTGGGCTGCGCCCTGGTCGCGGACGCGGCCGGCATCGTCGCCGCCATTGCGGTGTGCTACTGGTTCTTCGGCTGAGGCCCGCTAGTCGGCGAAGCCCAGCGTTCGCCCGGCCCAGGTCAGCAGCGGGTCGTAATGCCGGTACTCGCGCAGCGCGCGCAACTTGGGGGCGATGAATGCCTCGAAGTCGCCGGGCTCTTCGAAGTAGATGCCGGTGAAGATCGTGAACATGGATTTGTTGCCCACCGTGGCATAGAACAGGTTGCCGACCGGCTCGCCGTCCTGGGTCAGCAACTTGAGGCTGATGCGGCTGGCCAGCTCGGTCTCCAGGGGCAGGTCCTGCTGCTCCAGACCGCTGTCGCGCAGGCCGAACGACGCCCCGAAGGTCTCGGCGTAGCTGGTCATCAGCGCATCGCTGGCGCGCGGGTACAGCGACACCCCGCTGTAGAGGTAGAACCACTCGTTGTCATCGCTCTCGAAGCTGAGGTCGATGGTGCGCGCGGCGTAGGTCACCTGCTTGTCGTAATGGCCGTCCACCGGCACCTCATAGGCGGCGAAGTCCTCGCCACTGAGCAGCAGGTGCTGCTCCTCGGCCAGCGGCACTTCATCCTCGACGCAGCCGGCGAGCGCCAGCAGGCCCAGCAACAGTATCGGTCTGAACATGGCATTCCTCCCTGAATGAGTGCAGGCAGCTTGCCCGATCCGGCTCCGCCTGGCCACCCGGGCCGGCCGAGGCTGTGCGCGCGGGCACACCGTTCGTCCGCCTGGCGCGAATCGCCAGTGTCGCTGACCGGCTGTGTCACTGCTCGCCTCGCCCCATCCACCTAGGCTGGGCATCGACAGGAACGATCCGCACCCGGCCAGCCCGGCAGGAGACCGCCATGCGTGTTCTGATCACCGGCGCCGCCGGCTTCATCGGCCATCAACTGCTTGAGGAACTGGCCATCCAGCACCCGGAGTGGACGCTGATCGCCGCCGACATTCGCCCCCTCGATGGCCGTGGGCTGAAAGCCAACATCGAGCCGGTGCTGCTGGACATGGGCCGCCCGGCCCAGGTCCGCGCGTGCATAAGCGGCTGGCAGCCGGATGCCATCGTGCACCTGGCCACGGTGATTCGCCCCCCACGCGACATGAGCGAGGCGCATCTGCACGCCATCGAGGTCGGCGGCACCCAGTGCCTGGTGGACAGCGCCGTCGCCAACGGCGTGCGCCAGCTGATCGTGACCAGTTCCGGCGCCGCCTATGGCTACAGCGCAGACAACGCCGAGTGGATCGACGAGAACCACCCCCTGCGCGGCCATCCGCGCTTCGCCTACGCCAGGCACAAGCTGGAGATCGAACAGCTGCTGGCGCGCTGCCGTGGCGAACATCCGCAACTGCGCCAGCTGGTACTGCGCCCCGGCACCATCCTCGGCAAGCGTCTGAACAACCCGATCAGCGACCTGTTCAGCAAGCGCGCGGTGCTGGGGGTGCGCGGCCATGCCAGCCGCTTCGTGTTCATCTGGGAACAGGATGTGGTCGGCATCATCCGCCAGGGCCTGGAGGAGGCCCGGGAAGGCATCTACAACCTGGCCGGCGACGGCGCCCTGAGTCTGGCGGAGATCGCCGGGATACTCGGCAAACCCTACCGACCGCTGCCGGCGGCGTTGCTCGCCGGCGCACTGCACCTGCTCAAGCCACTGGGGTTGAGTCAGTACGGCCCGGAGCAACTGGACTTCCTGCGCTACCGCCCGGTCCTGGCCAACCGACGCCTGAAGCAGGAGTTCGGCTATCAGCTGCGCTACACCAGCCGCGAAGCCTTGCTCGCCTTCCTCGGCGCCCAGGGCATCAGCTACCGCTCAGGCGAAAGCCCACCTTGAGCGTCACCTGGTAGTGCCCCACCTTGCCGTTCTCGATGTGGCCACGGGTGTCCACCACTTCGAACCAGTCCATGTTGCGCACGCTCTTGGCGCATTCGGCCAGGGCATTGTCGATGGCCTCTTCGATGCTGGTCCGCGACGAACCGACGATCTCGATCTTCTTGTAGGTGTGATGGTTGGACATGCTGGAACTCCGCTCGTGATGAAAGGCTCACGCTGAAGACTAGACGCTCGCAGGCGCAGGACATGCCTTCACGTCATCGCTCCCGAGCGGTTGGGCCGCACCGGCGCACCCCGATGCGGCGCAGGCCGGGGCTCTAGAACTCCACCTGGTAGGCCAGGGTGAAGGTGCGCCCACGGCCCTTGAAGTTGTAGTCGTCGGCGACCCGCGCGGACTGCGAGTAGTAGGTGAAGTAGTCCTCGTCGAGCAGGTTGTCGATGCCCAGCGACAGGCTGCCCAGCGGCAGGCGGCGGCTGACGCTGGCCGCGAGCAGGGCATAGCCGTCGAACTTCAGCCGTGGGTCATCGAACTCGCGGCTGCGGTACAGGTTGTACTGCAGGTAGCTGGCCCAGTCGTCGTTCCACTGTGCGTTCCAGCTCAGGCTGAACTGGTCCGGGGCGATGTTCAGGCCGGTCAGCTTGGTGTCCACCTTGCCGTCGTCATCGGTGTCGGACTCGCCCTCGCTGTGGGTGTAGCTGGCACGCAGGCTGTGGTCCTGGCTCAGGCGCCAGTTGCCGGTCAGTTCGTAACCCTGGATTTCCACCCGTTCGCGATTGGCGATGTAATTGCCGGCGCTGTTCACCGACAGCCGTTCGCCGAGGTTGGAGGAGGATTCGTAGTAGCTCAGCTCGAGGTCGACATCGCTGAAGTTCAGGCGCAGGCCCAGCTCGTTGGAGCGGGTGATGATCGGCTCCAGCTCCAGCAGGTTTTCCACATCCTGCCCGGGCGTGTCGACGGCACGCAGCACACGGCCGATGTCGGGCATGCCGAAGCCTTCCGAGTAGCTGCCGTAGAACTGCGCCCAGTCGTTGGCCTGGTAGGTGAAGCCGTAGTTGCTCAGGGTCTTGGCGAAGGAGAGGGTACCGCCGCCGACATCCACGCCTCCGGCGTTGTTGGTGCCCCATACGGTGTGGAAATCATCCACGTCCAGTTCGGCATGCTCGCGACGCACGCCGGCCATCAGGGTCAGGCGCTCGCTCAGGTGCAGGTCGCCCTGGAGGAAGCCGGCCTGGTTGTCGTAGGTCGACGGCGGCACGTAGCTGCGGTTGCTCAGCACCAGCACCTGCTCGCCCTCGTCGCGCATCAGGTCGAGGCCGCCGGCCAGGTCCAGCAGGCCGTCGAACAGGCCCGTACGGCGCAGGGTCAGCTTGCCGCCGAGTTTCTCCGAGTCACTGCGGCTCTGCTCCCAGAACGTGCCGACGGGGGCGATGCCCGGGTCCTGGAAGGAGCCGCTGAGCAGGGCGCCGAACTGGCCGCGATAGCGCTGCTGGTAAAGCTGCACGTCGAGGATGTTGCCGAACCAGTCCGAGTGGCTGTAGTCGAGGCTGTACTGGCGGTTCTCGTTGAACGGCGCCTCGCCGGGCACGTCGCCGCGTGTCGCGCTGGTGGGGATACCGGCGTCGCGGTCGCCAAGCACCGGCAGATAGTCGTTGTTGCCGGTCAGGCGGTAGTGGTTGGCGCTGAACTGCAGGTGCTGGGCATCGTCGATCCAGTAGCCGAGCTTGAGCATCAGGTCGCGGTCACGGGTGTCCTGGATCTCGCCGGGATAGGCCACGCCGATGCGCGTATTGTCGCCGTCGTAGAACATCCCGCGCGATTGCCAGGTGCTGCCGAACAGGGCCTCCCAGTCACCCTGCTGGGCACTGACGCGGTAGTTGAGCTTGTAGCCGAAACCGTCGCTGCTGAAGGCGTCGTCGCTCTCCAGGCTGACCCCGGCGTGCTGGCGCACGCCATAGCCCTGCGGACGGCGGCTGATGAAGTTGATGATGCCTCCGGTGGCACCGCCGCCGTGCTCGGCCGAGGCGCCGTGGATCACCTCGATGCGCTCCACCTGTTGCAGGTCGATGGTGTAGCTGCTGCGCCCGTCGTTGCGCAGCGAGCTGGCCTGCGGCACGCCGTCGACGAGGAACTGCGGCGCCCGCCCGCGCAGGGTCTCGCCGGCGTTGGACAGCTTCTGCCGGCTCGGCGAGTAGGACGGAATGAGGTTGGCGAGCACCGCCCCAGGGTCGCTGCTCAGCGCCAGCTGGCGCTCGATCTGCTGGCGGTCGATGACAGTGACGCGCTGGCTGGTCTGGCCCACGGCCGTATCACCGCGCAGGGTGCTGACGGTCACCTCGGTGTCCTGCAGGCGCAGCACATCGCCAGCGACCCGGCTGGGTGCCGGACTGGCCACAGCGGCCTGTGGTTGCGGGGTCAGGCCGTAGACGCCCTCGGCCTGGCGCACCGCCTGCAGACCACTACCCTGCAGCAGGCGGGCAAAACCGTCCTCGACGCCATACTGGCCCTGCAGCCCCTGGCTCTGCCGGTCCTGCAGCAGCGCCGCATCGAACGACAGGGCAACCCCGGCGGCGCTGGCGAAGCGGCCGAGCACCTCGGCCAGCGGCCCGGCACTGATCTGATAAGCCTGCGTGTACGCGCTGTCGGCCCGGGCCAGTGCCGGCAGCGCAGTGCCCAGGGCCAGGCCGGAACAGAACAGGGCGTTGCGGATGGCGCTACGAAGCGCAGAGCGGGTGGAGCGTGGTGACTGCATGGCGGATCCCTGACGACAAGACGCGGAGTGGGTGTTTGCAGGGAGGGCCGAAGCAGCGCGGCAAAAAGTGCAAGGAACCGGAGATTTTTTCGCCGTGCCGCGCTCCACCCGTAGGAGCGGCTGTAGGAGCGGCTTCAGCCGCGATCGAGGCTCACCGCCGAAGTGCCTGCTACAGCCGGGAACGGATCGCTTTCAACAGCACTCAGGCTGCCAGGCCGCCCTGCTGGTGGATGGGTGAAGCGTCATCCACCCTACGGGTAGAACCCGACGAATCCGTGGGAGCGGCTTCAGCCGCGAAACGGCAGCAGCGCTCAGGCGCCACGCGGTACCAGTGTCACCCAGTAGTCGCTGCGCCGTACCACCTGCAGCGGGAAGCTGTGTTGCAGGGCGGCCAGCGCGCGGTCGCTGTCGAGCAGCGGGAAGCTGCCGGAAACCTTCAGCCCGGCCAGCGTCGGATCGACCCGCAGGATGCCATGGCGGTAGCGCGCCAGCTCCGCGACCACCTCGCCCAGTGGCTGGTCGATGGCCAGCAGGCTGCCCTCGGCCCAGGCCGTGCTGCGCGCATCCAGCGGCTGCAGTGCGCCGATCCGCTCGCGCTGCAGCAGCAGTTGCTGGCCAGCCTGCAGGCGTTGCCAGCGTGCGGGCTGCGCCGTGCAACTGACCTCGACGGAGCCTTCGAGCAGGGCGATGCGGCTACCATGCGGGTCGCAGCGCAGGTTGAGGCGACCGCCGCCGGCGCGGATCAGCCCGTCACGGGTCAGCACCTGCAGCGCCTGCGGCCCATCGGCAACGTCCAGCTGCGCCTCGCCGTCGAGCAGCTGCAGCTGGCGCCGGGTGCCGTCGAACTGGGCGGCGCCGGCACTGCCGAGCAGCAGACGACTGCCGTCGGCCAGTTGCCAGTGGCGTTGCTCGCCGACCCCGCTGCGGTAGTCGGCGGTCCAGTAACGGCGACTGTCACTGCGCCAGGCGAACCAGCCCAGTGGCAGCGCGGCGCCGGCCAGCAACAGGCTGCCAAGCACGCGCCGACGGCTGTAGGCGGCGCCTCGCAGGGTCGGCGCGGCGATCTGCGCCGGCAGCAGGCCGAGCTGATCGCGCAGGCGCTCGATCTGCTGCCAGGCCTGGCGATGCACGGGG
>MDSZ01061513.1_pt1 | contig 36151 bp, 49 predicted proteins | sample 811201 | NCBI WGS metagenome assembly MDSZ01 (sample SAMN05326647, study PRJNA326480) | marine metagenome | isolation source: seawater | place: Indian Ocean: North | collected 2010
ATAAATGTTCATTGTAAATTCTCTTTTAACTATTTTAGCATTTACCGTAAAGCCCAATGCTCTTTTTTTTTCTGGGGGAAACTCACTTATGCCAAATATAATATACGGGGGATTTATTGAAAAATTAAATGAAGTATCAACTGTTGAACCTGTTCAAAATTCAGTTGGTTATCGCCAAAATGACAATATGTTAACACAACTTCTAGATAAAAACATCGCGGACGCGAATACATTCGCTATAAGTCATTCTTCTGGCGCTACTACACTGTTAAATTATTGCTCTAAATTTAATGTAAATAAGGTTATTCTTTTAGATCCAGTTGACAATAATAAACTTGTCAATAAACAATTTCCAGATATAAACAAGTTTTCAGATGTACTCGTTATAAAGGCCGAAAAATCTTATAAGTGGTCTTTTGATAAACTTAGAAAAAATATGCTTTTAATTCCTAACATCAAGATACCTTTTATTCCACTGGGAAAGTTAGACACTTCTGTATTTCAAAACAAAACCGAAATAATTATTAAAGATTTTGGACACTGCGACATTTTAGACCAGCCTTATAATAATTATATGCATACATCTTTTTCAGAAGGTAATGATAATAGAGATCTAATTCCGCTGTATAAAACAAAGCTAGTAGAAATTATTAATTTATTCATCAATGATAATTTAAATGAGGATACGCTTAATTCAACTTTTATGGATTCTGATATAGAGTATTCTATTGAATAAATGGAACCACGTTTGATAAAATATAAATGTATTCATAAAAACTGTTTGAAAAATATTCTAAATTTATAAAAGAATAAATAGACAATAAACTCGTCATGTAACATGTGCATATAGTTTCGTTTATGCCAAGTGTCGTTGGTAAACTAGAAACATTGTATTTAATGTCTTCATTGTAGTCTGATATATCTGCCAAATTTGTAAGAGAAAATATAGACATAAATACGGACAAGCATGCAAGAAAATTTGCATCATTATACTCTGGAATTATACACGTAGAAATTGTCCATAAACTAGATACGTAAAATGGTTTTAGTGGAAAATTTAAAGTCTTAACATTTTTATATAAAAATGAAGATAAATATACTGGTAATATGATATACATATCATAGTACATTAATAATATAATAGCAGAAATTGAAGATGAAAATAGTAAAAACTCTATACTATTTTTGTTTTTAATAATTGAATCGTAAAATTCAGTAATGTCCTCGTCTTTTGCTTCTTGGGCGTCGCGATACCTATCATATTTATAAATATTAAACGCAAGAACACTGTTTATTGCAAAACTCTCTGGACTTATATGAGAGTTATATGCAGAAACATGAATTATATCTGATATTAAGTTTACTGGGGCTATCATCTCTATACCAGATGTAATTGCTTTAAACTGTTGTAAATTTGGTCTCATAATATATTATCTATTAGATTATAATAATTTAATAAAATTTTACCGCCCATTTCATCTCCTTTTCTACAAATTTCAATTACTTTTAATATAACCTCTTTTTTTTGCTCTTCTGTAAGAGGGGTGTGAATTATATAATCTATAACTTTCTCATTATTAGATAATACTAAATGGCCAAAAAAATCTAATTTCGGTAATATACCGGTAGCTTCTTCCACTATCTTAACTCTAGTTTCATACGGCAAGTTATGAGCTATTTGTTTTACGGTTGGTAAATGTTCAATCAACGGCAAATGAAAAGAGTTTACAGAGCTTAAAAGTAATAAAAAAGATTTAATAAGATTCATTATTATTAATAAATGTTTTTATTTTCCAATCTAGCGCAATTAAATATAATTATTTATTATATTTGGACATAAATAAGAATCTTTACAAACTTTTCTAGTATTTCCAAGTTTATCTGCTGTATAGTCTATTCCCTTGATTATATTTGATTTTCTTTCCTTTTCTGTTAGACCCTTTTTAATGTTTTCCATGAACTTTTTGAAAATTTTATTAGCGCAATAAGTTCTAATGTCTTTACATGTTACATTACTTTGTACTTTTGTTTTTAAAAAATTATTCAAATCTTTAGAATGTATTCTAGAAGAGTTTTCATCATAAAATAAATATGGGCCTTTTATTCTAAGAACGCGATTTATAAAAGATATACTGTTGTGATTACTTACTACTTTAGTGTGTAATATTCCTTTCTTACCTATAAAAGATAATGTATTGTTCTTAAAATGAGATTTTAAAAGAGTGCATATACCATGTGTACCGTTTTCTTTTTTATAAGTATCGTTACCGACTCTTATACATAAATCTTCCATTAGTTTAATTACATTTGCTATTACACAGTCCCTTGATAAATCTTTTTTTGCGATGTAGTGTTTTATCACTTTGGAATACTTATTATAATCAAATGAATTCATTTTATTAAATTTATTTTTTTTAGATTTTTCGATGTAGTCCTTGTGGTAAATGTATTGTTTTCTGCCTTTTGAATCAAAGCCGATGGCTTGTATTTTAGCTTTAGACGATTTGTCTATTTTCACGTTTTTCCAAAGAGGAGGTATTTTAAGAAATTTAATTCTAGCAATGTCTTCCTTTTGTGCCCCCTTGTATACAAATTTGTTATTTATAATGTGTCTAGTTATATGAGACATAATATAAATATATTTATTTTAATATATAATTTAAAGCATAAAAAAATACAAAATGTAATGAAGTATTTATTTTTTCCTTTGGTTATTTTATTTTTTTCTATTAGGTACCGTGATATATCTGACAAGGATTGTATTTCAGTTCCTCCTGGTGGTATATCTGGATTCTGGTACTCCATATCAAAAATTAAAGAGTTAGATAAAAAAGAATATTTTTGTGCCTCGTCCGGCTGTTTGGTAGTTGTTTCTAATCAACTAGACTTAAAAACTGTATACAATATAGCAAAATTTAGCAGAGATAATTTTAACTCTATTGGAGACATTAAAAATAATTTTATAGATTCAATAGTAAAACGCATTAAAAATATCCCAAATGTATCTATAGTAACGATGAATAAATTTGGTACATGTATAGAAAGGAAACCGCTTGATAAAAAACAACTAAAAACACTTCTGATTAAAACAACTGATATACCATTTTTAATTAAAAATACATTTGGTGAAATAGACGGAGGAATATGTTATCATTATATGAATCAATGCAAATCTAAGATAATTTTACCACATAATCGTAAATTTTTATTGAATTTGTTCAATCCTTATATATCTCAAGAAGATTTAAGATATTTTTACAATTATAGGTAAATTATATAAAGACAATTACCATATTATATTAAATGTCAAGCTGGGATATCTTAATTTTAGATAAATCTGCTTCGATGATAGAAAATAAAAAATCTTTGATTGACGGGTTTAATGATCTTGTATTGGAACAGCAAAAAGAAAAATCAAGTAATTTATTTACAGTTGTAATGTTTAACCATGAAGTTGATCTTTTTAAAGAAGACAAATTTGAAAATTTTAGACTTTTTAAAAATTCAGATATTTTACCAAAAGGTACAACCGCATTGTATGATGCAATAGGAACTGTTTATGATATAATCTTACAAAATGATACCCATAAGAATATTACACTTACTGTTATAACAGATGGAATGGAAAATAGCAGTAAAATTTACACAACTAAAATGCTTAATAATATGAAAAAAGATATAGATAAAAAATGTAAAATTAATATGACATTTATAGGAACCGATATGTCATGTATAGATTCTGAAAACATTACTTCTCACGCTTCGCAAAGCGTTAATTGTAGAGGAGACTTAAATAAAGCTCTTAAAATTGCTTCTAGAACAATGTCTAGTCAAAGAGAAGAAACTGATTACGTTCCAGAAGGTATAGTAATTAGTAACCCAGTTACTCCTCTTGTTATGAAAAGAAGTAGATCTTCTAATTCGTTTCCGCCAAAAATTAAAAGATGTAGATCTATCTGTGACCTTTAATTTTCAATTACATTTGATAACACCCTAAATGTATTGTGATTTATCGTAACAAATACTTCTTTATTATTTTGCATTAATTTCATTATTTTTTTTTCTTGTTTCTTAAATTTTTTACTTTTACGCCTAGATCTGCGGTCTTCCTCCATTACTAATATCTCAAATTCGGTGTCGTTGTATTCGTTTTCCGTCTCATCAAACGAGTCTTCTTTTTTTTCGTCGGATATTATATTTCTACAAAAAGGACATTCGTTTTTAATAAGTTTATCGTAACAAATTGTGCAAATAAAATGTATACAAGGAAGAAAATTAATACACCCTAATGTTTTATTATCCATGCATATACCGCATTCGAATAGTAATGCGGAATCTGCTTCGTGCTCCATTTAATTAATAAAATTAAATTAAATTAAATTAATTTAATTTAATTGAATGAAGCAATATTATTTAACATTTCCATTTAAGATTGCAGTTTGTACAAGTAACATATGTTGTCATTGGTTCATCTGCACTCCTGGTCTGCATCTGATAGTAAACAGTTTTCATTGATTTGCATCTATTACATTTAAACATACCGTCCTCTTGAACTTCTTGTTTTACTATTGTTTGGTTTAGTATTTTTGTTTTTAATGTTTCCCATACATCTGGATTTAGTTCTTCCCTAGACATTCTTACAAGATTGTATGTATCTATTTCGCCATTCTTTATTTTTTCTTTTAATAATTTTGCATTTGTCGTATAACTTATATTTGCTAAGACTCTTCTAGCGTCAGTTGAATATTTTTTTGTAAAATGAATATTCGACCAATTTAAAGTGTATTCATTTTTTTTACAAAATTTAATAGCTTCATTAAATATTCCTTTTTCCATATTTAAAATTAAAACGTCGTTTTCATCGACTTCCATAAATCTTCCGGCATTTTTCTTAAACACTTCGCGACGAAAAGCCATTGTAATATTTAATTTTTTTTAAATATTTTAATATTATTAAAATAATGTAATATTTATAAAAAAAAAATAATTTGTTAATTATAAATGAGCCTTATGGATAAGAGCAAAGTGCTTTCTGCTACACACGAAAATGTACAAAATTCTTTAGATAAACATCACGAAGTTACTAAGGCTGCATTGGTAAATTCTAGTAAATCTGCTCCAGATGAAAAAAAAACCCAGTCGGCGGCTCTTGCATCGGCCGCTGCCCTGGCAAAAAAAGCGGCTGATCAACATAAAGAAATAGCTGAACATATAGCACAAACTGATAGCCATGATGACTCTAAAAAAGAAGCAGTTAAATCAAGTGAATCTGTAGCTAAACATAGCGTTAAAAATCACTCGGAAGTTACAAAAAGCGCAACGGAGACTTCTAGTAAAGATGTTTCAAAAGTTGCACGTGCCAGTAGTAAAGATGTTAAAAAACATGCTGCCGAAGTTCACAATGAATCACATGGTATTAACTTGGAAAAAATTTTGATAGGCGTAGTTTCATTTTTAATATTGATGTTCGTACTTTATCTAATTTTCTTTAAGAGCGGATTTGGCGATCTTCTTGATATTCTTCTAGGTCAGTAAAATATAATTTAAAAAAAATATTTATATAGAATTAAATGGAGTCTGAAAAAGAACATTCTAATAACAAACTTTATTTATATATTGCTTTTGCTATATTATTTAGTTTAATAATAATAATATCGGTATCAGATCTTTATACGGGAAATGCAAATTTGTCTCAAGTCATTGAATCTTTAACATCATTCGGGAGAAAAAAATATCACATCTCTAGTGCATTTAATATAGTAAAATAAGTAATGTAATGTAATTTAATGTATTTAAAAAATAAAATTATTTATTTTATATAAAATGATAAGGCGACTGTTTTTTGATGAGGCATTTAATCAAGCTCTTAAGTCAGAAATGAATTTTAACCATGGGTCTGTAGTTATATATAGGGGAAAAATAATAGGTAAAGGATATAATACATACATTAATTCTAATTATTGCGATAAAATTTCATTGCACGCTGAAGTAAGCGCTATCAACAGTGCTTTAAAAAAAATAAGCGCGCGCGAGCTTAAAAATTGTGAACTCGTTGTAATTAGAGTTAATAAAATGGGAGACTGTGTAAATTCAAAACCATGTAAAAATTGTATAAATTACATAAATAAATTTTGTATTAAGAAAGTTTTTCATTCTTGAAAAAACAAATATTTGTCATAAGATAAATTCCTGCTATAATACTTAAATTTGATAACAGAGGTTTATATTTAATCGGAAATGTATAAAATATTAAAGTTGCTAATATCGTGAATAAAATTAACATATACGATCCAAGTCTGGCTATTTCTGGACTATCATAAAAGGAACCGTATAACACAAGTAAAGACGAAATTAATTCATAAATTCCTGCTAAAAGAACTATAAACTGAGATAAATTAGACTGGATACCCGTCTTAAGGGAAAATCTTTGCATTTCTGAACTACCAAGAGTTAATGTTTTGTTTCCCCCTGATATTATAAACATAAATACAACTAAAAATATAGAGCTTTTCGTGAGCGCGTCCATTTAATAAATAAAAATATTTTTTTATAGTGAGTTAATTTTTTGTTTTACAACCTGAGGCAAATAACTTGGCTTTACGGGGACATATTTACTTGCTATTTCGGTAAAAAAATAATATTCTATTGCGCCCACGATTGTCAATATAAATGCATTTTCAGTTATAACTTCAAAAACATTAAAAGATTTTCCGCAAATAAAGTATCTTACAAAAATGCTAGAAAATAACCCTACTAATATTATTACTATAATAGTAATATTCATCTGAAACAATTGATCATTATTTCTCTTAACTGTCATATTTTTTCCATTATATAAATTCATTAAATATTCGCTTTTTTCGTCTGTTAGGTAATTCTTTGGTATTTTGAAATTTTTAAGCCCCGATTTTATAGAATTTGTCATTTCTTTATTTATGGCTTTAGATTCAGTTTTAGATATAACCATCCAGAAAAATACGCTTAAAAATACAAACAGTAAAAACAAATGTAAATATACGCTATAAAATAAATTAATATAATTACTCATTTAATAGTATAATATGATTTATTTTTTACATTTTTTAAAACTTGGATCGCTGTTGCAAACAACTGTCCTAATAATTTCAGATCTTATTAAATTTGGGTCGGCCGATATGTAATTTTTTGCTATTAAAGTTAAAAACATAAATTCAGTTATTGCTACAAAAATCAACCCAATTATACCGCTTATAAATATAAACTTGATGTTCTCAAAATTCCACTTGAAAATAAAAGTCATTATAATTAATATACTAATAATTACAGAAGAGACTAAAGCTAAAAATTTAATTGCTTTATGATAAGCCTTATTGTTGCTTTGTTTTACGCTTTCATCGACTGTTTTTAATTCCTCCGGCGACGGTAATTTACTGTTTAAATTTTTAATTAAAATTTCTTTTTCGCTCTTCGATTGTATAAATTGAAACGTATTTCCTATTATATCATCTATTACAAAATTTACCTGATTTTTAACTATACTAGCTTCCATTTTAGAAGCTACAGTAAAGAAAAAAATAGTTAAAAATATAGCCATGAGTACAATATGGAATAAAATATTACCAAAAAATAAACTATTCATGTTAATAAATAAAAACATTTAATTTTAAATTAATATATTCCTCCATTCGGGATCGAACCGAAGACCTTGCGGTTAACAGCCGCACGCTCTAACCAACTGAGCTATAGAGGAATATATTAATTAAATGTATAATAATTTATCCCGAAGGATTTTTAATTGTTACTTTTAATTGTTACTTTTAATTGTTACTTTTAATTGTTATTTTTAATTGTTACTTTTAATTGTTATTTTTAATTGTTATTTTTAATTGTTATTTTTATTCAATATCTTCGGCTTCTGAAGTTTCTTCGTCACTGTCTACAATAGAATATCCTGTCAATTTATTGCTCTTATATATCTTTGCTTGAAGAAGTTTATATCCAACTCCATATTGAGTTTTTCCAACAAACCAGACTCCGGTTGACTGTAGTAGACAAACTGCCTCGCAACCCCTCGGAATACAAGAAGTATTAAAATTTCCATCTGAGTCTAAAATTTCAATTGGTTTCTTGTTTTCGTCATAAAGAACAAATTGAGGATTTCCATTCCTATCGAAAGGAAGTTTTACTTTAAGAGTTGAAGGCCACTTAGAGTCTTTTGGAAACTTTTCGGCAGACTTATAAAATTCTCCTACAAGTTCTTTGCTTAGTTTTTTCCCAAACCACGCTGTATTTTCCATTGCGTGTTCTTTTGCCTTATCGTCGATACATCTTACATTTTGTGTAAATAGACGAAGTTGTTCATTTTGAGTTTCATCATTTGCAAGTGAGATAGAAATATGATATTTTATTGGACCGTTTTCAGGTTTTGAAGAATCAATGCCAAATGGCACGCGAATTCTGCAAGTTTGAAGAATAAATGCCCCATTTTTATCACTTCCTTCTGGGTTATAATTTATGAGAACACTCTGTCCGCCTAGTTTATTAGACTTAGGCGGCAAAAAATTAATAGCATCACTTTCGAATTCATTCGGGAGTACAATAGTATGGGACATTACGTTTTCTTTGATAATAATATATATACACTTTCTTTAAGTTAATTATTTTTGTGTAAATTTTTGTATATATTTCTGTGTAAATTTTTACGCAAAAATATAGTGATTTTACAATAAATGTATATATTTTTAATAATAATTGTATGTATAACAATAGTTGAAATTTATTCAATTGTTAACAGTGGTCAGAATTACAAAAATAAAATAAAATCAAATAATGTTAACATAATCACAGAAAATAATGATAAACTAAATAGATACAGCGTGTTTCGAGATGCAAAAATAAAACACGGTCCGGGTAAGATAACCATTAAAAAAGATTATAATATATTTATAGATACAAAAAATTATACATGTTTAATGATTAAGGACAGGGTGTATGAAATAAATTCTCCATTCGAACTTGATATATTAAACGTTTCAGATGAAAATATAATATATTATTATAAAGATATTTCATAATTATAATTATGAAAAATGTAACATTAGACCCTGTTTTAAATCACGAAGAAACTATTATAATATTACACGGCATGAACCAATCCCAAGAAGACATTATCTATATAGCTAATAAAATTAGAAAATTTAAAAAAAATATTAAATTTTTAATTCTAATCGCCGAAAAAATGAATATAACTTGGCCAGATGGTAAACAAGATAACTGTATATCATGGTACAATTATTTTACTAGATATGATAATTTATCTAAGCACGACATTATAGATTTTTCTAAATTTGAAAGTAACAGCAATAAGATAGTAGAAATTATAAATGAAGAAACAAAAAAGATATCTCCAAAAATGATATCTTTAATCGGTATATCTCAAGGGGGGACCGTATGTATAAATCTGGCACTAAAGTTAGAGTTTAGCATTAAAAGTATAATATGTATAGATACTATATTTTTACATACTTATTACAATTATTCTGTATTTAATCGTCAAAAATTTTATATTTTACAGTCTAAAAAAGATAATATTTATAATCTTACTTTTCAAAATTATTGCTATTCGTTACTAAATTCTTATGGTCATTTTGTCAAAAAATACATTAGAAATAAATTTCACTGTGAAGACACAGAATCTATTATAAGATTTATACTGAAAATTATTTAAAAAAATTACAGTATTTTAAATAATTTAAAAAATTTTGATGTAATTAAATCAAACAATGGATTACGATAGCGATAGTGATACCTCAGATACTTACGCTGAAGTTTCAGATGAGATCCTTGAAGAACTTAAACTAGAATCTCAATTAAGATCTATTTGTATTTTCAAAGAGTGGATCTCACGTGAACCAGAATTTATAGGTATAAATAATATATCATCACAAGAACTTTTGGATATTCTTTCATGTTCAAATATCAAAAAATCCAAAAAATCTTTAACAGAATACCAACTTAAACTTTTTAAAGATTTATCTGTTTGTCTTTTTGATGAAATATACGATGATCAATACTATAATAATGTGTATTATAAAATCTGTCAAAAAGTATACATTTAGAATATTTTATTTTTAAGGAGTTGATTTTTATTGTAAAATTTTTCTATTTTGTTTGACTCTGAAGAAATCAAAACTGTAGAAAGCCCTGATTTTTCTGATAAATATACAAGTGTAAATTTTTTATTATTTAACTGTTTGGCTATATAATAAATAATTCCATATAACTCTTTATCTTTTAAAGGATCACTGAGATAATCTTTAAGATCTCTTTTAATGCTATTTATCTTTTTTTTAATTTCTTCGGAAATTTCTATGTCGCTTGTATTCCCTATGGGTATTGATATGTACTTCTCGTAAGATGTGCCGTTAAAAATATCTTTCATTATAAAATTATAGGAATATAATTCTCCTATTTGAAGATCAAACATTGAAACTAATTTCTGAATATTTATTTTTAATTTATTGTAAACAAGGGGATAATAAATTGACCATACCATTAGTGCCTGCTTTTCTTTTCCTCGCACCTGAGTTTTAATTTTATATATATTATACCACATTGATAATATTATAGATCTTGTTCTTTCAAAAATAATTTGGTTATAATTAGAGCCTATGATATCCAAAGTCTCGTTTATTTTTTTAAGAGTATTTGTAAACTTAAGTTCTTCTGGGTCACTGTTTGACCATGTATTTAATTTAGAAAGATCTTTTTTAAGTTCCTTGCCATCTTTTATTACCGTCACAAAAATTTCCCCTGGTTCTATAAATGTTCCTTTTGATAAATTTATAGACTGTTTATAAGTTTTATAAGGATTTATATCAGTAAATGTTTCTACTGTCCCGCATTCACCGCAAATCTTTTCATGATTAGAGAATATTATAGATTTTGATTTACATAATTTACATGTATCATGAGATAATATTTCTAGAGGTAAAGTACTTATTTCTTCTTTTATAAACCCTTGTTTTTTAAGACAGTCTATTAAATATTGTCGTCTGTTTTTAGTGTCTTTTATAGAGTCTATTCTTTTTTTAAGAAGAAGAGCCGTTAATTGTTTAGACATTTTATACTATTAAAAAATATTTTATTAATATAAAATGTCTGATTTAGTTTTAGAAGCGTTAGTTGTAGGAATAATGACTGTTATTTTTGGAACTATGTCAGGGGCTTTAGTTGGTTCTTTTTTTAAGATGAGTTTACCTAAAATTTGCAGTGACTGGAATAAATTTTATATTATGGAAATAACGCTTTTTATAACCGGAGTCTTAATTCATTTATTTTGTGAATACACTATGATTAATAAATGGTATTGTAAAAACGGATATGCTTGCCTAAATTAAATAGCTAAAGTTAAATATAACAATTAAAAGCCCACGCGGGGGATCGAACCCCGAACCTTGGGATTAGAAGTCCCACGCGCTGTCCAATTGCGCCACGTGGGCTTTTAATTGTTTAAAAAATATTCTAGAATAGACTTATAAAAAATTCAGGTATTTGTTCTGGAACCGTTGGGCAAAAACTATTAATTATTTTTTGATCTTCATAAATACAATTATATTCTAAATGGTTAATATATTTATTAGTATAAATTATTGTTTTATGCTCTCCTAGAATATCCAAATTATGTATGTAATATAAGAATGCTATGTAATTAATATGCATAGGTCTATATTTTTTACAAACTGTTTCGACAGCTTTTAAGACGATTTTCGAACAACTCTTCTCTTTGTCGGCTTTGGGGTATCCTTTGGGGTATCCTCTACTTTATCCGCATCTGGAACCACAGGTACTTCTGGAACCACAGGTACTTCTGGAACCACAGGTACTTCTGGAACGGCGGAAGCGTCTTCTAGGGCCTTCTTTTCTTTTAGAGACATTGGATAATGCGGCTTTAAATATCTCTGAATATTAAAAAAAGTCACGGGTTGGTCTGGGTCCCGCAATAGAGACTTTAAGCGAGCCGCAGCTTCAGAACCCTCGAGAAGAATAAATCTCCTGTTTTTTGGGTCCTGTAGATTATTTGTCTTTACAAAAGAATTCAAAGCGTGTGTAACTTCGTTGCGCGAGTGTTCAGAATCTGGTTCAAAACCCAAAAACTTACAGAGTTCGTTTGAAATAGCAACTGGTTTTTGTAGAGCTGATTGCCTCTTTGGAGCATCGGGGTCTACGGGCTGTGTAGATTTGCGCGAGCCTTTTCCCTTATTTGCCTTATTGACTTCTTTTTGTAGAACTTTCATTCTAGCACTAAGACTCTTACTTGTTTCCATCAAAGAATTTAATTCTTTAATTAGAAAATCAAATTTTTCAGATGTATTCAAAACAACTTCTGTGTCGGTTGCCATGTTTTTAATTTAAAATTGGTCTTTTCTTTAAATTCATTTACATATTGTGTTTAAATATATTAAAAGAATTGGTTTATTTAAAAATAATGAGTAATTTAGAAAATATTATACTTCCGGTAGCGGATTTTATAAAACGATATAGATCTCTTAAAACAGTAAAAATAAAATTTATATTTGGCAAGTATACTGAATTTTTTGGATTTGATGATAATATATTAAATAAAGATCATTATTATGAGCTTGAGAATATATTTGATAATTCTGATAAATTCGAATCTGCGAAAAATTTAAAATTCATATCCAAAAAGAGTAATATAATTGATAAAATTATTATCATTTGTAAAACGGGTCCTTATGACATATTAGTAACAGCTGAAATAGAAGATAAGGATTATATATATGATTTAGAAAAATCAATTAGTGGAAAATGTTATAATTATAAAAATCATTCTTTCAATATTATAATTTCAGATAACATGGGGCAAAAAAATTATAAAATGTTTATACATGCGCATATTCCAAAAGATTATACAGACATTTATATATCTCATTCAAGTCTTTTAAAAATTCAGGATATAATAAATATTTGTTTTTCACCCGAAGAACCTTTGTTATTTACAATTTTACAAAAAAATAAGTAACTTAAATAATGAGATTATATAAAAGTAAAATGTTTTCTTCTTTTAATGAAATTAATAAAAATATAACCAGAGAAGATATCACTCTTATAACCGGGTTTAACCCTATAAATATTTTAACATACCAAAAAGCATTTATTCATAAGAGCGTTTTGAGATTTTTGTTAAACGAAAGTATTAATAGTTCATATGAACGTTACGAATTTTTAGGAGATTCTGTATTAAATCTTATTGTTGCAAAATTTATATTTGATAGATATCCAGATAAAGAAGAAGGTTATCTAACACGTATAAGAACAAAACTTGTAAATGGAAAAACTCTTTCGTTTCTTGCAAAAAAAATAAATCTTAACAAATTTCTAATAATAAGTAAAAACGTCGAAAGTATAAATGGGAGAAATAATGACCGTATACTAGAAGACGTTTTTGAAGCATTTTTATGTTCTGTTCATATGGATCTAGGGTATAAATATGCTGAGAACTTTTTATTAAGAATTATAAATAAATTTATTGATTTTGAAGCATTGGAAAAAGACGATAACTATAAAGATATACTTCTTAGAAAATGTCAGCAATCTATGCAAATTAATCCCTGTTATGAATTGGTTTCAACCATCGGCCCGTCGCATAAAAAAATTTTTACATCTGTAGTTATAATAGGTAATAAAAAATATTCAACTGGTTCTGGGTCAACAAAAAAAGAATCTGAACAAATTGCTTCTAAGAATACTCTTGAAATATTTTAAATAAAATGTGATTTATATAATAAATGAGTTTGATAAACGATCCATTATTTAATTCTCTGATGACCGGTATAATAGTATACGTCGCAGCATTAGTTTCAAAAAAAGGAGATACTTTAATAGGTTCTGTTATATCTACTTTTCCAATTGCGTTAATGGTATTACTTACACTATCTAATAAAAATATTATAGATAATTTTATAAAGCATATTACTGTCTCAAATTCTATAATAGTAATTTCATGGCTAACTGTTTATCTAAATACAAAAGAAAACAACGCGCTCCAATTAGCTAGTATAGGATTTATTACTTGGTTTATATTAAATTTGATATATCTCATCTATTTATATTTTGCCATAAATTAATTTATAGCTCCAGTACTTCCAAACCCTCCAGTACCTCTTTCTGTGTTTGTATTTACAGTTCCCAATTGAAATCTTGGAAGATTTCCGCTGAAAGATACTATTTGAAAATAACAGCAACCTTCTTGTAACATTACATCATTTAAACCAATGTTGTCTACCATAACTATTAGATTTCCGCGGTAATTTTTATCTATAATTCCTATAGAATTACACATTCTTATTGTTGTTTTTGAAATAGAACTTCTTGGGACTAACATATATCCGTGTGTAGATTCTGCTTTAAAATTTAAATCAATTTTAAAAGACTGGGAATTTGCGGGTACAATAATAGATTCTTGCATCGGAATATCTAATCCCACATCTTTGTTTTTACTGGCTTTGTTATACGTAGGATGATTTTTCCAATAATGGTCGCTTAAAGGATCAATAGTTAAAAAAAGCATTTATTTAATAATTAAATATTTTCTTAAATATATTTAGAAAAATATTTAATTTTAAAAGAACAATGAATAATTTAGCATTTATTCCTTTATCAAATAAAATTAAATACATTGGAAATTCAGGATTTGTTAAATTGATAGATTGTATGCCGAGAGTTATTCCAAATAAATGTAGTAAACTTATGTGTGATTATGCAGTAGTTCAGGCTGCGAGAGTTTCATTTGATGAGGGGATAAAAACCCCTGAGAAAGATACAAAGCTAATTGATTTTTTAATTAAACACAAACATACAAGTCCGTTTGAAATGGTTAAATTTAAATTTCATATTAAATGTCCTCTTTTTATACAAAGACAATGGATTCGTCACAGAACTGCCAATGTAAACGAAATATCTGGAAGATATTCTGTATTAAAACCTGAGTTTTATATTCCCGATAAAATTTACAAACAGGGAAAGATTAACAAACAAATGTCGGGGGATGAAATAGATTGTAAAAATACAATAGATATTTTTGAAGATTATATGAAATTATCTATTAAACAATATTCGATATATAAACGTTTAGTTGATAAAGGAGTTTCTAGAGAAATTTCGAGAATAGGTTTGCCCGTAAATATGTATACAGAGTTTTATTGGTGCATAGATTTACACAATCTTCTAAATTTCATTAGATTACGTTCTGCTTATAATGCTCAATCTGAAATTAAAGAATACTCGGATTCAATGAAAGAACTTATTTCTGATCTTTGTCCAAATACTATCAACTCTTTCAATAAATACAATTAACGTAAACAAAATAAATGTAAAATTTTAATAATACCTGTTTTAAAATAACATTGCACATTATCATATAAATTAGTTTTATAATTAAAACTTTCAAATTGTATGTCTTGATCAATTTGTAAATATAATAGTTTTAGTTTTAAAATCAATCGTTTTAGTATTTTTTTTTGGTAATCATAAAATTTTGTTTTAGTTTTAATAAATAATTCGTTTTCATTATATAAAAAATCTACAAATTTTTTTTTTTCAAATACCAAACTATCAATATTAACTCCCTTCTTGACCCTTATGTAATCATCTTCAATTTCATACTTTTGTTTTTCTATATAATTATTTATACATATTATAACCGAAAGTATAAAATTATGAATACTTTTTATGTCTTCTATAGAATATTTTTCCAACAAAAGATCATTATAAGGAAAAAATTTTTTGTCTATATTTATATCCCTAAAAATTTCTTCTTTGTTTATAGTTTTAATTGTTTGTGATACTTTTATATAAAATTTATAATATTGACCATACATCTGATAAATAAAAATATCAAATAATTGTACAAAATTTTCTAGTTCTTTTTGAGTAAGAGTTATCTGGAAATAAAGAGTATCTAAAGATGTAAGATAATCTTTAGATTCTATAATTTGTTTTAGATATTGTTTATATATATCATGTAAATTAGAGCATTTACCTTCTATTTCAGATATAATTTTAAGAGTATCGTTTATATAATCTTCTATTTCTATAAAATCTTTAAAACTTTCCATAATTATTATATAATAATATATTATTATGAGTTCAGAATCTGCTAGAGAATATATACCATGGGAGTCGCACCACGAAACTATATTCATAGACTGGGCAGATAAAGCAGCTTGTTATAAATGGATGCATAATAAGTCTTATTTAAAATATTTTGCAAAAAGAAATTTTTACACCATACCCGTTATCATAATGTCTACTTTAACAGGTACAGCAAATTTTGCACTAGAAAGAATACCGGATGAATACCAAGGCGCGTGTTCTATTGTAATAGGAAGCATTAATATACTTGCAGGAATTATAACAACGATATCTCAATTTTTAAAATTAAATGAACTTACAGAAAGTCACAGGGTGTCTAGCATAGCATGGGATAAATTCCATAGAACTATTAGAATTGAATTAATAAAATCACCAGAAGAAAGATTAGATTTAAATTATTTTATAAAACACTCTCGAGACGAGTTTGATAGATTAATGGAAACGTGTCCTCAAATCGACGCCGATATTGTAGAAATGTTCAAAAAAAAATTAACAACTGGGATAGATAAAAACGAAGTTGTAAGAAAACTTAAAAATTTTAATAGACTTATAAAGCCGGAAATTTTTGATGAAATTTCAACACTCAAAGATGTTGTACATAAAAGAAATGATAATTTAAATTTGGACCAAAATGACCGTCATAAACTTGAAAAATTGATATCAGAAAGAGAAATTTATAAAAAAAATAACGTTAGAGTGAACGATTTTGTAAATAATTTTAAAAATAAATACTCTAGACCTCCTTCTAGAGAAGAAATAATTTCAAATATAAATGACGTGGAAATAACTCAATTAAATATTATAATAGATGAAGTTTCTTCCGCTTAAAATAACTTTTTTTACTCTAAAACGGATATTACAAAAAATAAATAAACTTAAAATTATGTGTATTATTATTTAATAATGTCTATCAACGAAGACTTTCGACAAAAATTAATGGAATGTCTTGATAAATTATCCTTAAAATCCGGGTTTGACTCTTTTGAAGAATTCAGAAAATATAAAGAAAATAATAGGTGTTTTGAAGATTATAAACCTGTTTATCCAGAAATTCAAGTTATAACTAAAACCGACGATAAAGTATATATCGACAATCTCAAAGTTATGGCTGCACAGAATTTATATGATTCAAAAACCGGCGATATAATAAAACTAACAGATAAATTATCCAAACAACTAAAAATTTCAGAGCCCCCTATAGATTGGTGGGCTTCTGAAAAATGGGATGGAATACGTGCTTTATGGGACGGAGAAAAAATTATATCAAGAGGTTCGGGGGTTGGAAAACCAAAAGTTTATACATATGTACCAGAATGGTTTAAGTTAACTTTGCCTCCAGGCATAGCATTGGATGGAGAAATATGGATGGGAAGAGGTCTTTTTCAAAAGACCAGTAGACTTTCTACTATAAAACCTGGAAAAAGTTACACTAAAGAGCAGATAAACGACATTTGGGTAGGAAAATACGATCCCCCTGTTATATTTAAGGTATTTGATATCCCAACGGAAAAATCTCCATTTGAACAAAGAATGAAACTCTTACAAACTATAATTAAAGATCGCGAAGAATGTTGGGATAAATTAGAATATGAAAATAAAAAAGTATTTCCTTTACAGTTTACAGAACAAGTTAAAATTACATCAATGGAGCAACTAGTAAAATTATACACAAAACTAACTTTAGAAGGAGCTGAAGGAATAATGCTTAGAGCATCTGGCTCCCCATATGAACCAAAGAGAAGTAAGTATATGTTAAAGTATAAAATAAAAGAAGATTCCGAATGTATAGTTCGCGGTTACACTCCCGGAGAAGGAAGACTTAAAGGACTTCTTGGTTCTCTTAATTGCGAAATTCTTATAGATTCGCGGCCATCCGGAGTTTTTACGCAAATTGGTACAGGTCTTACAGATTCTCAAAGAGAAAATTATATAATTCCGGGTCATCCAGAACAAATTCCAATTGGAAGTATAGTATCATTTAGCTATATGGAAATGACAAAAGATGGCGTGCCAAGGCACCCTGTTTACCGCGGTATTCGTGACGATATTGCAAAACAGTCAGGGACTGTCTCCGTTACGCAAGTAAGACAAATTTTAACGAAAATAATGAATAAAATAGCAACATCAAAAGAACAAAATTGGCCTTTTAAGGTTAAATATTATAAACAAGCAATTGGGATACTCAGCGATACTATGATACTAAACTCAGTTGAAGATTACATTAAAGTGTTTCGAGAAAACGGAATGCAATTAAAAGACGAAGAAAATTTTAAAGCGAAAAATGGAAATTGGAAAAGTACTATACTTCAAAAAATAGACACTATACTTAAAACCGGCGAAGTTGATAATATATCAGTCGATCTTGAAGCGGTTGCTATTGAAAATCTAACAAAGATACCTGGTATAGGCCCAGCTAAAGCTTTGGATTTGTATCGCGAAGAAGAGATAACTACCATTTCAGAGTTAAAAGAACTTTATTCTTATAATAAAAAAATAATAAACGATAAACAAGTAATAGGATTAAGACATTACGACGATTTACAAAAAAGAATTCCAAGATCAGAAATGGATATTTGGAAAGAAATTTTAACAGAAACTTTTGATGAAACACTTAAACAACTGAATGAAACTGGTAAACTTGAAATAACTGGTTCTTATCGTAGAGAAAAACATAGTTCGGGGGATATAGACGCCTTGATAACTACAGATTTGTACAATACTAATTTAATGAATACATTTTACACGAATTTAATTAAAAAAAATATAATAAATCCGGAGGATGTTATATCAAAAGGTCCTACTAAAATAATGGCCGTAGCCGCAATTGACGAAATATATAGACATTTAGATATATTTTATTACCCGGCAGATGTTTATCCATTTGCTTTACTTTTTACCACTGGCTCTAAAGAATTTAATGTAAATATGCGAAATCATGCTCTCAAATTAAAGTATTCCCTCAATGAAAGAAATTTAACACATATTTCTCCATCTGGGAAATTAGTCAGTAAACAGGAATATATGATTAAAATAGGTAAAGAATCTCCAGAAACAGAACAAGACATTTTTAAATTTTTAGATTATAAGTTTATTGACCCGATAAATAGGTAATAAAATATTTTATTATATATAAATGGAGTGTTATTCATACAAAACTATAAATGAAACAAATGAACCAATACTTAAAAATGCTGATATTACTATTATTTTAATAATGGAAAATTCATCAAGATTTAAGCATGATCCTTTTTTATTGAATTTAAGTAAGAAAACGGTTTTTCAGTATAATAAAGGTTTTAAATTTTGTAAAAAGCCGTCTACAATTAAGATGACTAATAATGACATTATACATGCTTATTATACAGCTTTTGAATACGCAAAAAATCTAAATAACGTGATTATTTTAGAAGAAGATGCAGAAGTTTTGTACTATACAAGACGTCACTATAATATTGTAGATGATTATATATCTAAAGATTTTAAAATTTTTTCATTTTCAAATTATGGAACATTTACTAAATTAGACAAAAATTTTTTTAATAGTTCTGTAATTTGTGGCGCCCATGCAAATATTATATCTAAGCCTCATCGAGACTATTTGATGAATGAAATTGAAAAAAACAATTTTAAGGGTCATATAGATTGTGATTACTTCAAAAATGATGTAGTTGTCTACAGATTACCTCTTATAGTGCAATTATTTCCAGAAACAGAAAATAGAAAAAATTGGGACACCAATAAAATAATATCTAATTTTGTTATAAAAATATTACGGCTCGATAGAAATAAGTTTAGCTGGAAAATTGTTTATAAATTTTGTAAAATAAAAAGACATTTTGGTAACTTTTTGTTAGCTATTTTATTATTTCTGTTTATATTTTATATTGCAAAAAATAACAAATATTAAAATAAAATGTATTATACTTTATAATACATATGGAATTGTTACGAGATCCAAAAGTTGAGCAACAGTTTCAAAAATTAGTAACAAAATTTTTAGCTAAAAACGAAAACTATGATATGTCTAAATTCATAGGCGGTTTACCAATTACTTTAGAAAGAAATGATGTATCTCAGCTTATGACAAAAGGAAAAGACAATAAAAGTAAATATACTGTTACACAAAAAGTAGATGGTACAAGAGTTTTATTATATATCGGCCCAGATTCTGAAACAGGAAGTATTAAACAGAGAACAGTTTGTTTTATAGATAGAAATATGAAAATATATACTGTTCGCAACGACACAAGAGACATCTTGCCATATGTAAACTCGCGCGAAATGCTTCTAGACGGAGAACTGGTATTTTTTGATAAAGACGGAATTTCTCATAAAGAACTAGAATCTAGGTATGTAAAAGGGGTATCATTTATGGCATTTGACATACTATTTGGACCCGAAAATATAGATGTTTCTTCTGAAAATGAAAAAATAATAGGTCAAGAGTTTTCATTTATTGTTCCAGAAGATGGAAAACTAAAAACCTTTCCGTGGGAATACATTAATAGGTATGACATACTTCATAAACTCATAATTCCATCTAGATTTAATAAATCAGAGCCTATATTAACAGAGGCTTTCAAAACAGTAAATTGGTTTAACATAGAACTTAAGCCAATTTACTTTCTAGAGTCCCTTAAAACACATAGAATACTTTATAACGAATCTAAAACAGGTTATGTTCAGACATTATTATCTTCAAGTCGTAAAGATTTTTATAATTTTCTCATGACTAAATATAATAAACAAATTAATATATTTATCAAAAAAACCTTAAAGTTAGACGGATTAATTTTTACTTCGTCTGACACGTTATATACAATAGGTTCGTGGGACCATCTTTTAACATCCCAATATAAATGGAAACCATCTGAAGAACAGACTGTTGATTTATTAGTAAAAATAGTTTCGCAAAACGTAGGCAGTCTTTATGTATCCAAAGGAGGCAATATTGAACCTTTTCAAAAAAATTATAAACAAGTTACGTCGGTTATCCCTTCAGAAGTAAAAGATAATGATATATCAGAATTTTATATAGATAAAAACGGCGATTTTATTTTTAAAGAAATACGAAAAGATAAAAAATTCCCAAACTCTTTAAAAACTGTTCTTAATGTTATAAATAGTCACAAATACCCCGTGAACATAAACGATCTCTATTACTTTTTAAATCTTTCAGAAAACTCAAGTAAAAATGAAATTAAAAAAATTCTTGAATATTCTGCAAAGACAAAACTTTTACAATGTGTAGCTAATTATAAATCAATAAGTTTACTCGATTCAAAACAATCAAAACTTATAAATGATATGATTAAAAATGTTAATATTAATAAAGAAATAGAAGTTGAATTAAGATTTGGTATTATTAAAAACAGATTTAATCCAAAGATATCAAAAACGGCTTTTTTAGATATAATTAAAAAAGCCGAAACATTTAAATTTGAAAGAACCGTTACTGATTTTATTGATATCTATGGAGGAGATATTAGAACTAGATATATATTCTCCGAAGATTTTGGAAAATATATTTACCTAGAGTCTATAATTAAAAATAGAATTTCAAATGTAGACATTCATATGAAAAATGTAATAAATTATGATATTCGAATAGCTATGTCTTCTGAAGTTAAAATTAAACAATACAATACAATAGGAGATACATTTAGAAAATATAGAATATCCTATACAGAACCAAATAAACTTTTTAGAATAGATTTTACATCTATAACACAAGGGAAATATATAGATAGGAATTTTATACTTGATGATGATTCTAGTGAAGATTTTCAAGTAGAAATAGAATTTCTAAGAAATGATATAGATATCAATAATTTGTTTAAATTTATAACCCGGTTTCTAGCTTTCTAATAAAAGTCCGTTTGAAAATTTATAATTTTTCCGGGGCGTATACCATTCATCCGGATTACTAAAAAATGTATAATCAATTGGATTGAATTTTATTAGTAAAATATCTATAGTTTCTTCGAATGTTTTAGACATCGAAGATTTATCCATTATTGATATTTTTCTATTTGGAACTATATTTCCAGAAGAATCTCTATTTATTTTAACATTAAAATAATCATTCACGGAAAGATTATCGGGTATCTCTCTTTTATTAAAGGTGTAACTATTTAAAAAATCTAGCCCAATTTCCGAAGGAATATCTTTATTATTATATCCAAATTTAATAGTTTGATTTGTTTTGTTTAATATTTGTAATTCTAAAATGTCGCTGTATTTATCTTTGTTTCCCCATACAATATAATTACAACATTTAGTGTCTATAAATATTAATTTAGCTTCTTTATTTGTATCTATTATTTCATAAGAACCCTCTATTATGTCAACATAATTATCCGGGTATATCAAAATTTCGTCTATTATACTTGAAAATATTAAATTTTGTAAATCAAGAAGGATACTATATCTCTGTTGAAAATTGTTGTTCATTAAATTTTCGTTATAGTAAATTAAGTCTATTATATGAAATTCATTTTTAAATTCTGTATCGTTAAATCTTAAAAATCCGTTCATTATAATAGTATCTGTAAATACATTAGAAATCTGGCACTCTATTGAATTTAAATTTTTATCTATATAAAAATTCCCCTCTGGACCCATTACTAATAAAAAATTTACGGAATCTTTTGGCACTTTTCTTAAGTTGTATACATCAATAGTGAATTTTTTAATATTGTAATAAGTTAAATCGTCTGTTTTAATATTTTTTATATCAAAAAAAGATATGATTTTGTTAGCATTTTCTTTATTGTATTTTTCTCCGAGAATCGATGTTTGTTTTTTAATTAATTTACCGTCTTCTTGGATTAAAAGATCGAATTTAATTAAATTTTTCTTTATACAATTTAATAATCTTTCTCTATTAAAATCCCGTAAGCCCGGAAATACTCTAGAATCTCTTTCAAAGTCGGTTCCATTAACTGTAATATTTTGTCCAGATTTTGTTTTGACTATATAATCATTAGATTTTTTACTTAGTTTTTTAATTACAGTTACTTGTTCAAATGAACCATTTATATTAACATTGGCTGTAGCTCCTACTACATTACTTCCGGGTATAATAATACCAGATCCCAGGTCAGTTTCCGGAGTGATATTATATTTTTCTGCCTGTGCTTTATCTCTAGGAAATCCTGTTAATAAATATTTTTTCATCATTTCTATAGATTCTTTTGTTTTAGTTTCACAACAAGGATACCAAAGGCCATCTTTATCTTGAACTCCTTCTGGTTTTAAATATTGATAATTTGGGTCAGGACAAGTTCCTTTCCAAGAGTAAGGATTAGGTCTCATACCTTCTTTATAAGTAGAATCTCCAGAATCTCTAGTTCTCGTAAGTCTACATATTTTACCACTCGGTGCATACCCGGATAGGGTATTAAATGAGGTAATTTCTTTGCTACCAGAAGCCAAAGTTTTTCTAAGTAAAATGTCAGGTTCTTTGTTAAATAATTCATTAAAAGTTGTAATAATACTGTCAAACATATCTTTATTTATAGGCGTTGTTCCTTCTCCACACAGTCCTTTTTTGATTTGTTTATCGCTACACAGAGAAAGAGTCATCATTATTACCCCAAATTTATTTATTATAGCTGTTAGTTTTATTCCATTGCTTGGGATAGATAAAAATTTAATATATTCCTTAGACATTACTTGATTTCGTGTAAGTCTTCCTAGAGAATATTCCCACTCTATTATTTTAACACCATTAAAATTAATAATTTTATCCCCTGCATTGGAAAGTTCTATTTTTGTAAAGTCGCTTGACACTAAATTTCCATTTTGATCAAATGGGCTTATAATATTATCTAAATTTTCAAAGTTAATTTCTTTACCCGGTTTTTCTAACGCACTTAAAGTAAATTGACCAGACATTGAATGAATATATGATCGATCTTTAATATACGTATAAGTGTTATAACCTGTTACATTTTTAAAATTTTCATAGTTAACAGAACCGGAATTATTTATACGTTCTATTAATTCAGATATTAAGATATCTAGATAATCTTTTTCCGATGGTATATTTATTAAATTTATTAAGCCGTTTTTACTAATTCTAATGGATGTTTTAATTCCATATTGTTCATATGATATTATTATATTATTTAAAAACTGAGTTGTTGTAGTTTTTGACGCTAATTTTTTAGGACCCCTTTTTTTATATATTCCAAAATAAGATATATTAGTCAAAATGTTTAAATTAGAATTTATATCAAAAGTTCCATTTTGTACAGTTATATCATCTGGAATAAGTAAAATATCATTAAGCTGTTCTTGAGTCAGTGTTTTAGATTTAATATTGTCTTTTATATAATTATAATCTCCGTCGTATTCTATATTAGATAAAATAAAATCATTAAACCCAGAAATTGTAAGATATAAACTATCTTCGTCTGGAAAATCGCATGTTTCAGAGTGATCTTCTGGACCTATTCTACTACAATAACTACAGTATAATCCTTTATTGATTGGTCCTATAGGCGGTCTATTATATGTATCATTAACTGTTTCATTTCCAAAAACTTTTTTTTGAGAAAGAGTTAATTTATAAAAACCCGTTTCTCCCTCATCCAATTTAAAAGAAGTTTTAAGTAGATCTATATCAATTATATCTTCGACCGTTTGTAATTTATTTATAAACATGTTTATTCCATTTATCTTAAGTTCGGATACCATGTATACTTATATATTAATATAAAAATATAATATAAAAATATAATATATATTATATTATATTTCATGTCAGCTGAAATAGATAAATTCAATGTCTTATTTGAAGAGTTTTTAGAAAAAATAATAACCGCTTTTCCTAATAATAAGCTCAGAACTTATAGAAAGGGGTTTTTACTATTAAAACTAGCATCACCTTCTATCCCCGTGAATTTATTTATGGCCGGGTGTATAGACTATAAAGAACAAATTAAAAAAAGAAATGATTATTTCTTTTTAAAAGATGAAAATATAAAAGAAAAGGTTGGCGTATTTGGAAATTTTACAGACGATTGCGGGTTGGATATGTATTGGAACGAATTATCGGAGAAAACTAAAACAGCGGTATGGGATTATATTCAATCTTTATTTGTACTGGGAGAAATTATAATTACTAAAAATCCCGAATCATTTTCTAAATACAACTCTCTTTATCTATCAAATTATAAATCCGAAATTAAAAATTTACACAATAATTTTTCTTTAGACTTTTTAACAAAAATAAATTCTTAGATATCTATTAAATGACAACATACTGGTTAAGTGATTTCTGTTCATTATTTAATTCTTTAAATATTAATCCTTTTGTGGGAGATAATAAAAATTTTAAATTTAATTCCCTGACGCGGCTTATTATATTAACAACTGTAATATCTGCCTTGTATTTAAAAAAAAATAGTAATGAAATTCTAGTGGCGGGATGTATTTCTATATTTTTATCTGTCATTTTTTATATGCTTACTTATAATTCAGCAGAACTTTCAGTTTCTAATAATAAAAATGCTATAGAAAATTATAACGATTCTCAAAAAATATTAGAAAATATAGATAAAAATCTTATGATAGGTATAACTGAGACTGGTAAGAGTGTAATGAAAAATTATAAAGATAACAATAAAAATAACATAACTTTTGATTATGTACCCCAAGACACCGAATTGACGAAACAAATTTATTTTTTTGAAGGAAATAACATGCCAAGTCAAGTTACTGAAACAACGATAAATCCTGCGGAATATTTATCAGGCGGAGACAAGGTACAAACAGGAACTGTTAAAAGTCTTTTTAGTCTTATTAATAAGAATTTATAATAAAATTAAAATATTAATTTATTTTAAATGTCGAAACTAAACAACTCGCCCGATCTTGGAAAAATTCAAAATTATGTACATAATGATAAACATAAAAAATATCCAGATGTAAATTATATTTCGGATAAAAAAAGCATGGATCACGTTCTCTCAGATAAAAATAAAAATATTGGTATTACAAGGCCAATAATTTCAAAAGTAGAACATGGTTCAAAGGAAATAGACATGAATTTTGGAAAAAACGGATTACACGAAAGGTTTAAAAATAAACCCACTAACAGACATTATTTACTTCAGGGATCTGAAGAAATTGAAGTGGAGGAAGATTATTATATAACTGTTCCTCTTATCAGCAAGAAAATTGATAAACCCTTTGTCAAAAGTTCTCATTTTGAAGACTACGGGGTTTATTCAAGAAAAGAACACTCTCCGGTTTCCAGATCCAATATTAAACTTATTCACAAAGAATAAACGTATTTAAAATTAAAAAAATAATTATTATTAATAATATATATAATGTGGATGTCATCAAATGTAAGAACTTTACTAATTTCAAGAAACGAAAATAATGAACTTAGTATTAGAGACGTTGAAACATCTGAAATTCCAGATCTTAATGTAGACTTAAATTCCAGCTTAGACTTAAACTACAATACAGACTTAAACTACAATACAGAAACGATCGATGATATGTTTTTGCATCCTATGTTAATTTCTTTATCCAATTCTTTATTGTTAAGTGACATATTATCTATACCATTGGAAGAAGAGAAAAATAAATTAACAGAATATGAATTTAATAATCTTGATATATGTTCTGATCTCACTAATTGTGCTATATGCATGGAAAATAAAAAATCAAACATTAGACTAAAATGTGATCACATTTTTTGTAAAGGCTGTATTAAAAAATGGTTAACAGAACGTTCAAATACATGCCCAAATTGTAGAGTAGAAATTTAGAATTAAATATAGTAAATTATGCAATAATTTAAAATATTTAATTATATAAACAATGCAGTCATTGGTTATTGTAATAATATTTTTATCTTTCATTGGATTGTATATAAATATGGGCACAAAAACTGAACTATATCTACCAGAATTTAATAAAAAAAATGAAGAAATTTTATCACCGGAAAATGAAAACAGTTTAAGCGCAGATAACGTATCAGATAAATTAGCCGAAAAAGCAGACGAAATGAAAGAATTTGATGAAATGGGAAATAATATATCAGAAAACGATGGATTAACTAAAGGAAAAGAAATTTTAAATCTTAAAATAAATCCAGGGGGGTCAGCTCCAAATAATAGACCTGATTTATTAAGCAATTCAAGCAGTATTGAAGTAAACAATTATGGGCTTAAAAATAATACTTTATCATATAAAAATAATTTTCCATACAATTCTGATTACCTTAAAAAAGTTAATTCGAGAGACTATTCAAATATTAAACCTCTAACAGAGGGGAAAGGCTTGGCGTTTCGTAGTCAGATTACCTTACCAGAAAAAAAAACTACTCTCAAAGAAGGCTATGGTTTTTTTGAAAGAGCTGTTGCTATTATAAAAAATCACGTCGAAAATGAAAATAAAGATGTCCCGTATCTATCCAGAACCAGAGATGATACGTATGAAAGAGGTTCTAAAAAAATACATCGGGTAAATAATGGTAATCTAGAAGTCGATATTAAACCAGACGCTTTAGAAATTAATAATATGAGACAATATAACTTAAATTTAGATAAAGAAAAATATTATGATGAATCATTTAACTCAATAAACACTATGAAGAATAATTACAATTTTAAATAAAAATGTTTTTAAATAATAACATGGTTAGTAATTTTGAACATTTAGGAAATGTTAAAAGTACAAAAACTAGGGAATTATTAAATGCCAATTCAAATGATATGGATAAAAAACTTATAAAACTTAAATTGCAGGGACCTATTATAACAATACCAACTCTAGAATTTACCAAAAATAACACACTGTCTAAAAATTTTGTACATGATATAGACTTGGATTTTAAAACTAGATCTAGCCAACTACCCGACTCTTATTTTAAAGATTCTAGAACATTGATTTCTGTAAAAGAAGACAATAACCTCACTGGTATTTATGATCATTTTAATGTTCCTTCAGATTCATATAAAAAACAAGATGTCGAACCTATTATTAAAAAGAATAATCTTATAAATGTTAAAACTTCAGTGTGTCCATATGATAGCAGAGTAGATAGTGATAAAATTAAAGTAAAACAAAGGAATGTTTTAAAAAATATTCCTTTAGATTCTTGTAGAGAATCGGGAGGTAAAACACCTATTATTCAAATTAAACAGCATAAAGAAAAAATAATTCAAAAGTCGTAATATTACTTTAACAATGATATAATATCGTCTTTGTGAAGTATTAATGTTTGCTCGAAAATATTTCTCAATTTGATAAATGATCTTTTATGTTCAATAGAATAGTTTATAGTATCCAATGATACCCATTTAATATCATTAATCTCTAAAAATTTTGAATCAACATTAATATTTGATATAAATTTTTTAGTGTGGTAAAATCTATCTCTATAAGAAGTGGAAAAAGGTATTTTTACAATAAACATATAATACGGATAACCACTTGGAGTTTTCGATATTATACATTTCGCAGATTTATTTTTAATGGTGTTTTTTAATTGATCATAATCTTGTACGGCCCCAAGAGTTTCTTCCCATGCTTCTCTTGCTGCTGTAACTTCAGAATCATATTTGTCGCTTAATTCACATCTTCCTCCAAAATTAGACCATTTGTTATCAAAATCTTTTCCCAACAAAAAATAAGGAGTTTCGTCTAAAGTTTTAGAATAGAATAATACACCTGATGCATATATAATATTAGAAGTAATCATAATATTATTACATTTAATATTTTTTTATACGGATTTAAGAATTTTAATTATTTCTATTAAATGAATAAAATTCTTAATAATAATAGTATATCGGGACCAATTAATTTATTATTTTCTCGTTCGGAGAATTCTAAAAAAAATAAAACAAACAATTATAATATGAGTGGAAATATACCAAAAATTAAAGTTGAAACAGATAATAGCTCTAGGAATAACATCAAACTTAAAAATCCCGCAAATATAAAAGGAATAAATGTAATAAAAGATTCAGACTCCGACTCGGATTCTGTGTCTTCTGGTACAACTATTAAATCCCAGAGCATCGTTTCTACAAAACCAAAAAAATCTTTTAAAAACAATTTAAAATTTAAACCAGAAGACTATCAAAATTTTGTAAATAATTCTAAAACAAAAAAATCTAAAACAGATGAATCAGATGAAAGCGAATCTGATTCAGAAAGCGAAAACTCAGAATCTCTTTCTGAGTATTCTGAATATTCTGAATCTGGGTCTGAAAATACAGGGGGGCCTTCAAAAGATCCAAAGTTAGAAAAACAAGAAATACTTCTTAAATTAGTTGCCCTAGAAAAAAAGGGAGTTGTATTAACTAAAAAATATTCAATGTCGTCAAAGTTATCAGATCTTAGATTTGAATTAGAATTGCATAAAAACAACGCAGAATTAGATATAAGTATTAAATTTCAGCAAAAAATGCTTATAGCAGCGATCACTGGAATAGAATTTGCAAATAAACGTTTTGACCCAATAGGTGCAAAACTCGATGGATGGTCGGAGTCTGTTATGGAAAATTTAGACGATTATGAAACTATTTTTGCAAAATTACATGAAAAGTATAAAAATAGAGCAGATTTGCCACCCGAATTACAATTATTAATAACACTGGTTGGAAGTGCATTTATGTTTCACATTACTAAGACTCTTTTTAGTTCTGCCATGCCGACTAATGATTTTCAAAATTCAGAGATTATGAAGAATATAACGGCGGCTATGGCTCAATCCTCTCAGGATAAACCAGTTTCAGGAGTATCAACAAGGGATATATCTGGACCTTCGATGAATCTTTCTAGTATGCTTAAGGATGACGATTCTGTATCTAGCGGAACAGTTGATACTTCAAGAGAAGTAACTGTTAATCCAAGAGGAAAAAGAGCGATTAATTTATAAATAATTATATTTTATTTAAATTAGAATGTTGTATTACGGTAAAAAATCAAATTTCTTAAATCAGAATGATAACCAAAATGCTATATCCGATAAATATAACCTAGAAGCTTTACCAGAGAGAACAGTTGGGCCTTTAGAAAATGACAATTTACATAACACAGAACTTAATTCTACATTTAAAATTTTCAATGAAATTTTTAAGAACAGAAAAGAGCTATATTATGATATTTTAGAAGATAATTTTGAAAAACTTTCCGTAGACGACAAATTGAACCTTATTTATGAAATGTATACTAGAAAAACAAATTCTATTATAAATTACATACTTCTTGTTTTAATTCTTCTAATATTAATACTTATTAAATTACATTCGAATTAATGTAAATAATTTTACAATTTATATTTTTAATACTATATCTGGAGTTTTTATAAAAAAATTTTCTATACTCGTCTATTGTTAAATTTCCGCCATATTCTTTCAAACAAAGAATGTTTTGCGCAGGATTAATTCTAAAATTAGGACCAAATAATCTTCTGTAAAATTGACCGACTATATAAAGTTTATTTTCAAAAACTTTATTATTCATACAGTAAGATTTTACACAATTTGGCGAACAAAAATTTCCAAATAATTTATATCTATCTAGTTTACTGCAGTGATCTATTGGTAAAAAAAACGGGGCATTTTCAAAAGAGTGGTGACAATTGTAACATCGAATAACAGTTTTTTTATTTATTTCTTGTTCTGTTTTATTGTTTGTGTACATTTTAAGTTTCAAAGAAGTTTCTTTTTTAATATCACAAGTGTCTTCTTCGTCGCTTGATAGAATTATATCACAGTCAGTGCTTGGTTTGTGATTATTAAAATATTCGTGTATGGTTTCAGAAATTGCCGCATTTTTATCATGTACTTCTATGCATAAGTTTCCAAAATTTAAAGCATTTGTACTATATTTTTCTTTATTTAATACAGCTGTTTCTTCAAAAACTAAATTATCAACTCCTTCTGTATTATAATTATTTTTAAAAGGCGTTGTTTCCCATTTTTTTTTCCTTCCTCTTTTTTTCTTTAGAGTCTCAGAATCATGATTTTGTAAGATTTCTTCTTTATTTTCTGTTATTATTTTCTTCCGTCCTCTTTTTTTTAAATTTTCTTCCATATGTAATAAATAAATTTAAAGAATCTTTATATAAATAATAAAATGTGGACTTTATATAGCTTTGTAACTGTTGGTTTTATTGGAGCATTTTTAAAAAAATTTTATAGAATATTTTTTCCATTGGAAATGAAATCATTTGACGACACTTATGTAAATGATAAGTATACGCTTCTTTGTTACAGAATATTGTTTGAAGATGGTACTAGTGTTAATAAAACAGAACTTAGTGAATCTGAAGTAGAAGAGATTGATAATTCAAATAAAATTAAACATATACTTATTGAATACATGTTTAACGGAAAATTCATGAAATATATAACATATGAAAAAAATATAACATTTCCTTTTTATGTTTTTAATGTAAGCGAAACTAGATTTCCGTATTATCCAGAATCAATTTTCTTAAATGAAATAGATATTACAGAATATTTAGTTCCTTTTTTGGGTCCTCTATGTAATTTTTATAATGACATGGGGCCTCCGATTAAACTCGAAGACGCTCTTATCGATCATCCAGATTTTAATAGTTTTAATTTTAAAGAAGGAAGACTAATTATGATTTCAAATAAAACGCCTCTCAATGGCAAAAAATGTTTTGTTAAAGAACTCCCCTGTACTCTTATTTGGAAACGTCACGCCGCCGTCGATCCGAGAGATGAAGATAAACTTAAAGATTATGAATACATCAATTAAAATACATTAATTTAATTAATCAATATAAAAAATAATTTAATTTTAAATTTAAATGACTAATAATATCTTATTTAAATTTAAAACAGTTCAGACAAACGCTATACGAATTTTATTTGAATCTCTTAAAAATATCTTGTCTGATGTAAATTTTAAAGCCGATTCTAATGGTCTTAAATTGACAACAATAGACGGTACCGAAACTGCTATAGTTAATTTATTCCTCGTAAATGAAAAATTCGAAGAATACATTTGCGCTAGGCCTATTAATATAGGAATAAATTTATTATCTGTTTTTAAGATTTTAAAAGGTATAAAACACTCAGATACTATAGCTTTTGAAATATATAACAACGACGAACATAATATGTTAATAGTTTCTGAACACACGGTTAAAAGATCAATTATTACATCTAAAATTAAACTCTTAGATATGGACGAAAAAATATACAATATACCTGATATAAAATTTGATTCTTATATAACTATGCCGTCATCTGATTTTCAATTATACATATCAGATCTTGCAAATATATCATCAGATATAGAGTTAACATATAATAATAAAAATTTAATATTACGATCAATAGGAGATTTTGCAGAACAAACGGTTAAAATCAGTGAAACAAATACAGAAATATCTGAAACAGATGAACAGGTCGGTATATATAATATAAAATATATACAGCTATTTACAAAATCTACAAATTTATGCGGAACAGTAGAAATTTATCTTAAAACGGGATACCCTCTTACAATTCTTTACAATGTGGCAAATCTAGGACAAATAAAATATTGCCTGGCTCCTAAAGGTTAAGTATAGAAATAAACTCACCGATACTATTACCCCAGACATTGCATCAGTTATAAAAGAATAAAAAAATCCGAGTGGTTTATAATAATATTTATTTAAGATTGGAAATAATCCAGAATATCTCATTGGTATTCCAACTAATCCGGAAATTAAAAATACTGTTATAATTTGATAAATTTTATTATTTATATTAAATTTATCAAGTGCATACATTATCAAAGGGTATGTTAAAGCGCCGACAAATGCAGCTATTAAAGCGGCCCCGAGTAAAGTATGATATTTAAAATACTGTTTTAATGTTTTAACCCATTTCATTTTTTCAATCCCAAATAATTTTATTCTGCCTTCAGACATAAATCTAAGAATTATATCCCAAAACCCAGTTATAAAAAATACAAGTATTAAACGTTCTTTATTATATATTTCTTTCATATATTATAAATATATGAATATAATAATTTTATTTTTGTTAACTTTATTGAGAAAAGATTTCATTAGCTATAAAAAAAGATTCAATCTAATAGAGAAAGTTCAAGTTCATCACGTAATTCCCTTGATGCACAGAGATCATAAAAATCTATTATATCACAATTATGATATAAACGCAGGATATAACTTAATATTTATGCCAACAGAATATGGTAAAAAATGTTTAAATACTAAAAGAAGAATACACGACGGGGGGCATTTAAAATATAATAAATATGTACTTGAACTTTTAGATAGAAATATGACCCCGTTCGAAATTAATAATTTATTAAAAAATAAAATAAAAAATAATGAAGAAATTCCTTGGTAAATTAAATAATTTATTTTTAAAAAAATATATTTTTAATTATAAATATACATGAATAATTCAATGCTATTATTGTCAGGGGCGGCATTATTAATACTTATTGTTGTTTTAGTATTGTTTATGAGAGGGGAATTAAAACACACTGTTATTCACAGCAATACAGAAGAAGCTAAAAAAAGTTTAGTAGAATCTATAGTCGGGGGAAGAAAAACTTTGTTTGACGACCTATTTAATCGTTTTAAACTTAAGACATCTCCCTCTGATTCTGGGACAGATTTGTATGCAATGGGAGGGGGATATAATTATGGAGACAACCTTGCACCCTATTCTCATTATGAAGAGCATTTAGGTACAAAAAGCAAAAAACTTACAGATTCGCAATATAAAAAAGATATTAAAAATATTGAGCCATCTGCTGCCGATGATCACCACGTCCCCGCGGGTAATTCTCTTACAGCCAGTAAAAAAACGCCAGCTAGAAAACCTTATCACAAAAATATGATTCACAAAAATCATCCCCCACTAAGCCATCAAAGAATGACTAATAGTCAACATACCGCCGCGCACGCCGTAATACAACATAAGGCTTTAAAGTGATTAATTTTACTAACAGTCTTTAAAAGCATACGAATCTAAAAAGTCTATGGGCGTACAATTTTCATTTTCAATTTCATTTTGTTTAGTTTTAAATACAACAGAAAACTTTTTAGTTTTATAAAATGATTGTCTTTTTCTATTCCAGTTATTGAATATAGATATACAATCATTTATGTCTATTACAAGAGCGGGGTTTGTATTTTTTTTTTCGAAGTATTCTACCGACAGCCTGTTCTACATTTCCCTTCGGAGAAGCTAATATTACAGTGTCTAGTTCTGGATTATCGTAGCCCTCGGATGCCATTTGATATGTTGCTACAATTATTCTACTTTCATTAGATTTTTTAAGATTTTCCTGTTTCATACCCCCGTAGTATATACCAACAGAATAATGTTCTTTCAATTGTGTATACATAAAATCACAATGTGATTTACGATCTGTGAGTACAAGTATTTTTCTATCGCATATGTAACATTCTTTTATTAAATTTAAGATGTATTCTGTTCTAGAATCTATTTCTGTTATACTTGTAATACTGGCCGGAGAATTTACTTTACCGTTTGGAAGATATTTTATAGTTGTTTCAGGATGTTCATAATAATTGTGAATATGTATCTCGGGTTCTATTATAAGTAATTGAACATTAACAGATGGTTTAAATAAAAACCATTCAAGTACAAAATCAAGTTTATCGGCTCTTTTAAGTGTAGCGGATAGCCCTAAATTATAAAACGAACCTATCTTATAAAATGCATTTGAAAAAACTTTGCTACAATAATGATGTGTTTCGTCAAATATTGTAAATGAGAAACAATCAAATAAATTAGGATTATAATCTTTCATAGAAAGACTTTGAATCATTCCTATACATACATCTGGGTCAGTGTTAATTTTAGAGCCTTGGATTATACCTGGTTTTATACCTAGAAATTTAATTATTTGTTCAGACCATTGTTCAAGAAGAGATTCTTTGTTTACTATAACTAGTGTTTTAACTTTCAATAAACTAGCTATGTAAAGACTTGCAAAAGTTTTTCCCCATCCTGTATATAAACATGCTATACAAGATCCATTTTTGATTATAGACGAATGTATTTCGTTTATTACATTTTTTTGATACTCTCTTGGTTCTGCGGTTGTATTTATACTAGCATATGTGATTTCATTTAGTATTAATTCTCCTTCGGTATTATAATATCTTGGGATGTACATAAATTTATTAGTTAATTTATATACCGGATAACTTGTTGGAACCGGTGCTCCTGGTATAAAAGGAACAACTGTTAGCTTTTTTTTCAGTTCATTATTAATAGAAACTTTACGTCCTTTCATATTAATAATAAATTGTATTTTAGTTTTAAATAAATCATTTTAAATATTAATGTATTTTTTAACGTTATTGGATATTATGTATTTACCACCTCTTGGTCCAATGTGAACTACATACATTCTATTGTTATACTTGTATTTTTGTTTACCAAAATCTGTTCTTTTTCTTTTAGTAGTTTTTCCAGGAAAAGGTATTTTAACTTTATTAAAGTATTGTTTAATTTTATCTAATATTTCATTTTCCATAACAGAATAATTTGTATTATTTTTGATTATAAATTGAACATCTGCTGCCATTTGAAGAGCAATACTGTCACTGTATGTATTTTTTTCAAAAGGTTCTCTAGTTATATTAACAAAATCAACCCAATATACATTCCAATCCTTTATATGAGAAGTATTTTTAAAATAAACCATAAATATAATACCAAATATACCACAATAACCAGGATTTACAGAATCTTCACCTCTATTTAAAGCTCTTTGAGGAGAAACTGGGTCAAATAATTCATATGTAGTGTCTTCTAAACCTATATAAAACGGAATATTTAAAGTGTCAACATAAGGAGAATCCCGTGGCCCATTTACATAACCATTTGCGTCAAATATAGCAAATCCTTTTTCTAAAAACTTGTTCTTAACTAATATAACAGAATGTGGATTCGGATAAACTTTTAAGGGTAAGATATTATTTGGAGTA
>MDSZ01164669.1_pt1 | contig 36106 bp, 20 predicted proteins | sample 811201 | NCBI WGS metagenome assembly MDSZ01 (sample SAMN05326647, study PRJNA326480) | marine metagenome | isolation source: seawater | place: Indian Ocean: North | collected 2010
ACTAGCACATTCTAACATACAAGTAGGGGAGGTAATCCCTGACTACACTGATACTGGTGGCCGAGTATGGAAATCGGAAGTAGATGACACGGGAATGTTCGTCGTTATTAAACTCCGCAACGATATAGAGAAGGCACGAGAAGTAGCAGCAGAGATTCGCAAGGGGAACCTAAAATCGTTCTCCATCGGTGGACAGGCTTTCGAGCGTGTCAACAAACACGACGGCACTAGAGGTGACTATCGTGAAATACGCCGTATGGAGTTACATGAAGTGACCATTTGCGAAAAGGGCATCAATCCCGAAGCCCAATTTAGAATCCTAAAGGAGGATACAACAACAAAAAAAGGTGAAAACATGAGTGACGAAAGCGAAACGATGAATGAGTTGCAGAATGTGTTGGAGAGACTCTCTAAGAGACTCGATGATGCCGACCAAGCAGAGGCTGCTGTAAAGGCTGCCGAAGAGGCGGAAAAGTCAGAAGACGCAGAGAAAGCAATGGATGAAAAGAAAGACGATAAGAAGAAAAAAGAGGACGTCGAGACAAGCAAGGATGATAAGATGTACAAAGCATCTGACGAACTTGATGATGTCATTTCGACAGATTATCTGAACTGGCTAGAGACCACCGTCAAGTCTGCTGGGTATGACCCAGTGGCTGCAAGGTCATCTCTAGAAGACCTCGAAGGGGTAGAGAAAGGTTACACCCCTGGAGAGCCAGGCTACACACACCGTGGGCAGGGCAGTATCGAAGGTGCTGGTGAAGATGATTCCGGCAAGAGGCCAAAGATGAACATGGGTGCTGCTCCTGGCGGTAACAAGAATGTCATCAAAGCAGATGACTACATCTCCCCCGAAGCCGTATCTCCCTCTCAAATTGAAGAGGCTTACCAAGTCTACAAGGCTGCTGCTCTAGAGCAGAAGTTCAAGACTGAACTTGGTAACGAGTTCTCCATGAGACTCCAAAAGGAGATTAACTCAGAAGAGACAGAGAAAGCACGAACAGAGTTCGATGCACGTGGCCCACTAGCAGACCTGCAGAAGGCTGTTATCGCTCTAGGTGAGAGAATCGAGAACATCTCGACCTCCGAAGGCGAAGACATACAGAAGTCTGCAACTGTTCCAATGATGACAGTCCCCGAAACAAAAGACATGGCAGAGATGTCATGGGATGACGTTCACAGGATGGCTGGAAAAGCACTACAAGGAGGCAACTGAATATGGCACGTAATTACGTAAGAACAATACAAGATATGGAAAGGTACTACTACGGTGGTACAGCAACGACTGGGTACACATACAGCAGTGGAGACATACTCAAAGCGGACGCTCCGCTACTGAGCACCACTGCAGGTACTTACCAAGCAATCTATGGTAGGAAAGTTTGGTCGCAACTGAACCAAGAGTTCAATGCGTTCTCAATCCTTCCAAAGAAACCTTGGGAAAGAAGTGGATGGAGAATCATTACCTCCAAGCCTTCCTTCACAGTTGGCGGTGGACTGGCTGAAAACGCTACTCTGCCTGACACCACCAAGCCTGACTTCCTACACGTGGCTGCAAAGCCAAAGACGATTGGACACGCTTTCGACCTAAGCGAAGTGAGCATGTTCCTATCTGACAAGGATGACGGTCTTGGAGATGTACGCCAAGTCCTCAAAGAGGAAATGGGCAAGCACCACGCAGACCACATCAACAGGATGCTCCTAGAAGATGTGGAGACCCCAGCAGGTAACGACCTTGAGTCACTAGACCGTCTGACAACAGACCCTGACACAATGACAACCAGCACAGGTCACGTAAGTGCAACCACAGACCACGACCTGTACTCCATCACCCGTGATGGTAGCGCAGACTTCCACAGTGCTGAGGTAGACGTGTCTTCCGCAGCCAACACTAACAGAAACCTAAGTCTAAATCAACTGGACGGATTGTTCCAGCAGATTTGGAAGCGTGGTGGTAACCCTAAGGTCATGCTAACTGGGTATGATACCCTAATGCGTGTACAGCAACTCCTACAGAGCCAGCAAAGGTTCATGGAGTCTAAGAGGGTCACCCCAACCTACAACGGTGTAAAGGGTGTTCCAGGTATCGAGGCTGGATTCATTGTGGCTACCTACAACGGTGTCCCAATCATTCCTTCCAAGGACGTAGTGCAGGACACATCAGGTATCTCGAGGATTTACTACTTCGACACTGATTACCTATGGTTCCAGACCGCTATCCCAACTCAGTATTTCGAGTCGGGTATCGAGACTGGCGACCCATTCGCAATAAACAGACTAGGACAAGAGGGACTCTACCGAACCATGGGTGAGGTATGGGATTCTTTCTTCGGTGCAGGAGGTTCAATCCGTGACCTTGCTTGAGGTTGGTGGAGAGATAACAGAGGTGATATGATATGGCAGCAACAACACACAGAGGAATAACCTACACAACGAGTGCTTCCGCGACAGTCGCGGTTGACCTAGACCTCCCCCTACAGGCGGGAGTGGACCAAGATGATACATCATGGCTAACTGGATACCCAGGTGCTTTGACATCTTTCGCAGCCCGTCAGACTGACGGTACGAACAGAATGCAACCACGATTGGTCTGCATGACTCTAGGTGCATTGGCAGAGGCAGAAACCATCACACTAAGTGGTGGAGCAAATGTCATCCTATCTTGCATGGGACACAGCAAAGACGCAACAGCGAACCTAGCATTGTCCTTTAGCGGTCTTGTCATTACGGCAGACTGTGAATCAACTGCAGATGGTACTACTGACGACACTGCGAACGCTACAATATGGCTCTTGGTGGCATGAATAAGGAGTGACCTCGTATGCCGACAATACTTTGGAGAGGACCTGAAAGAACTGTACGCACTAAGTACGGTCACTATGACAGGCACACGCCTGTTGAGGTATCCCAAGCATGGTTGGACGAGCGTCGCGGTGCCTTCAAAGACACACACTGGCTAATAACTGACGACTACGAAGGAGTCACGTTCACGCAAGACGATGGTGACGGACTACCGGACGAAAACTGGCTCAAGGCAGACATCCAAACATGGTTGGCTGACCACGGAGTTCAGATGTCCGGTGTCCGCGCCACGAAAGCGAAGATGCTAGAGAGAGTTGATGAAGTGCTCGCGGCTGAGGTCGCCACTGAGGAGGAATGAATATGGCAATAGCATTTGATGATAGACCTACAACACTAGGGAACTTACTACTATTAACAGGAACATGGGCTAACGGTGACTCATCTATAGACGCCTCGGATTTCTTATCTGAGATTCTATTTTTTGACATACTAGTTAACAGCGCTACCGAGCAGGCAAACCCAACTGGCTTCGTGGGAACCACGTGCCACTTTACGGAGTCTGGTAGCGATGGTGGCAGGTTCATTATCCTGGGTCGACGATGATTGGGGGTGAAACCCCATGACTGACGTTAAAGTCTTTGAGTTTAACCCTGACGAGGCAATTGAGTTAGGGGCTTCTGTGGCCGGAGGCATACAGAAAGTCCTAGATGACTATACCAACGGTAAGGCGGTAGAGGGTATAACCAGTTATCTCATGGCGGGGAACTTATACGTAGTAGTGGTCACCACTTGATGGTGAGCACAATGGACGCCGAGGACCTCCGACGTTTAACCAAGCAAGGATGGAATTACGCAACCGGTGAGTCTGTTCGCACGGACGCAAGCCCGCGCGAGCGGCTCGCCGGCCAAATAACTGAGCAGAATACACGCTCTCGCAACATACGAGACGTGATTGACATAGGTAGTGGAACTCGCTGCAAACATTGTGGTATGCTCCATTTCTGTTACCTAGAGCGCTGTGGCGCATGCTCTAAACCAATGGAGTATAACTTAGGTAAGGTGGATGTGAAAGTATGAGTGCATTTAATAGTGCATGGGCCTTACTCAAGAACATGACAACTGACATGTACGAATACCCAAAAGGGTCTGGTAGTTTCGTCCCCTATGAGCAACTACCTCAAGGTTCTGTAGAGAAGATAGAGGCTGACAATGACAGGTCTCGTGAGAATCTAGAGAATGTCACGTCTCAACCAGTACAAGCACACGCTCCTCATTTACCTAAACCACAATCTCCCAATCCTAACAATATCATGGTGAACTCTAAGACTGGAGTGTATGACCCTAATGACCCCGAAGGCTTTCACCCAATGAGGAGGGGTGCTTAGTGCCAGTGGTATTCAACACAGGGGAGAGAGAACCTCGACCACTGTTCCCTGACCAAGTAATCTACAGCAGTGCTCAAAAAGTAGCAGACATACTGCAGATACCCCTACCTGACCCCGTATATTTGGTAGCAGACACTAACACAGGTGGCACCTCATGCTCTATAAGCCCCGCAGACCAAAGAACTGTAGGATTTGAAGTAGGAGATGAAGTAGAACTTGCTAGCGATACTGAGTTAGGGGAGACTGTCACAATAACTAGTGTTGCCCGAGATGGTACAAACGTAGTCATATCTTGGTCAGGTGGCACTACAGGAGATTATGACACTGCTGACAATGCGACTTTGCAGAACCTACAATCTTTCACTAATGGTAAGAGACGAGGAGTGACTCGTAGGGCTGTTGAGACAATGATTCTCCGCATGCAGGACAAGATAGATAATCTATGTAACAATTCATGGAGGCCAATGCTTCAAACTGCAGAGTATCTTAACTTCGATACTTACAAGCCTTACAGGCGTAGGTACTATACTGACTATGTTGGTACTGTCCCTTTGATGTTCCGTAATGTGCAACAGATTCTGAGATTAGAAATATGGCAAGGTCAAGAATACAGAGAGGTCGGTACGGCTGAGGCTCGTTTAGAAATCATAGACCACAGCGCTTTAACCACGAATGATTATTTGTTCCTCTGCCCAGGAGGTGGCGGGGTGGCTAGCCTTCAAGTGGGCTCGTCCTCTAACAAATGGAGTCCTGATTTTGATGGTGTTAACGCTGCTCAACAATTGGCTGACCTCATCAACAAAGACCTCAGAAGAAAAAAGGACGCTATCCTCTTCTCTCCTTCATTTTCTCTTGAAACCTCTGCTTCTAGCAGTGGCACAACTGTTGCTAATGTTCATCATGAGTTTATGGCTTCTGCTAACGCTGATTATGGTAACTCAAAGTTGAAAGTTACTAGCATGAATCGTGGAGAGGCTGGAGAAAACTCCACTCTCGGCATCACAAATCTCACTGGCATGTCTGCAACAAACCTAACTGACACTGTTTTGACTGTGTCTAGCACTTCCGGCTCTTCCGGTAGTGGTGTCATAACTTTGGCTGACACTTCCACCTTAGCCCCATATGGCATCATATGTACTGGTAGTGGCTCCTCAGTCAAATGTGCATACTACACGGCTAAGACAGCGACTACACTCACTGGTGTTACTGACCTTGCTAGCAGTGGGTGTTTTGCTGCACTTTCCAACGGTGTAGAAATAACTCAATACAGATTCAAGATAGACTACTTTGGTACTACTACTGGTGATGAGGCTAGGCTTCGTGATTGGTGGTGTGACTATGACTTGGGTATTATCTACTTCAACAACACATACCCTTATTTCCAGTGGAACTCAGTCAAATGTTCCTATGTATATGGAGAGCGGTACGTCGAAAAAGCAATTGAGGACATCTGTACTAAGATGGTAGCGATGGACTTGCTGCTCTCTGATGACCGAAGTGTGCTCATGCCCGAAGGAACCACAAACATAGACCTCGGTGCAAAGTACCAATTATTCAAGACACAAGTCGCTGAGACTCTACCACGATACATGGAGGTAATGACCCTTGATTGAGATTCCATCGCTGGCTGACTTGGTGGGTGAAGAGTTCGTCCAAATGTTGAGGGAGGGTAGCATATGGATACCTACCTCAGAATCCCGAGCGTTTTTGATAGAGCAAGCCCTAATAGACGACTGTGATGTTAACGATGACAACGAGATAATCTCACGGAAAGACAAGAAGGTCCTTGAGCCTGGAGATGAGCGTTACGACCGTATCGTTATGCTTGCGAAGAGACATGCGCGTAACGGTCCATACAAGCGCAGGGAATTAGGTGATTAGAATGGCTAAAGAATCAGTAGCAATAATACAGTCTGTCTTAGATGATAATTGGAACAGAGGGAATACTAACCAAAGAAAGCCTGTGATAATGGATATCACAACCTTAGAGCCAGGTAGAGGTAAGAGGTTTGACCTAAACAGGAGTGATGGTGTATTCCTCTACGAAACAGCACACAATGAAGAGCAACCTGAGGTGTTCTATGACTTCGTCCACACTCGTATCAACATCACAGTAGATGCCCGTACCGTGAGAGGTAGAGACCAATTAATGAAGATGGAAGATGAGATACGCCGTATCGTACATTCAAAGAGAAAGGGGGACGCAATCAACTTCGACAGGATGCTATTCAAAACGAGGACAGATTTGTCAGATAGGAGCAAACATTTGCACAGAATGACCTTCCAAGTAGAAATAGTTATCTTTAGTGAACTAATCGCGTAGGGTGATATAGGATGCCATCGACAGTGTATAAGGGTGATTTGGCCGAGGTCACCCTCGGTCACGAGACAGGAATAGTGCTAAGCAAAGGAGCGTTTGGGGGGCTGACTTGGTCCGCTACCACAGGCGCTGGAGGGTCCGGCAATGATAGCACGGACACTACAAGAATTAGTTTCAGTGGTTCGACCGCTGGCTTCTTCGATTCAGACGGCTATCTCAAATATCCAGTAGGTGCTTTAGCAGGCTCTCGTCTACGTATTAAATCAGCAAACACTACTTGGAAAGACTACGACTACAATCAAGGCTCTCTCTTCACCATAGTGTCAAACGGGATAGGGGCAGACGGAGTTATTGACGCCGCCTCTTTGAAAGAGATAGTCATAACTCCCGCCATCACTGGGGCATCATCATTGGCTGCAGGTTCCGGTGACGAACTTTACATCGAGGCATTAGGCGCTCCCACTATAGACCCAAACATGAAATCACACGTCCAAGCAAAGAGCAGTGACGAGAGGGTGCTAGCAGACCAATTCGTGGGACTGGCAGCCACTATCGCACTACCTGAGACCAAAGTAGAGGTACTACGCTCACATGTAGTCGGCATTGGCAGACAAGTAGTCGTACAAGAACCGCAGTCGATAAGCAACGAGGGTGGCTCTCTCGAGACTATGATGCACAGTGCACGTTGGCTGTATTACGCTCTAGGTAACGAGGCTGTAGCAGACCCTGGTTCAGCAATAGAAGGTACTCTAAGCACAACAGCCAACGCGATAGGTATGGGAGATTCTTACATTGGGTTCGCCAATAGCATAAGCGATATAGCCAATGTAGCGGTTGGTGATTACGTAGTAGTGGTAGACACGGCCGAGACACTCACTCCCTATGCTCAAGAGCCAGTTACACGCACAAAGTGGACTGGTACACAGACTCAATTCCACTCTAGTGAGAGAAACGAGATAAGAAGAGTCATTGCAGTTGATAACACTACAGACTTCAAGAGAATATACGTTGACGACCCTTTCTGCTTCGACCATGCTAACGGTAAGACAATCAAGTATCTAGCGTGTGCCGATGATGATTCTACCGGCAGCCCCGACTTCGTTACTACTGATGCTGGCTTCGGTACTATCACCAACAGGCAATCAAGAGCCATGTGGAGCATGTGGCATCAGCCATCATTCTCGATAGAGACCAGTATAAGAAACAGGAACGTAGGCTCATCCACCACAGACGAATTAGACAACAGCGTAAACGGATTACATCTTCCAGGCAACGCTGCTGACTCAAAACAACTCACTAGGCTATACAAAGGCTGTAAGGTCAAGTCTTGGGAGATGACCGCTGATGCTGACGCAGAGGTCAAATTGAAAGTAGACTTCGACGCTCTCATGTGTTACACTGATACTGGTAGGCTGGAGAACAGTAACGCTGGTGACCGATACACTGCACACAGAATGTTCGAGAACATCGCTAACGGCCCCAAGGAGAGGAAGATTGCTGGTATTGCTCCTAATACTGAGAAGCCATTCTTCTTTTACAATGGTACAATCACAGCCTTCGGCTCAAATCTAGCACAGGTCACCAAGTTCAAGGTGAGCGGTAACAACAACATCGCTACGCACAGAGTCATAGGAACTAACCCAAACATAGAGCCGAGGAACAGCACTGGTGCATCATTAGAGCAGATACCTTTCGCAGGTAGTAGAAACCCCACACTCAGTGTCGAAGGTGCTGTAGAGTACGAGTGCGACATGGAGATATTAGTCAGTGACCCGTTACTATGGCATGAGTTCCGAACCAATAGGTCCAAGGGGTACAGTGAGCCTATCACACTACATCTAGTCAAAGGAGGGGCAGGGCCCAACAGAGAAGAAGTCAGAGTCATCATAGACGACTACATCATCGCTGAGGCACCACTGCCTATACCTGAGGATAAGGGCGTCATTAGAAGTGAGTTGAAGATACGCCCACGTCACGTTAAGGTTGTAGCGTACGATTCACTATTGCACTGTTGAGGAATGAAGATGGGAAGATGGAGTTTACACCCTGGATGGGACGTTGATAAGAATGTTACAGAGACTATTGTTGAAGAAATTATTGAGGAAGTTATACCTGAGAACGAAGAAGTGATTGATTTCAATCCTGAGGCTGCCGCAACTGACGGCAACCCATTCCCTGAGGAGTTAGCAACTGCTGACACCACTGATTACGAGTCGATGACTGTAGTTCAATTGCGTGCTATATTAGAAGAGCGTGCATTGACAGTCAGAGGTACTAAGGCGGAACTCATCGCCCGCCTAGAAGCAGATGATGCAGGCCCCTCTGACGAGGCTCCTGACGAGTCTGTAGAGACCCCCTCGGAAGAGGCAGTCTCAAGCGAAGAGAATGCCCTGGAGGGCGAAGTAAGTGAGTCAGGAGAACAACAAGAAAGTAATTGAAGATATAAACACCCTACTGGTTAGCAATACCAGCAAAGAACGCCATGTCGCAGTAGGCGACGACAGCATCATCAAGGTGTGGGTAAAGGACCTCACATTCTTAGAGATGCAAGAAGCAGTCAGAGAAGTAGTCAACATAGACCCGAACAGTGGTGGTGTTGAGATTGACCTCGCTGGCTACTGGAAGTACATGCTCTACAAGTGCATAGAGCGCACCGAACCCGAGATGTCGAAAGCACAGATACTGGCATTACAGCCGGATATACTCAGCCGAATCACAGCATATCTACCACAACCACAGGACTTGGTGGCAGGCCCTTTGGAAGATGGGCTGGAAGGATAAGCACAATAGGTGATTTTCTCAAAGGTAAAGGCAAAAGTGATATGGGGATGAATATCGATTCAGCGATATATTTCGTCATGAGACATTACTCCCTAAGTCTACGAGAAATAGATTCTCTCAGCCCCGAAGAGTTCGAGATGATGTTCTGTTGGGCGGCAGCCGTTACAGAGCATGAGGGCGAGCAACAACGGAAGCAGACCGAATCCTCTAATTCTAAGATGGGAGTCGCCGGTACAGACATGGGAGCGCCCATGCCATTTAGTAAGGAGAGTTGGTGATGTCAAAGCAGATTGAGGATGCCCGTTTCGCATTCGAGGGTCTAGGTAGACAAGTCGACCAAGTAGAGAGAGCGACACTCAAATTGAAGAATGCGTTTTTCGCTACCCACATTGGTGGTGCGATATTATTGGCGGGAAGCGTCAACAAACTCGCCAAAGCGTCTGCTGGGCTATACAAAGACCAGGCAACTATCATCGAAGCCCAAGAGCGTCTTACTATCACTAGTGGTATATTGAATAATACTGTTCTCGCTAACAACATCGGCTTAGAAAAAGCCGGACAACTTTACCAATTCCTAAACGACAAGAAGACTGACTCCAACAAGCATGCTATATCCTTAGCAATGCGTTTCGTCAGTCTAGGGGCTAGTCTGTGGACTCTAACGAGCCTATTGGCTGCATTCACTCTTGGCATAGGTTTGTTCAGTCTAGCGATGCAAGGCACTGAGTCACCAATAGTAGCAATGGCAGACGGGGTATTCCTGTTAGAGACTGCCGTCAATGGTCTGTTGTTCGCCATGACTGGTGAAGGGGACGGTGGTATTTTCAGTGGTATAATTGGCACTGGAGCGCTGGCTTTAGTGGTGCTCGGCCTGTTCGGTGCAAAGATGGCGGTAGTCACTGTTGCTCTAGGCTTAGCAGGTACTGCATTCCATGCTGTGGAAAAAGCCACTGGTAGTTTCCATGCAGGTATGATGTCAGCCATTGCTGTCGTTACTGCTTTCGTTGCTGGTGCTATGCTAAAGTTTGCAGCCTTGGCTCCCTTATTCTCTTTCATTAGCGTGTCTATCATTGGTAAAATCAACGCTATCGCATTAAGATTCGGACTCGTCATGGCTAGGGGGCAGGTAATAGCCGCAGCAACAAAGGCTGGTTTCATTGCTGGTTTCGCTTTGATTGCCGCAGGTATATACGGCCTTGTCGCGTTCGCTAGTGGTGCTATGGGTACCTTTGAAGCCATCATTGTCGGTGTCCTCTCTGCAATCGCTCTTGGTGTAGGTCTCTTCTTACTCGGAGTTGCAGCCATCCCTGCTGCTATCATAGCAGCCCTCGCTTTCACTATAGCCGCCATTTACAGATGGCGAAATGATATATGGGATGCTCTTGTGGGGCTGAAAGATGGTATATTTGGTCTAGGTGCTGATATCAGAGACTGGTTCCTAGGAATACCTGACGCTATAAGCGGTGCTATTACTGCCTCAATTGCTTTCATCATACAACAATACAACGACATGATGTCATGGCTCGAGGAGAAGAAAGACGCATTGCAATCCATGTTCGATATTGAGATGCCTGAAATGCCTGGCAGTGGCACACTGAGTACAATCGCTAGTTACAATCCTTTCAGAGCAGAAGGGGGTCCTGTGGCAGGAGGGCGACCATACATAGTAGGAGAGAAAGGTCCGGAGTTGTTCGTGCCTGGAAGTTCGGGCAATATAGTAGCCAACGACCAACTAGGCGGTGGTGGTGGCTCTGTCACTCTCAACATCAATGTTGCTGGTGTTACTGACAGAACAGACAAGCGTGCACTCGCTCGTGAGATTGGTGACATGTTGACTCAAGAACTACGCAGACAAGGTGGGGCTCCAACGAGAGGTAGATTCTGATGGCCGGCTTAGGAGTTCGTTTGGTGAGGCGTGACAAGCAACTCATCGCTCTAGACTGTACTGACTACATGATACAGATAGACCGTAACGTCAGAACTTTTCCTGTACCTTTCACTGGAGAGAGGTTCGGTGGGGACATCAATCAAGTCATGACATCCATTCGACTCAACTGCGTAATCAGAGATGATGATTGTGCTCAAACAAACGCAGAAACCACGGCTGCTACTGCCGCTATCGACTTTAGTCAGACCATAGCCTCATTTGAACTCACAGATGACTTCAATGAAATCACACCTATTACTCGTGAGAGGTTCATGACAGACGATGGTGGTTCTGAGACTAAGGCATCTATAGTAGACTCAGTCATCACTTTCCATGCTCTGAACTCCAGCGGTACAGAGACTACTCTCACTATTACCTTACAAGACAGTGCTGATAGTGGCACTAGCGCTGCTGATATGGGAGTGAGAGTAGACAACATGGCAGACAACAAGGGTAGTACACTGGCTGCATTACTCAAAGCACGCATCAATTCTAATTCGACATTTGCCGCATTGTTCAGTGCAGAGGTAGAGGCATCGCTTAGAGACACCGGTAGTGAGAAGAGCCGTCTAGTGCTCACTAACGTCAACAAAGGTGGAATGGGGAATATAACACAATCACCCATCTACACAGCCTCCGGAACCACAACGCAACCTACCATTTCTCTCTTCTCAGGAGGGGAGGCACAGGACTGTTTCTCTGCGGGTGACAAGGTACAGAACTTGATAGGCTCTGTCATTAACAACACCGTACTAGGGGCTGTAGGGGGGACAGATATTGGTATCACTAACGCTCAAAGTAATTTTGATTTGTTGGGCACATCAGATAGTGATTACATAGTTGGCCTGCAACTCCCTTACAATTCGTTCTCAGGCTCTGTTGTTGGTGACACTGCTGTCTCTACTCCTCAATCTTATACCGGCAAGAACTTCATCTACGCCACGGGAATTGGTAATAAGAGTAAGGACGCTGCTAGTAACACCCAAGACTCATCAGCAAAGTTCGACCCAAGAAGCAAATACACCGGTATTAGGGGCACGGTCACTTCATTAGAGTTCAAGTACAACGCGGGTGACACTACCTACGATGCCACTCTAACATTCCAGCCATTAGACCTAATAGCGGGGGTCTGAGATGACGGTAATAGGCAAGAAGAGCCATGCGTTCTACTTCAATGGTGTCAGTGATTCCATAACTTGCTCTATAACTGACTTCTCCTCTACTGGTATAACCACTAAGGCTGGTGCTGGTGAAGGGCGTTCCTCTAGGCCATTGCTCGGAAGGAGACACGAAGAAGGCATGACTGTCCCACAAACGCTGCGTAACCTAAACCGGTTTGCAGTGGAAGCATGGGTACGGCCTGACTATGGAGGAGTAGTAGCAAGCAAGGATGACCTATTCGTTCTTACTCTAGGCAGTGTCAAAGAACCAGGAAGTGCCTCTTTCACAGTCAGTGCTCAAGACACTAAAGGGAGAAGGGCGACCTATCGGGTAGATAGTGCTACTTCCATAACTGGTGGTGATGGAGGTATACACTTCCCTATCAAAGCACACTCCTCACTTAGCAATGATGACGTAAGCCGTACCAGTGCACCGTTGATACACATTGCTGGAGTATTCACACCTCAGAGAATATCCTTGCTCATCAACGGGGAGACTGTAGCATCTACTGCTATCAACCAAGCAGTCACTTGCAATGTAACAGCCTCTGATTTCATCATAGGCGGTAAGGGTGGTCAATTCAGAGGCTATATCGAAAGCGTGCATTGGAGAAGAGGAGTAGATGCGACGGCAATCAACCTCTTTCCATTTGTGAAGGATGACAGCACTGTGGGGCTGTGGCGCTTTGAGGAAGACATAGACGTCGATGAGACTGTGTATCATATCAAATCGGGTGTTAGTGCAGGCGCTTCTGTAATAGTATTCGACAGTGACCAAATACAAAGCATGTATCAAACTATTAGTGGTAAGAGCGATACTCTCACCGGCGTTTACAATGTCCCGTCTCTAGGTAAGTACAAGGTAGCGGCTAACACTCACAGTGGTGGAGCGCAGGTCATAGACATAGACCATACTCCTTGGAACCTAATCATCAACCCCACGGGTACTGACATTAAGACAGGCAAGCCCAACAACAAACCACCAGAGAGAGTTAGGATAACTCAACTCAACGCTACTGCCAATAGGATAACAGTTAACAGCGTACATCTAGATTTCGAGACCTCTACCGACACTGGTTTGCGTGGTGTATTACACGGGCGTACAGCATTCGATTCCACAAATAACCTAGCCAATGACAGCACTTGTGTGCTTGTCAAGTCTGACATACTCATCGATACAGGCACTGACGATTTCACACAGACACATGGGCTAGGTAGTCAAGGTGTAGACACGACGGGCATAATAGTCCGTGATGAGAGTAATCACGGGTTTCATGGATATCTATACAACCGCCGTATGAGTATAGACAAGAGCGGTAACCCCTTCACAATCTCCAGTGGAAATTGGGGTGTGAAGGACAGATTCCAAGTAGGCCATACTGCACGTCACTGCCTTAATTATGTAGCAGGGCATGAGTATCTGAGAGTGTTCCCTAATGGGAAAGAGATTGTTACTCAAACTATGGACGGCTTAGCCGACATGATTGATGTATCGTTTGACGGGAATAGTATTGGCCTAAGAGAACAAGTAGGTACAAACACTCCTATCTCAGTTTTCAAGTCGGCTGGTCAAACTAGCCCTCATAGTATAGTGACATCAAGCACTGCCAAGCAAGTGATAAGAAACGGGCTGAGCACATTAGACCCTGACAGGGACTCTATCATAGCGATAGGTGGTGCAGGGTTCGATGTACGCCCGTTCCTATTGAAAGGATATCCGATAGATGGTGTCACTCAAACAGATGACGTGTATAATTTGCATCTCACTCCCGAGACAGAATCCCGAGTAGCAGTGTTAGAAACCGGAGATGCTGATTTCCCGTTAGTCGAGATTCACTACAACGCCATCGACTTGACTGGTGATACTATGGGTACGTCAGGTCCATGTCTGCTAGTACAGAAGACTGTACCTGCTGGAGGGACGCTCATCAATAGTAAGAGAGTCGCTGCCACAATAGCGTCTGCTATATCCGGTGGTAAGAAACTCCAAGCGCCTGGTGGACTGTTGACGTTTTCTGTCAGTGCTATGGGCGGAATGCCTGGCGAGATGTCCAACTATTCACTAGTGGGTGACAATACTGGCGGTACTCTATTCGAGATTGAGTTAGACAAGAGCATGATTCCATCTAACTACACTCCTCGTTTGGCTACTGATGACCCTCAGTCTCCTCCTGTAGGAATATCATCTACTCACTCTCACGACAGCACTCACTCCTCAGTCTATCACAAGATGATAATGAGACCTAACACATCAATAGGTAAAAGCCTCATAGACACAGATGATGAGTTCGCTTTGGCCCCCACTAATGGCAATCAAGGTTCAGCCAATCTAGTCAATCGTGTCTTTGAGGTCTTCGATATAATCACTAACTATCAAGAAGGGCCATTCATTGTCATTGTAGTACAACCATCTAACAGGGCACGCTCCCTCTCTCTATTGAAAACCATAGACACCCCCAACGACCCACTGTTACTTTCTACTGAGTTCCTCATCACAAGAGGCCGTATCACATCTTTCAAAGAAACAAAATCTGAATCCGGCTCAAGTCTTTCGATGATGGGTAGAGGTCTCATGGATGATGTCGCTTCCATGGAGGCTAACTTTAGCGGTGAAGGTGCACCGGACTCTACTATAGTCAAAGAGGTGTCACCTGACGCTCCTGTTGTAAGCGTCACACTAGGTGGTCCAGGCCAAGGGGCTGTTCTCACACAACCCACATGGGACAAGAGCGTATTGAGTAGGATGGGCTGGTCCTCTAGGAGAGACGGTGGAGCGAGAGTCAGAGGTATAGACAACTCCAGTAACTATAACGTGGAGATAATCAATCTCAACAATAATACTGGCTTCTCAAACAACTCCGACACAATTGATGCTGGTGCCAACTTCGGTCCTAGAGGCAGATTCTATCTTCCAAGCGGGGCTAATTTTGAGTATTACAAACTATCTGCTAGGAAGTTTTACTTTCATTCAGGTACAGGTCATGTGGGGACAGGGCGTTTCAAAGACTCTAACGGCATAGACTTGGACAGTTTTGCTGCATGGCAGTCAGCCACTGGTTTGGCTGTGGGAGATGTTGTGGTAATAGATGACAAGTTCGACGAGGACAGCATAGTGCCTGATGGCACTACCATTAACGACAGGTTGTTCCAAACACTGAACAGTGTATCACATGACTACCAACTAGGCACTCAATACGCAAGCACTAGGGCAATGGTAGAGATACCTATATTCTCCAACCAATTCTTCAACGACCCAAGCAAAGGTACATTCCCCTCCCCAGGCAATAGTATGAAATTGCACATTGACGCTACAATGACTGCACATACATGGGCTCCTAACCCAGTGGGTAGGAGGCCGGAAGACTTCTACCCCCCTGACAGGGATGTAGAAGGGCCATACCATAAGCGACTCCAAGATGGAGACAACGCTGTATCTATTCGTATCAACAAGATAGATGCTGCTACACAAGGGACAGGCAGTATAACATCAAACGGGTCTATGCCTAGTGGTAGTTGGCCTGTCGACGACTCAGCAAATGTGGGCTATACTATAACAGACGCCCGTGGTACAAGCAAGACTTACCTAGTGAACCTCACTGGTACCACCGGTGCTCTAGACGGCAATGGCAACGTAATTATTGGGAACACCCAAGGTGCTATCAACACACTCTCTTCTACTTGGTACACTAATTTCAACAAGAACCTCAAGGCCGCCATAGAATCTGCTAATGGTCACAACGGAACTATAGTTGTAGAAGATTTCGTCAACGGCACCATATTGAATCTCAGAGAGACAGTCTATGGGAACAAGAGTGATGACGGTAGTATAGTGGCCTTGTCTGGATGGGACAACAACAACCTACCTACCATCACACAAATCAGCCGTTCCGGTTACGTGCGTATCTATGCAGAGGATTTAGTCAACAGGATACCTAGTGACACCACACTAGATGTCACTGGCACTGAAAGAAAAGTGAAGGGGATGAGGAGCATACCCATGCTTCGTAGGGTGTTTACCCCCGATGGTGAATGGGGTCTGATACAGTCTGTCACAGACGCCACTGTTGATTACTTGCAAGTGCAAGAGACCAGTAAAGGCTTCTTAGATAGCATAAAGACGGGTAGCACTATCTCATTACTGCCTTTCTTAGATTTCAATGGTACTCCAATCAGAGACGATACACGCGGACTCAGTAGTGCAAATGAGTTCCGTAGACCTTTCTACTACGATAGAGGGAACGTGCAGACTCAAGGCGGAAATATCGACTACGGTCTCCGTCAGTACGTTAGTGCTGTTGAGTTCAAAGCGGGTCCGGAGACCAACCCCCATGCTAAGAGAATACAGACTAAGACTTCCAAGGTGTATTTGTCTAGCAGTGCTGGTGGTGCTGCTTTCAACATTGACAGTGACACCATACCTATCGTCAAGTCAGATACTACCTTCACGGCTATCAATACCCGCACAGGAGGTTCTGTCACATTCACACACAACACAGCAAGTGGTAACATCATCACAGTGACCAGTGGTACGGCCGTAGCCGGTGACACTTTGTCTATCAACGGGAACAGTACGAACTCTACCCATCAACTCAACAGGACTTGGAACTATCCTTATGCACAAGGTGGCCTCCGTTCCGGCGATACTGTTTGGATGAACATGCACTACACTAACCCGCATGCAATTGATGGTATGTTCTGCAAGTCACGCGGAGTTTTCAATCAATATGAGGTATGGAATGGCTTCAATGGTGGAGAGGGGGAGTTGACTACAGAAGCCAACACCACTATCCCACTCGAGAACTTCTTGATAGGTAACACTTGCAGAGAGACAGCCAATAATTTCGTGCAACATGTCAACCAAACAGTGTCTTTGAACTGGCAACAACTTGGTAACCCAGCAAATACAGCGCCTGTTGTTGCATACCTAGACCCTTACCTAGACACCGATGAGCATGCTCGGGTGTTGTTGTACGATGTTGCTCACGACAAGGAGTTCATCGCTTTCCATGACTTGTTCATGCAAGTTCAGACATCTCAAGGTACACCTACAGTGAACGGTTTGGATGTCGCTGCTGGTTTTAGGAGTCAGATAAATACGAGTAATCGTTCTGACTTCATCGAGAGCGCTTACGCACATCGTTCCTATTATCTAATGAACCCATCAGTTACCGACTCAATCGATAGAGATGCAGTGCATGACCATTACGTTGATTCAGGTACGTCTACAATAGACGGTGCTACCGGACGTTTGGTTGAAGCGACAGTATCTGTCTCTCAAGCAGAGGCGAGACACGAGGAAACCACCAAAGAGAGCGCCTCTGACTATTCGTACAATAGTACATTCTTCGACACACCTGACGGCACGAGAGCGATACCCGCCTTCCTCTGTTTGCGTGGAATAAGAGCCACATCACATGACCTTTCAAGCCATGCAGAGGACAGGTTGCAACATCTACCTCATTGGAGAGATATGGATTTCGTGAGGAGGCAGACCATTGACTTCGGGGATGTCGCAATAGCAGATGGAGTGTCTGATATAGAAAGTGCAGCAGCCGAGATTATCCGGAGAATTAACCAAAATGCCGCATTACAAGCAACTAGTAACGGCGGGTCAGCCCACGACCCTGCGGCGTTTTGGGACACCATATCGGCAGCGACTCAAGACAGAGGCACACACATGGGCTATGTGCGTGCACACCTAGGTCGAGCGGTCAAAGACATAGACGGAAACGAAGGGTTTAGCATCATCATACACTCTACTGTTCCAGGTGCTTCAGGTCGTAACTTCTGTACTTGGCTTGACAATAGTACAGGCCAAGTTCCTTACAAGCCGGAGTATTTGATAGGTCATGGGGGCAGGTTCCGTAACAGTTGGTGCTTGCCTCCTGAGGGTGAGGATGAGAACATGCATCCAGCACCAATGCCAATCAATAAGAACGGGAGACCCTTTGCTCCTATTACTACACTTAGACAATTAGTGCCTATTGACGAAGCAGATAGAGATTTAGTTGGTAATCTACACTTCGGGTATGACTCATCTGTAGAGAGCACCGGAAGAGATGGTAATGACGAGATGACCATAGGGAGAGCCGCCAACACTGTATATGACGAGTCCTTTGAATCTCAAGGAGATAGCAGCACTTTAGTTGAAGGCCTAAGGACAGGCACACGAGCACAGGCTCGTATTAACTTCGGTGGGTTGGTAGCAAGTGGCGTGCCTGGATGGGCACCGGATGCTGGCAGGTGGGGATTCGGTGAGGACGGCAAGTCTAGCCGGTTAGATAAGATATACAATCCGACAGGGCCGTCTTCGTACACAGCGTATGTGCCTAGTGCAGATAGGAATGATGTCAGTGACCGTGAAATGTACGGCCTTAGGTTCACTGACCACCGAGGTGTAGACCACACTGTTAGGCTATTGTACCGCCAAGAAGGCCAAGCCTTTGCTGGTAAAGACACTCAACTCCCGTCTACTTTGGAAAACGAGATAGTCATACACTTTGATGACAGGGACGTATCGCAAGGTGGTTTCACAATCGGTAAGAACATGCAGGGTAGTGTACACCCTGACCGTTCTGACTTCCCTGCTCAATCATGGAGAGGCAATGAGTGGAAAGGGGTCAAGGCCCCAGCGAATGGCTATGCAGTCTCTACACAAAAAGCCGGCTCGACCCTTACTTTGCACACAATACACACACACCATCCTTCCTACGTAGATGCTAGTAACGGTGGCGGGGCAATAGACACTCTTGGGTTTCTTGGGTTCCCCGACAGTGGTTTGTTAGTATACACCGATGTAGGGAGCGGCAATGGGGCGAGCACTACCACAGTGGTGCATTACACTTCTCGAACTCATAACGATGATAGTGGCCCTCACAAGTTCTACGGGATAACAGGACCTAATTTCAGTAGTGCCTCTGTTACTCAATGGGCTACCAGCAGTAACACAGGAGTAGAAGGTAGTCTCGCAGACCCTGCTATAATCAGCCCGAGCCTCAACTGGACTACCATACTGACCGATGAGGTCATAGCGGCGGCTGTGGAACACGCTATGTCTGTAGACCCAAACGAGAAGTCGTATCTAGACATCAGTGACATGTACGCTACCGATGGTACTACATTCAAGAGTTGGATGGGTGAGAATGCAAAGACCGCAGTATGCGTAACGACCTTCTCAAACAAGAAAGAGGTAACTCCTCTCAAAGACCTGTTCTCTGTCACAAGAAGAAAAGACCTAGGACTACTGGCGTCTTGCCTAGAGAACAGCACTGCAGGAACGTCCCAATTGACGTTGACTGAGATTGAGGCAGGTAAGCAAGACGCTGTCGGGTATCTACCATTCAACATACTAGACATACGAACAAAGGCTAGAGGTCCTAACGCCAACACTGCCACTCCGTTGCTAATCAATAGTGCTAATCAAGCGGTGAACACAACAGAATGGAAGAGTCACCTAACAGGGGACAGGTACATGGCATGGCCTGGTGACCACATATTGCCATGTATAGAAACTCACATTGTCAGAATCAGCGGCTCTACCATATCATCCACCACTCATCCTAATGCTCGGCACTCAAAGAAATTACCAGTGTTATTACAGAAGCACAACAATGCAGGTACAGGCTTGCCTGGCATATTATTAGGAGGGCCCGTGCTTTCCTTCCGCCAAAGCGAAGCCTCTCATGTCTCTTACACAGAAGAGAGGACTATGTATATAGACGAGGATAACTTCGCTCGAGGGTTCTTCGAGTACAACAGTAGTCTAGGGGCATTCTTCACATTCGACATAGGTGAGATAGACGCTAGTGGTCTGTTATCGTTCTCAGTCCCTAGTGACCCTTCATTCCTATACAGTCAATTCAAGCCGGAGTTTGCTGGCTACCGTTTCTCCGGTAACGTCTATGGTGAACCGCTCACCTATTTCCGTGGTGGTCAGTCGAGTCCCGACCATAGTGTACCACTCTACTTTGGTGGTGGATTCAGCGGTTTGGTGATGGACATCAACGATGGTACACAGAATGACTACACAGAGTTCTACTCACACCCGTATGCTGCAGGCCCTACAGGATGCACAGGGTTGCAGAACATCGGGGAGAACATGGGCGCTCATACCATACTAGATACGACAGCCATGCTAGCCATGTTCCCAGGCACCGCATTACTCAATCAACACAGAGGTGAGAACACACCTCCGTTCATGAACTCTGATGCAGTGTTAGCACCCGACCTCAAAGTAGGGACATCTGCTCAGACTCTTGGTATCTCCAGCAGTGATAAGGATGCCATTTACAAGGATAGTAACGCGACTGACGATGCTGTCCCACTCACTCATCCCACACCTGTAGTTCTTCGTTTCGCTCATCCCTACTCGCGTTACACTGATACTGTCAACGAGGTAGCGTATGTTGTATTCGGGCCTGGCCAATCTGTACCTAAGCACTTCAACCAATACACAGAGGTAGGGACTGTTGAGCCATCCGCGAGCCAAACAGTAGCAGAAAAAGTCACTCATGTCCAAAGAGACAGCGCTAATACGTATTTCTCATCAGGTACAATGCCTGGCTTCAATCTACCTAACGAGATGGGCAGAAGCAACACCACTAGGGCAGGCATCCGTCGATACATGCCTCCTACGCTCCTCTATCAGAAGACGCACACATATCCGTACTCTATAATGAGAAACTGGGAACCAGCATATGGTGCTCCCAGCAGCCATTACAATCAAGCAGATTCAGAAGATGCCTATCTAATCACTAATCATTTCGGGGATGATAACAACTCCCCTGCTCCGGAAAATGCTCACCCCTTTAGTTATGGCAGCACTCATCACTCACGTTGGCACATGGATGGGGGATTCCCTGCTGGTGGTAACTGGTTCGACTACGCAGTTCGTAAGAATCCACCACACCCCACTACAACAGAGAGCACCAAGCACCTACCTAATACACAAACACACGCATTGGATGGTAAGACCATCACTCTTGGTTTACAAGCAAGTATGTTCAGAGTCGGCTATGTCGCTCTGACTACATACGACTCAACACTTTCTGAAACCACACCCCCTAATGACGTGTTCATAGTAGACGCTACTAAGGTGCAAAACTCAGAAGAGTTGGGTGCTGTCATATCTGCCGCAATCAATTCATACCCTGGAGAGGGTAACCTCAAAGCGATAGGTGGCACGTTCCTCCCGTCCTTCCAAGATGCCGTTAGGCAGGACAGATACTCTTGGGTAGATTTAGGGGACTTACAAAGTTACACATCGAATCAAGTCAAGCCAGTCAATTCACCACCACCAAGTCTTCCGCCTACTGGTTGGTTGAGACTGAACAGAAAGGGCGGCAGCACAGACGCATCAGATACTTTCTACGGTTACTACTCTTCTTTCACCGGAAGTTCTGGAGGAGCGTCAATATCATCTTTATCGGTAATTTCCGGTGGAAATGGCTATACTAACGGTTCTGCGTTGTCTTTCTCAGGTGGTGGAGGCTCAAGCGCTGCAGGGACAATAGGAGTTACTTTCTCGGTGGCCAGTCTAGCCACAAGCGGGGGTGCTGGTGCGTATTCCTCCGGTCAGACTAGTGGTAGCCTAACCTTTTCCGGTGGTGGTGGCTCAGGTGCTGCAGGTACTTGGTCTACATCCAACGATGGAGCGCCCCTAACTAGTGTTACCATCAGTAATGCGGGAGATGGTTACACAGATGGCGCATCTCTCAGCATTTCCGGTGGTGGTGGGTCAAGTGCTGCAGGTACAATACAAGTAGCAGCCAAAGCGATAGCCAGTCTTTCCTCCAGTGGTGGCTCCGAAGCGTATACAGGTAACCAATCTACAGGTTCACTCTCTTTCAGTGGTGGTGGTGGCTCGGGCGCCACAGGTACATATTCCACTACTAGTAATGGTAGGCCTGTCGCTAGTATCGCAGTCGATAACGCTGGTAGTGGTTACACGTCAGCACCCACAGTTACCATCGCTGCCCCTCAAATCAGTGGCACCACGGCGCAAGCCACTGCTGTTATTGCTAATACAGTTACAGGGGTCACGATAAGCAATAATGGAGGAGCAGATGACTTGACTGCAGGTTCCGGTAGTCTCTCCTTCTCAGGGGGTGGTGGCTCAGGGGCTGCTGGTACATGGACAGCGAACGGTAGTGGTGCTCCCATCGCTAGTGTAACTTTCACCGATGACGGCACAACTCCTCTCAATCACACAACCCATGGAGACTCTTTTACCGTAACGATAGCCAACCACGGTGCAGGGTCCGGTGCTGTCTTCACTGCGTATGTCGGTTACCCACTCAAGTCGAGTAACACATTCCGTTGGCTAGACGGGTCAAACCCAATAGACCCATATTTGAGAAATAAAGTCACAGACGCTCTCGCTAGTGAGGGGTCATACAACTGGTCTCTTACAGCACTCGCTGATTCTACCACAGGAGTGACTCACCAAACTGCAGCCGCTGGCACGTTTGGCGTCAATGGAAGTGGGCAGATAACTTCCCATACTGTGTCAAATGTCGGTAAAGGTTTCGTGAATGGACATGGTAGTAGCACTGCCGACAAGTATGTCCTGCTCATCACTAGCGGGTTGAACATCTTTGAGACGTTCAACGCATCTAGTGGTGGTTCTAACATAGCGACGCAAGTCATCCTCGACACGATAAGCAACAACGTAGGCAACGTGAGAAAGATACTTGTCACCAACGGCGGCAGTAACTACGCGGGTACTACAGGGCAAGATTCTCCTTACCCTGTTGTACTCGGTTTCCATAATGTAGGCAATGTACAGACTATACTGGGTACTCACACGGCATATACTCTACCTGCTGATGGTAGTACCATTAGTATCACAAACAATGGTGCTGGTTATACCTCCACACCTTCTGTTACAATCAATGGTGCAGGTTTTAGCGGTAGTATGACAGCCACGATGTCCTCTACAGGAGTCATCAAACAGATTAACGTCACAACAGCAGGCCTTGGTTACACGACCGCCCCTACTGTCACATTGAGTGGGGGAGGGGGTGACGGTGGAGACGCATCGTCTACACTAGGGGCGGAAGTTCGGAGCCTGTCCGGCGTCACCCTAACTAACGCTGGTAGCGGTTACACATCAGCGCCTACTGTCAGTACCGGAGTGACTGATGGAGGGACAGTTACTGCCACACTATCTAGCACTGGGCCGGTGAGTGGTGTCACTCTGTCTAACAACGGTAGTGGCTACACCAGTGCACCTACAGTAACAGCGAGCGGTGGTAGTAACCTGTCACTAACCCCTGTGCTAGGCACTGCGACACGTAGTCTGTCTTCCGTGAATATCACTAACGCTGGTCAAGGGTACTCAAGCGCCCCTACTGTCTCTACTGGGGTCAGTGGTGGCGGGACAGTTACTGCCACACTCGCTAACACTGGACCAATTACGAGTGTTACGCTCAGTAATGCTGGTAGTGGTTACACATCAGCGCCTACCATCACTATAGGTGGCGGGGGCAGTGGTGGTAGTATAGGGGCAACACTCGCCGCTACTGGCTTTTTCACATTGGCGAATAACGCCCGAAGCAACACCGCCCTATTAGAAAGCCCCACAATATCAGGTGCTGGCAACTCTGATGTCTCTTCTCTTTCTGATACTTATCGGATTCTTGTATGGACCAAAGCAGGTAACCTGCGCTGGAGTAACGGTGCACCCGAAACTCTGCACAACGCTGTACCGACTGATGATACGAACAGCATATATGACCAATTAGCGGCAACACAAGTACACTTCTCCGGATTGGTAGATGCCATAGACCGTACTCGTCCTATTGGTGCAGTAGGTTGGCATGGTGAAAGATACTCAATGTTGAACAGTCTAGTAGTGCCTGGTACCAGTGGCATAGCGTCAGGCCTTGGGGCATGGCATGCGTCACTAGGCACTAACCCATATGGTAGTGGAATGTCATGTCATGCACGGAACGGTTACCCGTTTGTCACAGTGGATGACACATCATACACTCCCACTCCAAACTCTACATCAGCGGGTGTTCACCCACGTCACTATGTGATAATATCAAATGAGGCAGAACTGCCTATCATTGCTAGGGCTGACCGAGACGGGTTGGTATTGGCTGGAGACATGCTCGACAAGAAATGGAACAACGGCCCTGGCGGTACGGTCAAGGTGTCTCACTCAGCAAGACATAACAATGACCGCTTCGTATCTTACGCTCATGGTGGTCCACACATAGACGCCCAGTTTGCCGGTGCTTTCAGTATACCATCCTCCGGCAATGGAGAGTGGGCAGGTGATGCTGCGACCACAGCAGAGATGGCACCCATGGAGACATGTATTTTCCCGACAGGTGACCTGTTTTTCGATAAAGTGGAAAACCCAGGCTTGCCACATTACCCTGATGAGGTACCGTTACAGCATATCTCATCAGATACTACTAGGACACTTGAGCAAATCTATGATGCGCCATTCAGTTACTGGGGTTCGTACTCCTCTGCTCGTAACTTCCTCTCTCAGCATATTGTATGGAAGAGGATGGATGGAGGTAACTTGTGCATGCCTTCACCTAATGCTCGGGGTTTGGGTGCCATGCCTTGGACGTGGCGTAAGATAGGTTCCTCTCATGTCAAGTTCGGGGAGACCATCTACGGCAATAATCGATTCTCGTTTGAAAGCACCAACAGTGCTATGTTCCCTGTCGTTCAAGCGCAAGAGTTGATGCAACCACACCTAGCCGAACAGTTCTCCTCCAGTGTGAAGAACGCTCTCATTATCCCTAATGAGGAGATACAATTCCAAGCCATCACTGTGATAGATGATGCAGGGCAAGAGCACACAGTAGAAGGAGGCTCTCCTTTAGGCACCATCGTCCGTGATTTCCAACGAGTATCTGATAGAGATATCAAAGGTCCGCCGTTAGCAGGTTCCGGTGAAGAGCCCGTACTACGAATCAATCTACCCCACCCTGATACCATTCCAGGCAATCTGGTGGTGCGTAGTGGCTTCGATAAGGTGCAGGCATACCAACACGAAAGCATGGGCACAGGGGGCCTCCAACGGCCTAATTTACCTGACCCTATAATCAAGAGTAACTTCAACAGCACGAATGCTACATCCGATACTGCACCATTCTACGAGAATGAAGGATACGAGAGAGTAGACACAAGAGCCTCTGAATATCCTTTCAGTAGAGAAGGAGACCTAAGCAACGAGTCTATCCTAGAGACATCTTATGAGCCTCACGACAGAGGTATCTATTTCCACTTAACCAAGAAGTCATTCTCTTACACACAGAGGGAGCCTGTGGGGTACAGCAGTAACACACTCACACACAACCCACTTACATTTGTGTCCGCTGTTGGGACTACAGTAACAGTCAACACCACTGTGAACGCTGACATATGGAGAGCAGAGCAACTGCCTGACGGCCGTTCCTTCTTCACTGTCAATGGCCATATAGTGTCCTTCACTGGAGTCAGTGGCTTGACGTTCACTGGGTGCAAGTACAGCACAGGGTTCTCAGCATCATCCGGCGACGCTCTGAAACCATCATTCTTCGTTCCCTCAGGGACCACTCGTCACTTCGCATCACGACGACTGAGAGACCACTCAGAAGTCAGTGGTGAAAGTCCAGACAAGAAGCCGATTGATTGGATGGGCATTGCGACGAATGCCAGCCCAGCAACTGCCATTAGAAACGACAGGTTGACGCCAATGCCCTTACCTCGGATGGGGCACCACTATGTAACGCCTACCATGGCTATGATGCCAGGTCACCTCGCACATCCGCTGTATCAAAGACTGTACGACTTGAACAGAGCCTACAAGAAAGCCACTACTAGCATAGAGAAGGAACTAGGTTATACCGACGTCGCCAACAGCCTCGTTGGTGGTTCTAATTCCGATGGCCTATTGATAGGGAAAGATGGCATAGGCACTAATGCTCTGCTTTGGTTCTCATCTACCTCAGCACCACACCCACCATCTGATATCCATGGTAGTGGATTCACACTGATGACAGAGACTAAGATGAAGTATGACGGTTACGGCATACTGTCGACAGCCACTGAGAATGCGACAGGTGGTCATCGCCTCGCTCTAGAAGCGGGTACTAACTATCGTACACATTGGAACTTCCCCGACCCTATGGAAACAGGTGCCTACCAAATCATCATTCAACCTAACCTGTACTCACAACAACTGATGGGCTTTAGTGAAAACTACGACTTCGGCTCAGATACTGGCACCAAGTACCCTCTCCTCACTGACCAACAAGTAGCGACAGTAGTAGCGTTACAGTGGAACGGGTCTGACTACGATTTCATATTAGCAGAGGCGATACAAGCAGATGTCAGAGGTTGTGAGGTATATCTCAACGAAGTGATGTTAGACATAGACCCATCACCTAATCAACAATTCACCAACTTGCCACCTTTGGCGTTGTATAACCCTCTAGGCATCAACGAAAACACATCACCCATATGGAGCAGGAAGAGCCTTCCTTACAGGCCAGGCATGTTCCGCATGGCATCTCCAGGCTATACCTTGACTGTGCCTTGGTGGGCTCCTGCGTTGAAGAGTAGTGACTCGTTAGACGCAAGTAACGCATACAGGATGGTAGATTGGCACAGACCCGAAGATTACTATCTGTTCAGTCGTAGTGGTTACGGCTCTGTCGGCTCACAGAATGTAATGGATGGTTACCCTTCACACTTCTTGCATCCATATACACACTCCTACATGTCACATGTAGCCAAGACCGAAGTAAAGGCTGCAGACTCAAGTAACTCTCAATTAGTGGTGCTCAACAACTCCCTATTCCCCGAAATAGGTAACAGGTATATGGGACACAGGCTTGTGGTGACTGCGTCAGATGGGTCACAGCACACGGCTGCATACACACACAGAGGAGTATCGAGTGGGGCTGCATCTCAAACTACTAACGTGTTCTATGGGGTAGTGCCATCGGACGCTACCAAGTTTTGGGCAGCGGCAACCGAAGGAGCGATTGTTAAGATAACCGGAGAGCATGGTACGCTAGAGGCTGGAGAGGTTTACACTAACAAGACTGCCAGTGTCCTTGCTAATATCATCGAGGACTTACAAGACGGGACACAAGACACTCAGACAGGGCATCTACCGGATGCTTACCTTTCCATGTGGCACTACAATCTAGGCAGGCCTGTTACTTTCTATTCGGATAGCCGCAACAACATAGGAGATGCTGCTGTTGACAAGAAACCATACAACCATATGCCGGAGCATTTTGAAACCATACGTTATCAAAACTTCACGTACGCTATCAGTGACGGACCATTCGATTTCAGAGGATTCACTCGTAGTACAACCAGCGGGCCCGTAGATAACTCAGCCAACCCTGACACTCTATCCACACCACAGGCTAGAACGTCGTTGGGCCGGAAGCACCACTATGGTGCGTTTTGGCCTGGCGGTTCGCGCTTCGGTGCACAGGCTAGTGACTTGGCTCTGTGGGGTACAGCAGGGCCAGGATGGGGTCGTTACTGGGACAATTCTGTCGTCTATCAAGAGAGTGGGACAGCAGGGCAGTATGAGGTCAAGACCCGTAGTGCTATCACTGACAGCATAGACTCTGTGACACATCTAAGGAACGCTTCTTTCGGATATCGATTCTGTGTACGACAAGCACCTAACCGGCCTAAGTGGGCATTGTGGTCAACTCAGACATTCGACGATAAATACTCCAACAACCACTCCGGTTACCGTTTCGGCGTGTATGTGCAAAGCGATGCAGTGACTACTACTCAATTCAAATACGCTGGCGGTGCGTTAACTAGTGCCACTACCGCTACTAGTGGTGGGCATACTGGTATGTTAGAGCGTGTGACTAACGCATCTGCTCTTGTTGGTTCAGATTTGAAATTACAGCAGGTCAGATACAGTCACGGTCGTAGAATGACTAGACCGTTTGGTTGTGCTGTCAGAAACTACATCGGCTATGATGAGGACTCTAATGCGAATGGACCATACCCTGTCGTCCGTGCTCACCAAGGAGACTACTTAGGGAACATAGGGAACATAGGTGGTGCTGCACTTCCAGTATCATGTTATGGTCCTAAGAGAAGTCTAGCGCCGGCCATCGCGCACTACATGACTGACTGGTGGGGTAACACAACAGGTGAGGAAGTACGCCGCTTCCCTGTCAGAGGATTCGGTGTGCGCCCAGCGTGGGACCCCGAGGACGCATATCGTGCTACGGACAGAACCAAGACAGCACAAACATTCGCAGCCCCCACCGGAAGAGGGTTGTCTAGAGCGAACTTAGACCTGTTCGACCCTGCTACAGCAAAGAGAGTGGGCGATAGAGGAGACGGGAGAGGTGTGAGATGGCCTACTGTGTTCAATGAAGATGTACTACAAGACGTAGACATAGATGTGGCATCTAGTGGTATTATGCTGTCGCACTCCACCACAGAGCCTCCTATTGGCACAGGGTATGTACGTGCGAGGAATGACGACTTGCAAATCACTGAGGTACAGAGGGGTATCAGTAGAAGACTAAACGTCGCTGACGCAGACGGCCTACTCAAGCCGGAAGCCATGGCTGGCGCTAATGTAGAGAAAACCACTAGTGACTTGTTGCCTGCGTCTGAGACACTACAAGAGCCAATCTCTCGTATCTCTCCTCGTATAGGGCTAGATGTGAATACAGTCGGGGAGATAAACGACACTAGTGAGCATGATTATGTCGCTTTAGCCACAGAGGCTCACAGCCTACACACAGACAGAGGGGCAGGTAAGCGTCACATCATGGCTGCTGGTGTAAAGACAGATACTAAAGCCGTAGATGATTACAGGCTTGACTCTCTCAACTTCTCTAATTTCAAGCAGGTCATGAGACTCAACCACACCCACGGCATATGGCCACTAGGCGGTAATCTCATCATGGACCTATCTAACTACATGGAGCCTGTATCAGACTTGGGTTGGGGTAACTCAGATGTGTCAGGAAGCAACCCAGTACACAAGACCAGCAACCCATATCAAACAGCAAGCCATAACTCTAAGTCGTATCGTACTAATGATAAGGACAGAAACATTCGTTTGTTGTTAAGACCGGTTAGAGTATTGGACCACAGACATGTCGAAGTATTCAGAGACACGTCACATGCCTTGTCAGGAACTGCCGGTGGTAGGTATGGTGTCTTCACTATGTCTGCCCCTAATGCACGTGCTGCTACAAGTTCCAAGTTCCTTCGTGCTACTAACCCCTCAGACACCAATGCTCCTTATCCCCCTACATATTTCTTCACCTCTTCTAGTTACACTGCTCCTTCTAGCACAGGACCACGTATACCAGGCAGTGAGAGTAGCACATTCAGCAACAGCCTCAAGCAGACAGTCACTAGAATAATAGTCAGTAATAACACACTGCAGCACATGAGAGGTGACGCGGCACGTAACAATGACTTCGAGGTTCAGCCTCGGTACACACAATCTTTGTACGCGGGAGACAACCTAAACACAAGTGTGCATAGTAACGAGAGCAGTAGAGACGACAACGAGGTGAATGGTTGATGCCTGGTGCTGCCGCATTCCCCACCCTATTTACAACCAACTCATCCACCAACAGTGTGTCTGGTGGCAAGCACGATGATGTCAAGACCACCATAACATCTCGCGTGTCCAAACCAAAGTTCGTGGACAATGTTGTCTATCATGCAATATACAAGAAGGAGAAGGATAGCACAGGTCGTCAGTATAGTGTGACTAAACCACTAGCGTCTGACTTCCAAGTTACACACGGTAAGAAGTACAGATTTGTAGAGGAAGAAGAGTCCTTGCTTCTTACTCATGCTCCCGCACACGGAGTCAAATCTAACGTCCCTGCCTTCTTCAATTCTGTCCGGCTGGAAACCGGAAAAACCCCGCCAAATCTCTTATTTGCCGGAAAAGAGACTCTCCGGCCTTATGATATTACCACTGCAACAAAGGGTAGCAGGATAAACCTCAGAAACCTCAAAGGTAAGACTCTCGAACAGTTAGGCTTCCCCGACATCTCTACGGTTCAAGCCGGTCAAATTGTCAATGTAGGTCTTCGCACCACTGATATTGTCATGCAACTTTTCAATGATAAGAAGTATGCTTTGAACTCAATATCCCTCGGCCATCCGTATAGTGGCAGCAGCATGACGCAGACCACTACATACAAAGGCAACAGTACCATTACTCACTCTACCAAGTTCTTATCTGCTAACTACATCAGTACAACCATACCCGACGCAATACGTGCTGTTGCGCGTAACGACTACTACTCGATGGTCACAGACCGCTTCGGCAATTTCATCTATACACCAGGTGGCTTTAGGTCGAGAGACGAGAGCGTAGCAGCAATGATTGCAGGCCAAGTATCACGTAGTGGCATAGCAGATACCGCGAATAGAGTAGTAGTTAGGGGACAGTCTATTGCACTCAATGACAAGAACGAGGTCGTATTAGAAGATACTGAGAGACAGAAGAGCGAAGGCATGGTCAAGTCACAAACCTATGACGAGAGCACCGCAACATCACTCGCCGCGACTAAGAGAGCCGCCCAACAACTATTGCGTTTGAACAGAAAAGCGACAGGGTCTGTAGATATCAAAGACATACCTTTCAAATCACACATAGCACCAGGCGATGTGGTAACTTATCAAGACCCTCATGGCAAATCTACAAGGCAAGCCATTATCGAGACCACACATCTCTTGTCTGAGGGTCGTAGTGATTTCTCTATGATGTCATACGATACGGGCATAGAGAGGGTATTAGGGGCAGGTGAAAGTCAGCGAGCCGGTAATGCAGAATCAAAAGCATCTTCGGGTAACGTGATAGACGAGAAGAAGCAATTCAGCCTAGGGAGTGTGGGATTCAATGTTAGAGGAATAGTAGAAAGGCGCTACATCAGTAAGAAGAAACCACGAACATACACTGGTGTGACTGGCATGTTGGACACAGGGAATGAGATGCACTCAGGCTTCCTGCTAGGACACAGAGGATATGACACTGGCAACGCTTCCGCTCGTGGTGCTATAGGTACTGGTCTAACCGTCCGTACCACAGGTAGTCACAGTGGCGGTACGCTTACCGTATCGTCTACTACAGGGTTCCCCACATCTGGTAATTTAACTATGAGAAAAAGCGCCACTGAGGCTGTACAGGTGGCTTATACAGGCAAGACCAGCACAACCTTCACAGGCGTGACCTTGCGTGCACCTACCGGTGGTAGCATTCCGACAGGCACTTGTGACGTTCATCTGTTACGCCCCAAGTCGCATGAAATAGGTACTGTGAAAGGAATAACAACAAGGAGGAGAACGTAATGCCGGTGCTCAATTCAATCAAACGCAGACTAGTAGAACACCTAGCCACTCTAGTTAATGAATTGCACATAGGTAGTGATGGTACAGAGGCTACAGCCAATGACGGAGGTGTCCGCTCCCTAGGTTCTATCACACCAACAGTACGAATCATAGATGATAGTAGTCTGCAAATTGATGGTACATTTGACGCTACTCATATATTTGCGAGTAGTGTGCAAGAAGTGTATCTGCAGTACAAGGACCCCACTACTAACGAGTTCGTCCCCATATACAGGGCGGCGATAGAACCATTCACAAAGAATGCAGGGAGTGAGATATCATTCTCGTTCATATTGGAGTTGGATTGATGGCTAAATCATACATATCTGTTAGGCCAGCCAAACAGGCACAGGCAAGAGTGCGCCGTCTATCTCAAAAGAATCAAAGAAAGAAGAAGATGCGTAAGTATCGTCGGCATGCTAAAATCGGGGTTAGGCGTCCGAAGATGCGTAGACAGATAGGCCTAACAAGAGTTTCAAGGAGTAAATAAAGATGGTAGATGCACTAGCAGGTCACACAGCAGCACAGAACACGCTTGGGGCAGAGGGCCTACGTGATGGTGATTCACTCTCTCCTACAACCCTGTCCAATCTATTACAAGGATTGAGAGGAAACGGTATACTCAGACTACAGGACACTGCTTACGGCTCAACCCGTAACGCAGTGAATACACAACCAGGTGCAGTGACTAGGGCTTCTACCCATACACTAACTATCCAAGGAGGATATGCAATACTTGACGGGCAACTGTACGAGTTTGCTGGAGGGCCTGGAGGTACGGCGACTGTAACCATAGGTACTCACGGTACAGGTACAGCACTAGGTGCTGCTGGTGAACAATCAATGTATGCGATATACGTAGCATCTCAAGGTGGGCAATCCAAGGTACACGCTGATGGAGGTTCACCTGTACAGACTAATGATGGTCTATATCCACAACTACCATCCCAATACCTAATAGATTATGACACCACAGGTAGCGTCGTTAACGACCAAGTCATAGTGCTCGCTACCGTACGTTGTTCCTACAATGCGTCAGGAGGTGGACACAAGGTAGACATTCAAGAGGTGAATGACAAGAGGACATTCACTAGAGCCAACCCAATATACATGACACCACTCAGTGCAGGTAATCTAGTAACAGATGGTAGTGAAGTATCACAAATAGAGAGAGGTAATCTACACGGAGTCAACAGCCCTTCGGAACTCAATGCTCTATTCTCCGGCTCTGAGTCGGGCTCTCTAGGAGGTGCTACAAATGGCAGTAGCCGCATTGATGTGGGTGCACTATGGATGTCAACGGGGAAGACGGGGACCAGCCTAGGTTACGGACCAGGCAATGGTCTCGACCGCGGTTCTAACAAAATGATGGATGACCTATTCTTTGCTGGTCAAGAGAACACAGAGACTGCTGTAGTGAGCAAGAGACTTTTCACAGAGGGTGTATCAGCACCAACGGGTAGTGTTAGTACAGGCTCTTACACAGTCAAATCACACGGAGATAAGTGGTTCATATTCGCTCCAGCCAACGGAGCAACAGTCACTCTTAATCCCGAAAAGAGTGGTTCAGTATATCTTTTCCCTGAGGGGCACGTCATTGAGGTGTGCAACAACGCTTCAACAAATGGAGGCAACATTGTCTTCGATTCCACCGGCCTTAATACGACTCTCACCCCAGACCAAAGAGCCACCTTCATCTACGAAGGCAGTACATGGCTACGTTGTGACTACCAAGCAGCAATCAGTACCCTGTCCTTTGTGACACTCACTGATACACCAGCCGCGATGGGGAACGCTGGTCAGTATCTCAAGGTCAACTCAGGAGGCACTGCATTAGAGTTCACAACGAATGTAGGTTTCACGACTGAGGAAATACAAGACATAGTCGGAGCGATGGTTTCAGGCAATACCGAGACTAATATCAATGTCACATACCAAGACAGTGACGGTACGCTAGACTTTGTTGCTACTGACACCAACACTCAACGCAGTGATGAGGAGATTAGAGACCTCGCTGGAACCCTTGTTGCCACTGGAGGAACCAAGACCTTCATCACTGTCACCCATGATGACGCTAACGACAACATGGACTTCGTCGTCCCTGTCAAGGACGAGGATGACATGACATCTAACTCCGCAACACATCTTGCTACACAACAATCCATCAAGGCTTACGTCGACACGGAAGTTGCGGGCTTAGTGGCTAGTGCGCCAGCAGCACTCGACACATTGAACGAACTGGCTGCTGCTATCAATGACGATGCTTCTTTCTCTACCACCATCACTAATTCGATAGGTACTAAGTTGGCTAAGGCTAGCAACCTATCAGACCTAACCAATGCTGGTACTGCTCGTACCAATCTTGGTCTAGGTTCTCTAGCGACACTATCTGCTATTGATATCAGTGCCAACACTAACTTGGCTGTTTCTGCTCCTATAGTCCTAACAGGCGACACATTATCCATTGCTAACATTCCTTTCAGTGCATTACATGCAGATGTATTTCAAACCAGTTCAGAGTCCTTTGTTGATAATGATACATCACTGATGACATCAGCAGCGATACAAGATAAGATTCAATCCTTCGGCTATAGCACAACTACAGGTACAGTCACTGGTGTATCGACTGGTACTGGTCTGACAGGTGGTACCATTACGAGCAGCGGTACCATATCATTGAGTCATCTAGGCTTTGAGAGTTTGGCTGACCCCAATGCAGACAGGATTCTGTTTTGGGACGACAGCGCAGGAGCATTGAAGTTCCTAACTGCTGGTACTAACCTCGCATTCAGTGGCACTACTCTCAATGCTACTGACACCAATACACAACTCACTCAGGAACAGGTGGAAGATTATGTAGATGGGTTACTGACTGCTGGTTCTAACGTATCTCTGACATACGATGACAGTGCTGGCACTCTCACTGTAGCATCTACGGATACCAATACTCAACTCAGCGGGGCTCAAGTCAAAGACTTCGCAGGTGCTATGTTTACTGGCAACACTGAGACGTTCATCACTGCTACATACCAAACTTCTGATGACACGGTCGACCTCGTCGTGCCGGTGCTAGATGAGGACGATATGTCCTCTGACTCCGCAAGTCACTTAGCCACACAACAATCCATCAAAGCGTATGTAGATTCATCGGTATCCGATTTAGTCGATTCAGCGCCTGGTGCTTTGAACACACTAAACGAGTTAGCAGCAGCAATCAATGACGACGCTTCCTTCTCCAGCACTATTACAACATCAATAGGCACTAAGTTGACTAAGTCCAGTAACCTTTCAGACTTAACTAATACAGCCACCGCTCGTAGTAATCTAGGAGTAGATGCAGCAGGCACTGACAACTCTACAGATGTCACATTGGCGTCCGTCTCCGGTAACTATCTATCTATATCGGGGCAAACCATCACGGCAGGCACAGTACCAGTGTCACTAGGAGGTACAGGCTCTACTTCTGCTAGTGGAGCACGCTCTAACCTAGGCTTAGGGGCAGCGGCAGTGAAGGCTGTTGCGACAGACGGTGCAGGTGGAGTCTCTAACGGAGAGTCCGGTTTAGTCACAGGTAATGCTGTGTTCGATTATATTGCAGCCCAAGGTTACGGCACTGGTAGTGGAGACATCACATCGGTCGTGGCAGGTACAGGGCTCAGTGGAGGGGCAACTAGTGGAGACGCTACTCTGAATGTGTCTGCTGCTCAGACTCAGATAACTAGTGTGGGCACACTGAGTAGCCTTGCAGTGTCGGGTGATGTCACTGTCGACACCAGCACGTTCAAGGTAGACTCGGCAAACAACCGTGTCGGTATAGCCGATGCAACCCCTAGTTACACATTAGACGTGGCTGGGGATATCAACCTAACAGGAACTCTCAGAGTCAACGGTACTGCACAGACAACTGCTGATGCCGCTAACGACGCAACCATAACTCTCTCTGCTGGGACAGGACTGTCTGGTGGAGGGAACTTCACTACCGACCAAAGCAATAATGAGACTTTGACATTCAATGTGGGAGGGCTCACAGTAAGTGAGTTGGCTGCTAATAGTCTGCAGACAAGTTCCGAGTCCTTTAGCGACAGTGACACAGTGCTGATGACTGCTGCGGCGATACAGGACAAGATACAGTCTTTTGGTTATACCAGTAATGCAGGAGACATAACAGGCGTCACAGCCGGCACTGGGCTGTCTGGAGGCGGTAGCAGTGGTGGAGTGACACTCAATGTAGATTTATCTGAACTTACTGATATGACACAGGCAGTCAACTCTTCTGAGGACGAGTTAATTATTCTAGACAATGGTGCAGACAGAAGGAAACTAATCTCTGAGATACCATTGTCTGCTTTCAACAATGACTCAG
>MDSZ01108394.1_pt1 | contig 36103 bp, 40 predicted proteins | sample 811201 | NCBI WGS metagenome assembly MDSZ01 (sample SAMN05326647, study PRJNA326480) | marine metagenome | isolation source: seawater | place: Indian Ocean: North | collected 2010
ATGGCGTAGCCCGCAGCTACATCGGGATGTCTTGAGGTAAAGAAAAGGTTTTGCCCATCGGTGGCTCCCTTTTTAACGTCAGGAACCTTATTTCCTCTATACAGAAACTCGTCACTACCTTTCCCCTTTGCTGTTGATATTGCGCCAGTGGTTGGGACAAACTCTTCCCCTGGTCTAACTTTGTGCCTCCCAGACCAGAATCTTTTAAGTTGTTTCTCCCTCTTTGCGTATTCTAGCGGAGATAGGAGCTGGCTAGCAGTCATCGTTGGTGGGCCTCCTCTATGCATAGATTCTAGACTCATTGACATCCAGAGTTGGTTTAAAGTCTTAAACTCTTCTGTACCTTGGTTAAACTGATACCTAAGAGTTCCTAGCGTATCCCTTAACTTTCTAGGAGGTGCTGACCTTAGTTTTTTAATAATAGAAGGTTTAACCATAGGCTTACCAGACTTCTTCTTTAATCTCATTAGATATGAAATTACATCTTTCCTCGCTCTGGTAGCAGCAACTTTCTTTAACCCTCTTTTATTTTTCTTTTTATACTGACGTCTAGCAATCTCTGCCCCTAGAGCTGCAGTTAATGGGATGCCTAAGTGGGCTAAGTAGGTTGTATATGCAGGGGCTAAGGCTTTTAAATACTTAAGCTTATCGCCTTTGGGTGCGAACCTTACTGCTCTTCCGGAAGCTCGTGCTTCTTCTATTAAGTTAGGCGCCTCAGCCGCCCCTGCCGCAAGAGCGATATTTCGTGCTAAAGCTGCGTTTCTTTCTTGTTTCTTAGAGCCTTTCCCTCTTCCAGATAGTAGCAACCCTGGACCTGCGGCTAAGGCTACTATCTTTCTACCTGGACGAGACTGTACGATATAGTCTCTTGCCTTGTTATCAAAAGTATTGTAAAGTTTTGATTCCCGTAGTCCAGTGGCATGACCCATTTCGTGAGCTAAGGTAGCAGGCATAGACTCTTTTGGAGCATATATGTAAGGCAGTTTATCTTTATATTTACCAAAACTATCTGCGACACCGAAATGTGCCCCGCGTCGACTAAACCCAAATATATCTTGAAGATCTTTAGAAGATGGAAACAATACTGTTTTTCTTTTATTTTTTAGTTGCTTAAATAATTTAGGACTAGCAGCCTCATAATCCTTTGGAAGAGCAGTACCGGGAGATAGGTAATTGACACTCTCCTTTTTTCGGTGCATATGCCCGCCTGCTTGGGTAATACCTTCATCAATAAGAGGGCCAAGCAACGTTGCTCCACCTACGGCACCAACAACTTTTAATCTACGCCTACCTCTTTCCTTTGGAGATTCTCTTTTCGGTTTTGCAGCCGCCGTTTTCTCCTTGGCGCTCTTCTTTCCATATTTCCAAGGTGCGTACCCCTCTAAGAAGATTTCTTTTAAACTCTTATCCCTACCTTCCGCTAGTTCTTCTTCTGTATGATGAAGAAGAGGAGGCAGTGTTCCATAGTATAAGTTTGATACTAAAGAAGGTAAGCGCAAAGACGCAGAGGATAACCCATGCTTGATACTACCTCTAGGCGCGATCTTATCAGAGCCTGGATGGTCTAAGAAGTATCTAATATCACGAGCCGCTTGCCCATAGTTTAAAGCTGCATGTCTAATGTAATCATCTATAACTCCTGCACGTTTCTCCTTAGTAATCTTCTTCTGTTCTTCTATAAAGGCTCTATATATGTTTGCCTCTCGTGTTTTATTCATAGTTCTTGCCCTTTGTTCCATAGCGATAGCAGCTTGGGTTTTATGAGCGTGCGTTTTGCCTGAACTTTTTATCTTTGCAACACTCTTTCTTGCAGAGTCCTCATTCTTAAATCCTAGACCATGTATAGTCCCTTTAGGATTCTCATCAGTAAATAAATCAGAATGTTTATCACTACCAGCTGGTTGTCCAGGCTTTCTTGGTATTCTTGGATTTTTCATACAACTACCCCGGACGTTCCTTGTTGGAGGATTTGAATCTCTTTCAAAAAGGTAGGATCAAAAGCTTGGCTTTTTTTACGCTCTCTCGCAAGCATTCGTCTCTTTAGATCTGCAAGCTTCTTTTGCTTTAATCGTACTTCTTTAAACTCTTGCCTAGAGCTAACTTGATTACGGCGCTTCCTTAGTCTTTTTTCTAGAGCATCAAGCCTAGAACGAGGAGCTGGAATCTTGGCTTGTATCCCCTCGACCAAATCTGTGTAGTCTCTATCTATTTTTTTAAGTTCGTGACGATTAAAAAGACGAGTTCCATCAAGATGAGTCTCTCCCTTAACAAGAGCACTTAGTTTTCTTTTATATTGTGGTAAGAGCTCAGAGAGAACATACATTTCAGTCTCTCTCAGTGGTCTTACATCTTCAAACCCAGCCTTTATGTCCTTAGGGTCTACCCCAGTGAGTCGATTTCTTCTTATAAAATCTTGAATAGGGACTGAGGGCCTCACATGAGTACTAAACTCGGACCCCTTTAGATTCATTTTCCTAGCCGTAGATCTCTCGGTAGCTTCGTGAGCCCCAGTTAAAACATTGTTTACTTTGTGAGCACCTGGCGTACTACCTTTTCCAGCGCCTTTTCCAGTTAGAGTTACGACCCCTGTCTTTGGGTTGAAAGTATCAGATAGCCCTTTTACTCTGATAGGCGCTGACTTCATATTTTTAATGAGCTGGGGCATTGTCACAGCTTTCTTTTCCATAGAAGATATTAAAGACTTTTCAGGCATGGTTAATCGATATTTAGGCATGGGAGTACGCCTAACTTCATTTGGATCTAAAGGAGGATACTTAAACTCTTTAACAGAGCCTGGTCGTCTCCTCTTTACACTGCTCCACACTCTCTCAGCCTCATCACTTACTATATTACCACTACTTAGTTTGCCTCCTGGAAGTCTTCTAGCCACCTCTCCGTATAGCTTCTTACCTAAACCTTTGCCTCTATACTTCTTATTAATGCTTGTGTAGAGTATGTTCCCATCTGATATCAGCATCTCCCCTATCACATTGCCATCTTTAAGCATCTGAAAGGTGTCCCCACTCGAACGCGGGACTCTTCTTATAGAGATGGATCTCCTTAAAGCACTTCCAGCTCTTTTCTCTAAGTATTTACGTATATTCATTAGTATCACCCTCTATTCTTCGTTACTTATAGAAGTAAATCTTTGTAGGGATGTCCAGTCATCTTTGCATACCCTCGTTGAATGAGGGAACCAAGAGACCTTTTCCCTGCACCCAGAGTTGTGCCAATAATAATATTTCTTCTTCTTGCTCTTTTCTTTTGTTTCTCATCTTTACCTACAGCTGGAATAAGGATGGCGCCAGTAGCACCACCCAGAACTGCCCCTTCGGATGCAGGCATTAGAAACTTATGTATCTTTTTTGCTGAGGAGATCTTTTCTAACTCATTATAAAAATATTTGTCAACCATTAGTACTGTCCTTTCCAATCTTCTACACCAATCTTAGACTTAATGCCAAACTCTTTTGCGTATGCTGCTGCTGGTATTGGATGGAACCCATGTATATTAGTTTTCCAACCCTCTCTGGATGCCTCTGTAAGAGTCCTTCCTATATTATCATATCCTAGACGAGCCATCCAGTCTTCATGTAAAGCATGTGGCAATACATTTACTCCTTTGATTACTGGAGTGTGCTTTATTTCTTTGCCTCTATGTTTTTTGTTCCATGCCTTTACTTCGGAGGTTGGCGCCATATCTCCAGGTAGATACCTAGGGTGGCTAGATGGATCGTCGATCTTTGTTACATTTGTCATTGCCTTAACTACAACCTCAACATTTCTTCTTCTGATCGGAGATACAGAACCAAACAGAGAATGAATGTCGTGCGTTAACTGATCTTGCGTCTTAGTGATATTGGTCTTGGACAATAACTCAACAGGATTGATAGATCCATCAGACAAAGGCTCCCCTTTTTGAACCTCTGCACCTTTTTGTACTGCCAAGTCTCTAGTAGCAGGCACATATGTCTTGCTCTTTCCAATAGTGACAAAGTTACCACCTTGAGGAGCAGCCTCAACATCACTAACAACACCGCTAGTAGGAGATAGAATCGCAGCATCAGGAAAGTTCTGTGGCAATCTCATAAAGTTAGAGAGAATCTTAAAGGTAGATTGAGACTTAGCAGCTCTACCTTTTGCTAATCCACCAGTATGGAATACATTTAGCGAAAGCTGAACAGAAGGCTCTCCAATGGCATGACCAGAGATGACACCAATGTTCGTGCCGATATCCATCCTACCGCCACCGCCTACACTATTACCTGCACACATCTGACAGACTCCATGTTCAGCTTCACAACGTAGCGCAGTCCTTACCTTGATTCTCTTCCTCCCTGCTTTCTTAGCAGCTGCAATAGTGTTTGCAGTCACCAACTCATTTCTTCTAAGACGAACACCCTTAAAGTTAGAGTTAGAGGACAACCTTCTGTCAGTAATATCTGGATCATCAATTGATAGAAAGATCCCTTCCTTAGTTCCACAGTCTGCCTCAGTAACTAAAGTATTCATAACAGAGTGTTGAATCTGCTTTGAAATATACCCAGGATCTCGAACACCCTGAACCTTTTGGATAGTTCCTTTTCTAGCACCGTGCATAGTAGTCCAGTAAGACCCTAAGTCCATACCTTCTGAGTAAGACTTTGGAATAAGATAGGGAACTACTTTATCTCTACCATCCTTAACTAAGATAGGAGATGAGACGATCTGTTTTAACTGTTCTGGCTTACCACGAGCTCCAGATACAACCATCTTATAAATATTGGTTGGATCTTTACGTAGTGCAATACTATTTGCTTTGTCTAACTTTTCATCTACTGCTTGGAATGTCTCTACTACCTTAATATATTTTTGGTTTGCAGTTAGTCGTTTATTCTTTCTAATCTTGTCCGCTTTTGCATTTGCTTCTGTAATTAGAGTGTCTCTTAACTCCTTATTTACTGTGGCAAAGTCATCTAATCCGATACTAAAGCCTACTTTTGTAGAATAGTTGTTCCCTAAATCTTTGAATTTATTGGCGACTATGCCAAACTTCTTAGGATGTTTCTTTGCTACACTGGTTAGGACATTCCCAATGTCTTTCTTCCCGTATACTCGGGTATCTTCAAGACGCTTCTTTCCGAGCTCTCTTAAATCTTTAGGTAGAACAGACTCAATGCGCATCTTACCTAGGGTTACTTCAGTACCACCTACACGTATACGATCAGTTAAATCAATACGCCCTTTCTTATAGGCTCTTTCGGCTTCCCCAACAGATTTAAACTTATAGTTTGTTTTCTTACCTACTTGTGATGCAAGATACATCCCCATAAGAGCTTCGTGACCAGGAATGTATTGAACCCTTCCATTGGTCTCAGAGAAGAGGTTGTTGGAGGGAAACATATTGTAGGCTTCTTTTACGGCTCCTTTTGTAATAGGTAAGAAGACAGCCATAGTATCTCCATCAAAGTCAGCATTGTATCCAGATACTGTTAAAGGATGTATTTCAATAGCCTTACCTTTTACTAGTCTTGGTTTAAATGCCATAATGTTAAACTTATGTAATGCGGGATCACGTTTAACAAGTACTGGTCTGTCCTCTACTACCATCTTCAATGCTTTCTTAGCGATAGGAGTCTTCTGGGTATAGTTGTCTTCTGCTTCATCAATAGTGAATCCAGTTTGAAGTAGTTTGCGTTGAATGAATGGTTCGTATAGTTTCCATGCCATATCTTCTGGTAGTCCTACTTCATCTAATCCCATTCTTGGTTCAGGTATAATCGTAGACCTTGCGGAGAAGTCTTGTCGTCTTTTTAATAGCGCACTGTGGAAGTATCCTCCCTTGGCTGACCCTCCTGTGGTTCTGCCTTTGGAGTCTCTGCTTTTACCAGCGATGATATCAATAATACCTCTGTACTGTCCTTGTCTTGTTAAGGATCCACCCAGTCCCATGATTGCCTTAACACCTTGATACAGTTCTTCTCTACTTTCCTTAAGTTTTGCGTCAGGTATCCCTGATTTCTTTTGCATTGTAAGGAGATCGTTTATTGAACCAACATCTTTGTACAATCCATTCAGGTCATTTGTACTTAAGTCTCCGTTGTCTTTTACTGTGATAGGTCTAAAATGCGGAGGCAGGATTGGAAGGGACTTCATCATATATACATCAGGAGTTAAGTCTGCTTCCTGTAATGCCCTAACGATCTTAAGTTTCTTTAATGCTTTATCTTTGCCAGTCTTCTTTTTAGCACGTACAGCTTTCTCTAACTTTTTACGTTCAGACTTTAGGTCTATCTCATTCAACATCTCTTTGATGGCTGCGCCACCTCTTTTCCCTTTGTATTTCTTCTCACCAGAAACATACTTATCAAACTCACCCCTCTTTAGATCAAGTAACTTTACGATTGCATCTTCAAACAACGGGTTTGGTATTTCTTCATCTAGTTTTACATGGGACCAGTGTACTCCATTAATCCCTCCTGTAATTGTAGGATCAAACAATCCGCCATTGATCTCTTTTAAGTTTTTACCTCGGATAAGTTCTCCGGGCTTAGTGATTGCTCCATTAGATAACCCATCCTTACCAGTAAGTTGTTCTTCTGTAAAAGGAACCAGCTGTAAGGAGTTACCTTCTTTCTTTACATTTACACGCATTGCGTTCATGTACCCTAAGAACTTTTCAAAAGCGTACGGAACTTTGGGTGGTGGTAGAGGAGTTCCTTCTCTGAGCGCATCCCAAAGACCATCTGTTTGATCAGACTTATAGGTAAACATTTCATGGATGTTCTTTCTAGCACCATGAGCCAGCATAGCAAATAGCCCTAGTTCTCCGAGGGTATTACCTCTTGCGTTATCAGCACTCCCGGTAGGGGCATGGTTAATATTATATGCAGCCCCTGGACCACCACTTCTAGCTGACATCTTTTTATCTACTTTGTGCTTTAGCTTAAAGATATACTGCTGTCCTTCTAGGATCTTTTGATCGTATGGCTTGCCAGTATCTGGATTTATTAATGCCTCTTTATCTTGTAGCCCTTTGCTTTTAACTTCTTTCTTAAGTTCTGTTAAGTAATCCTTGCCTGCCTCAAAGTTTCTAACTTTGTATGTTTTACCATCGCTCTCTGCAACTTTGCCTGCAACAGTCTCCAGCACTTGCCCAAGATTAATACGTCCCGGCACACCCATAGGGTTAAGCACGATATCAATCCTCTCTTTCTTACCTTCTTTATTAACCTTATAAGGCATTTCATTATCAGGTATTACACGAGTAATAATACCCTTGTTCCCATGCCTTCCTACAATCTTATCGCCTTGAACAGCTGACTCTTCAGTCTTTACATAGACAACAACATCACCATCACGTTTCTTGATGATGTCAGTAACTATACCTGGGGTATCTTTCCCCCAAACTAAGGACTTATCTCTATACTTTAAAGAACGACCTCCAAACTTTCTACGCTTTGACATATATTGAGACATCTCTGGTTTTTTCATCTTAAGCACTAACGGGTCACCAGGCTGTACCTTAGACCCCACACGGATAATGCCATCCTCATTGATATTGCTTACTTGCTTTGCCCTAAATACATATGGATGCTCATTTAAGAAAGTATTCTTTTTTGTGATCACATCCCCTTTTAAGTTTGTATTCTTGGGGTATATGTGTTCTGATGTCAGTTTCTTAGCTCCTGTCTCGGATATGATCACCCCATCTTCAAAGTTGTATCCTTTAAAAGGCATATAAGCTGTTCTTAAGTTTGTGCCGAGTGCTAGCTTACCATCTTTGGTAAAAGTTGTATCCGCAAGCAAGTCTCCCTTCTTAACTTTATCGCCTTTCTTAACTTTTACATCACTATGATATAGTGAGTGCCCTTTTAGAGGGAAGTTATTGTACAGAGGGACTTTTGTGGTTTTTCTTCCAGACTTTATAAATACATGATCTTTTGTTACCTTAGTCACTGTTCCACTTACAGTTGCTTTGCTTGATGCAAACTGACCAAATATTTCTTCGAATGTTTTATCTTTATCGCCAAGAACTTGAACAAGAGGTGCTTCTCTATACTTTAAAGGGGATGCCTGCTGTTGTTGCCTTGCTGCAGTCATCGCACGGTTCCCTTGATTGTTTTGCAAAAAAGGTACAAGATTTGCACCAACACCAAACACTCCTCTAGGGGAAGGTAGAACATACTCCACTTTCTCAGCATCGATAGTTACAAGCTCTCCATCCTTAATAGCCTGCACCTTCTTACTTATAGGCTTGACTCCCCGCTTAGTAATCTTAAACTGGTCAGGTAATCCAACTACTTTCTCCATTGCTTTTGATGGAGTGAGAGCCTCATGCTTTCCTGTCTTTTTATTAATAAACTTAGATGTTAGTCTATTTCCATCTTTCTTGGCAGATATGGATAGTGCTAAGGTCACTCCTGTCTTCTCGCCCTCAGGGGTATCAATTGGATCTAGGAACCCAAAGTGAGTTTGATTCACCAGCTTAGAGTCTTCTAATACTGCAAAGGAAGATTGTATACCACCCTGCTCTCCCATCACTGTAGTTTTTCTATGGCCAGATAAGAACTCAAGTGGATTTGTCTGATCACCTTGCCGTGCCAGAGATGTATTAAAGAACCCTTTGATGGCATTATCAAACACTTTGGTAGGGACAGAATCTTTTAGAGACTTCTTTCTGCGCTCCAGCTGGAATCTCATCTTACTTTTTGCTTTGTAGGCATTAGACTTAATTCTATTCGCTAGAAGATCTTCTAGCGAGTGAACTGAAAGAAAGCCTAAGTCTCCTCTATCATCCCCTTCATCTTCGCCTTTTGACATTCTAATCAAACGTTCGCCGGCCAGTGCTAAGGTCTCTGGGGTCACCTTAGTAAAAGATTTACCTAAAGTTGTTTTTGTAGTTTCAGGATCTAACTCAGTCTTGTCCAGTAGTTCTTTAAATAAACCAACTCCAGATTCTTCTGATCCAGAACCTTTAACTAAGTTAACCAGTCTTTTACGGCCTTCCTGCACGCTAGCACGTTTCATCTCTTTATTCTTTTTAAGAATCTCTTTACCCCAGATCTTCTCTAGGTCTTTGTCTGTCATCCCTGCGTCATACAGAAGTGGAAGAAGTGGGATCTTACGATTGGCGGCTAGCAAGTTAAACTCTGCAGTCTCAGGATTAAAGTTAACTTTAATAGATTTACCTTTTACAAACTGATCTCTATTACCCAGATTGAACTCTGCAAGTAGTGCATCATTTTGTGCTCTACGGTGGTAGACTCCTGGACGTAACCTAAGAAGTGTAGCCGACTGAAACTCGTTACCATTTACAATGTAGCCCAGACGGTCTGTTAGTTTAGGTAAGTTACCCACCGTCACGTCTTTTACAGACTCTTTTCTTTTTCCGTTCTCATATAGTACTAGATCTGCCTTGATTGGGACTTGCCAGCTTTCGCCTTTAAGTATTGCTCGTTTCTGCCCAGCTAGGTCATCAGACTCTTTACTGTCTTTAATATAAATCTTCTCTACTTTTACTTCATGCTTGTCTGTTTTTAAGTTGAGAGCATTTGCGTATGCCTCTAAAACCTTGTCTTTTACAGTATTAAACTCTTTCTCAGTATCAAACCCTGGCATGCAATCTCCTTGTATTATGTGGAATAAGTATTTTAGATTGAAATATGTCTATACCCTATCACATGGCTACATTGTAGTCGATTTTTTTACACATTTGGAGATTCTATGAAACAGAAAGAAAAGATACAACAAGAGATTAGAAAAGTTGAAAGAGAACAAAATCCCAACTTGGAGGTATTACAAAAGTTGAAAGATCATTTAAATGAGTGGGTTTGTTATACCCCTCACTGGTCATTTGAGATCAGAATAATGGAGGAGTCTCGTATAGAGGAGAGACAAAAGAAAGAACTGAAAGAACTGAAAAAGCTGGAGAACTAATGAGTAGTATTATAAATATCGGAATCGTAAGAATGGCTTACATAAAGTATTACCAAAAAATAACTATAAGAGCAGCTTACGCTATTGATCCTGAGGGCTTTGAGGGTCTCTCACCCGGGATGGGTCATCACATGACAGAGTACCGAGAGGCAAGAGACTCGCTGTTGGAACTGGCGGGAACCCTCCAAGATGGGGCAGGCGAACTGCTCCTAAGGAATCGTGTGGGAAAACATTTCCCAGCTTGCTGTTTGCACGTACGAGCTCTTGTAAAGTTTATGGACGATCAACTTGAGATTGTTTCCTCTTGCCGTCAAGTCTTGAAAGGTATTGGTCCTTCTAGATCGCCTGTTGATGTGATGAAAATCACGCGGCGGATCGATAGGCTAGAGTTGTCAGACTACCAGATGTTTGAAGTTGAAAGACGGATCGTAGAGTTTTTACTGGAGGATGGAAATGTATATGAAAAATCAATTAAATGGTGATGGCATGCAAGAGGATCTTGATGATGCTACTTCTGGAGTAGAAGAATGAAACGAGTTCTACAAAATCCGTGGACTCGCATTAACACGATGGCTAAGCTAGAGGATCTGATAGTCCTAAACATCTTTGGTCACAAACATACCCAGGAGTGTTTAATTCTCTGGGTACATTTCTTTATGGAGGTGAGCACCGGCACCACGATTCATGATGATGATGACGATGAGTGGTGTCGTATTGGCATTACCATCGGCGATCAGTTTTATGAAGTACCAGTAGGCACACGTACTTACCAGCATTGGGAAGACGTGTGCTCTCCTCATGTGAAAACAATAAATCAATCTTTTAATGAGTGCTTAGACATTGCAAAGATTAGAGTCAAAGCACAAGCAATGGAGGCTGTATCCTAAAAATATTTTTTCTTTCATTCATAACAGTAAAACTGTTCCTACTATGTATTCGTTAAAGCAGGTGTTTCGGTCCGAAGCATTAAGACTAATGAAAAAGCATAAAATCACAGCTGCAGCGTTGGGTCGCTATGCGGGGACACATGAACGAGGGGTAAGGAGGTTTTTAACAACTAAAATCGATACAGACATAGATACTATTGAATGGTATCTAGCATGTCTGTCAGATCTGACTGGTGAGGACATCAGTCTTGAACATATTATCCAGAAGAGGAATCAATGGAACACAATAAAAAAAGCGGCAATACACAACAGCCTAAAATCGAAGAGCTCACGCTAGATATCTTAAAAGGAGTTACTGGTGTAGCTGCAGAGTTCATCCAAAAGAAGCCAGCAGGTAAAATTATTCTTGCTGTCGATGAGAATGGAGAGATCAATGCACAGCTGCACGAGATCCTCCTAACTTTTCTTCAACGTGCTTTTGGGGAAGTCAAGATCAAACCAACTGCTGAAGGTATGGAGTTCTCATGGCAATGAAAATCCAGGGAGTCTGGCTTGAAGACTTTCAGAAACTTGTAGAAAATGCAGAAAGATTAAAGCTACTCTGGAACTGGTTAATGAGTGATTTCTACATCGCTCCAGAATTACCAGAGGAGCTTCAAAAAGGAGAACCTGACCCTCTTCTAGACCCATTACTTGCTGGGATGCTTGATGAGAACTTACAGACTATCGAGCTGCTTTACAGTGTGCCTGGCTGGACTTGGGCAGATGGAACAGAAGCACCAGCGGGCACCCTATGCGGTGTTTGCTACGAAGGAAATATTTTAATCATGGAAGACTTCAACAATCCATGGGAGGATAACAATGAAATTTATTAGAGTAAAGCAATGGAACGAAGAAGAGGGGAAAGACTGCTACATCGCCCTCGAACAGATAGAGAGTGTTCGCTCCGTATCAGGGGGAACTATAATAACAACCCTACAAGGAAATAAGTATTTCACATCTGATTCCGCAGCTGCAGTTGTAGACGCTTGCAGTACGTTGAGGAATGACCCATTCGTAACCGTCTTACAAGCTGGAGCAAAAAGAAAGAAGGAGGACAGTAATGTATAACATTTATTCATACGAGCATGACTTGCTTCAGGTCGTAAGAACAGAAGAAGAAGCGCGGCGGGCCACTCAGCCTGGACCACTTCCTGGGGAGTACGACTTTATTAGAGACGAGACTCCTTATACTTTCAAGAAACGGCAACAAAGACTGAGGCACCCTATCGAGGTGCTATTAGAGTGTAATCCCGACTTTCCTGCAAACCTCCCAGATTTATCTAAGGTGGTGGACTGGCTAGATGAGGAATTGATTCTAGGGGATACAGACAAGCTGATAATTACAGCCATTATATACAATGATGGCACATCAATTTGTGTCAAGCATGAATACCTTGATGGCGGTCAACAAGGCTGCGAGTTTTACGACTTTAACAACGGAGAACTACATGAGTTATAACCATCCCTTAAACAACCAACGATGGAGCCAAATAGGCTCCATGCTCATTACGACGTTAGGCAAACTTGATAAATGGCTAGACAAAGATCTTAAACCAAGTAAGGTCAAGGTTAAAGTTGTTCGTCTAGTAGAGTCTGCCGTCATACCGTCATACGCAAAACATGGTGATGCTGGGATGGATTTAACCGCTACATCCATAAGTTATGAAGGACATGTCGTAACTTATGGAACAGGATTGGCTATCGAAATCCCGGAGGGTCATGTTGGTCTTTTGTTTCCAAGGAGTTCTGTTTATAAGGTAGAGCTGAAGATGGCAAACTCCGTTGGCGTTATTGATAGCGGGTATCGTGGAGAAGTTAAGGTAAAGTTTTATCGTAACTACTCTCGGCAACCATACACAGTGGGAGATAGAATTGCACAATTAGTAGTTATGCCCTACCCATCTGTGGAGTTTCAAGAAGTCGAAAAACTATCAGGATCTTCGAGAGGAGAAGGAGGATACGGAAGTACTGGACGATAATCAACACACTATAGGAAAAACAATGAAACTATTAAATAAACTTATATCAAACACTATTTTATACAGCGTTGCGACATTCTTCGCTATTCGCCACAGGGGTGATGAGGAAAAAATGATCGATTCAACGTATCAATTCTTGGTCGATACCGGACTTATTTGGAGCTTATTAGTATGAGAGTAGTTATTGGAAAGTCCTGCATTTGGCAGGCAGATGCAGACAAAGTTATTGGGTCAAAGATTAACAACTCGGAAATCTTTATGGACTACATTCACAACAAAGTGGCTGAGTATGTAGCCAGTGAGAGAGCTGATGGAGTTGAGAATCCGGGGTTTCTCTGGATTCTGATGGGACAAGAGGATATCGATAAATGTGGGGTTGCTTGTGGTGTGGGCAGACGTACTCAAGATCCTGGGGACTATGTTGTCGCCAACTGGCGGGGACGAATAGGTGTGTTCTTGAAAAGGTCACTTGCGCTACCATGTGTAGATGCAGATGTACATGTATACTCTAGAGAGGAGTACCTTAATGACCCGGACACACTGGCAAATGAGGCTGAGCTCAAACGAGCATCGGAGTCAGATGCAACTCACTTTCTGGTGGCGTTAAATGCTTACCCCGAAGGGGGCAGATCTCCTCATAGTCCGCTTCGACTTTGCCGATTAATCAGTATAGGTAGGGCAAAAGGTTTTCATGAGTTGATACGCCAATGTAAAGAATCCTATGAGTACGATATGCAATACTGCGTCGTAAGTGATGTATGAAGTATTCTAAGATCTTTACCATTGAAGTGTCCGATTATCTTGATGGTACTCTAATCGACTGGGAAAGCGAGGGCATTACTGAAAAGAGTGCTATCGCAGAAGCCACAGAGATACAGCTACACAATCATGTAGTGCATCATCAGATTATGCATGATCTCCCCACTTGGTGTGAAGAAGAAGAGTGCGAAGAAGTTCATGACTATGAGGCTTTCTTCATTACAGTCGATTCTGATCTTCAAGAGGCTAAAGTAGAGGTTTGGTGGGAATCCGGACCTCTAGAGCTTTCTTCTGAGGAGGAATCATCAAACTGATAACAGAAACTCTTTGCTCTACATATCGTAAAGTATCGCCTGTTAGGAATACAAAAGAGAGTAGATCTAGAGTTGCTCAAAAACATATCGAGGAGCTGCTGAAAGAAACAGAGGATCAACTGGTTACTATTTTATGCACAGAGGATTGTATTCTTCAAAGAGCTTTAAGATCTGGTGTTTCCAGATATTTAATGCCTTCAACATTTCCTGATAATGCTGAGTATAAAGAGTTGTTCTCTGGGAACAATGTTCTAGTAGATCCTAGCGTGGCGTATAAAAGACAGATCGAGTGGTATTACGATACTGCTCTTTTTTTCTCATCGCGGGTCGTAATCTATTGTAGATATGACCCTTTTATCTATACAGTTCCACTGAGCTGTATGAACAAGGGCCTTATTATTAGGGCTTCAACTAAATACTATGAGTGAAAATATGAATTTGATGGAAAGACATACATTTCAGAAAAATGGCACAAGATACACTATATACATAACCCCTGTAGACAAAAGAACAGCAATGTTATGCCTAGACTATTGGCTTACGTGGATGTGGATTGACCCGAAAGGGGTCAACCACCACTCCTACATTGAGGAAAAGCTTAAGGTATCAACTAGAGACGCAAAAGCTATCGAGGAGTTCTTAAATGAACTTTTTCATTCTAAGTGAGGATCCGATACTCTCGGCAATAGAGCAATGCGATAAGCATGTTGTAAAAATGCCAGTTGAAACTGGGCAGATGCTTTCTACTGCGATTCGACAAAAGTACGGCAAACCCGGAACTGTAAAGACCAGAAGAGGAGAAGATATAATAGAGCATCAAAGGCATCTCTTACATGAGTTGGGAGAGTACGATGGTATGTTCAACAGTGAGAAAGGAGCCCCATACTGGAGTGTGCATGTGAAGCATCCGTGCACACTCTGGACAGGAGAATCCTTTGAAAACTTTTGGTGGGCGCATACACATGGACTAGCTCTTTGCTATGAGTACCGTCGTAGGTATAAAAGAAAGCATAAATCAGAAGAGGTTATTCATGCAGTGTATGAATACCTTAACTTTCATGACATAAAGGAGTGGAAAACAGGACAAACACCATTTGCTCAGGCAATGCCTGATGAGTATAAAAGAGAAGATGCAGTAGAAGCTTACAGGGCTTACTATCTTGGGGAAAAGAAAAGGTTCGCCAAATGGGCATACACAAGTCTGCCTACATGGTGGAAAGAGGTGCAACATGAAAACATATAGAGTAATGGTGTGGCACGACTATAAAGCCACAGACACATACCAAGTAAATGTTAAAGCAGAAAGTGAAGAACAGGCTATGCAACGCGCCGTAGAAGCAGTAATGCGTGGAGAGGGCGAAGAGTGGTCCGAACGAGATAGGTCGGACGACAGCTATGAAGCCAACGAAAATGGAGTAGAGGAGATTAAGTGATTACAATTTGACCTAATGGACAGATATTGGTCTTTTATACATACTCTTTACATGTATAATAGACACGAACCCCTTTATAGGATTTAATAAAATGAAAAAAGTAAAAGTAATTGACATAATTGAAGATATTCGTAGTCTAATCAAACTTACACCACAGCCGAAGAAAGCTTGGCTTACTAAGGAGGAGTTTAAAAAATGTCTAGAGTACCTAGACCTATCCTTACCAGATGGCAACATGCACATACAGGCCTACGAACTATTAAAAGATAAAGGCTGGCAAATGTCGACAACCCTTATCACAATGCAGAACGCAGAGATACTAAAGAAAATGATAAAAGAAAAAGGAACCGAGAGAGTAAAGAAAATGATTACGCCTGAAACCAAAGTAGAGGAAAAACAAGCTCCACTATTCTTACCCGAAAAAACAATGTGGGAAAAGAAAAGAGAAGCGTATAACCAGCAGTTCGTTGATAAGAAAACAGTAGAGGAGTCCTTTCCTCAAGGGGAAGTAGAAGAGCAACTAAAAGCGGATAAGGACCTGCTTAGAGCACAAATACTACAGCAATACTTAAAGAGCGCTATGCGCAACTTAGATCTGATTGAAGAGATACATTTTATCAAAGGCACTCTTATTGAGATAAGAGTAAAGGAATAACAAATGGATTTTGCAAAATTAATCTTTTTATTAGAGGACAAACTAGCCCAAAGAAAGGCAAAGCAAAAAACCGATGAACTAGATGAACTATGCCCACCTCCATGGGAAAGAGCAATACCACGGTCACGAAGGCCCAAGTATCGGGAGATGGAAAAAGGGGAAGAAGAGTATTATCTAGTAGAAGAAGCGATTGAGACATATCATGAAACGCTTTCACGAATTAGGGTGGGTCTACGGTGTAATGAACCAAGTTCTGACGAGCTCATCAGAATTAATGAAATCAAACAAACTACCATTAATAAGCTAAAACAAATGCATGAGTCGCTAAGTAATCACGCAAGTAAAGGAGAAGAAATCAAGAAAAAATTAAATGAAGCATTTCGTGTTCAGTATTTGAACACAAAGTTACACCATCAAGGGACTCCAGTATCCAGATCAGAAGTCCTCGCGAACTTTGACCTAATCACCTCATTATCCAACGAGCAAAGGGCTCATCGGGATACCTTTTTTAGGAACCCATATCCATTTATTAAGAAAATAGACTTTATCTTACAAAAATACACGGAGTAACAGATGATCATCACAGAAAAAGAAATTACCTTTCATAAACCAGAAACAGCACTTAACTACGACACTCTAAAAGAAGCCATTGGAGGATGGCTAGGGTCAACTAGTTTTATTCATCCATTACAAAGAACCGTTATCCACATTTTTTGTGACGACCACTACCTAGATAAAGATCTACCCCTAAACACAGTGGGAACCAGATTGCTAAATCTTTCTAGAGCCAAAGAGTACTTCCATCCAGTTCTGGGCCCTATCGTTCTCACAAAGACAGACGAAGAGGGAGGGAGTGAAGAGCTAAACTATGTGGAGACGATAGAGCTGTTCCATTACATAGGTGCAGCACTTCCGTTGGGTATAATGCAAGAGTATGCAAGCTTCTGTACAAGTGAAAAAGAAACTCTTACAGTTCCACTAGAGCCAGTTCGTGAGTTAGAAAGGGTTACAATAGAAGAGGACGAGATGAAGAGGGAAGCTATCCAAGGATTCCAACATCATATGATCCATTGGGGTCAAAACTTCGTTACCATTCGAACCGACCATCCTGATTATCGTAATCGAATCAAAAACGATGGAAGGGTCGCCTTCTATAAGAAGGTAAGAGAGCAAATGGAGAAAAGCAATATCGCAGAAAGACGTATTTAAATACTCGCAGAACCTGGTCCTCTTCTTGGAGGACCTTTCTCAGGCATTGGCTTCATCAGTGATGGAGCCTTTACCTGACTCATTTTCTGAGATACAACCTGATGCAGCTCTGGTGACTGTGTTCTCATTTGATCAAGTAACTTCTGTGATCTAACAGGATCCATACCGCTTAATTTTTTCGCCCAAGCTTCTGCCATGTGTATCGCATTAACTTGAGGCTGCTGTGGTTGTTGCGGTTGTTGTTGCTCTTGTTTCCCTTGTTGTTGTTTTCGTAACTCTTGTTGCGCCTCTAGCTGAGCCTTCTGTTGCTGTATTGCAGCTTCAGTTTGTGATTTCATCATAATCTGCTGAGACTCACCTTGAATCTGTGCTTTATATAAAGTATCCAGCTTTGTAATCTCAAGGTTTCTACGCAGCTCTTTCTCGACGGCTTTAATCTCATCAAAGGAATCAATATCAAACTCGGACAGCAATGTTTTATCAGACACTTTTCTTGCTGCATTTAAGTTTAGCAACAGCTGTTTGTTTTGGACATCATCTGCCATCTTAAATGTTTTCATCTTAATAGTAATTGGCTCCCATCCCATAAATCTAGAAATATTAGGGACTAAGAAGTTTCTAAGGAACTGATCATGCATATCTCTATATGTTAAAAACATATTTTCTAGCATACGTAAAGAAACACTAGATCCAGTCCAGGACAGCCCACCGAATGCAAACTCTCTTGGTACTCCCATACCAATTAATATATGCTCAGAGTGTGCTCTAATTTCTTGAGTAAGCATTAGAGCTCTACCATTACCGCCGATCCTCTGATACCCGACAGGAAGTGGAAGAATCGGTTTATGATTTGGATCCATGCGCCAGGTAGTTAGTTCTCTTTCAATCTTTCTTTTCCAATCAGACAAATTAACTGTTGTGTATGGACTAGCATTTTGATCTTGCGTAGCTGGGAAGATGATATCAAGTGGCACAAGATGTTCAAGCATAATGGCTTCTTGCGCTTTCTTCATAATCTGAAGATAGAAAGAATCTTTTAAAGCAGGTAAGATTAATGGGTAGCCCCATCCCTCATCATTTGAGTTTAGTGAGGGTGTTTCAGTCTTAAAATGAAATACATTATCCGGGGAGAGGATGACAGATTTATTAAGTTTCATAGACTCAATAAACTTAGCAGGCAGCTCCTCTAGATAACTTAGTTTCTTTTGTAAAACTTTTTTCCTAATCTTTGGAGGTATTGTATAAGCATACTCTTTACGCTGAGTAATAGGATTAAAGTCAATCTGAATATCCGTAGGGTTCCATCGTATCAGTTTGATGTCCTTACTAGATTTATAGAACACATCTTCAACATTGCAAGGACCACTATGCCCACAGTTGGGACAGGTCATCATATAGCTAAAGTTTTTAAAGTCCCAGTTCTTTTTATACTTTAACTTCTTTATTCTCTCTTTTGTTTTACAGTTTCTGCACTCTAAATACTTATAAAAAGGAAAGTAAATGCTTATAATCGCATTCCCATACGTGTGGTAATCAAGTCCTGCCTCAATCTGAAATCTATTGATGTTAATAGAATCATGAAGTAAAGAGTCCCACCTCTTTATATTATTATTGAACCCATCTACAGACTTATCGTTAATGTTGACTTTTGTTATTGGATAAGCAGAGAGTTTACGGACTACAGAGCTAATCAAAGGATTTACTAATGCGTGGTATCGACACCACTTAAATAAGCCTTTAATGCTATTCGGCATCTCCATATGGGCGACGTCCCACCACTGCGAAGGATACCTAAAGTTAGCATTACGACCATCAAGTGATCCGTGTCTGTATGTACTAAATCGATAACTCGACCCGGGTCCGAACCCTCTATTTAAAGCCATGTCTTTTCCTAATCAAGTATGTTGTACAATCCAATAGCACCACCCGTAAGGGCTGTCCCTTTTGCGATGGCTTCCGCATTCCTACCTGCAAACCCTAAAGCATTAATACCAGCATAAGTTAACATCTCAGAGGTGTCAAGAGCTGCTTCTGCCTTTGGGTTAAGTGTTACAAACTGGGTAATATCATCTTTTGTTCCAACAGTAACAGTATCCCCAATACCTAGCTCCATCTTTGCTTTTGCTAAGGCTTCCTCTCTGGCATCATTAAACACTGGGTTTGCGCTCTTAGATACTCTTTGTTCAATCTGTGCAAGATCTATCCTTTGTACATCCGGAATACCTTCTTTGACTTGGTATAGGTTTATATCATCCAGTTCTTGAATAATATCCTGCTTTGTTACAGATTTTCCTTGCTCCATTTTTGCTCTTAAAGTATCAATGGCGGTATCGTCTAAATCAAACTCTTTCTTTAAGGAGTCTAAGGCTTTTTGACGCCCTTCTGGACTATTCGATTGAGCTAGGATATCATCCATTTTTTGTTGAATCTGTCTCTTATCAACAACTCCCTGAACACCTTGTCTATTTGTTTGCACAAGTTGGTTTTCTGCAAGATCATCAAGACTTTTAAGTTCCATCTTGCCAACATTTTCTCCTTGAAGTTTTTGCTGCTTGACAAACTTAGAGGAGGGATCCATCTTATACGCCGAGGTAGGCTTTCCTCCGACACTCTTAATCAGATCTTGTTTTTTTGCTTTAGCAGCTGTGGTAAGCTGCTGCCCCACTCGCTTAATGCTGCCCATGATATCAAAAGATATCTTTTCTAGTTCCTCATAAAAGTTTTGTAAAATAATATCTTCATTCATAATAGTCCTGCCTCTTTTGCATTAAGGTCTTCAGCGGCTAACTTTGCTTTAAACTCATGCAAAGTATTGGTTACTGATATCATTCTATTAGCCTGGGCTTCAGACATTGTACTGGGAGTTACATACAACTTTCTTCTACCCCTAGCAGCAGTTTTTGGTCCAGAGTAATCTCTTGAAAAGCCATTGAAAGAGTCATGATCCTCTATAGCCTGCTGAGCAATAACAAGATGCTCTGGTAAACACCATAGCCCATCAAAAAGACAGGCAGACGCAATATAACCAATTACATCCTTATGAAACTCATGATCAGCTACTTGACTTAGAGTTTCCAGAGTTACTACAAGATCTTCTGGTTCAGGAGGCTGTGTTTGAGAGAATATTGCAAACTCTCCCATTATTGCACAGCATACATTCTCAAATACTTCCCATTCTAGCCAACAAGCATTATTCTTTAACAGTAGTCGACCTGCTTGCATTTTTTGCCAAGTTATTTCACCCAGAGGACCAAAGTCATCATTAACTGCTTCTTTTAAAGTTTCAGACTCCCACTCTACAAAGTTAGTGCCATATTTTTTAAGCATAACTTTATTTATTGTTAGCAGCTCTAGGTCTGTTTCATCCTCAAACAGTGACGCTTTTCTGAGTAGTGCTGACATTAGTAAGACACCTGACTGTTGGCCATGTTTATTAAAATCCTTTTTTGAGGAGTGGGCATAGACTCAAATATCCCTACTGGATCATTAGAGAACTCCATTGCAAATCCCTCTCCGAACTGGTTAATAAGAAGTTGTCTATGTTTTGCAAGATTCTTTAAATCAGTGATTGCGACTGTTAATGGTCCAACTTTTATAACCTCTGCGGCGACAGGAAGCCCGGAGGCTTCTTTGATTAGAGCAGAAGTATACGGATCCAAGATGTCTTTACCCCAATACCTATCCAAACCATGCTTTCTATCAAACTTAGTTAAAGCGCTAGCAAGCACATCTGGTTCTAGACTATGTGCTACCTCTGCAAGCTTATCCAATGTCCAGGTTGCTTCTGAATAATCTTCAGGCTCCATGTTAAGTAAGTTAACTCTGTAAGATAAATGCTCAGAGATATTTTCATTCATCTTTGTGCCTGAGTACATCTGAATCTCATCAGACACAGGGAGGTTGTACTCTTTTGCGGCAGAGGCAACCTTAACGGCATAGGTTCGACGATCTTCTGGCTCAAATCTAGAAACATAGTGAGAAAAATAATCAGAAGCTGCTTTTATCTCTGCCGCAGAGTTAATCGGATACTTTCCATCTAGTGCATACTCAGTAGATGATGCTACTTTTTGTAGTGTAGGAGTATGATCAGTAACTTTAACGATTCTTGTGTGAGTATCACTCGCAAGTTTTTCAATAACTTCTAACACTGGAATATTAAAAGCATCACAAGCAGTTTTTAGATTTGCTGCGGCAACCTTCTGTGCTTCTTCAGGTAACTTATGATGATTTTCTGCAAAATATGATGACGATACCCAAGTATTTCCTTGATCGTATGTTGGAAACTTTTTATGAAACCCTGAATCGTCCTGCAATACAAGTGCATACAGGTCAGAGTCCTCTGAACCTGTCATTACATGGGCAGTTTTAACGAATGATGGGATATCCTCTGGATTTGGAACTAACTCTCTTAGTAAAGATCCTGAATCATCGTAAAAATCGAGATTAACTAGTAAAGTATTCATGAAATTACCTCTATTATTTTATGGAATAAGTATTATACAATCAAGGAGTCTATGTACGTTATTTATTTTTTATTTTTTCTTTCTCTATAATACTACATTTTATTTAACATCACAACATAAGGAGTGCTATCGCATGTCTAAGATAAAATCCCCATGGGATAATTTTAGCTTTACACAACCACAAACACGGCAGACAACAGTATCTCAGCCACAACCACGACAACAAAGAGGGCAATTCTCGCCAAGAGGCACAACTCAGTATACTGGGTCATACACAAAACCAGCAACTACACCTTGGCAGCAGCAAAATGTCAATAGCAGATGGGGAAATAATAACACAACAACTACACAAATCACACCTTGGCAACAAAGTAATCAACAAAACATGCATCCAGCTCTCTATCATCAACCAGGAGACCAGCTTCCAAGTTATTATCAGCCACCTATGTTTACAGATGAGCAGGGTCTTGAAACTCCAAACCCTACACCAGAGCAGTGGCTACAGCGTCATGGGGTTCGGTCTTTGCAAGTAGGCATTGGTTATGCGATGATGCACTTTGCAGAAGGATTAGTAATGGCATATCTACCATGGAAAGTTAAATAGGAGGTCGTATGACTAACCAAGCCGTGTGGGATCCCACAGTTATTTATGTAGGGACTCACATTTTTTTACCTAAGAAAGTAGGACAAAAGTGGTTCTCAATCAAACACTCTCTGAGGTTCTATTCTGGAAACAAAAGTTTTGAGGCGTATTCGGATGGTCCTACCCATCTAGCAATCCCACGGGAGTACATCACACCTGAAATGTGGGCGACAGACTTTGCTAAGTTTCCTAAGATGTACATCGGACCAAGCCAGTTTCCACAGTGTTACATGAACCCAATATACCCACTAAGAGACTATCAAACGCCTGCATTCAATGCGATGATGGAAGCATCTGGGATTATCAATCTTGCCTGCGGACGGGGAAAAACAGTAATTGCTATTCATGCTATTACAGCTCGTAAAGCTCCTGCAATGGTTGTAGTCCCGACGCTTGATCTAGCGTATCAATGGAAAGAACGTATTGTAGAGCATACAGATCTAGATGCCCCAGAGGTTGGATGGGCACAAGGACATCCTGACACATGGAAGAAAGGTGCGATAACAATAGGTATCTTGAAGTCTATAGCAAAGGCAGCAAAACAAAAGACATTTAAGTTGGAAGATCAAGCATTTTATGGCACCTGGGTTTTTGATGAGTGCCATAATCTATCAACAACCGAGTTTCAGCACGCAGCTGGGCTAGGCTTCGGTATGAGATGGGGCCTTAGTGCTACACCTTACCGGCGGGATGGTAACGAGGGGCTGTTCTATGCTCATCTTGGAGGGCTTCTGTATTCTGACATGAACCAACCCAATGTTGCGTCTGTCACATTCATTAAAACGCCTATGCAACTTACAGATAAAGATATCAAAGCCTGTACTGTTGCTGGAGAACTTCATCTTTCTAAAGTATGCAGTCTAGTTACTCTGGATCCGACTAGACGCAAGATCATAAGCGATTTTGTTAAACAACTGGTCGCAAAAGGAAGAAAGGTATTGGTCCTTCTAGAACGGAAACGAGACTTTGAATACTATGAAAATGAGTTTCTTGGTTGCGGAATTGTTCATGGCGATATAAGTGGGGAATCACGAACAGCTGAAATGGCAAAAAACCCAGTCTTTGCTACCCGACATATTGCGAAAGAAGGGCTTGATAAGAAAGGGCTAGATACAGTAGTATGCACCTATCCTTTTACTGATAAAGCCAACTTTGTACAGATATGCGGAAGAGCACAGCGAGGGAATGATCCCAAAGTATTTTTCTTTGTTGATAACATACCGCCAGAGATTGGTATGATGAAAAAACTAAGAGTGCTAGCTGTGGAAGAGGGTATGCCTCATCAGACAATAGCCTTGGAGAACTTAGATGTTAACGGACTGGTATAATTGCTCAAGGTGCGATCTTCACAAGAATCGGAAAGGCCCAGTGAAGATGTGTACAAACAATAATGGAAAGATAATGCTAATTCTTTCCGAATCTATTCCGGATGACGATAGAAGAAAAGTATTTATAGAGAAGGTCTTAGAGAATGCTTCTGAGTCCTCTCTTGATAGCTTCGATCTTGCGATTGTTGAGGTTGTAGGATGTGATACTGGTCGAGGTACAGCAAACTTGTCAAACCCATTTAAAGATACAACAGGCTTAAAGCCAAAAGAAATAGGAGTGTGCAAGCCAAGAATACACCACCTTATTGATCAAGTAGATCCGCATTTGATTATAGTCAGTGGAGCTGCAGCTGCACGCTCTATTGGAATAGTTAGCGGCTTGAAAAAAATGTTTGAAACTCAAGAAGTACGGGAAGTGGAGATCCCCGGACACTTAATAAAAATACCTAGAATGGTCTCAGCCATTCCAACCATTAACTGGCTAGCCAACAACTTTAGTCGTGACCCAGAAGGTCCCACAGCTAACTTAGTTCAGCTAGTTCGAAAAATTATAGACTACAGCAGTCTTAGAGATAGATTAATCGGAGATAAAAACCAATGAGTAACTTTGGAAACTGGGGAAAACGATATGGACAGGCAGTGCAAGCCCCAGCACAGCAACAACAACAAACTAACATCGCAACACAAGGCCAGGGTTTTACCCACATAGACCAAGCATCTGTTGGTGACACCAAACCAGTTACAGGTGCATACGTCTCGGTTCGCTTGACAGTTGGTAGAGCCGCACAATATGGAGCGGAAAAACTAGAATGTACAATGGAGATGGGGATGCCTTGCGAGCCAACTCAGCAGGGACGTGACATTGCATTTCAACAATGCGTTCAATATCTGAACGCAAAGATTCCCGAAGTGTTGCAATCAGCGAATCAAACATTCCAGTTTGAGAATGAGTATGTAAGAAGCTTAGGATCAAAATAAAGGAGATACTGCGATGAACATAGGTCACGCACTTATTAGTAGTATCCTCGAAACGAGAGATATTCGTCAAGCTATTACAGGAGGGGTCACATCTGATCTCTTTGACTTTGAAACAGCGCAATACTGGGAGGTTTTACTCCAGCACTACGACCTACATAACGAGGTGCCTTCTCTTGAATACTTTAAGGAGATAGCGCCAAGCTACAAGTTCATCCCCTCAAAGGACACTTTTTCAGCTCTTCTTTTGGAAGCCAAGACTCAATACTTAGGCCAAGCTCTTCAAGAGGGCTTGGTTCATGTATCTGGGGCTAACTCTGCTGACCCTTGGGTTGCACGAGACATGCTAGTCAGCCTTGCCGAAAAGATGTTGGTTGGTCATCAAACAGATGACACGTTAACAAAAGTCGGCTCTGATATCGAGGAGACACTTGAAGAGATTGAAGAGATTCAGAATAACTCTGGGGTCATCGGCTTGCCATGGCCTTGGTCTTACCTGAATGAGAAGTCTTTGGGTTTTCGTGACGAAGAGTTATACTATATCTATGGTCGTGAGGGTACAGGTAAGACTTTCCTGAACCTGTGGCTGGCTCTTCACTTCTGGTCTATGGGAAAGAAGGTCTTGTTCTTCACTAGAGAGGCAGGTCATGCTCAGCTGAAGTGGCGTATCATTGCTCTCATGTTAAAGATGCCGATGAAAGATGTGATGAAAGGTAACTTCACGATGTCACAGTATGATGAAATGGTCAGTTTACATCATGAAATTGCGAAGTCTAATCGCTGGTATTGCTCAGAGATTGGCGATGGTATGACAGGCTTTAAGTCTGTTGTAGAGCAGATTAATCCAGATATCGTTATCCATGACTACTTCAAGTCTATGGCTGATGATGCTATGGGTGATAAGACTCACAGTCAACACACCTTTGTGGCTCGTATTATCGACCAAATCAAAGATTACGCCATGCGAAAGAAAGTCCCGATCATTATCACAGGTCATGCAAACCGTAAAGGTGTAGGGTCTGATGGTAGAAACTCTGAAGAACTTGCCTGGTCTGACCACATCGCTAGACGGTGTGACTTTGTTATCCGATTGATTACGGATCCAGATATCGAACGTACCGCTTTCATCTTCACTAAAGCTAGGGGAATGGAACCGGGGATCTCACTAACTTTTGATGCTAATAAGTGTGAACGGTTTGGTGATTTTATTTCTGTCGATACTTCTTGGATTAGGGACATTGGAAAGAAGTCAGTAGAAGAGAAGAAAAAGGATTTTATGGAGGGAGACTTTAAGTTCTAATGAAAGAAGTACTAGAAAGACTAGAGGGTGTACGGCAAAGTGGTGAAAACGTCAGAGCAGTGTGCCCTTGGTGTGGTCATACTCGTGCATTCATCTGGAACTCAGACACAGGATGGTTTTGCTGTTTTCGTTGTAACGAGAGAGGGAATATAACAAAACTGATGAATCATCTTCAGTTTAATCCTCATGCAGTTTCGATTGCAGCAAAACGATTTGTACATAAACAAAGACCGAAAAAGGTGTCGTCAACAAGGATTACAGAACGTTATTCAATCCTGCCAGAATATATACTTAAAATGTATGAAGCAGATAGGAGGTTACTACCGGAACAGTTTACAGAAGAAACCCAGAAAACATTCGATATTGGATATGATAAGACTGAGCAAAGGATAACATTTCCTATCAGAGATTATCAAGGGAACTTAGTGGCTGTATCTGGCAGAGCTACCCAAGGATGGCAAACCCCAAGGTACAAGACTTATGAGTTCCCCTTGGTTCCAAACTATTCTCCTCAGAATAGAAGACATCTATATTTGTTTGATCAGGTATATCCTAAGCACTATTTCAGTCCGAATGTTAATCATGTAACCGTAATAGTGGAGGGGTTCAAAGCGGCAATGTGGTGTCACCAAAATGGTTATGACACAGTTGCGGTGATGGGCTCTCAGATTACGGTTAGCCAAATGCGATGGATATCTAAAATAGGAGGTGAGAAAGTAATATTATTAGACAATGAAGTTGGCAAACATATGCAGGATGACGGTGGTAAGTCTGAATCAATGAACATGCTAATGAAGCTGCTTAGAAATAAGAATAAAGCTTCTATAGCAAGATACCCTGATAACACACCAGACCAAGCCCCGGATGATCTAGATCCAGAAAAACTACAATGGGCAATACAAAATAGAGCCCCGAACTTAATCCCAAATATATGGAAAAGAAAATGAGATTATCTCAATCAAATTACAAAATACAACAACCCTCTTTTACTAAAACCTCAAATAAAAACAGCGATCCTTTCCCGCCGTGGCATTTTCGTGAGTTTTCTATGCGCCCTACAGTGGTAGAGCTTGGAGAAGAGCGTGATGGTGCTTTCCTTCGTCGAAAGACTGTGGTCCGCTTCCTTGGTCGTCCTTATGCCTTTGGCGAAGTATGGAAATCCGTTCAAGCAACTCGTACTGATGGATCTTCTTATTGGAAGAAAAAGATCTTTCGATCAACTAAGGATCTGCCTGGATTTCAAGGTAGAGATGTTTATCAGACGGTTATCGATGAAAATCTTAAGCCTCTGAACGATAAAAAGCGTAGCGGTGAGAAGGTAACATCAGAAGAGTGGAAAGAAGCATTTCAGACTACGCCCCTCTATGAAACAAAGCATGCATTTGAGTTGGTAGATTTTCAATGGCACCACTTTGTTAAAGACGGAAACCGTGCCGTTCTAGCTCCACATATTGATAGAAACTGCCCGCTCTGTAAATCACCAGATCCTTATACATCAGAAAAGAGATTTGGGGGAAGAAAGTACTGGGCTATGAAGAAAAGCGAGTTCAATGCTTTCCTGTCAGAAGACTCTCGCTTAGGCGCGTTTGCTGTGGATACAGATGGTAATGTTCTCGAATGTCATCCAGGCACGCACCTTGTAGGAATGCAATGCACTAACTGTGGCCACAATCAAATCACACAACAGAATCTTGCTGATGCAACAGAACAACAAGTTATGCAATGGACAGATAATGATCATAGATGTGATAGTTGCGGGAATAAAGGTTTCTTGAAAGATGTTCTTGTGGATGGTGTAGTACGCCGACTTAGTTACAAAGACGTCTTTTGGGAGATTGAGTGGAACGCAAATAAGACTACTAGAAATGGGAAGCCATCCGTCTCTAATAGTCGGGTAATCTTCACTCCAATTATTCCTGATAGATTGTCTGAACTTCAAGATGCAGGGGACTTCGGTCCATTGCCTCTTGAGATTGGGGATCCCGAATGGGGACAAACTCCTGACATGTTGGGAACTCCCTATGATCTAGCGGACTGCTATCGACCAGAGGCACGTTCCTTCATCGATGGTTCAAAGATTGCTCCAAAGGACTTTGCAGATCGTGAAGACTACTGTCAAGCGATCTTTGAGAGCGCAGCTGCAGCTCTAGGCATCGACAACCCTTACCGTCCAGAAGGGGGCACAGAAGAGGAGTTTGATAGCATCCCTTTCTAAACGTTTTTTAAACGATAACTTTGTACAAAAGTTACTGTGGTCTCTGCTTACGTGGAGGCCACTTTTTCTATGGAGAAAATATGGACCCAACAAATCTTAAACTGCTTCTACTTGATGGGGAAGCGTATCTTAGAGTAATAGACGAAGGTATTATATTTGCATATGGAGGCAAGTGGTCTCTTTTATTATCTACAAATACTCAGAACGATCTTGAAATAACTAAACTTCTTCTACAACACCAAAATAGGGACACAGTATTTAACGCAGGAGTACTATCGACATCATTACCACTTATTCAAGCAGGAATCGCAAACAATACATTTAAAACTCATGGATCAATGACGTCTGAGGTTCTACATTTTGTAGACCCAGAATGGCAGCGTTTTTATGAAGAAGCAATGGAACAAATACACTATGTAAATAGACCAGGACCTTCAGCCTCTCTTACTGAGATGGTTCTAAATGGATCTTCGGAGGGGATCTACCTGTCGTCAAATAATGATTCGAGAAAGTTTGTTGAAAAGGGCATTCCGTGTGCAGACTTAATAGAGTTCAAGATACCGCACCATGCAGAAGAGGATCTTATTATTCATGTGCCTGGTCATTTAATGAGATTCTCTCAGAATATGGGCATTGATTTATACATTAGCACTATCAGGTACAACTCAAACGAATCTATTGAAAATCTAGAAGACATAGTACCCTGGATCACTGGCTGCTCTGGACAAAGTTGGGTTCTAATAAAACCTGTCCTGACACACCAAACAATGCACTCAGGTAGGAACTTTCATACCAAAGAGTCTCTGGCATGCTGGGGATCAGTTGAGTTTGCAAAGCACTGTCTTTTACAAAGCAGAGGAATCTATGGTTCAATGAGCACTCTACAGATGATCTTTAATGAGCATATTATGTCAGAATATGACCTAAACATAGAACGCAAGAATCTTAACTTAAGAAAATGGTATGAAGAGAATGTACCTGAGCTGTTTGCAATCGACATACTACGGTACGGTGGGTGGAAATGTAATGATATACAAACTTTTATTCAATCTCACTACGAAGAAGCCTGGCTATACCAAGCACGTAATATTATGGAATCCATAACACAGATTATTAACAACCTAGATCACTACAATACAGAATACGCAGCTCTCAATCATGTTGCTCAGGAAAAGAGGTATCTTGAAAACCTTTTCCAAATGTCTAACAACGACGAGATTGGAGCTATGTTGGCATGGTTAAATGATGAAGTTGGTTTTGTTGAGAGCTACGAGGTTATGGCATGAGCATAAGATTCATACTTGTGCCAGAGGCTCGTTACTGTAGTAGTCTTGAAGACATTCAAAGAATGCTGCAGCATTGTATGGCAGAGGAGGTAATTGCAATTGACACTGAAACCTTGGGATTCGCTTATGGATCTCAAGAGGATCAGGCTTTATACATGGGGATTTCACCTAATGTCAATACAAGATACTTTGTGCCAAGACACCTAATGCACTATGTAAAGCCTTTGCTAACATCCAACAAAACTAAGGTCTTTCATAACTATAAGTTTGACGCCCATAGGATACAAAATACAATCGGAGTACAAACAGTGGGTCCGATTGTAGATACTGCTATTCTTCATGCACTGCTAAACTCAGAGTCTGCTCACTCTTTGGATTTTCTTTCCGAGACTTTGTACGATATCCCTATGGCAAAATATAAAGCCATCGTAGCAAATGAGAATCCAAGAAAACTTAAGCCAGGGCACCCGTTCTGGCCTAAGTTCCTAGACTATGGGACATTAGATGCACTCATAACAAGAAAACTTTATGATGATCTTGTTCCTGAACTGCAATCTCAGATGATTGATAAGAAAAGAAGCATGATGGATTTCTATTGGAGATACGAGGAGCCTCAAATGCTTGCTCTGTACGAAATGGAAAGACGTGGTGTTCGACTCGATATGGATCTACTAAATGCCTGGAACTTAGAAAATCAGCAAAAGATAGAAGAAATCAGAGGAGAGATATGTAAAGCAATCAACAAACCACTCTTTAATAAAAGCGGCAAACCTTTTAATCCAAGCTCTAGCGATCAGTGTGCGAAACTTCTGTATAGTGAACTGGGCCTGCCTGTTATTAAAAGAACAGCTAGCGGTAAGCCAGCAGCTGATGAAGAGACTCTTCTTAATCTATCAAAGCAAGTAGACAGCGACATTCTACAGATGATTATTAGCTATCGAAAGGTTGTAAAACTTCAATCAACCTATGCAGATGCTTACTTAAAGTGTCATCAGAATGGACGTATCCATACAAGTTTTAACTGTGTTGGTACAGCAACAGGGCGATTATCCAGTAGTAGTCCAAATCTACAAAATGTTCCTCCTGCTGCTAGAAAACTATTTGTGCCAGATCCAGGATACATAATGGTAGGCGCAGACTATTCTCAGTTAGAGTTACGTATTGTTGCCCACTTTAGTCAAGAGCCTGCAATGCTTGAAGCATTTCACACTGGCAAAGATGTTCACCTACTGAATGTTGCTAAGGTAAATGACCTAGAATATGAAGACTGTATTCTACGATACAAGAATGGCGACATTTGGATGATCAATGCTAGGTCTGGTATTAAGGCTGTGGTATATGGTATATCTTATGGATCTGGAGCAAGAAGAACGGCTCAATCTATGTCTATGGCGCTAGGTCGTGATGTCAGCATTAAAGAAGCTCAGGATGTACTTGATAAGTTCTTTCAAGCAAATCCAAAGACTGCTAAAATGATGAAAAGGCTAGTAGCGTCGGCGAAGAGACTTGGGTACTCCGTTACCATATGCGGCAGAAGAAGATACTTGCCGAATATTAAGTCTAGAGACGGAGGGCTAAGATCAGAGGCTGAGAGAGCAGCACTAAATGCGCCCATTCAAGGTACGGCTGCGGATATTACAAAATGCGCCTTGATAAACTGTTGGAAGAATCAACAACTTAGAGACCTGGGGGTACAACTATTACTACAAATCCACGATGAAATTATTTTCCAAGTCCCGGAGGTAAACGCAAAAGCTGCGATGAGAATAATACAAACTGTAATGGAAGATCCTTTTGAGGGACACTTCCTTAGTGTAAGTCTTCCTGCATCGCCTGATACAGGAACTAACTGGAGTCAACTAAAATGATATACGTCTTAATTACGAAAACACCACATGAGACAGAAGCCACACTTCATAAAACACGAGAAGAAGCAGAGAAAGCTATGCATAGTTACTTAATAGACATCTATGCAACCACTCAGCACAGTTCCTATGAGGGGATACCTGTTACTCTTGAGTTAGAGGAATTGTTGGCGTACTTCGATGGAGAAATCACTTATGAAATCTTAACTACTGAGCTTCCATGATAGCTCTAGAATTAAAAGAAAATCATACTAAGACAAGAAAAGTATCCCAGATACGGGTGGTGGCAATTAAAAAGCCCTACTCCTGTATAACAGGGTTCCATATTGTCTTTTCGTTAGAAAGCGAACGGATGTTTGTAAGTGGAAAAAACTTTGCCCGTAAGACATGGGCAACATTTAATAAAGCAGTTGATGCTCTTAATAAAATACACGAAGAGCAGTCTTTTATATTTTTAAGTGAGTCTCGGCTAGATGTCTGTTTTCAATGCTGGGAGACTGAACATCAGAGGTGGAAGCACATCGAAACATACGGCAAGCCTATTAAAACATACTACTTAAATACAAGTTACTAAACAAAGGAGCAAAAATGGAAAAGTATGGTGTAGATAAGTCATCACAAAAAGATGACTTAGAGAAAAAAGCAGAAGAGAAACGGCAAGAAAAGAAGGAGAAAAAGCCACGACAACATATTAAAGAGGTCCCTGCTTGGGCAAAAGATAGACCAAAACAAGAACAAGAACAAATCATGGACAATATGGAGGAAGCCGCAAAAGAACTTAAATCAGTTTTTAATGAAATATTTAAAGGGTAATCATGTCAGAAGAAAATAAAGAATCAAAGAATATGTCTGTAGTAGAAAAAGCAATCCAACAATGGGCACAAACTCTTTCAAGAGAAGATGCCAAAAGGCTTTCCGAAAGTCTTGAAAGAAGCCGTAAAAACATAGAGAAAGCAATGAAAGACGTAGGAGATAAAAATGCCTAACTATTGTGAAAATGTAATAACAGTAACAGGTAGTAAGGAAGCAATTCAGCTACTGATTGAACGCATAAAGAAAGCAAATAACTCTGATGAGTATCCAAGCTGGGGAGATAGATTATTTTGCCAGTACAAGCCAATGCCTTCTATCTTATTTGACACTGTCAGTGGTGCACTAGAGCATTCTTATAAGGATTGGGTTGAAGCAGGACGTCCTAGCTCTTTCGCTCAAAGAGATGTGGTAATACACTTAGATGATATTGCAACAAGTTGGGATCCTAAGAATGAAAACAAAACATATAGAGAGATCTTTGAAACTTATGATAAAGCGTTAGCCACTACAGAGTACACAAGCTGGTATCGTTGGGCAATAGATAACTGGGGAACAAAGTGGGACGTCGGCGGACGCTGGCGCTCTATAGAAATATGGGAGCCTATGAATGAGGAAGACCTAGAAGATAGAATAGTATTTGGTTGCGATACTGCATGGAATCCGCCTTTTGGATTTTTTGAGGCATTACTTAAAAGTGAAGGGATTACCGATGTCTCGGTAATATTTTATGAGCAAGGTTGCGCTTTTTGTGGAACATGGGAGGACTATACTGGGAAGTACTTTGACGTTGATAAAATTACTAAGGAACAGCTCGAAGGAGAACTATCCGATCTTGATTCTTGGTTCATGTTAAGAGAGGATATTGATCGTTCTTCTCCTTTGCAGTTTAACCCAGAGGTTGCCCCGGTACTAGAGGGGCTTGGCATTGAAGACTGTTGGGACTTTGATATTCAAGAAGTATTGCTTATCAAAGATGCCTTAGATGGACAGAAAATAGAGCCAGGCAGTATTGAACTACTTAGAGAGGGATCTGGTTACCCTACTGGTATTTTATTTAAGGGAAAGAAATACTTATTTAATGACATTATTTTAAATAGAGAGGAGGCATAGTATGCCAAAGAAAAAGAAAGCAGCAGATACCTTAGAAGAGACGCTAAATGTAATGTTTGGTTCAGGAACGGCTCAGTTACTTGGGAACGTAGCGCCAGAGCTGCCGGCAGAGAAGTTTGTCTCAACGGGTATATACTCTATTGACCGTCTTTTGGGCGGAGGGTTCAAAAGGGGAATGATATCAGAAGTCTATGGTGCAGAGGGGTCGGGTAAGACCACCCTTTGCTTACAGACTGCTGCGCAGGCGACAAAAGCAGGAGAGAGAGTTATTTTTATCGACTGCGAGATGGCTTTGAATACAGATTATTGCCACAGCCTAGGAGTTGATCCCGATTTATTTGTGCATGTTCAACCATCTTCAGGGGAAGAGGTGTTTGGCATTATAAGAGAAACCCTCCGAACCGCAGAGGACTTTAATACTGGCTTAATTATTGTGGACTCTGTAGCTGCAATGAGCCCGGAGTCTGATGAAGAAACGAGCCAAATGGCATCTCATGCTCGTATGATGAGCAAGGGTATGCGAAATCTTGTAAAACATTTGGGAGGGAATACGTCTATATTAATGATAAACCAGGAGAGAGCAAAAGTAGGAGTTATGTTTGGCTCCAACAAAACCACTACTGGTGGAGCAGCTCTAAAGTATCAAGCAGCTTGTCGATTGTCTATGGTCCGAGTCGGATCAGTTAAAGTTGGAGATGACATCATAGGACAAAGAGTCAAATGCAAAACTCTGAAAAATAAGTTCCAAAGCCCTTACCAGTCGAAAGAGGTAGAACTAATCTATGGGGATGGTTTTGATTATCTTAGTGATATTATTGAGATCTGTATTGCAAAAGGTATCATTACTAAAGCTGGAGGATGGTTCTCTATACCTTCTGAAGATAAGAGTTTGCAAGGAAAGAACTCACTAAAACAGTACTACAAAGATAATCCAGATCACTTCAGCAAACTAATAGAAGAGATTGAAAATGGTTGATGTAGAATGGGCGAACAACTACTTAAGTATCCCAGCACTTCCTACTTGGGAAGTATGTCAGGCTCTCCATGCAGGAAAGCTTAAAAGTCTAATACACACACATCTTGCTGATAATCTAATGTTCTGTAGCCTAGGAGTAATGTACTCTGCATTCCTAAACCTTCCTGCGAGCATCAGGGCATCCTTTGAAGCAAAAGCAATAACAGCAGAGCCTCCTAGTGAAATAGAAACACTAATAATAGAGCAGTCTATTAAAATGACTGGTTCGTTTCAATCTGCGTATGCTGCAGAGATGGAGGCTACACTTCACGCTTTCTTTTTAAGCCTACTCATGAGGCCATTTTTTGTGTTTTACAGCAGGGTAGCTAAAGCAGAAACAATGAGAGTATACCTATAATGGAACGGACAATAAAAGTTGAATGCCAGCATTGTAAAAAGAAAGGAATCCTAGTTGTGCAGCTTGTAGATGGAGAGTGGGACGTTGTAAAAGACTACATTAAACATAAAAGAGGTTGTGAGCTTCGGCCAGAGCAACCTAAGCACTTCAAAAATAGGAGAAAATGGCAGAGAGGCGAAAAGAGAGGGAACGATCTTGTTGGAGCAAAGGAGACGATTGTCTCTGGCGCTCTTAACCAAGATGGAGATGGTAGAATCTTAAACCAGTGGAGAGTGGAAACAAAAACAACAAGTAAAGAGACTTATAGGCTATACGAACGATTATGGAATAAGTTACACGATGGAGCTCTTTCCAACTGCGAAGAACCCATTTTTTACATCGAGACAGTAAATGCTAGATTTGTACTAGTTAGAAAAGCTCTTGGCATACTAGCTGATCTAAAAGATGTGCAAGTATCTGGAAAGAGTTTTGTTGTAGATATAAACTTAGCCATAGAATTAAATAATAAAAACGGTCACGTTCTGACCAACTGGATTGGAGAACCAGTTGTTATGTTATCTAGAAACTTTAATCATGAAGGGCAATATGAAGAACCAAATAATTAATTATTATAAACAAAAGGATGTCCCTCTCACTAGTTATGACATCATTGGATCCAAATGCTGGATTCAGCCGACATATCAAACCAAGGTACCTGAACAAAAGATGGTTCAACTAACGAACCACTACTATCTTAATAGATACTTTCTTAAGTATATTGAGAATAGCAGCCTAGTAGATGCAACAATACATGAACCTATCGAGGTGAATGGCGTTCAGCTGGAGGGGGGTTTTGATATCAGAGGCATCTGGCATCAGTTTACTCCAGTCTCTTATCAAGAGTGGGGTCAGTTGATTACAAAAGACTCTACAAACAAGCTTGTCTTAAAGAAAGTAGATAGGCTGTTATTGATTATTTCAAATGCAATAATTAATGCGTTCATTCGTGGCTTGAACACAGACACAGTTTGTTTCATACTATACAACCAAAATAATCAATACTATCGAACCTTTTGGGTAAAGGGTGATCTATCTCCTTTCTTAGAAGAAGCACAGCGTCGTCTGGCAAATGCAACCGAGCCCAACTTAACTGTAGGTGCAAATATATGTGGATTCTGCCCCTTTACGCACAGCTGCAAGAAAACAGAGGTAGTTCCTGTAGATTACGGATTGATGAGTGATCCAAATAAGTTTGATAGTATAGATATTGTAGAAACTATGGAGGTAGCTGAGGCTGTTCATGAGTACCTTGATGGCCTTAACAGAGTACGATCTAAGTCACACGATGATGGATGGTTTCATCCTTCAGAGATGGCGATCACCCCTTGCGACAGAAGACTTTATTATGCTGTAACAAAAGCGGATAAGATAGGAAAAATCGTACCCTATCTACGTACAATCTTTAACGTAGGACACGCTGTGCATGATGTCTTGCAAGATGCAATGACTGACGCTGGTGTACCGATTGAGATACTAGCTGAAGACAAAGAAGCAAAGA